>Ga0185299_10000270_pt1 | contig 156035 bp, 129 predicted proteins | sample PaiPotPPA55metaG_FD_128002 | JGI IMG/M metagenome (GOLD analysis project Ga0185299, IMG submission 128002) | Iron sulfur acid spring bacterial and archeal communities from Banff, Canada, to study Microbial Dark Matter (Phase II) - Paint Pots PPA... ...
ATACGCGGCCTCCGTCACTGCAGCCCGGACTTTTTTCTGTTGTTCCAATACTCAACGTAGAGATTCCCGCTTTTGCTTGCCAAGTAGTCCCGCTTAATCTCAATCTTCGCGTAACGAAGGCAATGCTCCAGTCGGTCTTCGTTCGCTAGACCGTCCGCTAGGTCTTTATCCCAACCCTTCCGAGCGATGGCGTTACGCATTCCGTGCCTCTCGTCCGCGTGCTTCGTGCCGCACAATTAGAGCCAAACGGCCTGCCCGTTTTTTAAGTGCCCAGAAAGTCCGCGCGAGTGGCCGGTCACCGATGACCTTTTGCACTTGCCTGACGATTGCTAACTCGTACTGTGCATCCGTAAGTTCGCCGCGTTTGTGTTCTCCATCCAGCACCCGAAGCTCTTTGTAGAACTGCGGATGTGCCGCTCTTGACTCTCTACAAACCTTGCTCCATTCGCTCTTCATGTTGCGTGCCTTCCTTTCGTAGTTACCCTTTCGCTTTGGGCGTGCCAAGCCCCTCGCGTTCGACTCTGGTGACTTCTGCAACCGGAACTAATTTTCGTGAACCGACATTGAAGGTTCGCAGCAACCCACGCGCGATAAATCTGCGCAACGTGAAGGAAGAGACACCCCAGCGTGCGGCGGCTTCCGAGATGCTAAGGGCGGTTCGTGGTGCCTCAGAGGTCATTAGAAAGCTCCGTTCCGACTGAAGTTATACTGTATTTCATTATCTAGTATGATAGAGTCAATGTCCAGAGCCGCAAGGGAAAAGAGGGAGACTCAATGAACTCTAGCCGAAAAGGGAGCAATCAAATTCTAGGGATGGTATCGGACGCCCAAGCACGACGACTCCTACTGGATTGGGTCAACACCGACTCATTCAGCCAGGATAACGGTGTGCGCAGACGGCTTCTGGTACGGCACCCGGAGATATTCGCGGACCTTGACCCGGCCATCTACGACGAAAAGCGTTTCGATGACCCCGCAGAAGTGATTACGCCAGAGCGGAGACAACGCCGCAGGGTCCTTATGCATTTGTTTAACCTAATTGCCAGCGTCGGGACTTACTTGCAGGCAGGTTGGAATGAGTCGGACCCCCGGCTGCGCGAATGGCTCTTCGTGAAGGCGCGACTTCTCTACCACTCCGAACTGGAAAGACTCCGCGCGGCTATTCAAGAAGTGCGGATGGGGCCCGGCGAGGTAAGGGAGGTCAACGACGGAGTGGTACAGCCGCAGCGCACTGTCCGGCCCTTCAAAGTGGACACTCCCGACGGGTTGCACTTAGCATTTGCCATGCGCCTCGCGGCGTTGGAAGTGGCGTTGACGCCGTTTGAGGCTGCGATGTTTCATTTGCAGACCAATCTCGCGGACAAGATACGACGGTGCCCAAATCAGACGTGCCCGGCTCCCTACTTCTTTGCGGTGAAGAAGGCTCAGAAATTCTGTTCCACGAAGTGCGCAGAGCCCGCGCAGCGTGAGGCGAAGCGTCGCTGGTGGAACGAAAACAGGGGGAAAACCTAGGTATCATGTTTGAATGTGGCGACGAATCGGCGAGAGATTCTATTCGTGGAAAGAAATCTTCTGGGGCAAAGCATTAGTAATCGCTACCACTCTCTGGGCCATTCTTGGAACGTGGGACTTAATCAAGAGCGAACTTCTGCCGGAGAAATATCAGTCATGGACGCTCGTTGCGAAGACTCCGCATTTGTCGTGGCGAACTTGGGTCAGTGCTCTATTGGTAATCCTGATAGGTGTGTTGTTGGAGGGTGCACACGCTGCGATTCAGAAGCGAGATAGGACGAACGCAGAATTGCAAACGAACTTGGTGGCGCAAACGGTAGCTGTACGCGGTAAAACGACGATGAACAGGGATTGGCCGGGGGATTGGAAACTTGCTGAAGATGGGTTTAGGCGATACGAAAAATCTGGGGTTAAGGCGGATTGGTTCCAGAGTTCTATGGGGCCGCTAGAGACGTGGACTATTGGTGGAAATATGCCGGATGTGGTTCATGATTGCGAAGCGTTATGTTTGCAGGCCGGAAAACTCTTGGTCGTGTCGCCCATGTCCAGCCATCTTCCTGCTGAACTGCGGTCGCAGAAGAATGACACAGATAGATGGCTTTACTTTCTTAAGGAACGTTACGGATTAAAGGACAAGATGACCGGCACCGGGATAAGCAACGGTCAAAGCCACGAGTCCGCTGCGGGGTCAATCCTTAATCTGGCTGCGGTTTCGGCTCGGGCCTGTATTGAATGCGGGGCCAAAAGTTTCCCGAGCTGACGCGGGACGTACCTAGTCACTGCCACAGCCTGCAACCTCGCGTTAGAATCGCAGGCAATGCCCAAAAGCAAGAGCGCAGGCGCGGCCAAACCAGCGGGGAAGCCATCCGCCTTCATTGACACCCGCGTGATTTACTGTGGGGACAATCTAGAGCAGTTGAAGAAACTACCCGACGCCTGCGTTGACCTGATTTACATTGACCCACCGTTTAACTCAAACCGCAACTACGAAGTGTTCTGGGGTGAGACTAAAGAGAAGCGGTCATTTGAGGATAGACACGAATCCACACAAGCTTATATCGAGTTCATGCGCCCGCGCTGTGTGGAACTGGCGAGAGTCTTAAAACGGACAGGGAGTTTTTACTACCACTGTGACTGGCACGCGAGCCACTATGTGAAAGTGATGCTGGACCAGATTTTCGGAGAGAATAACTTCCAGAATGAAATCGTATGGAAGCGCACAAGCGCGCACAACGACCCGCGCAAGTACGGAAACATTCACGACACGATTTTCTTTTACACCGGTTCAAAAAAGGGTTACACGTGGAACCCTCAATACACTGCCTACACCAAAGAATATATTGACTCTGAATGGCAAGAGCTTCCGTCGGGCGAGTTTTTCAAGGGCGAAAACATGCTCGACCCACAAAACAAGATGGAAGAGTATGAGTTCATGGGAACGACTGCGCGCTGGCGGACCAACCTAGAAGGAATGATGGCCTTGTGGAACGCACCTCAAACCGAAGTGCCAAATAGCCACGGGCGAATTCTGTTGCGCGGGGATGGACGACCAAGAAAACGATGTCGAATTTTGTGTTCCTGAAGGACCTACCTGGTGTGAGTCTTCAGAGTTGGTGGGGGGACATTCCGCCGCTCGCTGGCGGTGCTCTTGAACGTCTCGGCTACCCAACACAAAAACCCTTATCGTTACTTGAGCGCATCATCAAATCGAGCAGTAATCCGAACGAGATTGTGCTGGATGCCTTCTGCGGATGCGGAACGGCGTTAGTGGCCGCGCAAAATCTAGCTCGCCAGTGGATTGGTATAGACATATCCCCCACTTCATGCCGGGTAATGGCGAAACGGCTGCGCGACGTGTGCAAACTACCGGAAGACGAAAGTCTTTGGCTTTCTGGGCGCGGTTTCATCGTGCGCGACTTACCGTGGACGGAACGGCAACTCCGAGTGATTCCCCCATTTGAATTTGAGAACTGGGCTGTAATCGCGCTAGGGGGAATTCCGAACAAGACCCAAGTTGGGGACATGGGGATAGACGGCCGCATCTACCCAATAGGAACTCTCCCTAAGGTGAGCGATAAACACACGGCGGAGCTCGACTTCATGGACGAATGGTACCCGATTCAAGTTAAGCAGATGGACAAGGTGGGTCGCCCGGACATTGACAAGTTCCAGGCCGCGATGATGCGGACGCGACGGAAAAAGGGTTTCTTTGTCGGGTTCGACTTTTCACGCGATGCGCTGACGGAGATAGACGCATTCTTCCGCCGTGAGCACATTGTAATAATCCCGCTCACGGTGCGCGAGATTCTAGACGAACACATCGCACAGAAATTGGCTTAGAGTCGCAAATCGAAACGTGGTTTGCTGCAACTGTTCTGCAACTTTTCCTCTGCCTCCTCATACGTCCACAGGGAAGACCCGCGCTAGGATACAAGCAGAAAAAGGAGCACCCGAGAATGGCTACGTCGAAGTTACTAACCATCTGCTTATCTCTGATTGCAGTAGTAACCGCCCAAGCACAAGAAGTGAAGCCGGGCACGATTCCAACCGCCGTGCAGTGGACTATCAATGCGGCGGGGAGGGCTCAACAGACCGTCATACATTCGGTGTTCATGTTGTATTGTCCGAAGAGTGGAATGAAGGGCACCGGTTTTCTGTTAAGCAATGGCCTGATTGTCACCAACTACCATGTGGTAGAAGGTTGCACGAAAGATGAAATGTTGGCCGACCCGTGGTCGAAATCAGCGCAATTTGGCTTCACGAAAATGGTGGTTGATACGATTAGGGACTTGGCTTTGCTCCGCCCAGCAAAGAAACTCCAAGGAGGGCTCGAATTAGCGGCAACAGATAACCAACCCCGCACTTGAGACTACTGTCGAAACATTTGGATTCCCGCTAACCTACAACGGTCCGGCTCCGCTTTTGAGTGTGGGTTACGTGGCTGGCTACGTCCAAGAAGGCCCCGATGGTAAAGAAGTTAAACATATTGTTGTCAATGGTGCCTTCAATCCCGGTAATTCGGGCGGCCCGCTACTTCAACGGCAGGACAGTAAGGTGATTGGGGTTGTTGTTGCAAAGTTTCATCTCTATCCACCCTTTGTTGAAAAGATTATTGAGGGGCTCAATAACGAAAAGTACGGCATGATGCACGGAGTTAATGACGCGAACGGTAAGCCGTTGATGGGCCCAGACGGACAGCCATTACAGGTTTCTGAGGCTCAAATGGTAGGGGCTGTGCTTGAACAGTTTTATAAGACCACGCAAGTGATGATTGGCGAAGCTATTTCTGTCGCCGAGTTACGTACTTTCATGAAGGAGAAGAAAAGCGAAGTGGAGTGAAATTATTCTGCGCTATGCTCGATTAAGTAGGTGACAAACATACAACCTCTTAACCCGGCCAGAAAGTGATTCCAGAAATCAGTTCGTTGCTTTACATGAACTTAGAAAGACTAAGACTTGCCAGCCGTGACCACTAAGTTCTTTAGTTAACGTTTGTAGGCAGGTTCGAGTCCTACCTGAGGAGCCATACTTTCTGTAACTTCCACCGCTGAGTCAAGCCTTGACTTTAGTCCCCGGACTGGAGCAAAATTCCGCTGGTCCGGGAGAAGCTTCCCGCCGCTCAGTGGCAAGTCGTAGCGACCTTCTTCCGCTCTCAAACACATCGGGCCGAGCCCACGGTTACCAGCTTCAACGTCACTCCATTCAGCTTCGAGGTGGCGATGAGAAATCACGTCGGTAAATCCCATTCGCACCTCGCTCGAATTTTCCACAACCAGAGCTCATCCAGGAGGTGATATATGTCTGCAACAAAATCAACTCGGTTTTTTGCCGCGGGATGGTTATGCGTCCTGCTGTTGGTCAGCAGTGCATGGGCTGCCGCGAATCATTGTGCGCCGGTTGGCGGGACGTTCTTAACGAACGTCGGCGGATTCGGTAACAACACTACACTCGGCGTGATCACGGGCGATATCAAGGGCGCCGTCGGTGTGCAAATTCTCGGCGTAACAACGGTTAACGGCGTCACCACGGTCACAGTCCAGCACCATCTGGTCACGGAAACCGGCGACACGGTTTTCATCGATCAGGCAGAGGCAATTGGCGTATTCGTGGCTCCGGGCTTGTTAGCGATTACGAATTACAAGTTTCACCTCAGCGGCGGGACCGGGAGATTCAAAGACGCACATGGTGACATGAGCGCTATCGGAGAAGCCGACTTCAACGCCGGACATCTGATCGGACGCTACACCGGACGGCTCTGCACGGTGGCTTCCGGAACCCCGTAGGCAATGAGCGGGTGGACGCTCGCAACGAGGGCGTCCCACCCCACTCGTCCCCTCGTACAGGCGAGGAATGCGATCCTTAGCTGGAAAACTCAAGCCTGACTGCCTTCAAAAGCAGGCTATGGCCGGACCGCCCATGCAAGGCCATCCGGCTCTTCACCAACATCAAGGTGGCCGGTGACGGAAAAAGTTCTAAGGTCGAGAACAGTGACGTAGTTGTCGGGAGTGCACGCGATAAAGGCGCGCGCGCCATCGGCGTCCACCAAGATGCCAGCCGCACCGTGGCCGATATTTACACGCTTAAACTCCTTCCTCGATCCGGCATCGTAGATGACCAGATCGCTGTTTCGCAAACTGGAAATCAGGACCAGCTTGCCATCGGGAGTAAACTTCAAGCGGTTCGCGCCAAAGATTTTGGCATCGAGCGTGAACGTCACTTTCCTGGCCGCGATGTCAATAATCGACAGCGTGCCGTCCTGTGCATTCGCTGTCCACAATTCGCGACGATCCGGCGAGACGTCGAAACCTTCATCTCCCTTTCCTGCCGGAATGATGGTCTGATTCCAGTCCATGCGGGGTTGAGACCCGCCCGGAGGAGGAGGAGAAGACGCTGCGGCTGACGGCGGTCGCACTCCCGGCGGAGGACCGATCGGAGGTAACTCGACCTTCTCCAGAATGCTGACGGTCGCGGAGTTGACGTTGGTCGTGTAGATCTGCTTTTCGTCTGCTGTGACGTAAATCATGTGGGTCCGGTTCTGTCCGGTTCCCATGATCCAATCGATGCTGGCGGTTGCTGGATCATAGCGAGCGACAACCTTCGCTGCCTCCGCCGTGAACCATACTTTCCCGCCAACAAATGCCAAACCATGAGGGCCATTCAAAGCTCCGGTATCGATGTCTGGCAGCGCTTTCTGTGTGACGAGGTCGACGACGGAGAGCGCATGATATCGACCGCCGCCGTAGATAGAAACGTACGCCAGTTTGCCATCCGCAGACGCTATCACTTCATGCGGGTCCGCCCCCACAGGAACACTCGCGATGACCTGCAGCGTAGCCGGATCCACAATGGCCAGCGTGTGATTGCGCTTTGAGAGCGCCAGCAACGCCTTCTGCGGCGTGGATGATTGCGCGATACAGACGAGCGGTGTACAAAGAAAAATGCCCAACGCAGTACCCGCAATAAGTAGTTTGGTTACTCTGTATCGCATGCTCTTGCTCCGCTTCCACACTTTGCAGCCCGCAGAGTGTCGTAATCGAATCAAGATATCGCAAAAGAGCCGGTCGCGCTTCGTTCCGAGTTGCGTGCGGGTGTCAATCAGCCCTCTGCGAAAGTGCCTTCTGCCAGCCATTTGGTTATTCATCATGTGTGTCACGGGGTGTGTCATGGCGGCAGTGGCTGCGCCCTCACCGCTGATTACTAATATTGACGGCCGCACCAGCATCAGCCTCGACGGTACCTGGCGTGCCATCGTAGATCCATACGAAATTGGAACTGGAATGCGCTTTTATGAAAACGCTAAAGCGAAGAGCCCGCGAGACCTCGTCGAATATGATTTCGATATTTCTGCAATTCTAAATGTTCCGGGAGACTGGAATTCACAACGTCCTGAACTCTTCTTTTATGAAGGTTCCATCTGGTACAAGAAATCGTTTTCCTACCATAAGCGAAACCACTTCCGAGTGTTCGTATATTTCGGCGCCGCCAACTATCGAGCCTCCGTTTATTTGAACGGTCAAAAATTGGGCGATCACGAAGGGGGCTTTACAGCCTTCAACTTTGAGGCGACCGATCAGATTCGCGAAGGTGAGAATTTCCTGGTAGTTGAAGTCAATAACCGGCGCAAAGCAGAGAACGTTCCGGGGCCGATGACCGATTTTTGGAACTACGGCGGCCTCACTCGCGATGTTTCTCTGGTCGAAGTGCCTCAAACCTTCATTCAGGATTACTGGGTTCAGTTGGCAAAGGGATCACTAAACGAAATCGAAGGTTGGATCAAACTTTGTGGCACGTCCAACGCTGAGGCGGTCACGCTGGAGATCCCCGAGGCCGGCATCAGACAACAGATACCGACCGATTCCAAAGGCTACGGGCATTTCAGTTTCCCCGCGAGCCTCAACCTCTGGTCGCCCGAAAATCCTAAGCTGTACCGGGTGAAGCTGTCGGTACGCGAAGACTCGCTCGAAGATCAAATCGGATTTCGCAGCATACAAACTCAAGGATCAAAGATTCTGTTAAATGGCAAAGTCTTATTCCTGCGCGGGATCTCCATGCATGAAGAGGCTCCCTTTCGCGGCGGAAGGGCGTTTTCGGAGGAAGACGATCGGGTACTCCTCGAGTGGGCAAGAGAACTCGGGTGCAATTTCGTGCGTCTCGCTCATTATCCACACAACGAAAAAATGATTCGACTTGCCGACCGGCTCGGCTTGCTGCTCTGGTCCGAGATTCCGGTCTACTGGGAGACAGCGTGGCAGAATCCTTCAACTCTCGCCAATGCCGAGGAGCAATTGAGCGATATGATTTCGCGCGATCACAATCGTGCAGCCGTCGTGTTGTGGTCCGTTGCCAACGAAACTCCGGTTGAACCGGCTCGGTTGGTATTTCTGAAATCTTTAGTTGAGCAAGCCAGGACGCTTGACCCTACTCGTCTTATTACTGCTGCATTAAATCACTTCGATCATCCGGAGCCAAACACAATTGCATTGACCGATCCGCTGGCTGAATTCCTCGACGTGCTGGGATTGAATGAGTATCTGGGCTGGTATGGCAAAGAGACGCCAGAAGATTGCGATCATATACGGTGGATTTTCCCCGGCGAGCGGCCGCTCATCGTCAGCGAGTTCGGCGCGGGCGCCCCCTTTGGCAATCACGGTGACAGCGATATTCGCTGGACGGAGGAATACCAGGCCAATCTCTACAAGCACCAGTTGAACATGGTGAAACGCATTCCCTCGCTCGCAGGAATTTCACCTTGGGTGCTGATGGATTTCCACTCTCCTCGGCGATTGCTGCCTGGCATTCAAGACTATCGCAACCGGAAGGGTCTGGTTTCCGATCAGGGGAAGCGCAAGCAAGCTTTCTACGTTCTGCAGCAGTTTTATCGGGAACACCATACAAGCCCGAATTAAGTTAAGCGCCCGCCATTGAGTGAGCGGGGGGCGGCGCTATCGCTGAAGCAGAATCGCAGTGGCGTGAATGACTCCATTGCTTTTTGATGCTCGATCCCATTCCCACTATGCTGTAATCTTGCTGGCTGTGAACAGAGTGATCGGAATGAAACGTGACCTGCAGCTCCGAGTCGAGTGGCCGGGCGAGGGAGAAACGCCTGACAGATGAAGTCAAGAGGGTAGAACTTATGAGTAACTACAGTCGAAAATTCAAGCGGGTCGGGATAATCGCTGCTCTTTTGCTGATACCAGCCCTCCTGTTAGCGCAAAGCTACCGCGGATCGATTCGCGGCAAAGTAGATGATGCGAGCGGTGGGTTGGTGGTCGGAGCCACCGTTAGCGCGAAGAATATCGCTACGAGTCAGGCACGCGAAACGATCACCGGTTCCGACGGAGCCTACGTTTTGCCCGAATTGTCCACCGGCGAATACGAAGTCACCGTTGCTGCGCAGGGATTCAATCCCGCCGTAGTACGAGCCCTGGTAGAGGTAGGCAAGGATACAACTGTTGAGATACGGCTCAAGGTTGGCGAGCACCAACAGGTCATTGTTACCGCGGAGGCTCCAATCATCGACACGGCGCGAGACGTGCTCAGCGCTGTGGTCGACCAGCGACTTGTCGAAGAGTTGCCGCTGAACGGTCGTGACTTTGGAAAATTGGTGGCGTTATCTCCCGGCAGCACTGTCGACCCTTCGGGTGTCGCCGGAACTCAGGGAGGCTTTGGGCAATTCAACATCAATGGAAATCGCGACCGCTCCAATAACTACACGCTCGACGGAACCGACGATAACGATCCGTTCTTCAACAACTCCGCACTCAACCAAACCGGCATAGGAGGAGCGCCCGCGTCTCTGCTGCCGATTGACTCCATTCAGGAATTTAATCTGGAGTCGCAATTCGGCGCCGAGTATGGGCGCAACAGCGGCTCAGTGGTAAATATCGTCACCAGGTCCGGCAGCAATCAGTTTCACGGCTCCGGCTTCGGGTTTCTCCGGAATAGCGCTTTGGATGCGCGCAACTTCTTCAATACCGAGCCGCACAAGTCAGTGTTCCAGAACACCAACTTCGGCGCGGCCATGGGCGGTCCGGTCGTGAAGGACAAAACGTTTTTCTTTGGCGCGTACGAGGGACAACGCGAGCGGGTGGGCTCCGATTTTCTGCTGCTGGTTCCGACCAGGGCGCAGATTGCGAGTGCTCGAGCCATCGCGCTACCGCTTAACGGAGGTGTAATCAATCCCGGACTAGACGCGATCCTGGCGAACTATCCACAGAGCGACACTGGGCAGGTTGCCGCTGCCGCGCGGGACACCAACAATGGAGACAATTTTATCGTGAAGTTGGACCACAACCTCACGACCTCGGAGATGTTGACGGGACGATATGCTTTCGCCCAGAGCACGCAGCAGTTTCCGTTGGGTTCACCGGGAGGGTTCGGGGCGGGCTCGCGCCTGCCGCAATTCGCGCAGACTTCACCTGCCCGAGTGCAGGTTGTATCGGTAAGCTTGCTATCCAGTTTAAGCGGAGGAAAGATCAATGAGTTGCGCTTTGGATACAGCCGCTACCGGACGTCATTTAGTTCTGTGGATGCGACTTTTGATCCCACCACGATTGGTCTAAACTTCGGTACCGGTAAACTTGGCCTGCCCGAATTCGATTTCACAGGCATCGAAAACCTGGGCGCTACCGGTTTCAGTGTTCCACGCGGTCGCACCAGCGAGACCTACCAGATTCTCGATAACTTCACTCTCTCGAAAGGCAAGCACACCATCAAGGTGGGCGGAGAATTCCGCCGCGCAGCGATCGCGAATTTCAATGACAATCTGGAACGAGGTATCTTCCAGTTCACTGCAGGAATTGGCCTGAGCCCTGATCCTGTGGTCGATTCGCTCGCCAACTTTTATACGGGTGGTTCGCAGGACTTTAGTTTCTGCTGCTCCTTCGTTTCAGTAGATCAGGGAAACACTCATCGCACAACTTACAACAACGGTTTCAGTTTCTTTGGGCAGGATGACTATCGTGCCTCCAATAATCTGACACTCAATTTCGGCCTGCGTTGGGAATACTTCGGACCGCTAAGCGAAGCTCACAACTTGCTCTCTAATCTTGGAAGTGATGGGAACCTGGCGATGGTCGGCACCGACGGGTTGAACGGCTTGTATAACCGCGAACTGCACGACTTCAGCCCGCGCGTCGGTTTGGCCTGGAATGTACGCAATAACACCGTGATTCGCGCCGGCTACGGACTCTATTACGACTACGTGCCGCAGCAATTGTTCATCGCAAACTTCACAACTTCCGCCGGGGTGGCGACAAATCCAATTGGACCGCAACCCGTCCTGCCTCTGAGCTTCGATAGCACCGCATTTAACGGCACCAACCCAATCCCGAATGCTCCGATTATGAATGGTGTGAGCAGCGGTCCATACTCGATCTTTGTTACTCCGCGGAATTTTCATACACCGTACGTTCAGAACTGGAATTTCAATGTCCAGCAGAAGATTGCAGGGAACGCGTCTTTGGAAGTGCGCTACGTGGGAAGCAAGGGCACAAAACTAGTGCGTCTCACAGATCTCAATGAGCCTGATGCGAATGGCGTCCGGCCAAATCCCAACTATAGCGCGATCGATGAGCTGACACCTTCCAGTTCGTCGATTTATCACGCGCTGAATGCCATCGCGCGATTTCAGAATGCGCACAACTTCTCTGGACTTGCCGGTTACGTGTGGTCGAAGTCAATCGACGATGCTTCGGATGGAATCGACTTCGTTCCCGGAATAGCGTTTCCACAAGATCCGGGCAACTTGCGGGCCGAGCGCGGGCCTTCATCGTTCGACACTCGCCACCGTTTCACTGCCGCCTTGAACTATGCTTTGCCGAAGTTCTTTGGCAACCGACGGCTGGGCTCAGGTTGGCAGGTGAATACGATTGTCAGCATTCAAAGTGGCCGCCCAATTCCGATCGTCAATTCCTTCGACACCAGTGGCCGGTTCTATTTCAATCAGCGACCAAACGTGGTGCCTGGGGTTAATCCCATCTTGTCTCACTGGAGTCCGGCAACGGGATATTTGAATCCCTTGGCCTTTAGCCAGCCAGCATCCGGCACCTTCGGAGACCTTGGGCGGAACGCCATTTTCGGCCCCGGGTACAGCAATTGGGACCTGTCGCTAACAAAGGAGACACTGTTGACGGAAAGGCTCTCTCTGCAACTGCGCGTAGAACTCTTCAATGTCCTGAATCATCCTAATTTTGCGTTGCCCAATCACAACATTACTCCGGGATACGACCAGAATGGAAACCTGCAGTGCAGTCCGGCGCTCGGGTGCTTTGATGGACAAATTACGCAGACTCCAGATGTGGCCCAGACGAATCCGGGCCTCGGCGGAGGAGGACCGCGGGTGTTTCAGCTCGGTGCAAAGTTTGTGTTTTGACACAAGGAAAAAAAGAAATTCAACGGCCACAGCTTCCTGGACAGTTCATTCTATTTTCGAGGTTTAGACTGCCGCAGTAGTGCCTCCCGTGTGCGACCGAGAGTGAACTCCAGCGATTCTTTGGGAATGCTGGAGACAAACGGACCAATCAGCCAGCCCAGCCCTGTGGGGATGTCGCGAGTGAGTGAGATGGCCTCTAGCTGAAGGTAGATGCCACCGTCACGCTGCGCGAATCGCCAGTAGGAATTCAGACGCCACATGTATCCGTTGTCATTGCCTACAGGTTTCTTAGATTCATTCTTCTGCCCCGCATTGTCGACTTCAGCGATTCGTGTACTCAGAGAACGCGACACCGCACGATCTGGAGTCAACCAGCGATAGTTCACATCGTAGTCAGAATCGAGGACCGCGATTTTCTTACGCAGCCGCATAAAAACTTTGAAATTGTTTCCGTCCCGTGCGACTAGCCGAGAACGCTCCACGTCGGGAGCATAGAATTTGTACTGGTTGTCGTAGTTCTGAAGAAACGCCACAGTCTGCGCCAGAGTAACCCCAGGAATAAAAGCGGTGCCGATCCAATGATGGATCAGACCAGCTGGTACCGCGAGCGTGCGACCACGATCTAGGGTCTCGATGCGATCGACTATCACTTCACCCTTTTTGAGCCGAGCTCGTGTAGCCTCGCGTTCTTTCGCAGGAAGCGCATCGACTCGCAAGAATGATACGGAGTGTTCTTCCGCCTTCATGCGCTGTTCGCTTAGCTCGACGTAATGGTCAAACGCAGCAATTGTTTCGCCGCGGAGTTGCTCAGCGTGGAGCCGGGAGGAAGGCAGTGTCACCACAACACACACGATTAAGATGCATCGGAGAACTGCGTTCCTCACTCGGTTATGATGTTTGCCATGGCGGTTGACCAATCCAAAAAAGTCTACAAGTTCGGAGTCTTTGAAGCCGATGCCGGCAGTGGTGAGCTTCGCAAGTCGGGAGTTCGGATGCGTTTGCAAGACCAACCTTTCCAAGTGCTCGTTGTTTTGCTGGAACGGCCTGGGGAAGTTGTGACCCGAGAAGACCTGCGGCAAAAACTCTGGCCTTCCGATACGTTTGTCGATTTTGACCATAGTCTGAATACCGTCGTCAATAAGCTTCGCGAAGTACTCGGCGAGTCGGCTTCCAACCCGCGCTTCATTGAAACCCTGGCGAAACGCGGTTATCGATTCATGGTTCCAGTAGAGGCAGCGCCGAACCACACTGGCAATTCTGCTCCGATGCGACCCGAATCGACTCAACCCGCAACACAGCCAGTTCAAAACGTTTTAACCTCGGATGCACTGCTAGCCAACACCGAAGAGTTGCCCTCTGCCCATCAGGGTTATCTCCGGATTCTGCTTTTGCTCATTCAAGTCATGTACCTCATCTTCTATATCGTGGCATTGGCGCGCATTTCGTTCGTCGAGGAGCTGTTGCAACAGGAGTTTAGCTATCATGCCTGGATCTCCGGTCTCGTTATTGTTTCAGCCTCGATCGGAATTCCCATTCGTCTCTATCTCATTTCCGCGGTGTCGTTCGACATACAGCATCTGACCCATCAGTTCGTTCGCATTTTCCCGGCCACGTTCGTACTTGACGAGTTGTGGGCCCTGTCACCGTTCTTACTTACGCCGCAGATCGGAATGGGCTTGGCGCTAGGGGTTACGGCTGCGCTCATTTATCTACCCTTTGCGCAACGCGCGCTGGTGCTGATGCGGGAGCGATCGAGAAGTATTTCTGTTTAGAGCAAGCGCGCGAGCCAGCCGCAAAGACCCAGCGATCGCTAACTGCAAAGTTGACCAGAGCACAGATTGAAATGCTGAAGAGATTGGCGGGCAAGATTGGCAGGTGAAGTCGACCTCTGAAAAGTGTCATCAGCAGCATATTGCCAATGAGCGAGATGAGACCGTTGCTCAAATGGAAGCGCCACAGACGCCTAAGAGTTCTAGTTGACACGCTCGAGCGATCCCGCCAAGTAAAGTGCTGATGCCAGATGAAATTGTGCAGAATCGCAGATTCGACCGCCAAAAGTGTAGCTAGCAAATAGTTCATTCCGATTGCCGTCAGCATGGCCAAGACGAACACTTGAACGCCGATTCCGATCGCTCCCACCAATGAAAATCTTGCCAGCCTCTTATGCGAACGCACGGATTCGCTCATGATAATCGCTCCTCGCGATAGAGTTGCGCCGTGTGCCGGATGGACGAAACAATCAGCATGAGGCCCATACCGCAAATGCCGATAGACCCACCCAAGTCAAAGAGGAGAAGCGTCCTGCCAAGAATTTTCACCGTTGGATGGCCCAGCAACACTAGATTGCCGATGGCCAACAGAACGCGAATTTCTGTCGGTCCGAAATTGAAATAAGAGAGTTGAAAGCAGCTGAGCGTGTAGGTGGCAAGATAGGCCTCGATCGAGAGCAGCAAAAAGGCGATCAGCATTCCGATCGCAATGCCGGGGTGAACGTAACCGGAGAGCGTCATTCCTCCCATCAGGAACAACGCTGCGATGCTGTCGGCGACATGGTCGACATAGAATCCGTAGCGCGGCCGCTGACGGTTGCGAACACGCGCCAACGTACCGTCGAGACTATCCCCCAACCAATTCAGCGCGAGAAAGAGGATGCCCACCAAGAGGGCGTCTGGATTGAAGCGAGCCAGGGCGTAGCAGACTCCGGCGAGACTTTGCGAAACGAACCCCAATATAGTGAGATGGTCGGAGTTGAGCCAGGCAGGCGCACGCTTCGCCAATACGGTCAGCAGTCTCTTTTCCTGTGAGGCGAGGAAGCTCTCGTGAATTCGAGTAGCGGACAAAAACGTGAGTTGCCTAGGACTCTTCGTCGGACTGATTACCGGAAGAGGCGCTGCGGTCGGCATGTCTGTTCTCCTTCACACGAGAACATCTTTCAAACCGTCGCAAGCGGCAATGCACGGAAGGTAAATCACGGAACAAACAAAGGTCGGGGGGTAACTCTTAGAAAAGACGGCTGGTATTGCGAAGTCTCATTTGGTCCGGGTAGATGCGTCGCCTGAAATTACCACTGGATGCAATGAATCAGAAACAAGATTAACGTAGCTGCGAAGGGCAGAAATAATCCCGAGCGGAGACTGCCCGTGGCATGGGAGACGACCCCCACCAGCCATGGAATCATTGCAGGACCCAGCGTCGCCAACGAGAACATGACGGCGCCGATGGTTCGAGTGGCCACTCCGTAGCGTTGTGACAGCCGGGCCACGGTGATCGGATATAGAGTTGCGAAGCTCAGGCCCGTAATGATGGCCCCGGCAATTACTCCCGGCAAGGATGGCACCCGCAACATTAGCCCAATGCCCGAAGCCGCACCCGCATAACCAAGGCGCAACACCCGATCTTCCGAAAAGTGACGTAGAAACGCCGTCCCAAGCGCTCGCCCAGCTGTCAGGGCAGACCAATAAATAGCCGGCATAATCGACGCCAGCGCTAAGCCGTGCGATCCCCATCTCAAGACATAGGAACCGATCCAGCCACCGACCGCCGTTTCAGCCCCTGGGTACAGAAAGAAGACGACGGCAAAAAGCCAAATCGTTGAGCTTTTTGAGAGTTCACTCCACGAGGTTGATGACTCGCCGGGTTTCGCCGCAGGTGGAAACGGCAAGTCTCGCATCGTCCACGCCAGCACCAGGAGAAACAGCGCCACCGCGCCCAAAAAGAACGGCACTAATCCGTGAGCCGCACTCCAAGCCACCATCAGCGAGCAAAATACAGCGCCGACGCCCCAGAAAAAATTGAGCAGACTCACCGCTCCGGCACGGGAGGTCAGACCAGATCCTGTGCTGATCTCGGCGATGAGAAGGTTAGCTGTCGGTACGATTAGCCCAAGTCCCAAACCGTAGACCGCCACTGAAACGATGCCTTGGGCGTGCGATCCTAGATAAAGCGTCCCCACTCCGCTAGCCATCAGGAGCAAGCCGAACAAGAAAGCCGGACGGAAGCCGAACCGCGTCAGCAAAATTCCGGAGAGTTGCACTCCGGCGAGCGATGCCAAAAACTGCACCAGGAATAAATTGCCAGCCTGAGTATCATTCATGGCCCAGCGCACGATCAGGATCGGCAACATGGGGCCCAGTAACGTGGTCAGGACGCCCGTCGGCAGGAACGCGAGTTGTCCGGCTAGAACCAGCCTTCGGTTCGAGGGAGAGTTCGATGTTCGGGAAAGCTCGACCTGAGGGCTAGCCATTTGAGAGACACTCTCGCAAATCGTTCAAGCTGAAACATCAGCATAAACGTGACATATGACTTGCTGAATATAATTCCGAAATCCTACCGCTCAGGCGGCCATCGATGAGGTTAGCACTTAAGTGTAGGCCGTACTATTGTCACGTAGTCGGGCAAGGCTTACACGATCTGAGCCGATTTATCGAAAGAGTATTACGGCAAAAGTAAACGTTGAACTAGTGCTTGAAGTGTGAAATCCACAATAAAAAGCTGGATTTCCACATGGCAGGAAGGGGTACCGAGGAGTACAATTTGGTTTGGCAGCCGAAATGCGGCAGTCGTTCTGAATCCCCTAATAATTAAGAAAAAAAGGAAAGGATTTTGAGACAATGTGGAAGCCCACGAATCAACCTGCGACACCAGGCCGGCCCAATGAGCCGGAGCGTCCGAGTACGTCCACCGGGAGCACGTCATCATCCATGTCCACATCTTCGCCCATGATGAGCGCAAATGAGCCAGCGGCGGTTCCACGCCCGGCTTCGTCCACGGCCACGACTTCGGACCAAGCCACGATTGGCAAGTCGCTGGTGATCAAAGGCGAGGTGACCGGCTCCGAGTCCTTATATATAGACGGCCGGGTGGAGGGATCGATCAACCTTTCTGGCAACCGGGTGACTATAGGCCGCAATGGCGTCGTCGCGGCAAACATCAGCGCACGCGAAATCGTGGTTCTGGGTAAGGTTCGCGGCAACCTGACTGCCAGTGACCGGGTTGACATTCGCAGCGACGGTTCTCTGACCGGCGATGTCGTGGCTGCGCGCATTTCGATCGAGGATGGCGCGTTCTTCAAGGGCGGCATCGACATTCGCAAGGCGGGATCCGCCGGCGCGAAAAGCGACTCGAAGGAAGAAGTTAAGAGTGTTTCGAGTTCGACGCCAGAACCGGCAATCGCGGCGAGAGCGTAATCGTAGAAGTTCGGTGTTCGAAAACGGACCTCTTCGGAGGTCCGTTTTGTTTTGTGTGGGGCGGACACTCTTGTCCGCCGCCTCTGACTTTGCTTTACTTGTTTCCAGCTCCCGGAATCTAGTTGCTACGCTCACTAGCTCACCTGTGTAGGGAGAAGTCCTGAATCAAGGTCAACAGCGGCGGACAAGAGTGTCCGCCCTACACCATGCCCATGGAATCTCATGGGTCCTTGCCGGTTTCCATGATTTCGGCGGCTTGAACTTCGGCCACCGCAGGAAACGCGGCGGACTTTTTTCTGCGCAGATCTCCGGGGAGTTGCGAGCGCAACGACCAGAGTCCAGCCGCAACCGCTGCAGCCCAAGTCAAAGAGCCGAGCCCCAGCGCGAGCAAATCGGCGCGACGGCTGCCGTCTAGCGAGATGGTTCGCATAACTTCGTAACTCAATCCGCCGGATACGGCGCCCACCACCGCGGCTTTCGACAATTCTTTCCAGTTCATTCCGGGCAATGGCACCATGCCGCGAATGTGAAGCAGGAATGCGATCGCCACGGCGTTGGCCGCAATACCCAGGTCGGAAGCAATCGCCAGTCCGGTGACCGACAGCGTCCGGAACAAGAGCGCGTAGATGGGAATCGACGCGAGCGTAATCACAGTCGTGGCAATCATTGGCGTCAAGGTGTTGCCGGAGGCGTAAAACGCACGCGCATATAGTGCCTGGCTTGACCACAATGCCAACGAAAGTGAGAACCAGAAAAAGTAGATTGCGGTCGATTCTGCATCGGCAAAAGTGAAGTGCCCTCGACGATAGACAAGGTCGATTAGAGGAAGGGCGATGGCCATCATCAATCCTGTCATCAGCAGCGATGCAGCGGTGACGCGATAGACGGAAGCGTTTACGGTGGCGGCGAATTCCTCAAACTTTTTTTCCCCAAACAGGCGCGAAAAAAATGGGAGCGAGGCTTGCCCTGTAGCTTGTCCCAGAATGGCGATGGGAACAGCAAACAGCCGCTTCGCATAGTTCAGGCGTGCGATGTCGCCGATTCCGCTCGATGCGAAGTAACGGAGGATCCAATCATCCGCCGTGACTAATGACACGCCCAGCATCAGCGGGATCGAAAGCCGCACCCACTCGCGGAAAGCGGGATTTTTTACATCGAACGAGGGACGGTATCCAGTGCCGATTTTGGCCGCGCCGATGGCATTGATAAGGAATGGCCCCGCAATACTTCCGGCGAGAGCGCCATAGGCAAGGGATGCAATCCCCATCTGCCGCCCCGCAATTACTCCGCCCGCGATGATGAATACGTTGTAGATCAGCGGGCCGAACGCCGGTAGCAGAAACAGCCGGTGCGACAGCAGCACTGCCGAAACAACTCCACCCACATAAAAGAAAATCTGCGCCGGAAGAAGAATGCGCGTCAGGTGAACGCAGAGTTCCATCTGCTGCGGCGTGAACCCGTGGAACATCCAGGCAGCAAATTGTGGAGTGAAAATCTCCGCAAGAATGGTGCCCACTATGAGCACCGTGGTCATTACAGTAATGATGATGGAGAAGGTCTTCTGCGCATCCCGTTCGCGTTTTTCTGCCAGGAATCGCGTGTAGATGGAAATGAATGTAATGGAGGCGGTGCCGCCTGCAACGATGTAGTTGAGCCAGTCCGGCAGGGTGAATGCAGCTACGTAGGCATCGGTTTGTTGTCCGGCGCCGAAGGCAAATGCAATGTAGGCCTCGCGCAAATATCCGATCACGCGTGAGAACGTGATGGCTGTCATCAACAATAACGTCGCCGAAAACGCCGTGTGCTGATGGGAGGGACGTAAGAAGCGAAGCAGACGCATCCTTCGCAGATTAACGCATTTGGCAGCAGTACAGAGCGGGATTGATCAAAGCGAATCGCGAATGATAATCTCGGAGTTCCAAGACGGGCGATTCACGCGTCCCTACGGAAACCACACGTGTCTTTCGTGCTTTTTGGGGGTTACGCCACGATCAAAGGCAGGCTATACTGACTTAGCTGCCATGCGCTCGAATCGTTACATTTCGCTTTTGCGGGCTTCCTGGGTCGAGGGACGCGCTTGTCCCCGCCGGTACCTCTCCGTTCTGCCCTCGCACGTGCGCGCTAATCTCTTCGGCAGCGACTAATCGTAATTCCCTTGCGACGCTAGGCGTTTGGCTCTTCGCCACGCTCTCTTAGCGCCTGGGCACGAGAGCTATCTCAGTGATTGCCGCTCGAGCCACCTCAAAAAACGACCTTATTTACTGGAGGATTCCATGACCACCAAGACTTTGACTGCCGGCCCGAAACTCAAAACTGCGATTCCGGGCCCGAATGCCAGGCGCGTTCTCGCGGGCGACGACAAATATATTTCCCCGTCCTATACACGATCGTATCCGTTGGTTGCCAAGCGCGGGCGCGGGATCGTGATCGAAGATGTCGATGGCAATGAGTTCTACGACTTTTCCGCGGGCATTGCCGTGACATCGACCGGCCATTGTCATCCGGAAGTGGTCGCTGCCATTCAAAAGCAGGCCGGCGAATTGATTCACATGTCGGGCACCGACTTCTATTACGAGAGCATGGTAACCCTGGCGGAGCGGCTGTCGAAGATAGCGCCAATGCCGGGTCCGCATCGTATTTATTACGGAAACTCCGGAGCCGAGGCGATCGAGTGCGCTTTAAAGCTGGCGCGATACCACACCAAGCGCCAGCAAGTAATCGCATTTCTCGGAGCATTCCATGGACGCACTATGGGCGCTCTATCGCTAACAGCCTCGAAACCGCAGCAGAAGCGGCGCTTCTCTCCGATGGTGCCGGGAGTTACGCATGTCCGCTACCCCGACGTTTATCGCGGATGTTCCGGTGGTCCGCAGGACGCGGAGGAATTCGCGCTCGGTTGCGCGCGCTACATCGAAGAGAGATTGTTTAAGACTATTCTCGCTCCCGAGGAAGTAGCGGCAATTTTCGTGGAGCCGGTTCAGGGCGAAGGGGGATACGTTGTCGCTCCCAACATTTTCATGAAAGAGCTGCGCCGCATCTGCGATAAACACGGCATTCTGCTGGTAGTGGACGAAGTACAGAGTGGTATTGGCCGCACCGGCAAATGGTTTGCCGTCGAGCACAGCGGCGTGCATCCCGACATCGTCTGTATGGCGAAGGGAATCGCTTCTGGGATGCCTCTTGGCATCACCATGAGTAAGGCTGAGATCATGGATTGGATTCCGGGCTCGCATGCTTCGACCTTCGGCGGAAACCCGGTTTGCATCGCCGCCGCGATGGCCACTCTGGATGTGATCGAAAAAGAAGGGCTGCTTAAAAATTCGCAGGAAGTTGGCGACTACATGCGAAAGTGCATGGCGGACTGGCCTAAGAAACACAAGATTGTCGGCGACGTTCGCGGCCGTGGACTGATGATTGGCGTTGAAATCGTCAAAGATCAAAAGACCCGTGAGTACGGCGCCGCCGAACGCGATCGAATTGTGGAACTGGCGTTCGAGCGCGGTGTGCTGTTCCTGGGATGCGGTCCAAGCACGGTCCGCATTGCTCCGGCTCTCATCGTGACCAAGGAAGAAGCCGATGTTGCAATTGAGGCGTTGGAAGAGTCGATCGCGGCGGTCGAATCTACCATAAAGAATTAGGTGCAAGCGTCAATCGCTGGGGGGACATCAATGCCGAATGGAACGGTGGAGTCAATACATATTGCGTCTGTTGCCGAAGCTCCGATTCAATCGGTTGGGCAAGTTGTTGCAAATCCGGGCGCAGGTCTGGAGGGGGACCGATACGCGCAGCAATCGGGCACCTTCTCCAAGCCTGAGCCCGATTATGAGCTCACACTGATTGAGGCGGAGGCAATTGAGGCATTGCGGCGCGATTATCAGATTGAACTCCCGGCGGGTGATGCTCGCCGCAACATCGTGACCCGCGACGTTCCACTGAATCATCTAGTTGGCAGGGAATTCACAATCGGAGATGTGCGCATTCGCGGCATCCGGCTGTGCGAGCCTTGTGAGCACTTGCAGAAGCTAACTGACAAAAAATTGATCAAGGGACTACTGCACCGCGGTGGATTGCGGGCGCAAATTCTGACCAAAGGCACGATTCACGTAGGGGACGCGGTTAAAGTCGTCAGCCCGTCAGATGGCCGCGCACAGGTAAGGTAGGGACGCGGATTGCCGCGTCTCCGAGTGTCATCAGCGCTCCAACCACACCGCACAGTTCCGAAGTCTATAAGTCCGTCACCAGCCGCACTTTTTTTATCAACCAAGTTTTTATCAACCAAGCTTATGAACCAGGGACCTTTTAGAGAGGAGGCCACCGATGCCACGCTTTACGTTTCCCATCGTCGTCGCACTGACATTCACGCTAATCGTTTGGGCCTCGGCCTTCGCCGGCATTCGCGCCGGCCTGCGCGGCTACACGCCCGCTAATCTCGCGGTGCTGCGATTTCTGATCGCTTCAACCGTGCTGGCAATCTATGCAGCGATTGCACACTTTCGCCGCCCTGAATTGCGTGACATTCCTGGCCTGGTTGTGACCGGCGCAATTGGCATCACGTTTTATAACCTCGCGCTGAATTACGGAGAGACTCGCGTCACCGCCGGCGCGGCAAGTCTGCTGATCGCCTCAACGCCTATCTGGACGGCGCTCGCAGCTCGATTGTTTCTCCACGAGAACCTGACTGCTATCGGATGGGGCGGAGTATTCGTGAGCTTCGCGGGGGTCGCCATGATCGCGAGCGGAGAAAGCGGAGGCGTTCGGTTTTCGCCACAGGCACTGTTCATTCTGGCCGCAGCGGTTACATCGGCGCTTTACATGATTCTGCAGAAGCATTATCTGGACAGATACAGTGCGTTGGAGTGTACGGCTTATTCGATCTGGTTTGGGACGGCGCTCATGCTGCCCTTCGGACGCGGCCTCCTGCACGCCGTGAGGACTGCTCCTGCATCGACGACTTTGGCGGTCATTTATCTGGGTATCTTTCCTGGAGCACTCGCCTATGTTGCATACGCTTTTATTCTTTCCCACGGCGCGGCGGGGCGCACTGCGACCCTGTTGTATATCATTCCGATCGTGGCTATAGGTATTGCATGGATCTGGCTGGGCGAGGTGCCCAAGCTGATTTCTCTGGCCGGAGGTGCCGTCGCACTTGGCGGTGTGGTGTTGGTGAATACGGCGGGGAGGAGGATTGTACCTGAACCCAAGTGACGAGAATCACATCAGCCGTCGGTCTTTCCAAGCTACGGTGAACCGAGAGAATTCTTTCATGTTCTCCGGACGCGTTACACAAGCCACACTGCGCGCGCTAGACTGGCTGGCCGCGAGAACCCTGGCACCAGAGGATCTTCCCCCGCACCAACTGACCGGGCGGCGCGGCGAAGAAGATGCTTATTTCTATTTGCGACGGCGCGGTTACACCATCGTTGCTCGCAACTACCGCTCTCCGCATCATCGCGGGGAACTCGACCTAGTCGGATGGGATAAAGATATTTTGTGTTTTATTGAAGTTAAAACCAGAACCACGCGTGGCATGAAACCTGCCGAAGCCGCCGTAGATCGCGAAAAACAGCGAGACTTATCTCTGGTGGCTCGTGACTTCCTGCGTGAGATGCCGCCGGAGTGCCCGTCGCGCTTCGACGTGCTCGCCGTTTACTACGAGAGCGAAGCACACGGGCTCGGATATAGGTCTCCCACCTTCGAGTTATTCCAAAATGCTTTTTCGGTGTCGTACAATCGGAAATCCTCAGAATCCAAATTCCGAAGCCGTTACTGAAAGGATTTAATTCTTGCCTGAGTTGAGAAAAGACCCCATCGTGGGCCGATGGGTAATTATTTCCACGGACCGCGCCAAGCGTCCGACTGACTTCGCGCGCGAAGGAGTGAGAATCAAGGGCGGATTCTGCCCTTTTTGTTACGGCAACGAAAATAAAACGCCCCCCGAAATTCTGGCCTACCGCCCCGGCAATAATGGCAGTACTCCCGTGAAGGATGGACCAGGGTGGACGGTTCGCGTCGTTCCCAATAAATTCCCGGCGCTAGGCATTGAAGGTAGTTTGAACAAGCAGGCCGAGGGAATGTTCGACAAAATGAACGGTATCGGGGCTCACGAAGTGGTCATTGAGACACCCGACCACAATGCCACGCTCGCTTCCCTTCCCGCGAAAAGGATCGAAGATGTTCTGTGGGCATTCCGCGATCGAATTCTTGATCTCAAGAAAGACCGGCGCTTCAAATATATTTTGTTATTCAAGAATCATGGAGAGGCAGCCGGGGCATCGCTTGAGCACTCACACTCTCAGCTCATCGCGCTCCCCATTCTGCCGATTTATGTCGTTGAAGAACTTCAAGGCGCAAAGCAGTATTACATCTACAAAGAACGTTGCGTCTTCTGCGACGCGATTCGCCAAGAAATTGACAGCGGTATTCGCGTCGTCGCTGAGAACGAAGATTTTCTTACCCTTGCGCCGTATGCTCCGCGCTTCCCTTTTGAAACCTGGATACTCCCCAAGCGCCACGAATCGGCCTTCGAAAACTCGTCGTCGCACATGTTTGAAAATCTAGCCAAGGCGCTCAAACTGCTGCTGATGAAAGCGGATCGGGTGCTCGATAATCCGCCCTACAACCTGGTGGTACACACGTCGCCGGCGCAGGATCCAGCCAACGAGTATTACCACTGGCACATTGAATTCATGCCGAAGCTGACAAAAACGGCAGGATTTGAATGGGGAACGGGGTTTTACATCAATCCCACTCCGCCGGAAGAGGCAGCGAAGTTTTTGCGCGACGCGCGCGTGGAGGAGGCGGCTCCGAGTACCGCGGGGGCGCGGTAGGCTGTTGCGCGTGGTAGTGAGTGTAACGTCGATGTTTCAAACAGTAAGTCACCAATAGTAGTTCTCTACATCGGAGATGTAGGAGAGTTGTCCAGCAGCGACCATTTTGCGAAGCTGCTCTAGGTTCTTTGCGCCATTCGGTCCCGAACCACCCCATACGAGATGTGCGTCGCCATGCGGGTCAATTTTAAACACCAGCACGTAATAACCGCGGCCTCTACCGCCTCGCTCATAATGAACAAACCACTCGTCGTCCTTTACCCCCGCGAAAACCAGTCGTCTGAAAGGCAGGTTCCGATCAACTACAACATCAGTGACTTGATATTTCTGTCCGGGATTCGCCAACGCAAACGACCGCTCGCGGGTAGTTTCGGAAAATGCCTGCTTGACGTTGGTGGGCAGACCCTCCGTTGTCGAGACCACTTTGAATTGACCATCTAGAAGGTGTTCCTTCTCGGCTGCCGATAGCTGATGCCCGTGCTGCTGCGCGACCACGGTAAGAGGGAAGCAGCAGATGATTAACACGATGAGACTATTCATGATTCTGATTGTAGTTGCCGAAAACCGGTGATTTCACTCATGGCAACGAGGAACACCGGCAGGGCTGCTTGCTGGACGACTACGTTATCCCTGGGTGCGGTCGAGAACCTCTGCGTGCCAAGCCATCTGGATTGCCTCCAACTTGGCTTCATTCGACTTCGAAGGATCGTCTTTAAAGTCAGGCAACGCGGTCACATACTTGTGCAGGTCTGTGAAGCGGATGGCGAGCGGGTCGACTGTCGGATGCGTTTCGGAGAGCAAAATTCCGATGTCTTCGGCATCGCTCCAAGTGAGTTCTTTTGGCATGGATGATTGCTCCTCTTGCGTTTGCTGCCGGCAGCGCCTCAGGGGCTAAAGCCCCAGTGATTAGCGATGCTTAGCGGCACGACTCAAGTCGTGCCCTTCCCAAAATCGATGTCGCGAGCGTAATTCTTCTAGTGCTCTTCCGAAACGTAATTCCGGTTCCACGCCGGAATCTCCACGACTACTTTACCCGGCTTTTTGATCACCGTCTGGCATCCGAGGCGCGAGTTTAGTTGAAGATCGGCGGCCATGTCGAGCTTGTCAGCTTCATCATCTTCCATCTCTGAGATCAGATCGGCGCCCTCTTTCACCCAGACGTGGCAAGTCGTGCAGGCGCAATTTCCGCCACAGGCGTGATCAAGACGGATGCCGTAATTCAGTGCGACATCGAGCAGCGACTCTTCCTTGCCATGATCTTTGTATGGCAGCTTGCCATGCTCGAAGGTCACTGTCTTGCCCTCGGGAAGAAAGGTAACTTCGACCGTATTTTCACCGGGAGCATCCACCGTGGTGGTTCCGGCGCCGTGCGTTTTTTCTTCAGACATAGACAAATCCCGTGTTCAAAATTTCAACGCTTCACAATTATTCAAAATATTATTCAAAATCTGCTTTCGCCATCGGATGGCCGGCATGGGCACCCTCTTCGTGATCACTGTCGTCCATTGTTTTTCCCTTGAGCGCGGCCGATACGGCGGTGTCCATCATCAACTCCGCCAGGCGCATCGTTGCCTGGTTCAACGCGTCGATGCCATCACGGATCGCATGATAGTCATCCCCCACTTTTACTTCGATGAGCCGCTTTTCCAACAACTCGGCGTTCTGGCGCTCGCCAATAGAAAGGTCATGCCATGCCGAATTCTTTCTTGCCTTCGCGATCGCATCCAGAATAGTATCGGCTTCGCGGCGCGCCTCAATCACTTGCCGCTGCCGGAAGTCTTCTTCGGCGTAGTCGAAGGATTCCAGCAGCATGCTTTCAACTTGCTCATCGGTGAGACCGTAAGTAGGCTGGACATCGATTTCTGCTTCTTTGCCGCTGCGTTGTTCGCGCGCGGATACGCGCAAGATGCCATTTGCATCGATCAAAAATTTTACTTCGATGCGCGGAAGACCCGCCGTCATAGGCGGAATGCCCTTGAGATCGAAGCGTGCCAGTGAGCGGCAATCGCGCGCCAGTTCGCGCTCGCCTTGTAGCACGTGGATCGCAACATTGGTCTGGCCGTCGACTTGAGTGGTGTAGTGCTGCGTCGCCGAAGCGGGCACAGTCGAATTGCGGAGGATAATCTTGTCGGTCACTCCGCCAGCAACTTCGATGCCCAGAGAGAGTGGGGTTACATCGAGCAACAGCATCTCTTTCGTGATTTCAGAGCCGCCGCCGAGAATGTTTGCCTGAACGGCGGCGCCGAGCGCAACCACCTCGTCGGGATTTAAATCCGTGTGCGGCATACGCCCGAAAAGGTCTTGCACTAATCGACGAACCTTTGGAATGCGCGTCGACCCACCGACCAGTACTACCTCATCGATCTGTTCCGGCCTCAGCCCAGCATCTTTCAGAGCTTGCTTGCACGGACCAGTGGTTCGATCAATGATTGGCTGGATCATCTGCTCGAACATTTCGAGCGAAATTTCGCGTTGATATTTTTTCCCGCCCGGCAAATCCACGTCGAGCTTTGCCGATGGCTGCGAGGAAAGTGCTATTTTCGCTTCAATCACCGCCTTGCGGATGCGCGCTACGGCTTCGCCATTGCGGCGGAGATCGAGTCCAAGGTCCCCGCGAATATCGTCGAGCGCGATTGCAATCAGCAAATTATCGATGTCGTCTCCGCCCAGGTGCGTGTCGCCATTGGTGGCAATCACTTCGAAAATGCCATCGTGGAGCTTCAGAATCGAAACGTCGAACGTGCCACCGCCCAGATCGTAGACGGCAATGATGCCATTCTTCTTCTTGTCGAGACCGTAGGCTAGAGATGCAGCTGTCGGTTCGTTTACGAGTCGCAGAACATTCAATCCCGCGATGCGGCCTGCATCTTTCGTGGCTTGCCGCTGCGCGTCATTAAAATATGCTGGAACGGTGATGACCGCTTTAGTAACGGGCGCTCCGAAGAAACGCTCGGCGTTACGCTTTAGTTGGCGCAATACAAATGCCGAAATTTCAGGCGGAGTGTAGGTACGATCGCCGATCGTGATGCGCAGAACTTCTCCCTGATGAATATCTTCCGCTAAGCGAAACGGGAAAAACTTCAGTTCCTCTTGAATGTCCTCAACGCCTCGCCCCATAAGGCGTTTCACCGAATAGACGGCGCGCTCCGGCGTCTCGATGAGATATTTGCGCGCGGCATTGCCGACGATAATCTGGTTCTTCTCATCGAGCGCGACCACGGAGGGTACGAGGTTTAGCCCGTCTTCCCCGGGGATGACGACAGGCGAATCCCCTTGCATGTATGCCACGAGGGAGTTCGTGGTGCCGAGATCAATGCCGACGATGTAGTCAGTTGCCATTTTCAGGGAAGAATAGTGATCGTGATGCTGTTTGACTTTACGACCTCAAACTTTGGATTTCTTTCCCTCACCTGGACGGTATAATCGCCAGGCTTGCTCATGTCGAACTCCTTACTGAGAATCAATTCTTCTTCAATCTTGTCGCCTGGATGTGCGGTCCCAGCAAAGACGCTTCCGCCGCGCCACGACGAGGTGTCCTTGCCGTGCATCTTAAGGCATATGGCGTCTCTGGCGCAGGCTTACCGCCACTGTCGCGGATACCTATGTCGAAGGCCGGGCCGTTTCTCCCTGGCCCCCCTGCTCCGGCGTAACGAATGTCCTGCTCCGTGTTATTCACAAGAACGACCTTTAGCTTTACGTCTGAACCGGCGCTCACGCTTGCCTTTGGCCCAGTGATCGTAACTGAGAACCACGGCTCGACCGGCTGCGGTCCCTGAGCAGTGATTATTTCTGGGACCGCGGTAAGCATCGAAAGTAAGGCGAACTTTATCAAAATGTTCATTTGTTCAAGCAATAATCTGAATTACAAACCTTGTTACTCCATTGCTTCATTCACGTCGCGCACCAGGTTCCGTAGGTAATTTCGACGGTTCAACACGTCCACCATCTTGTCGAGGATCTTCCGCCTGTCGGCTTCGTTTCCGCTGGTCGCGGCGTCCACGGATTGGTCCCACTTGTTCCATTCAATTTTCAGTTCGTTCACGAGCGCGTCGTGTTTTTCTTCCAGCGAAAGCTTGGCTTTGCCAATTTCTTCGAGCAAAGCTGGATCGTCTTCGCCCATCTTTTTTTGTGCGCGGAGTTCTTCGAGATGCATGTTGAGCTCGAATACTTCCTCCAGAAGATCGGGAGGTACAACTTGCGTCTTCAATTCGCCAGTGGCGCGCGCCTTATCTGTTGCCTGTTTCGATTGCTCTTCCAGTTCGACGCCTTCGAGTCGCAGGAGATACTCGGTGCGCTTGATTGGATCTTTGAGCGTGCGATAAGCGTCATTGAGCATGGAACTTTGTTCCAAACTCCACGACCTTTCCTGCTCTTTAGCCTGTCCAAATACGTCGGGATGGAGCTTACGGCTGAGTGCGTAAAATTCTTTTTCCAGCGCGGCAGTGTCCAGATTCAGCTTGCGTGGAAATGAAAAAAACGTGAAGTAGTCCACTGGAACCGGAGGCTGCACTTTCCCGCACGAACTGCAGAAGTGCACGGCGCGCATGGTGCCACACGACCAGCATCTGGGAGTCGCGTTTTCTGCCAAGTGGCTGGACGGATTTCCCGGCATCATTAACGACGATTTGGATTCCACATTTGCCATTAAAAAATTTAAGGCGAGCGCACGGCCCGCCCTCTCGGCCTTCGACCATCTTGTGTGGCGACGGGCGTCAGGTCCCACCAGAAGGGGCGAAGCCCGTCACCACACGAACTATTACGAGAAAGAACTGCCGCAGCCGCAGGACTTTGTCGAGTTCGGATTTACAAAGACGAAGCCTTGCTGCATGAGCGTTTCGTTGTAATCGAGAATCATCCCGTGCAGATATATAAAGGACTTCGGATCGACAAAAACCCGCACATCGCCGAACTGAAATACCCGGTCTCGCTCACGAGGCTGCGTATCGAACCGTATGTTGTAACTCAGGCCCGAGCATCCTCCGCCCTGGACGCCTAGACGAAGGCCGCCTTCTTCAGGCGAAACGTTCTCCTTCGCCATCGCGGAACGAATCCTGGCCAGCGCCTTGTCAGTCACCTGGATGCCCTTGGCCGGAGCCTTGGGCGGCGCGGGTGGCTCTACGGTTTTTAGCGTTTGTTCCATGATTTAGCTTCGGGCTATGAGCTTCGGGCTGTGCGCTGCGAGCAAGAAACCTCCGAGCAATTGAGATTTGCTCATAGCTCGGAGTTCACGTCTCGGAGTTCGTGGCGCAGAAGCCGATCTACTGCGCTGCCTGCACTGCCACCGGCTTCGTCGCTTCCTGCTTCTTCTTCCAATCGCCGATCGCGGCCCGGATGGCGTCTTCGGCCAGCACGGAGCAGTGAATCTTCACTGGAGGCAGGGCAAGCTCTTTCACGATCTCGGTGTTCTTGATCGCAAGTGCTTCGTCGATAGTCTTTCCCTTGACCCATTCGGTGGCGAGCGACGAGGATGCAATCGCCGAGCCGCAGCCGAAGGTCTTGAACTTGGCATCTTCAATGACGTTGGTCTCCGGATTGACTTTGATCTGCAGCTTCATCACGTCGCCGCACTCCGGAGCCCCGACCAATCCGGTGCCCACATCGGCATCCTTCTTGTCCATGGAGCCGACGTTCCGTGGGTTGTTGTAGTGGTCGATTACTTTGTCGCTATATGACATTTCGATCTCCTTGGCTCTTTAATCACAGGGGCTAAAGCCCCTTTCTAAAAAACTCGATACGGCGCGGCTGAAGCCGCGCCCTTTCAAAACCGCGGCCTTTCAAAACTTAGTGCGCTTCTGCTGCTCAAACTTAGTGGGCTTCTGCCGTTCAAAACTTAGTGGGCCTCTGCTGCCCATTTCACGCTCTTCAAATCCACGCCCTCTTTTGCCATTTCGTAGAGCGGCGAAAGTTCGCGGAGACGCAACACGGTTTCGACTACGCGGTCTCCCACATAGTCGATTTCGGCTTCGGTGTTGAAGCGGCCGATGCCGAAGCGAATCGAGCTGTGTGCCAGATCATCTCCGGTACCAAGAGCCTTTAATACATAAGATGGTTCTAGAGTCGCAGAGGTGCATGCCGATCCGCTTGAAACGGCAATGTCGTTAATACCCATCAGCAGGGACTCACCCTCCACATAGGCGAAGCTGATATTCAGATTGCCGGGAAGGCGATGCTGTTCTGAGCCGTTGACGTAGACCTCATCGAGCCGGCTCATAATGCTGTTCTTCAGGCGATCCCGCATGCCTGCCAGTTTGAGAGATTCCTGCGGCATCTCTTCCTGAGCGATTGCACAAGCTTTACCCAAACCCGCGATGCCCGGAACATTGAGCGTTCCGGAACGCATGCCGCGTTCGTGTCCGCCGCCATCAATTAGCGGGACGATTTGCACGCGCGGATTCTTGCGGCGTACAAACAGCGCGCCCGCGCCCTTCGGTCCGTAGAGTTTGTGCGCGGTGATTGACGCGACATCAATGTTCATCTTGTTGACATCTACCGGCACTTTGCCGATTGCTTGTACGGCGTCGGTGTGGAAGATGACGCCACGCTCACGGCAGATCTTGCCGATTTCCGCGATTGGTTGCAGAACGCCAATTTCGTTGTTGGCGGCCATGATCGTGACCAGAATCGTCTTATCGTCGATGGCGCGCTTCAGGTCATCAAGATCGACCAGTCCGTCTTTCTGCACCGGTAGATAAGTCACGCGAAAGCCGAACTTCTCGAGATGCTTGCAAGTGTCGAGAACTGCCTTGTGTTCGGTGACCGCCGTGATGATGTGATTGCCTTTTTCGCGGTACATTTCCGCAACGCCCTTGATGGCGAGGTTATCGCTTTCGGTGGCGCCCGAAGTGAAGATGATTTCTTTTGGAGTCGCACCGATCAGCTTGGCGATGCGCTCGCGCGACAACTCAACCGCTTCTTCCGCCGCCCATCCGAAGGGATGGTTGCGGCTGGCGGAATTGCCGAACTTCTCCATGAAGTAGGGCAGCATTTCTTCCAGCACTCGCGGATCCATGGGAGTGGTCGCATGATTGTCCATATAAATGGGCAGCTTGATCCCGTTGGGGGCTTTGTGCTGTCCGAAATCTTGATCGCCGTTCTTGCCGTTAATGCTCATGAATCACGTTCTCCTTCTGCCTTTTCGCAGCCCCTGAAGGGGCGTTCAACCTAAATTCTGCGGTATCGCTAAAGCGATACCCTGATACAAAGCGATGTCCTGAGACTCCCTCTGTAAAACATACCAAGTCCGCGCTATAAAATCGTTACCAATTCCACAGGCTTTTTTGGCTCGGACTTTTTTCCGTCTAGCTTGCTTACATTGATGACTTCCGGCTCTTCCTGCATCTGCGAAATTTTGATGTTCTTCAAGACCTGCTCGATGCTTTCATTCACCTTGCGCAGCGGTTCGCGAATGGTGCATCGATCGCTCTGACCGCACTCGCCTCGAACCGTCACGCAGGAGGTGATGAACAACGGCCCGTCAATGGCCTTGATTACCTCAAACGCCGAAATTGTTTTAGGATCCCGCGTCAGGGTGTAACCGCCATTTACTCCATGCTGCGATCTCACCAAACCGACCTTCGCGAGGCGTTGCAGTATCTTTGCCAGTGCCTCATGCGGAATCCCGTAGGCATCGGCAACGTCTTTAGCGCTGCACGGACCCCGGTCGGTATGCTCCGCCAGATGCTTCATCGCCATTAGGCCGTAATCTGCTTTTTTGGTCAGTTTCAGCATGTGCGGAAATGCCGACCAATATGGTCGGATAGAATCCCGACTGTTTAAGTCGTATTTCAATTTTAACCGGAATGGCCCAGCGATGCAAGGCGAAGCACGCATTGGCTTAATTTGCCAGTCTAATGGTAAGTTTTTGCAGGCAAATGGCTTAGTGGCTTTGACAGGGTAATCGGCGCCAAGCTTACTCTGCCAGTCTTCCTTTATTCCCTTTATTCCGTCCCTTGAGTACCACCTCACAAATCTCGTCCGCAAAGCTCTCGTTGAGTTTGGCATGACGAATCAGAAAGCGCATATAAATCGGGCCATATAGCGAGTCCAGAGTCAGGTCGAGGTCAGTGCCATTCGGCAATTCGCCTCGGTCGATACCGCGCTGCAGAGTTCGATAGGCCTGCTTACGTCTGGGGAACAGAAATCGTTCGCGAAAAGCTTCGATCAGCTCCGGGTCGGACTGCCCTCCCGCAAGCAGGGCCGCGACGATCCTGCCACGGTCGGAACGGAAAATACGAATCAGGTTTCTCATCTGCAGGCTCATATCGCGGCATACATCGCCAGTATCGGGGAAACGAAGTTCGGCATCGGCGCTGTCGGAGAAAGCGTCCGCAACCAGTGCCGCTTTGGTCGGCCACCAACGGTAGACAGTCGTCTTGCCCACCCCCGCATCGGCGGCGATAGCTTCAATGCTCAACTCCGGAAACCCGCCTTCCTGCTTCAGCAGTTTCAGAGTGCTGCGGAGTATCGATTGGCGCGATTCCTCACTGCGAGGACGACCGGGAGCACGCTTTTCAGCAGTGCCGTTGCCGCCGCCGCCCTCTGCTCCATTGCTGCCATTGCGAGGAACTGCCGGCCGAATGCGATTTTGAACCATAGGTAGAAGTCTAATATATAATTTAAATCCGAAACGTACTGTTTTGAATCTTAACCCGAATGGGCGTGATATCCGGAGCGCCTATTCGCAATAGCGAGCCTCTCGCAACCTTATGTGGATAGTCGCATTAGCGCTTCGCCGTCCTTATACGTTCGTAGTGATGGCGATGCTCATCATCATTCTGACGATTGTTGCCATCCCGCGCACTCCAGTCGACATCTTTCCTGACATTAATATCCCGGTTGTAAGCGTGGTATGGAACTACAACGGCTTCTCCCCAAGCGATATGGCGGACCGGATCGTGACGAACTCCGAGCGCGGATTCACGGTTACCGTCAACGACATCGAACATCAGGAATCGCAATCGCTGAACGGAATCGCCGTAATCAAAATTTTCTTTCGACCCTCCGTCAACATTGCCATGGCGGTTACACAAGTGACGGCAATAAGCCAGACGGTGTTGCGCGGGTTGCCCGCGGGGACGACGCCGCCTCTGGTTATTACCTACACCGCGTCCTCTACGCCGATTGTGCAGCTCGGTTTGAGCAGCAAGACTCTGCCGGAACAGCAGTTGTTTGACCTGGGACAGAACTTTTTGCGCACACAGTTAACCACTGTCCAGGGAGCGGGCACTCCTTTTCCTTTCGGAGGAAAGCCGCGCCAGATACAGGTTGACCTCGATACAGCCAAGTTGCAGGCCTACGGTTTGGCACCCGCCGATATTGTCAATGCCGTAGCAGCGCAGAACTTGATTCTGCCGGCTGGAACAACCAAGATCGGGCCGACCGAATACAACGTGGAGATGAACGGCAATCCGCAGACCATCGCCGAGCTCAACGATCTGCCGGTAAAGAGCACGAACTCATCGACACTTTATTTACGCGATGTGGCTCACGTTCGTGACGGCTTTGCGCCGCAAACCAACATCGTCCGGCAGGATGGCGTTCGCGGCGTCTTGATGTCAATTTTCAAACTCGGCGGCTCTTCGACTCTGACGGTTGTCGATGCCGTGAAGGCGATGGTTCCACTGGCCGCGCAGTCCTTGCCGCCAGAACTCAGCATCAAAGCGCTCTTCGATCAATCGCTCTTCGTGCGTGCGTCGATTCAGGGAGTCATACGCGAGGGCCTGATAGCGGCCTGCCTTACCGCGGCCATGATTCTGCTGTTCCTCGGTGACTGGCGCCCGACGGTGATCATCGCAGTCTCAATTCCCTTGTCCATTTTTGTTTCCGTGCTGCTTCTTGCCGCGCTCGGGGAGACCATCAACATCATGACCCTCGGAGGTCTGGCACTGGCGGTCGGAATTCTGGTGGACGATGCGACCGTAGAGATTGAAAATATCGAGCGCAATCTGGCCATGGGCAAGGAGATGAAACAGGCCATTCTCGATGGCGCGCAACAGATTGCGGTTCCAGCGCTGGTATCGACTCTTTGTATCTGCATCGTCTTTGTGCCGATGTTCTTTCTTGCTGGAGTGGCGAAATTTCTTTTCGTGCCGCTCGCGGAAGCAGTGTCGTTCGCCATGCTGGCGTCGTACCTGCTGTCGCGAACGCTGATTCCGACGATGGTTATGTTCATCATGCGAGGACATGAACATCGCGCCGCCGAGCCGAAAAACTTCCTGGGCAAATTTCAACGCGGCTTTGAGCGCCGCTTCGAGAGATTCCGCGGCAATTACCAGCGCTTGTTGGAAACTACCCTTGAGCACCGGGCGATGTTCTCGATAGCATTTGTGTTTTTCTGCGTGCTTTCGCTGGGACTCGTGTTTTTTCTGGGACAGGATTTCTTCCCGCAGGTTGATGCCGGTTTAATTCGTCTTCATTTCCGCGCCCGGTCTGGACTGCGCGTGGAAGAGACTGCACGCTTGTGCGATGAAGTCGAGAAGGTGCTGCGCAGCGATATTCCGAAAGCAGAATTGGAAACGATACTCGACAATATCGGCGTACCATACTCGGGCATTAACCTTTCCTATAGCAGTTCGGGCGTCATTGGCTCCAGCGATGCCGAGATTCTGATCTCTCTGAATCCAGAGCATCACCACGCTACCGCCGGTTACATACGGCGTTTACGACGGGAGCTGCCGGCTCGTTTCCCGGGAGTCGAGTTTTTCTTCCAGCCCGCCGACATTGTTTCGCAAATTCTTAACTTTGGATTGCCCGCCCCGGTCGACATACAGATTATTGGTGCGGATATGCGATCGAACTACGATCTCGGACAGAAGATCGCAAATCGGCTCCGTCAGGTTCCAGGAGCAGCCGACGTGCATGTGCAACAAATGCTCGGTCTGCCCACGCTTTATCTGGACATGGATCGCACGCGAATCAACCAAGTCGGATTGAACGCGCGTGATGTCGCGCAGAGCGTACTCATTAGTTTGAGCGGCAGCTTCCAGACTGCGCCGAATTTCTGGCTGAATCCAAAGAATGGCGTGACGTATCCCATCGCCATCCAATCGCCGCAGTACCGGGAGACATCGCTTCAGGATCTGATGAACACCCCGGTGGCGAACCCGGGCGCTCAAGCGTCGCAAGTTCTCGGGAACTTGGCGCAAGTTACACCGGTAGCGCGACCCGCCGTCGTCAATCATTACAACGTGCAACCGGTGATTGACGTGTATGCCAGCACGCAGGGACGCGATTTGGGTGGAGTCGCCTCTGACATCACGAAGGCGCTTAAACCATTTCAAGATCATCTGCCTCGCGGGACCCGCATTGTGGTGCGCGGCCAGGTTGAGACCATGCAGTCCTCATTTTTTGGCTTGGGATTCGGACTGCTCGGCGCCATCGTACTTGTCTACTTGCTGATTGTGGTTAACTTTCAATCCTGGCTCGACCCTTTCATCATTATTACTGCGTTGCCGGGAGCGCTAGCGGGAATCTGCTGGATTTTGCTGATTACGCGCACCACACTTAGTGTTCCGTCGTTGACAGGTGCAGTTATGTGCATGGGAGTAGCAACGGCGAATTCGATTCTGATGGTATCGTTCGCCCGCGATCGCATGGACACGGGAGTGCCTGCGCTCGAAGCCGCGCTGGAAGCGGGGTATACCCGCATGCGGCCCGTAATCATGACGGCGCTCGCGATGATTATTGGCATGCTGCCAATGGCACTAGGATTTGGCGAGGGAGGCGAACAAAATGCTCCCTTGGGCCGTGCGGTAGTGGGCGGCTTGCTCTTTGCCACCGTCGCGACCCTATTTTTTGTGCCTAGCGTCTTTACGATTATCCATGGACGACGCCAGGCACGGTTGCAATCCGAACAGAGATAGAATCGGAGCGAACGTAGTTACAATCCAAGAGGGCTGACTTGAAGTCGGCCAAGATTTTGATCGCAATAACTGGCGAGCAGAAATAACTGCCTCGAAAAGATCAGCTGGAGATTCGATATTTATGCCGGTGAATACAGAGGCAAACAGAGAGAACGAGACACAGAGCGTCCATCCCCAACCGGTTCGTACTCAAGGTGGTGCGTCTTCCTACACCGGGCCGACAAACGTGCAGCCCGCCTCTCCGGGCCTGGCGAAAATGTTGGTGGGTGCGGCTCTGATCGTATTGATTACGGCGGGCGTAATCACGTTTCTTAGCCGGAAGAGCGAGACGGATGCCCTGGCCAAAGAAACTGACAGCATTGCAGTGCCGACCGTCGCGGTCGTGCATCCTCAGTCCGAGGCGGCAAACGACGAACTGATATTGCCGGGAAATTTGCAGGCCTTTGAAGAGTCTCCCATCTTTGCCCGAACCAATGGATACCTGCTGCGTTGGTATAAGGACATGGGCAGCAAAGTTCAGAAAGGCGAACTCTTGGCTGCGATCGACACTCCCGAAGTCGATCAGGAACTCTCGCAGGCGAAAGCAGCTCGCGAACAGGTAAAGTCGGCGTTGGGATTAGCCAAGATTTCCGCGGACCGTTGGGCCAATCTGCGAAAATCGGACTCCGTTTCTCAACAGGAAGCTGATCAGCAGGCGAGCGGCTACCAGCAAGCGTTGGCAAACCTGCAGGCAGCAGATGCTAACGTTCGGCGCCTGGAAGAGCTCGAGTCTTTTAAGCGAGTGTATGCTCCTTTTTCTGGCGTGCTTACCAGGCGCAATGTTGATCCCGGCGTACTGATTAATTCTGGGGCTGGACTAACCGGCAAGGAACTGTTTGATATCGCACGTGTCGATCCCCTTCGAGTTTACGTTAGCGTCCCGCAAGCGTATGCGCCTGCGATGAAAGTTGGAGTGAAGGCGCAAGTTACTCTCCAGGAATTTCCTGGCCAGAAATTTATCGGCACTATCGTCCGTACCGCCGATGCTATCGATCCGGCCACACGCACTTTGAATACCGAGGTCGACGTACCCAATAAAGACAGCAAACTATTACCTGGATCTTTCGGGCAGGTGCATTTTGCGACCGGAACTTCCGTTCAGCGAATTACGATTCCGGTGAATGCGATGCTGTTTCGCGCCGAAGGGCCTCAGGTTGCGGTGGTCGATAAAGAGAGCACGGTCCAGTTGCGCCCGATCACGATTGGCCGCGACTTTGGCGCCACGCTGGAAATTCTTGGTGGGCTCGACGTCAACGATCAAGTCATCATCAACCCTTCAGATTCCCTCGAGACCGGACGGAAGGTCCACGTGGCAAAACCGAGTCAGGGAGACGCCCGCTCGTGATTGCCGTCCCATCGTCTGGACTGTGGAGAGTCTCACCCGCATTGGCGGTACTTCTTGCCGGTCTCATGCTGGGCTGCACCGTCGGACCTCACTACAAGCGACCCGCAGCACAAGTGCCTGACAGTTGGAAAGGTGAAGGGCCGTGGCAGACGGCTGCTCCAAAGGATGCTATTCCCAAGGGCACATGGTGGCAGATTTTTCACGACGCGCAACTTGATCAACTGGAGCAGCAGTTGCTCGACGCGAACCAGTCGCTCGTCGCAGCTCGAGATCGTCTGGCGGAGGCCCGAGCCCAAGCGCGAATCGCATCCGCCGCGTATTTTCCCACCGTTAATGGCGATCCGAGCGGACAGCGGCAGCGCATTTCCGGAAATCGCCCAGCTTTGGGAAGCACGGTTGCGACTAAGCCCATAACGCAAAACGTGTTTTCGATTCCTTTTAGCGTCAATTACGAACTCGACGTGTTCGGACGCGTTCGCCGCACCTTGGAAGCCTCCAACGCCTCACTTCAAGCAAGCGCCGCCGACCTCGAGAACGTGCGACTGATTTTGACTGCCGAGCTCGCGGCCGACTATTACAACCTTCGCGAGCTCGATCGCGAAGCTATAGTCGTGAAGCAATCAGTCGAAATTCAGCAAAAAGGATTGGATCTGGTCAATCGCCGTCACGATGGCGGAGTGGCGAACGGGTTGGAAGTGGCACAACAGGCGGCGGTGCTCGATGCCACTGCCACGCAACTGCAACTCGTCCTACAACAGCGATTCCAGTACGAACATGCAATTGCGGTGCTCCTCGGGAAACCCGCCTCAACATTCAGCGTGGCTGAAGCGCCTTTCGAAGCTCAGCCGCCAGCGATCCCCGCCGGAGTTCCGTCCGAGATACTCGAGCGGCGTCCTGACGTTGCTACGAGCGAACGTCAGATGGCCTTCGAAAATGCGCAGGTGGGGGTCGCGATGACCGCCTTTTACCCGCACATCACGTTGAGCGGAAGTGGCGGATTCCAGAGCCGCGACATCGCAAATCTGGTGAGTGCTCCCAGTGTTTTCTGGTCGCTTGGAGGCGACTTGCTGCAACCGGTAGTAAACGGCGGCCGCAATCGCGCCAATCTCGCGCTGGCACGCGCTACTTATGACGAATCGGTCGCGAATTACCGCGAAGCCGTGCTGGTCGCATTTCAACAAGTAGAAGATGGGCTCGCCGGATTAGCTTTCCTGGATCAGGCCACAAAAACGCAACAGGCCGCGGTTGCTGATGCTCGACGGGCACTGGAGATTGCCAACTCCCGCTATGTCGGCGGCGTCACCACGTACCTCGACGTGATTACCGCGCAAACGACGCTCCTAACAAACGAACGACTGGCAACCCAACTACTGGGGCAACAGATGACTACTGCTGTCTACCTGGTAAAAGCCCTCGGAGGAGCATGGGACGCATCCGACCTTCAGCATGAGCAGGTGAGGCCTGCGCTGATTCAGACCGTACAGCAGTAGGTCAGTAGCAAAAGCAATTAGCAGAGTAAAGAGCATTGCGGAATTCGAACTGTCGATTTTCGGCGCCGGCTCCTTCGCTACGCTGACTTCCGCTCGCGACTGGTACGGCGCGAAAGGACCTCGCGCTCCGCCGCCAGCCAATCCTGATGCGGATCTCCCCCGCCCTCGTGGCCGTCTGCCCTTCGCTGCAGGTAAAGTTCATAGGCACGATGACGGATCTCTTCTTCCAGGTCGGGACTGACAGGGCCATTGTGGGTTGAATTCTGCTGTCCGGAAGCCTGACTCATTGCATGCTGGTTAATCGGTACCGGATTCAAAGGCTTCCCGTTCTTAGAATCCTGGGCTTCATTCGACGGGATATCGTTCGACGAGTTCGGGGTAAGCTCGGTGTCCTGCAGCCCCATCGGCTGAACGGTAGTCTCGGTTTTCTTGCGGCGGAGGGAAAAACCGTTTTCAGTAGTCTTGCGAGCCATGAAGTACTCCTTGCAAATGCCTAAGTCCAGGAATGGTTTTACGTTATAGATGAGCGACATCAGCGTATCTGCCTGTCGCTATCCTACTATTTTTGCGGGTACATTAAATATAGCGCCGTTTCCTGTGGAAGCGTGCGCAAAGTTTTGCTCCACGCCAGAAAAAATAATGTTTCGGACAATCCCGAACGTTTGAAAAAGCCCCAGTGTGCGCGACAGTACTCTCGTAACTTGCCGAAAACCCGTAAGGAATCGCAGGATGTATGAGGATGGCCCTTTAGAAAGATTGTCTTGGGCCTCAGTAAGCATAGCCATGACAGCGACAGGCAAACAAACCGGGGCCGCGGCGAAGCCAGCGAAAGCCACTATCAGTGAACTGGAGAGCATGATTTCTGAGTCTCCCAGTTCAGATCGTGCCTGCCTGAAGCTCGCCCAGATTTTGAACGTGCGGCGCAACGAAGTGGCTCTGCTCAGGATCGACAAGGGAAGTCTTCGCTTTGTCTATCCCCCTGAGTTGCGATCGGCTGGTGTACTGCCTCTTAGCGGGTCGGCTGTCGCGGCGCGCACAGCAACGACTAAAGCTCCGGTGTTGTCGAACAGCTTTATGCGTGTAAAACACGTGAGCCTTTTCGAAGCGGTGAAACTTGGAGCCGAGGCGGAAGACCGAAGCTTAGAGCAGATGCCGATTCAGAAGATCATTTCGGTTCCTGTCGTAGTTCCTGACGGGAACGTAATGGGAGTGGTGCAGGTTTCGCGCAAAGGTCTTGATCCCGCAGTCGCTGGAGCGGATTTTACCAACGAAGACTTAAAGCAGCTTGAGCGGATGGCGGAGGTCCTCGCTCGCATGCCCTTCATGCGGGAAGGCGCGGAGTTTTAAAAGACTCGTCCCAATTCCCTCATCTCAAACTCTTCACACCGCCTGTCCAGCGCAAAAGCCTGAGGCCCAGGCCCACTGAAAGTTGAAGCCTCCGAGTTGGCCGGTAACATCAACTACTTCTCCGATGAAGAAAAGGCCGGGAACTTTTGGCGCCTCCATCGTCTTGGCTGAAAGTTCGTCGGTATCGACGCCGCCCGCCGTGACCTCGGCTTTTCCGTAGCCTTCTGTTGCTTCCGGCTCCGGGTTCCATGCGTGGAGTTGCTGCTCGGCATCTGCAAAATTGCGATCGGAGTTGCCGGGTAGAGGGTAGACTTCCAGCCATCGATCGGCGAGACGGCGTGGCAGCAGTTCCCTGAGAAGGGTCTTCCAACTTCCCTGATCGCGATTGCCACCGCTTCGTAACTCGGCTGCGAGGTCGCGGCCGGGCGCAAGGTCGAGATAGATCGGGACCTTGCTATCCCAATAGGAAGATATTTGGAGTATCGCGGGCCCGCTGATACCGCGGTGGGTGAAAAGCATATTTTCGCGGAAGGCCTGGCGCTTTTGTTCTCTCCCGTTCAGCGTGGACGCAACCACTTCGGTTGACACTCCAGCCAAATCACACCACCGCCTGCGATTTCGATTGCTAAACACCAGTGGAACCAGAGCGGCGCGCGGGGGCTCGATCTTTAGATCGAATTGCCGGGCGAGGTCGTATCCGAATGCTGTGGCACCCATCTTTGCGATCGACAAACCGCCGGTGGCAACGACTAGACGGCGGGCCGAAAAACTCTCGCCTTCGGTCCGGACAACAAAAACATCACCGTCTTCCCTGCTGGTTTTTTGTACCTTCGTGACCTTCACATTGAGCCGAATTTCTCCACCGCTATCACGGCATTCCTTCTCCAGCATCGACGTAATGTCGCTCGCTGCCCGATCGCAAAATAATTGGCCGAGTTTCTTCTCGTGGTACGGAATGCCATGTTTTTCGACAAGGCGCACGAAGTCGTCTGGGGTGTAGCGGGCCAAGGCCGACTTGGCGAAGTGGGGATTGCGCGATAGGAAATTATCCGGGCCGGTGTGCAGGTTGGTGAAATTACATCGTCCGCCGCCGGATATCAGGATCTTTTTCCCGATCCGATCGGAGCGCTCCAGCACCAGAACCCGACGTTGCCGTTTGCCGGCTTCAATGGCACACATCAGACCAGCAGCCCCGGCTCCAAGAATGATGACGTCCCATTTCTGATTCACGTTTTCAATTCACACAGCGGGCTCCCGCTGCCACGAGCTTAGCAGTCCTTAAACTTAGCAGTCCTTAAACAATATGGTGTCGCATAAATTACTTCTGCTTGAGCCCAATTCGCTGTACCATGGCGCGATAAAAAGTGGGGATACGTACGACTGAGTCGATCTTGAATTTCGACTCGTCTGCAGCAGACATGCGGAGGAAGTTATGGCGAACGCTGTGCAAGTGACCGGGCCTACCCAGGCAGAGTACAGCATTTGGCGCGTCATCATGGCCTCCTCAGTCGGCACAATGATCGAATGGTACGACTTTTATATTTTTGGCAGTCTTGCTGCCGTGCTTGCCGTGAAGTTCTACCCACCCGGCAATGACACCTTTGCCTACGTCGCCTATCTTGCTACCTTCGCGGTTGGCTTCCTGGTGCGTCCTTTCGGCGCGCTGTTCTTTGGCCGCATTGGCGATCTTATCGGGCGGAAATATGCCTTTCTCGTCACCCTATCCATCATGGGGTTTTCGACATTCGCCATTGGCCTGATGCCTTCTTATGCCACCGCAGGGTGGTTCGCACCTGTCACTCTGATTTTGATTCGCGTTCTACAAGGCTTGGCGCTTGGCGGAGAATATGGCGGTGCCGCAGTCTATGTGGGTGAGCATGTACCCGATAACAAACGCGGTTTTTATACCAGCTTCATTCAGATCACGGCGACTCTGGGCCTTTTCGTGTCGCTCATCGTGATTCTGATTACGCAAAACTCGATGTCAAAAGAAGACTTCGCGAGATATGGATGGCGGATCCCCTTCTTGATTTCAATTATCCTCGTGCTCATCTCCCTTTACATACGGCTGAAGATGAAAGAGTCGCCGATCTTCGCGCAACTCAAAAGCGCGGGAATGACCTCGACCCAGCCACTGAAAGACGCTTTTACCAAGTGGGAAAATCTTAAGCTCGTCTTGATTTCGCTGTTCGGTGCGACGGCCGGGCAGGGCGTGGTCTGGTATACGGGGCAGTTCTACGCTCTGTTCTACATGCAGACCATTCTGAAGATCAATGTTAAGACTGCCAACATCATCGTCGCCATCGCGCTATTGCTAGGGATGCCCTTCTTTACCGTGGTGGGAGCGCTTTCCGATCGAATAGGCCGGAAGAAGCTTATGATGGCGGGCTGCCTGCTTGCGGTCCTGACCTACATCCCAATATATAAGGCGATGCAACGGGCTGCCGGTAACAATGTCGTAACCGTTAAATCCACCCGCAACAAGGTTACGGGAGCCATCGCGCTGACCGCGCTGACCGCCGACGCCACCGGTGCTTTAGCTCCTGCGAAAGAAGCGCCTTCACCCGATAAAACCATGCTCGTGCTGCTTGTCTTTGTGCAGGTGCTCTATGTATGCCTGGTTTACGGACCGATCGCTGCGTACCTGATTGAGGCTTTCCCGGCGAAGATCCGCTACACTTCGCTCTCTTTGCCCTACCACATTGGCAATGGTGTTTTCGGAGGATTGCTCCCGTTAATTGGCTTATCGTCGGTGGCCGCGACGGGAAATATCTACGCGGGCCTGTATTATCCGATGATCGTTGCTGGACTTACGTTTATTGTTGGCAGCCTGCTGTTGCGCGAGACTCGGGCGGTGAAGATTTGGGATGAAACCGGTGGGCGGCCTGCGACGGCGAACTAATCGCCAGCCTTTGCGTTAATTCTTTTGGGCCTTGCGGTGAATTACAACTTGCCGGGAGGATTTCTGTATGAAACGGTTCACAGCTGTTCCAGTTCCGCTGTATCTAGCAATACTCTGCAGCATCACGTGGATCAGTCTCGCGCTCAATTTGACTGCCGAAGAGCATCCCATGGGGGCATCGAAACCGGCCACCATGATGTCCGGATTGGGTGACCTGCACCATCCGGTTTCGACCCAGAGCAAGGACGCGCAGGAGTTTTTCGATCAGGGACTACGCCTGATTTACGCGTTCAACCATGACGAGGCGGCGCGCTCGTTTCGTAAGGCCGCGGAACTCGATCCAAAGCTGGCAATGGCTTACTGGGGGATCGCGGAGGCCGTAGGACCGAACTACAACGACCCCGCAAGCGACGATCGCTTCAGGCGAGCGCACGAAGCAATACAGAAGGGCGTGGCTCTGAGTGGAAGCGCCTCCGAGGCCGAGCGCGGTTACATTTTCGCCATGGCCAAACGCTTTCCGGCGGATCCAAAATCCGATTTGCGAAAAGCAGCGGAAGACTATCGCGATGCAATGCGGGAGGTGGTGAAGAATAATCCTGACGATCTGGATGCAATGACACTATTCGCCGAATCGGGGATGAACCTGCATCCGTGGGGATTGTGGCGTAAGGATGGAACCCCCGAGGCAGGCACGCAAGAAATTGTCACAACGCTCGAATCCGTAATGAAACGCGATCCCAACCATCTTGGCGCGCTGCATTACTACATTCATACCGTAGAAGCGTCGAATTCGCCGGAACGAGCACTTCCAGCCGCGAATCGCCTGGCTGGCCTCGCCCCCGGCGCGGGACACATTGTTCACATGCCGGCGCATGTGTACATCCGAACCGGGGATTACGCAGCAGCCGCGAAGACGAACGAAGACGCCGCGGCTGTGGATCGTGCCTACATCGAAAAGAGCGGCGTGCAGGGCATTTATCCGATGATGTACTACAGCCACAACCTGCACTTCATCGCCATGTGTTCGGCCATGGTTGGCGATTACGCGGAATCGCACAAGTCGGCGGAGATGCTTGCCGCCCACGTAGGTCCCGCCGTGAAAGAGATGCCGCCGCTCGAAGGATTTATGACGATCCCCATGGCCGTCGATGTGCGTTTTCACAAATGGGACGAGATTCTAGCCCTGAAAGAACCTGCTCCCGAAATGAAGGCCGTGGTCGGGTTCTGGCATTTTTCGCGTGGAATGGCGCTCGCCGGCAGGGGAAAGATCAGCGACGCCGAAGTGGAGTACAAGATCGTCTCTGAAGCTGAGAAGACAACACCTCCGGACGCGATTTTTCAAATGCCCATCAACAACAAGACTAAAGACATTCTGAAAATTGCAGAAAACGTTCTGGGGGCCCAGATAGCGTTGGCGAAAAAAGACAACGTGGCCGCTGTGGGGATGCTTCGGGAAGCAGTCGCCGTACAAGACCAACTCAAGTATGACGAGCCCCAGGATTGGTTCTTCCCGGTGCGCGAGTCACTCGGTGGAGTGTTGTTAATGACAGGAGACGCAAAAGGGGCAGAGCAAGTTTTCCGGGACGACTTGGAGAGGAATCTTCGGAACCCGCGGTCCCTTTTCGGATTGCATCAGGCGCTGAAGGCACAGGACCGAAATTCCGACGCCTGGTTTGTCGAGCAGGAATTTCGCAAGGCGTGGAAGGGTGGAATGACAGATTTGAAAGTAGAAGATTTGGTGTAGCGAACCATAGCGGGACCGGAACACGCGCAGAATTGCAAGTCATTGATTTGATTCACGAAATATTCAAAAAATTGTAACCAATTATTAACAAATGACCAGCTACCCTTGCGGTTCACCTAAACCGTTCACCAGCAATGAGCCAAAGCCTAATTTGGGCGTGTCATCACTTTACCTGCAATCAATAGCTGTCATTTCTCAGGAGACGAAACAATGAAACGATTTGTGGCTGTGTTGCTGTCGTCGGCGCTTTTTGGAGGCGTGATCGCCGCGCGGGCCCAGGAACGTACGACTACCACTACTACAACAACGACAACAAAGGGTACGCGTAAAAAAACAACGACGAAGAAAGCCGGGCCATCTGTTTCCGAGCAACTCTCCGAGATGAAACGGGCCATTGAGGCCCAACAACAGCAGATCAGGCAACTGAGCGATCAGGTGCAAACTCGCGATCAGCGGATTCAACAACTGGAGCAAAGGGTCGACCAGAGCCAGTCGGCAGCCGTGCAGGCACAGACCAAAGCCGATACAGCCGTAGCTCAGACGACCGAGCAGCACGAAACTGTTGTCGCGCTCAAGAGTGATGTTACTGACCTGAAGACCACCGCCACCAACAACGCGATGACGCTTCAGGAAACCCAGAAAACCATAAAAGATGCGATAGAGAGCCCACTCGCCATCCATTACAAGGGAATCACCGTTACTCCTGGTGGATTTCTAGCAGCTGAAACTGTATATCGGAATCGAGCGTTGGGAGCGGATGTAAATACTCCATTTAACTCTGTCAACCCTCCAGGCGCGGGGCAAAATAAGATTTCTGAATTCTTTGGTTCCGGCCGGCAGTCGCGCATCTCGATGCTCGCCGAGGGTAAACTCCACGACGTGAAGCTCAGTGGTTATTACGAAGCTGATTTTTTTTCCGCTGGTGTAACTTCAAATAACAACCAGAGCAACAGCTATACTCTGCGCCAACGCCAGGCTTGGGGACAAGCAGCCTTTAACAGCGGTTTGAGCGTTACTGGCGGTCAAATGTGGAGTTTGGTCACCGAAACCAAAAAGGGTGTGGACAACCGGTCTGAAGCTCCGCCGATGACGATCGATTTACAGTACACGGTCGGCTTCAGTTGGGCTCGGCAATTCGGCTTCCGAGTATCGCAGAATTTCGGCAATCACTTCTGGCTCGCCGCCTCGTTGGAAAATCCGCAGACTACCTTCGCTGCCAGCGGCAATGCCGAGAATTTCGCTTTTGGCGCACCGGGAACAATCGCCGGACTGTATAACGGTGGCGGAACTCCGACCGGAACAGCGCTCGCTAATTATTCGTTCAACGCCATGCCCGACGTCATCGTCAAGGCAGCGTTTGAGCCGGGTTTCGGGCACTATGAAGTTTTCGGCGTCTTAAGCCGCTTCCGCGACCGAGTGTATCCCTGTGTGGAACCACTTTCGAACCCTGGTTTGTGCGGCCCTGCACCCTCAGTATTCGGCGCTTACAATTCTTCCAAGGAAACTGGTGGAGTGGGCGGAAACGCTCGCGTCACTATCGCCAAGAAGGTGGACTTTGGACTTCACGCGCTTTACGGAAATGGTGTAGGCCGTTACGGCACGAGTAGTTTGCCGGATGCTACAGTGAACCCTAATGGCACCTTGGCGCCGCTGCGTAGTTATCAGGGTTTGGTTACGCTCGAATGGCACTCGAAACACCTCGACGTATATATGAACGGCGGCGAGGAGTATGTCAAACGGCGTTATCAAACCGACTTCTCTAACACAAAACTTCCCGTCGTGGGATACGGAGCGCCAACATTTTCCGATGCTGGATGCTACGCGGAAACCGTTCCGTCTTCAGGCAACGGCTTCAGTTTCGGAGGGCTTAGCGGCTGCAGCGCTAATACGCAAAGCTTGATCGAGGGAACTTTCGGATTCTGGGTAAAACCCTACAACGGTCCCAAAGGACGGATTCAGTTCGGGCCACAGTATTCCTATCTGGTCAGAAATGCCTGGGCCGGAGCGGGTCCTGTGAAGGGCACGTTCGTAAATCCGCATGGGGTCGATAATATGTTCTTTGCTTCATTCCGCTACTACTTGCCGTAACGGTCGAAGCTTCTCCAGCTTAGTTTTGAGCCAGAATCGCTCCCATGTCCCGCATAGGAGCGATTTTGTTTGTACATCGTTTCCATTTTGCCACGACGTCGCTTGGGTGCATCCCGATCATCCATTCCGTGCGTCAAAGCAAATGGACCTCAGCGATCACCCAAAACCTGCCAATGACTACTGGACGTGCCAGCACAATAGAGCGCTTACTTGTTCTGCATCGGGGGCGGAACTCTTGACTCCGACGAACGTCAGAGCTAGCGTAATGCCGAGTTGTAAAGCGTGATGCTGGAGGCGACGCCGTGCATTTATCGTCCCTTTGTTTACTTCTTGTCGGTGTCCCGCTGTTGCAAGCCTTGGAAAACACCGGCATCAAAATGACGATCCGTCGCGTTTTCGATGGAAATTCGAGTGAGCAGACTATCTACGTGCAGGGAGACCGGAAGCGGATGGAGTTCCGCAATTACGCGGGGCACCGAAAAGCAGATGGCTCACAACAATTGTTGTCGGGGCCGCGGCTCGCTGCCATTACGCGGTGCGACTTGGGGGAACTTTTTGAGTTGAACCTCGATGCTGCCGAATACGTCTCAGCACCTTATCCTCCGAAACCACTGACTCAAGCAGAGATCGAGGCGCGTGGATTAAGCAAGGCAGACATGTCCCAGTCTAGAGAACCGACACTGCGAATCGAAACAACTACCCTGGACACCGGCGAGCGGAAAGAGTTTTTTGGACACATCGCAAGACACGTCATTATCACAAGAAAGCAGATTCCGCTTGAAGGCTCCCACTCCGAACCACAAGAAACGGTGACGGACGGATGGTATATCGATCTCGACCCTCAAGTGTCGTGCGACCGGAGGCTGAGTACGGGGAAACGAGCTCATAGCTATTTGGTCGCAGGGAAACAGCCCGCCCAAATTCCCGAGTTCGTTGATATCGGAGAGTCAGAAACGGGATTCCCTGTGCAGTCAGTGATGGTCTCGAAAGGCACGTACACGCTGCCCGACGGAACCAACAAGCAGACAGACTCAAAGAGCGAAACGCTAGTGACACAGCTCGAGATAGGGTTGCTCGATCCCCGGCTCTTCGAAATTCCTCCGGGATTCAAGCATGTGCAACACATCGAGCGAAACCCAAGAGCGTCGGCATCCTCCAGTCAAACGATAGATTTCTGGGAACGCTTCAAAGCTAAGGTGGCTAGCCTTTTTAACCTTTAATTAGACTTGCCTGAACAACAGCGGGCAGGATAGAACATTTAGATTGCTCCCGGGTGCCTATCGTTGGCTGAAGTGATAACCGCTGGCCGCTTTGAAGTGATCACTGACACTAGATGGCACTGTCTTGTGGGTTTCGGTTGTCGAATCTGGTCTTTTTTTAGCCGTGTATAATACTCCAACATCCGACATTTCCATGGTTATGATGGAGTACTCTCGCAATCGGAGCAGTTTGGCGTCGCGATGTTGGTCTGCGATCATCGTTCTGGCGATGTGCTCGCTGACCCTAAGTTTGGCGACCCGTTTTACGGTGGTTGGTCCGGATGTTCAGAAAATAGCGTCCGCAAAATCTGAACTCAACGATGCGAAGAGGCAGAACTTACTTGGCAATGCCCTGCAATGGAACGCTCCGATCGCGAGGTTCTCTTTGTTTGAACCGCCGCGCTCCGCAGTTTCGGCGGTTTCTGTAATCATTCCACCCACGAATCTAACCTCAGAGACGTGGTTATATAACCGTCCTCCTCCTGCCTGCTGAACCCTGGTTCACTTACATTTCTTAAAACCTACGTTTCTTGAGCCGTTCGCTGGGCGCAATGCAAATTGCATGCCCGCAACGTTAACTGGGTTGCTCAGGTACGTGTTATCGAGCGCTTAGAGCGTTAAATTTCTACGGGATGGTTGCAGCATGCGTGAAGAATCGTTGCTCAGGATTGCAGGGATGGCAACTGCCATTCTTTTGATCGCGGTTTATCTATCGGCGACTGCAGGCTGCGCGCGCTCCAGCGATTCGACCTCTGTTTCCGCAGATACCCCTCAGTCCGCGGCAGTGGTGCAAGTACGACGGACACCACTTTCAAACACTCTCTCCATCGCTGGCGAGTTCCTGCCGTATCAGGAAGTGGAACTGCATGCCAAGGTGACGGGGTACATTCGCCACATCAGTGTCGACATTGGAGATCACGTCCGCAAAGGACAGGTGCTGGCTGTTCTTGAGGTGCCGGAATTGGTGGCGCAAGAGCAGGCTGCGTCCGCAGGCGTGCGTCACAGTGAGGAAATGGTGTCTCGGGCCAAGAGCGACATAAGTCGGGCGGAAGCGGATCACGAGGCCCTGCATGCCGCCGCGACCAGGTTGAAGCAAGCGTCGGCAGCGCGCCCGGGACTGATTGCGGAGCAGGAACTCGACGATGCCACAGCCAAAGATCGTTCGACGGAAGCACAGGTGGCCGCTGCGAAATCGGCGTTATCAGCCGCTCAACAGCAATTACAAATTTCCCGGGCAGATCAACAACGGTACGCCGCAATGTCTGACTATTCGAGGATTACAGCCCCCTTCGATGGAGTTATAACCTGGCGCTATGCGGACACTGGCTCTCTGATCCAGGCAGGCACCTCCAACACCAACTCGATGCCGGTGGTGAAATTGTCGCAGGTGAATGTCTTACGATTGCGGATCCCCGTTCCCGAATCGCTTTCCGCCAACATACATGACGGCGAAACGGCTGATATTCACGTCAAAGCCACTGATCAACACTTGACCGGCAAAGTGATCCGCACAACCGATTCGCTTGATCGTTCCACTCGAACCATGCAGGTCGAGGTGGACGTGCCGAATCCAAAGTACAAATTGACGGCGGGAATGTACGCGGAAGTTTCCTTGCGAGTGCAGAACGATCCCAACGCTCTGACCCTTCCGCTACAAGCGATTGACCGCGGGGACAACAAAACTACCGTGCTCCTGGTGAGCTCACAGAATCACGTCGAACCGCGCGAGATTCAAACTGGAATCGAGGGTCCGGATCGGATCCAGGTAGTATCGGGACTCCATGAGGGAGATCGGGTTATCGTCGGAAATCTCTCCAAATACCGTCCAGGACAAGCTGTCGATCCTAAGCTGAGCGTCACAGCCGACGAAAAATATGATGCTGGCCGGGAGGCGCGTTAGTTATGTCCGGCTTCGCCATCCGATACCCGTTTTTCATTATCATGCTCTGCCTCATCATTGTGGTGGTCGGCATTACCACGGTGGCGCGGATGCCAGTCGATCTTTTCCCGAACATTAATATTCCAGTAGTAGTGGTTGCGACTTTCTACTCGGGTATGCCGCCTGAGCAGATCGAGGCGAACATCACCAATCCCTTCGAAAGATTTTTCACGCTGGGCAGCGGCATCGACCATATTGAATCGCGATCTTTGACCGGAGTAAGTCTGGTCAAAATTTACTTTCAACCCGGGACGAATGCCGATGCAGCAGTTAGCGGAATTTCTAATCTCGCTATGGCGCAACTGCGCCGTCTGCCGCCTGGGACGCTTCCTCCGGTAGTGCTGAAGTTTGACGCATCGAGTTTGCCGGTGTGCTTGATCACTTTAAAAGGCGAAGGGTTAAATGAAACCGAGTTGCACGATCTGGGCCAGTTCAATGTGCGTAACCAGATTGCGAATGTGCCGGGAGCGTCGGTGCCGCAACCCTTCGGCGGTAAATACAGGCAGATACAGGTTTATGTCGATCCCGTGAAGTTGCAAGCCCATCAGTTGAGCTTGATGGACGTGGTGCGCTCGGTGAACCAGGCAAACACAATCCTGCCGGCGGGCGACGTTAGGATTGGTCCTAAAGACTACAACATTTACACCAACAGCCAGTTACCCACGACGGCAGAGATCAACCGCTTGCCGTTGAAGTCGGAGGGTAACTCGGAATTAATGGTGGCCGATGTGGGTCGTGCGCAGGATGCCGCAGCGATTCAGACCAATATTGTGCGAGTCGACGGTCAAAAATCCGTGTATCTGCCGATCCTGAAACAGGGAGGCAACAGCAATACAATCGCGATTGTGAATGGAGTCAAGACTGCGGTGGGCGATCTGCTTGATGTTCCTAAATCGCTAGTGACTAAGGTGGTTTTCGATCAGTCTCTCTATGTCAAGACCGCGATCGCAAACCTTGGCAGCGAAGGCGGGATTGGGCTGGTGCTCACCGGCCTGATGATACTCATTTTCTTAGGCAACTTTCGAGCCACGCTGGCTGTGATGTTATCGATTCCCCTCTCTGCGCTGGCTGCCTTTCTTGCCATCAACGCGGGCGGCGGATCGATCAACACCATGGTTTTGGGAGGCCTGGCCCTGGCATTTTCGCGCCTGATCGATAACTCGGTGGTGGTTCTGGAAAATATTTTTCGTCATTTGGAATTAGGTGAGACGCCAGAAGTCGCAGCGGAAAAGGGAGGCCGTGAGGTGGCTATGCCGGTGCTTGCCGCCACATTCACGACTTCGATTGTCTTTTTTCCAGTCATCTTTCTTTACGGAGTAAGCCAATTCCTATTCACAGCGTTAGCCGCCGCGGTGGTCTTCTCCCTGTTTGCTTCTTATGGTGTGGCGATGACTGTAGTGCCGCTGTTTTGCGCTCGCTTCATCAAATCGCCGCACGGCGAACTCGCTCATCATCCGGGAAAGAGCCCTTTTCAACGTCTCGTGCGAGGCTTCAATCGCCTCTATGACCGGCTCCTCATGCGCTATGACATCGCGGTTAGGCGAAGTTTACTGCGGCCTTTGGCCACTGTTCTCGGCATCCTCGGTTTTTGTGTCCTCAGCTTTGGGCTCTTCCCTTTTATGGGATTGGGATTCTTCCCGCGCACGGATCCTGGGCAGTTTGTAATTAATATCAAGGCCCCGACCGGGACGCGCCTTGAACTTACCAATCAATATGTCAGCAGCGTCGAAGGCATAATTCGTAACGTGGTGAAACGCCGCGACTTGGACATGATTGTCTCAAATATTGGAATCACACCTGATTTTTCCGCGATATACACAAGTAACTCCGGACAGCACACCGCTTTCGTTCAAGTTAGCCTCAAGAAAGATCATGCGATCGGAAGCTATGAATACATGCGGCGCGTGCGCTCGGCGCTAGCGACAGATCTGCCAGAGTTATCTATCTACTTTCAGTCTGGAGGGCTGGTCGATTCGGTCGTGAACCTGGGCCTTCCCGCTCCTATCGATATTCAAGTTAGCGGCAACGATCAAAAGCAGGCTCATGACATAGCGACTGACATAGCAGCGAAGATTAGAGGCATTCGAGGTGTGAGCGACGTTCTCATTCCTCAAGACTTGGACTATCCCGGCATCAAACTTAACGTTAACCGGGAAATGGCGGGGCGACTGGGGCTCTCTTCTCACGAAGTCATCGATAACGTGATTACGGCACTCTCGTCCGATAGTATGATCGCCCCCAGTTACTGGGTCGATCCACATACGGGAAACAACTACATGCTGACCGTGCAATATCCGGAATCACAGGTCAAATCGGTGAACGATCTCACGCACATACCATTACATGCTAGCGGCAACAAGAATCCTACCGACCTGGATGCCGTGTCGGACATCACTATGAGTAACACGCCGACCGAGGTTGATCACTACCAGCTCAAGCGAGTGATCGACATCTATGTGTCACCATCCAGCGAGGACCTCGGTGGCCTTGCTAAGAAGGTCGATAAGCTACTGACTAATACCAAGTTGCCGGACAATATTCGCGTTACCGTGCGCGGATCTGTGGAAGGCATGCGACAGTCATTCAAGAGCTTCGGCATTGGCCTCATTCTGTCCGTGGTCCTCGTCTATTTAATCCTGATGGCACAGTTTTCTTCATTTATCGACCCTCTTGTCATCCTACTGGCGGTACCGCCTGGTGTCATGGGAGTGCTTTTGTTGCTGTTCCTTACTCATACAACGGTGAATGTCATGTCTCTAATGGGACTGATTATGATGACAGGCATCGTTGTTTCGAACAGCATTCTTATTGTGGAATTTACCCGGTCGCTAAGAAAAGAAGGAATGCCCATAGAGGAAGCGGTAGCGACCGCCTGCCGTGTCCGGTTGCGTCCAGTGTTGATGACTTCGTTGGCGACTATTCTGGGGATGATTCCAATGGCGCTCGCTTTGGAAGCTGGCAGCGAACAGTACGCCCCAATAGCGCGAGCCATCATCGGCGGTCTTACTATGTCTGTCATAGTTACGGTCTTTATTGTGCCGGCGTCGTATCTGCTGATTCATCGCCGGGAAGAACGGTCCTCACAACTGTCGTAGTACTGTTGAATCTTCCTCGTGACATATCGCGTGGAGTGCCCGCTAACTGCCAGGCTTGAAGAGGTACAGGAGCATCAGATTCGATGAACCGCATGTTGATTGCAGTCGCTATATTTGTCTCTTCCCTTACTTATGGCCAGCTTACACATGATTTAACGGACCGGACTTCAACCTTGCCATCCGCACCGGTCCCGCAATCACAGCCTATTCCGAGCGTAACTCCTGACCCAAAGGCCCAAACTGCTCCGCAGGCGCCTACGGTAACTCCGCTATCTTCTTCGCAGGCTGGCGCTGCGACGCAATCGTCCCCGTTATTGTCGTTGACACTGCAACAGGCAGAGGCACTGGGCCTGAAGAACAATCCATTAATATCTGTCGCGCAGTTGACCGCATTGGCTTCACAACAGGTTACGCGAGAGGCGCGCTCCGCTCTTTGGCCTACTGCAACCGCACACCTCACCGGAGTAGATGCGAAACCTAACAGCCGTATAACTGCTGGAGGTCTTAATAATCCTATTATTTACGATCGTGCCGCGGCGGGAGTTACAGTTAGCCAGTTAATAACAGATTTCGGACGAACTAAGAATTTGATTTCAAGCGCCGATCTTTCTGCCAAAGCCGCCGGTCAGAACGCGGTTGCCACAAAAGAGCAGATTCTTCTCGCAGTCGATCAGGCTTTTTACGGTGCATTGCAGGCACAAGCCGTAGTTGCGGTTGCACATCAGACTGAGGGCGCACGCCAAAATGTGGCTGACCAGGTTGGAGCATTGTTCAAGAACAAGCTGAAGTCGCAGCTCGATTTCAGTTTTGCGAACGTGAACCTCGCGCAAGCTCAACTGCTGGTGCTGGATGCTGAGAACAACGCGAACGCGGCTCTCGCGACGCTCTCGATGGTCCTCGGTTATCGGGATACGCAGAACTTCGCACTGGTTGAGGATGCGACGTCGATCACTCCACCTTCAAGCAACGTGGATGACCTTATCGCGCAAGCGCTGGTGGCGCGGCCCGAAATTTTGTCATTACAATTTCAAGAGCAGGCGGCGCAGAAGTTTCAAAGCGCTGAGCGCGATCTGCTACTTCCAAACATAGCTGCTGTGGGAGCTGTGGGCGACACACCGGTCAGAAATCCTGTTCTTTCTAATTGGTATGGCGCAGTAGGGGTCAACGTTCAAATACCATTATTCAACGGTTTTCTTTACACGGCTCGATCTCGCGAGGCGGCACTGAGAGCGCAGGCAGCTCACGAACGGGTCCTCGATCTCCGTAATCGTATCTCGCGTGATGTGCGTGCGGGCTGGCTTAATGCCAATACAGCTTACGCGCGACTTAGCGTCACACAGCAATTACTGGGGCAGGCTAACCTGGCGCTCGACCTTGCTCAAACCCGCTATAACATGGGACTAAGTTCCATTGTTGAACTTAGTCAGGCGCAGCTTCAACAGACGCAAGCGCAAATCAGTAATGCCCAGGCATCTTATGACTTCCGATTGGCCTCGGCCATTCTGCGCTACGAAACCACTGGCATCTAGTACCTGTGAAACGCTGAAACGCTACCGGTGACGGTCAAAAAAAAAGCAGAGGATACGCGATTTGCGCGTCCCTCTGCTGGGATGAATGTTGCCATGACGTGTTACTAGCTGCCGACTACGTTGGCCAAGAATCCGGCTTAGCGCTTAGCGCCCATGTCCGCCGTGAGACCCACCTCCGCCGCCACCGCCGTGCGACGACGATCCTCCACCACCATGCGATGACCCGCCACCGCTGGGGGCTGAATGCCCGCCGCCTCCGCCACCGTAACTCGGAGCTGAATGACCTCCGCCGCCGTAACTCGATCCAGAATGCCCACCACCTCCGTAGCTAGGCGCGGAATAATGCCCGCCACCGTAACTCGGACCGCCGCTGTAGCCGCCACCCCCACGCGGAGTAACGATCGGCTGTCTCATGTTGAGCGGCGGACGAGAAGATGCGCCATAGCCTCCTGAGCCATAACTTCGGCTCGGCGAACTGTAGGAACGTCCTCCGGATCCGTAGCTATCGTAGCTTCGGCTCGGTGCGCTGTAACTGCGACCTCCGGCACCGTTACTTTCGTAGCTCCGGCTCGGTGCACTATAGCTGCGTCCTTCCGTAGCTGATCCGCGTGACGAACCATATGAGCCACCCCGATTTTGAGGAGCGCCTGCAGCGGGACGTTGGGTCGACGAAGGACGCTGCATCGATTCGCCCCCTTTACCGGAGGTAGGAGACGAAGATGAACGCGGCGTCATCGGCGAAAACTTCTGCCATCCGCCATTGCTGTTGCCGCCTTGGCGAACGCTCGAGTTTCCTCGCGACGTCGAACTCGAGGTCGAACCCTGTGCTGGCCGGTCGAAGCCACGGGTTGAACCGGCCGCGCCTACCGGTCTGCCGGATTGCTGTCCGCCCATTACTCTAGCCGTTTCACGGCCATTTGCCATCGCGCGATTCGAAGTTGCCGCGGCATTTCCTCGGGACGAGAAGAATTGCTGGTTCCGCGCGGCATTTCGCGTGGTCGATGGAGCAGCCGCGCGTCCACTAGCCGAATAACTCTCGCGGGTTGGAGACATCGGCACCTTGCCAGTTGTAAAACGCGCGTTCTGAAATTCCCCATGACTCATCGGATGGGGGCTCATGTGACCCGTGCCAAAATCGCGTCCCGAAACCGACGTGGCGCCGCGAAAATTTGGATTGTGCAGTGCCATGTTTACGTTCGAGAAGCGATTGCCACCATGAAGCGCAGCAAAGCCCCCGCGGTTGAACCTGTCAAAGCCCGTAACCCCAAACCGTCCGCCGTACCGCCCATACCAAGGATAGAAGTGATCGCACGGCCCTAAAGGCAGCCAGCCAACCGAACCCCAGCCACCGAACCCGAAGCCAACCCCAAATCCAAAGCCGCCGCCGTAGCCGAAGAACGAAACATAAGCCGGCGCCCAGATCGGACGGTAAAAGGGATCTCCATAGATCGGGCCAGGCCACCATCCCCAACCACCGTTAACCATCATCCAACGGCCGTAGTGGTACGGAGCCCACCCCCAGGAATCGGACGAAACCCACGTCCATCCCCAGTAAGGCTCGTACACCCACCGTCCATCGCGATACGGAGCCCAGTCGGGGCCCACATCGTTCGGTTGCCACACTGCGCCGTAATCGGGAACCTCCGACCATGTGCCGTGCGAATCGAGGTCCTCAGTTCCAACATAATACGGGTCAGTGTGTTTTCTCGATTGCGCATTGAGTATCACGCTGTCGCGATCCGTGTTCCACTGATCCCAATCGTCGTGCTCAGGCGCTTGTGCGATCTTGTATTGCGCCTGGTCGCCAGCACCTTCAATCGTTATGAACTGGCCCTCTCCAACGCGCGTGCCGCCCTGCGAGGTCGTAATCTCTACTTCACCTTTGCGGACGAGCACTTCTGTATGGTCGTCGCTTGTAACTAGAATTCGGAAGCTGGAATCGCGGCGCTCGGTGCGGATGGCGACGTTCGGTGTATCAATCTCTGCGTCCGCGTCGCTGTTGCCGAACACTGAATAGTTTGCCATTCCGTTTGCCAGTTGAATCTGAATCTGAGTGCGCGTCAGTTGGCTAATGTTGGCTTGCGTATGCTCCGAAAGTCGAAGCGTGTTGGCAAAGTCGAGCTGCAGTTCAGTGCGAGCTCTGTCGCCGGTGGAAACCCGGTCACCCGCGAGTACTGGAGCGTTAACCACCGCCGCGGACCACTCCCCAGAATCGCCACGCTGCGTCGAAACGTCGCCCTTCATTAAGCTGATTCGAGCCACACCTTTATCTTCGATGGGGGCCGGGGTGTTGTAACTCGGACTATCGGAGCCGTAATCATTGTTGTTGTTGCTGTTGCTCAGACTTGGATCCGCGGGCCCGCCACCGTTCGAACGTTGATCATAGGTTCGCGACGATGGCCGCTGATCATATCTCGGATCATATGTCCGATCGGAACGCGAATCGTAGGTTTGGTCGGAGCGTTGAGCTGGCTGATCGTAAGGCTGATCTGCTTGTCCCTGATCCACCGCATCCTGCTCGTCCTGAATGGCAACGTTCGGCGAGGGCTTGGAATACTGGTCCTGTGACTGGTCGTCCGGATATTGATTTTGCGCCATGACGGCTGCCGGAATCGTCATGGTCAGTCCTAATATTGCCGCTACCAATTTAAGATTCACAAATACCTCCACTGTGCTTAGGGACAGATACCCGGCTTACCTAATGCATGGATCGTGCCAATCTTAGCGTCGGATAGCATGGCAGCTAACCGGCTTACTTTGTGTAGTTTAGTGCTAAGGCACGATCCAGATGACAGCCCCTTTTAAAAGAGGCTGGTGGCCCGCCTCAACCAATGTGGTGGTTTTCAGCCATCAGGTGGAGATGGGATACGGGGAGGATTATTCCGCGTCGTTGTCGTCAATGCCGTCGTCGATGCCGATCTTTGACAGCCGATAGCGGAGCGCGTTGCGCGACAGTCCCAAAAGGCGCGCTGCTTGCGACTTGTTGCCTCCGGCGCGCTTCAGCGATTCGCGGATCATTTCATCCTCCCATTGATCAAGCGTCATTCCGTCGGAAAGAAAGCGATCGGACGCGCTCCCCGAAGAGGCGTTGCGATTGCGGGGCGTATCCAGTTGAATGTCGCTGGGCTGCAACTCTCCTCCTTGAGCTAGCGCCGAAGCCCGCTCAATCACGTTCTGCAACTCACGCACGTTACCTGGCCAATAGTGAGCCGTTAGAACCTGCATTGCCGCCGGCGAAATACCGGTGATCTTTTCCGCTCTGCCCGATTCTTTCGCGAAGCGGGCCAAAAACAAATTTGCTAAGCCTGGAATATCTTCCTTGTGCGCGCGTAGAGGAGGAATATCAATGGGGACAACGTTCAGACGGTAATAAAGGTCCTCTCGAAACGTTCCTTCTTCGAGAGCGGCTCGCAGATCGCGATTAGTGGCGGCTAACAGACGGACGTCTACTTTGACGGTCCGCGTGCCGCCAAGGCGCTCAAACTCACGCTCCTGCAGAACCCGCAGAAGTTTAACCTGCGTCGCTGGTGGGACGTCTCCGATTTCGTCGAGAAAAAGTGTGCCTTTGTCGGCCATCTCGAATTTACCTGGCTTACTGGTTGTCGCCCCGGTGAACGCTCCTTTTTCATAGCCGAAGAGTTCACTCTCCAAAAGATTTTCGGGGATGGCGGTGCTGTTGATCTTGACGAATGGACCGGAGGCGCGCCGCGATTTTTCGTGGATCGCCCGGGCAATAAGATCTTTCCCCACCCCACTTTCTCCACCAAGAAGGACAGTGGAGTTGGTAGGCGCAACTCTTTCGACCGTCGCGAGAACCTCCTGCATTTTAGGACTGATCGCGACAATGTTCGGGTGGGTGTATTTCTCGCCAAGAGCCTCGCGAAGCGAGCGATTCTCCTCGCGGAGGCGGGAATTGTCTAGCTCCTTATGCACCACCATCCGAATTTCGGTGAGCGAGAATGGCTTCAATACGTAGTCGCTCGCACCAGCTTTCATGGCTTCGACCGCGGTTTCAACCGATCCGAACGCAGTCATCACCACGATTGGTAGCGCTTGATTTTGCTGCTTCGCGCGGTGCAGAAATTCGAGTCCGTTCATGCCGGGAAGTTTGAGGTCGGTGAGGACGAGATGGACCGGTTCGGAGTCAAGCAGCTTTAGTCCGGTTTCGGCGTCACCGGCGGAAAGAGTTTTGAAGCCGTCGTCGCCCAAGTTCAGTTCGAGCAACCGCCGCATTTTGGCTTCGTCTTCGATGATGAGGATTGTTGCCATTAGTCTAGCTCGTGTGAGGACTGGCGTTGTCGCTCGTCCTCATCATGCCCTGCTCCACGGTTGCTGGTTGCCCAGCGGATTCTTCCAACGGAAAGAAGATGGTGAATACGGCGCCACCCTCCGGTGCGTTCTCAACTCGGATTGATCCGTGATGACCGTCAATGATCTTCGAAACTATCGAAAGCCCCAGCCCAACGCCGCTCTTCTTTGTGGTCACAAATGGATTGAAAATTTCTTCGTGCAGTTCCTGAGGAACACCGGGACCGGTATCGGAGAAGCGGAGTTCCACGCCATGACGATCATTCCTGATGACAGTCCGAACCTGAACCCGGAAAGTGCCACCGGGGCCCTTATCCTGCATCGCTTCATAAGCGTTCTGCACAATATTGAGGAATGCTTGCTCGCACAGGCTTTCGTCGAGAGGTACCAGAGGTAAGTCTGGCACGTAATCACGCTCCACGCGGATGTTGCTATTGACGAAACGCGGGGCGACAACCTGTATTACGCGGTCTATAAGCGCAATTAAGTCCGCCGGCTCCGGTTGCGCGTGAAGTGGCCGGGCAAAGTCCAGGAACTCGGTGACGAGAGCGCTTAGGCGATTAACCTCGGTCGAAATGTAGCCTGCCAATTCGCGAGACAGTTCATCGGAGGCCTGCAATTTTTGTGTCAGCATTTCCGCCGAGCCTTTGATAACTCCCAGAGGATTGCGAATTTCGTGCGCTAATCCGGCGGAGAGTTGGCCAAGGGCGGCGAGGCGCTCCGATCGCCGCGCTTCGGCTTGCGCCTGTTCCAGGCGCCGATTGGTTTCGGCCAGACGTTCGGCGAGTTCGCGGTACAACTGCATCTGATGCCTGCTCTGTTCGGCAAACCGGTTGACCACCATTGCCGCCAGAAAGAAAAACATGACGCGCAAGGCCAGTAGCCCAAACGCGTCCGGCGTCAATTCGTATTCCTCCATTGCCGGGTAGAGGTAGGAACAATAGGCTGCCGACGCAAGCAGAGTCCAAAGCAGTGTCTGCCCCGTAGTGCAGTAGAGCGCCGCGGTGACTACGGGCAGGTAGTAAATGGGATAGTAACTACTGTTGATTCCAACTTCGCCGGTGTGGTCGATCAGCACCGTGGCCAGCAAAATCTTGAGGAGAATTACGTAATAGACGCCTCGCGTCGGAAATCTGGAAATTAATCTATTTTCCAGCACCTGAACGATGCCGATGGCAACGAGAATTAGCTGCTTGTGCCATTCGAATTGCGGAGGAAGCAAGGCCAGTGCCGCGAGAAATAGAAGCCAGATGGTTAGCCACACGGCATCGAGGCGATTAAACCGTCGGGAGTCTGCGTCAATAATAGGATTAGCGGATGACACGCAGCTTCCATCCAACCGCAGAAAGCGTTTGGCGTCAATGGGGAGGGCGATTACCCTTGCTGACGGCAGGGGCTTTACACATAAGGGTGATTATGAATTTGACGCAAAAATCGCAGTACCATTCCGCGTCAGGTGCTCCCGTTTGTTTTTCAATGGAGATCAATGCGGAGGTGTTCGGATGATGCAGGGGATTTTGAACATATTGGTCGGGTTGGCGGCACTGGTAGCAATTTTGGACTATTTCGGCGTCAAGCCGAAGCAGCGATCAGATGGCGGCAAGATGTCCATTGGTCGCAGATGGAAGCTCGTACTTATGCTGAGCTTAGTAGCGGCTAGCTTGGCTCTATCTGGATATGGATTCTATCGGTCTATCCACCCTCTGATCGTTGAGAAAATAGTTGAGAAACCAGTGGACAGAATTGTGGAGAAGTCAGTTCCAATGTTATGTCCTGAACAAAAATCCCCAATGAAGCCATCCCATATTAAAACCGCCGCTCCCACTCCGAAAATTAGCCCCGCCTTGCCATCATCTCAAAGCTGCCCAAACGGGATTTGTATCGGTGGCGAGAATAATGGAAATCCGACCGTAAACAATTTCGCTCCCCCAGATAGGCATCTAACGGAAAAAGAAACGAGTGACTTAGCAACTTTTCGCAATATGCTGCCACTCGCAGTCACTATTGATATGGTAACCATTGAGGATACAGAAAGTCAGATACTAGCCAGCGAAATAAAGGAGGCACTTAGGGTTCCGGGCGATAGATATGGAACAGGTGGAGGATGGAGTACCGGTCATAATCCAAAAGGCATAGAGATCGACATCGGCGAGGTAACGGATGTTAATTTAGTTAGGCTTGCGATTCAATTAAAAACCATTTTGCTGCCAATTGATCCCAATCTCAGCATCAAAAAAATGAGTGATCCGCAGAAGGGTCGCCTTATGATCGTAGTGGGTAGTAGGTGAGTTCTTTGTATTCGAGGTTTGTTAGAGATCATCGGGAGTTAGGCCCGTTCTTTTAGCGATTCTAGCTAGCATAGGCGGCCCTAGTTCTTCGTTATGAAATGGCCAGACGTAATCGGGGAATGTACCTAAGCGGTGACGGAGTTTTTGATGGGAGCCACGTTGAGATACTACATACCAACCAATGCGGAGAAGAGCCTTGTGTACTCTCTGTGCTTTGGCACTAGGCCATGCGCTCACGCGATACGGCGTCCTATGGAAATGGGCAGACTTTTCGTTTCTTCTGCCTCATCAGCTACGACGCGGAGCGCCAGAGCATATGCCTTGGCGATGGCATCCTCTTTTGTTGTCCCATATGCCAAGACTCCGGGAATATTGGTGACTTCGGCGATCCATCGCCCTTCGGATTCGCGCTCAGTTTCAATATTGAAGGTCAATCGTCTCCCCCCTGTACCGGATGGTGGTTTCTTGTCCATTTATCAAGAATGCTTCATGTCGACTTCTGCCGCCAGTTACTGAAGTAAGGGTAGCGGGAAAATGATATGACAGTTTGGGCAGCTTTTACAAGGTCTTTATACTCAAGGTTTTCCGAGTGAATGAGTTTAAGCATCGTATCGCGGAACAGAAACGGGTTCTTACGGTTGTTGAACCGCCACGTCCTTTCATCCAAGTAGGCCGGAAGATGCTTTGCACTGATCTTGTGCCAGCTTTCAGTGATGCCGCGCTTGAGCAGCGAGAATGCGGATTCGATGGTATTAGTTGTGACGCAAGCCCCGTTCTCGTACCGAACATACTCTTTGGCCATGTGGTTAACGGTTTTGTGTGCGGAATTTCCAATGGCTTTCTTGTAGGCAGGCAATGTGTCGGTAATGATAACGTCCACATCAGTGCTCACGTTTTCGCGGATGTACTGAGCTAGCGTGCCGGACTTCGCATCGTCAGCATGGAAGAATCGCAGATCACCATTGCGCTGGCGGATGCCGATAACGACTTCTTTCGATGCTTTGGCTGTTTTCTGCCCACGTCCGAGCATTTTCCCTCCGAACGTAGGTTTCGTCGATTTCGACGGTACCGTCAAGCATGGGCTGATCTACTTCCTTCATGGCGTGACGGATGCGATGGCAGACATAAGTAAATCCAATCGGCAACATAAATAGATTCAATTTCCGCAACGCCCGTCTTAGCGACTATTGTTAGGGACGGACAAGTCTGGTAGAACGAACCACTATGACGAAGGTCGAAGCGATAATCCAGGTCTCAAAACTGGATGTGGTGAAAGACGCCTTGCACGAGGTTGGGGTTGAGGGCATGACCGTGTTTGAGGCGCGCGGTCATGGCCGCCAAAAGGGACACACCGAGACTTATCGCGGGCGGGAATATACAGTCGATTTAATTCCCAAGGTGAAAATCGAAATCGTAGCGGCCGACGAAATGGTGGAAAAAATTGTCCAGGCAATTACCGGCGCGGCTCGGACCGGGAAGATCGGAGACGGAAAGATTTTTATTTCACGAATCGATGACGCAATCCGCATTCGTAATGACGAACGAGGCGATGGCGCATTGTAATCGCCGCGTTCGCAAGAGGGGCACCCTGGGGTGGGCAAAGTGACATGGGCAATGTGACATGGGCAACGTGAGATGCGCAACCTAAAGTGAGTGCGGTAGCCTCGGTGCGCACTGAACTTCGTGATCTTTACTCTCGGGAATCCGCTGCCATCGAGCAGGAATTCTCTGTTGCCGGAGATGGCCGCACCGCACTCGCGAAGCGCACCGCCCTGGTCGATTCAATCGTTAAACGGCTCTGGAACAAAATTTTCGTTGCGCCAAACTCCTCCGTTGCCAGCTCCGATTCGAATCACACAGACGGGCCAGGAAATTTCGCGCTGGTAGCGACGGGCGGCTACGGACGCGGCTGGCTGTTTCCACATTCCGATATTGATCTGTTGTTCCTCCACGCCAAGGCTGACTCCGAGAGTGAATTCAAAGATCCCATTCGGAGCTTCTCGCAGGAATTGTGGGACCTGAGACTGAAACTTAGTCCCGCCACGCGAAATCTGTCCGAATGCGAGCGCTTGGATCCAAACAACGTCGAGTTTGCCATCTCACTGCTCGATTGCCGCTACCTGGCCGGCGATCGCGAGCTTTTTTCAAGGTTGAGAGAAAAAGCGGTGCCTCGCCTGGTTGGGCGTGACTGCCAGGCTTTAATCCACAATCTTGGAGAGATTACGAGATCGCGCCATCACAAGTTCGCAAATACCGTTTTCCATCTGGAGCCGAACGTTAAAGACGGGCCCGGCGGTTTGCGCGACTACAACGTAACCAACTGGCTGGCGCTGATCTCCGCGATGGAAAAGTTGAAGGTATGGCCGGACTCGAGTGCGCTTCTGCCCCTCTCCTCGCGGAGAGCGCTCGATGCGGCGCTTGATTTTCAAATGTCGGTGCGCTGCTTTTTACATTTCCGCCATGGACGGCATGACAACACACTCACGTGGGAGGCGCAGGACGAAGCAGCGGCGCGCAAGATCGGCACTGGCGAAGCTGAAATATCAAACGCGGCCGATTGGATGCGTGTTTACTTTGGGCACGTCCGCAGCGTTCACCGTGTCTGCAACCAGCTGCTGGAGGAAATTCCAGCGGCATGGTCTTCGCTGTACCGGCAATTTCAGGACTGGCGGTCACGAGTCGTCAGCGAAGATTTTTCGGTGGTGGATGGACTGATATTTCTGCAGCAACCTGGCGGCCTACGCGATCCGGAAATGTTGTTGCGGCTCTTTCATTTCATGGCGCAGCATGATTTGAAGTTGAGCACGACCACCGAATTCAAAGTCGAGCAGGCGCTGCCCGCATTAGCGGCCACCCCACCCCGGGGCGCGGAGTTGTGGCTCTACATGCAGGAGACATTGGTGCAACCACACGCCGCAGATGCTCTCCGCGCCATGAACTCGCTGCGCCTACTGGCGCTCCTGTTGCCAGAACTCAAGGGGATCGAAGCTCTCGTGGTTCGTGACTTTTATCATCGCTATACGGTCGACGAGCACTCTTTCCTCGCCATAGAAAACCTGCATCGACTGCAGGAATCGAAGTCAGAATGGGACCGGCGCTTTGCCGAATTACTCGGAGAAGTCGAACAACCGGAGTTGCTTTACCTCGCTTTGTTGCTGCACGATGCCGGCAAAGGAGTACCGGATGCAAATCACGTAGAGGTCGGCTTAAGGCTTACTGATAGTTGCGTGGATCGGCTGGATCTGGATCCGGCAGATCGGGAGACCGTGCGTTATCTGGTTGGGAATCATCTGGAAATGTCGGCGGCCATGAGGCGCGACGTCTTCGATCCGGCAAATGTGAAGTCGTTCGCCGAGCGAGTAGGCGCTCCTGAGCGCCTAAAAATGCTGTGCTTGATGACTTATGCCGACATCAAGGCCGTAAATCCGGAGGCAATGACTCCGTGGAAAGCGGATAACCTGTGGCAACTGTATATTGCGTCCGCGAATTATTTAAGCCGTAGCGCGGATGAGCGTGTACATACGGGACAAGACGGCACCAGCGTCGGGCCATCCAATCTTACCCATCTGCGGTCGCTGGCTTCTGTGGCGGGTAAGAAAGTGAACATTTTTCTCGAAGGATTACCGCAGCGCTATTTGCGAATTCACGGGGCCAGCGAAGTGTTGGCGCACGCCGAAATGGCAGCCACATTGGGGCAAAACGGCGTCCAACTCAGCTTGAAACAAGTTCGCCATTGGTACGAATTGACGTTGGTGACTACCGACCGGCCCTCCCTTTTTGCGTCAGTCTCAGGCGCGCTGGCGGCATGGGGCATGAATATTGTGAAGGCCAACGCGTTCTCGAACACGACCGGGATCGTCATTGATACCTTTTACTTTACCGATCGCTTCCGAACCCTCGAGATGAACTTGCAGGAATGGGAGCGATTGAAACATAGCATCGCTGCTGTGGTCAAAGGCGAGGCTGATCTGGCCCGAATGTTGCGCGATCGCATGAAATCGGAAAAGCTCGACAGCACAAAGGTCAAAATTTCGACCCAAATCGAATTTGACAATGACTGTTCGACACACAGCACACTGATACAGATTGTGACTCAGGATCGTCCGGGATTGTTGTACCGGATGTCGGCGCTGATGGCGAAGCACGAGTGCAACATCGAGATTGCGCTCATTGAGACTGAAGGGCAGATGGCGATAGACGTTTTCTATCTCACCTCAGGCGGCGAGAAATTGAGTGCCGATCGACAGGCTGCGCTGGCGAGTGCGTTGCAACACGAACTTACCGCGAAATAATCCAAAGAACTTTGAGGCGTTTATCCCCTAGCCGCCACTTCCTGTCGACGCCCACCAGGTTTCGCACCGAAGCCAATCCCGGCTCTTGGTTTGGTGTATTCTAAGCGCTTTGGCAAACTCGTAGCCGGGTCATTTTTTCCCAGCGCGTTTTCTTTTTCGGAGATCTTGCATGACGCGAAAATTAACCACCGCACAAGCCGTCATTCAATACTTGCAAGTTCAGCGAACGGCTCGCGACGGACATGAACAGGATTTTTTTGCCGGATGCTTTGGCATTTTCGGTCACGGCAACGTCGCCGGTATAGGCCAAGCGCTTCAGCAAACACTGGATTTCCCCTACTACCTGTGCCGCAACGAACAGGCCATGGTTCATACTGCGGCCGCGTTTGCGAAAATGAGCAACCGGTTACGCGCTCTCGTATGCACGACGTCGATCGGTCCGGGCGCGACCAATATGGTTACTGGAGCCGCCGGGGCGACTATTAATCGCCTGCCTGTGTTGCTGCTGCCGGGCGATATTTTTGCGCGGCGTAATGTTGCTCCAGTGCTGCAGCAACTGGAATCCCCGCATACCCAGGACATATCGGTGAATGATTGCTTTCGCCCGGTTTCACGCTATTGGGATCGCATACAAAGACCAGAACAGATTCTGACGGCATTGCCCGAGGCGATGCGGGTGCTGACTTCGCCCGCTGAGACGGGCGCGGTGACCTTGGCGATGCCTCAGGACGTGCAAGCGCAGTCGTTCGATTTCCCCGAGGATTTTTTTGATCACAGGACTTGGATTGTACCCCGCTCCCGCCCCGATTTGACGTTATTGATCAAGGCTTCGACCTGGATACGTACGGCGAAGTCTCCATTGATCATTGCGGGCGGCGGCGTAATTTATTCGGAAGCGACAGAGTCTCTAGCGCGCTTTGCCACGAAGACCGGAATTCCGGTAGCGGAAACGCAAGCGGGAAAGGGCTCGCTTCCATTCGACCACCCACAGTCCGTCGGAGCGATGGGAGTAACGGGGACATCTGCCGCCAACAAACTTGCTCTGGAGAGTGACCTGATCATTGGCATTGGCACGCGTTACAGCGATTTCACGACGGCATCGGTCACGGCGTTCCAAAATCCGGAGGTGCGATTCATCAACATCAATGTGGCCGAATTCGATTCCGCAAAACATGCGGCATTAGCGCTGACCGGAGATGCGCGCGCAACGCTGGATGAACTGGATGCAGCGCTCGCTTCGCATAGCGTGAATTCCAAGTACGCCGCCGAGATCAAGAGGCTACGCGAAGAGTGGGATGCCGAGGTGGATAAAATCTATGCCCGGCGAGTAGGACCGCCGCTCAGCCAGGGGCAAGTGATCGGTCTACTGAATTCAGCTTTGCAGCCCAAGGACGTGATTGTTTGCGCGGCAGGCAGCCTGCCCGGAGACTTACACAAACTCTGGCGCACGCGCGATCCGAAGGGTTATCACATGGAATATGGATACTCCTGCATGGGCTACGAAATTGCCGGTGGCCTGGGCGTCAAAATGGCTGACCCAAACCGTGAAGTCTATGTTCTGATCGGGGACGGTTCGTATCTGATGATGGCACAGGAAATCGTGACGGCTTTGCAGGAACATATCAAAATCAACATTGTGTTGCTCGATAATCACGGATTTTCGAGCATAGGAGGGCTAAGCCGCGCTTGCGGCAGCGAAGGCTTCGGAACTGAATACCGTTACCGTAATGGTAATGACTGGGGAAAGCCGATCCCTGTGGACTTTGCCGCCAACGCAGCGAGCCTTGGAGCCTTCACGGTGCGAGCTACTTCGCATTCGGAACTAGCAGAAGCACTCGCAAAATGCCGGGCGCAGAATAGGGTGTCAGTTGTTGTAGTAGAGACGGATTATAACGACCGCGTTGGTGGATATGAATCATGGTGGGATGTTCCGATCGCGGAGGTATCGAAATCGGAAAAGGTGCAGCAGGCGTTTGGCCGTTACGAAGAAAGCAAAAAGAGGGAGCGCAGTTTCTGGTAGATCCGCGGATCTAACCGAGTAATTCCATTAATATTCTCGCAGCGACAGGCACGAATCCGTCCTTAGCTCGCTCAGGATGAATTCCAATTATCCTACCTAATCAATGAAATAACCGTCTCTGGTTTGTACAGTCGTGTCTTTGCGTTTCACCTGCAACTGAAGATGATGATAACCTTCGCTTGCGCTTTCTTTGTCGGGGGTAAAGCCCATGATGAATTGGGTTCGCAATTCCTCCGCGATGCTGGCGTAGATGTCGCCTACTGATTCTTTTTTAGAAACTTCAAAAAAACGGCCGCCCGTTTCTTTAGAGATTCGTTCAAGGATTTTCTTGCCATCGCCGCGCGGAGCTTCATCAGCAGGACGCTGGCCTCCGCCGCGACGGCCGCCCCCACCACCGCCTCCCGGCCATCCCCCTCCACCACCGGGCCAACCGCCGCCACCGCCCCCGGGCCATCCGCCGCCGCGACCCTGTCTTTGTCCTTGTTCTTGCCCTTCTTTGCGCTCTGAGCGACGAGGATCCGCAAAATAGATGGAGTAAACAAAAGTATCGGCGCGCTGGGCAGACTCGATAGCGCCATTCAGATAAGTCTTGCTGCCGCGATCCACGCCGTCGGACAAAATGATGAGGGCTTTGCGTCCCTGCTGCTTTTTCATTAGTTCGTTCGATGCCAGATAAATCGCGTCATACAGCTGAGTGCCGCGCCTATGAGACCCCGATCCCTTGGAATCGTCGGCATCCTTCGGATCGTTCGATCGGTCGGGGTCCGATGACGTCTTAAGAAGTTCGAGCGCCGACTGCAGCTTCTCGCGAGATGATGTCACGTCCTGCAACAGTTCTACCTCGCGATCGAAGTGTATGAGAAACGCTTTGTCCTTTTCATGCACCATCATCTGATCAAGAAAACTGCGCGACGCATTTCGCTCCGCCTCCAGGACATTGCTCTCGCTGCGGCTAGTGTCAACGAGCAGGCCAAGGGTGAGCGGTAGGTTCGCGTCCTTCGTTAAGTAATGAATCGTCTGCGGATGGCCACCTGCTTGAAGCGTGAAGTCGTCTTTCGTGAAATCTGAAACAATCTTCCCGTGCTTATCGCGAACAGTAACCGGCAAGGTCACCTCTTTCACGTCGACGGAAATGGCGGTCGCAGCATCCTGAGCTTGCATGGAGAGAGGTATGCCGGGAAGCCACACAAGAGCATTGATGACAGTCCAACTAACCAACGTTCCCAGAAGTGACCGGTTAAGCACCACTACGCGGCTGGACCGAGACTCACTCGGCAGGAATTCTTTCACTGCTTGTTTCCTCCACTGTCGCGATGGAATCATTTCACGCGAAATCTAAGAACGCCGTGGCCCCACAGGAAAACCGAATACACAGCTAGCATCGCTCCCGCCCAACTCGGAAACGCGATGGAAAAACGGTACAAAAAACCGGCGCCACCCGGCTGGGAATGTTCTTCGGGATTGGATCTACGTGCGAGCATGCTTGTCTCAATACGTTAATACGTAAGAATGTACGGATACTTGTGACTGGATGCGCAGCGAGAGAGTTGCAGTTGCCAAGCGTGTGCAAAAACGGGGCCAATGTTGAGTAAAACTTCGTAAAGCCGAAGTCTTTCTAGTTTTGCGATGCTACAGTTTAACGATGCGACATTCCACACGAGCGTCGGCCAAGCATTTTCTTAACGTGAGTCGGATGCTTGCGCGCCTAGTGTCGTCTGTCGTCCGCTCAACAACCCTTTCCATCGCGGTGCTTGCGATGTTGAGTGCGCCAGGCTTCGTGTCGGCTCAGAGCGCGTCAGTTGGCAACTCTGCGACCGTTCAAGTCACGAAGGTGGTAGGGACGATCAAGAAAATTGAGCCGGATTCGATTGCAGTTACGGCCGAATCTGGCAGCGAGGTGACGGCGAAGCTGAGTCAGTCCACCAAAATTTTGCGGGTTCCGCCGGGAGAGAAAGATCTGAAGAATGCAGTCGCTCTGCAGGCACAGGAATTGCAGGCTGGAGACCGGGTTCTGGTTCGCGGTCAGGCATCAGCAGACGGCCGCACGATCGCGGCGCTGGCAGTGATCGTGATGAAACAATCCGACGTAGCCGCAAAAAAACAACAAGAGCGAGACGATTGGCAGAAGCGAGGCGTCGGCGGCCTGGTCACCAAAATCGACTCGGCAACCAGCACGATCACGATTTCATCCAGCGGTCTGGGCACCAATAAAAGCGTCACCGTCCACATAAGCAAAAACACGATCTTGCGTCGCTATGCGCCGGGGTCGGTAAGATTCGATGATGCTAAGCCTGAATCCGCTGGCGATTTTATGGCGCAAACCAAGACTGGCGATCAAATGCGCGCGCGCGGGACCCGAAGTCCCGATGGCGGCGAACTAAGTGCCGAAGAAGTCGTCGCCGGATCATTCAGAAATATTGCAGGCCCGATCAAGGCCGTCGACACGGCGAACAACACCATCACGGTGCAAGACGCCATCAGCAAAGGCGCGGTGGTGGTTAGGATTTCATCCGACTCGCAAATGAAGAAGCTTCCCGTGGAGATGGCCCAGCGGATTGCAACACGTCTGAAATCCACTCCTGACGGAACTGATGCTCTGCCTGGCGCGAACGGTCAGCGTCCCGAAGCTATGGCGGGACGACAAGATCCGCCGACAAATATCGGGGCCGCGAAATCGAGTCCTGATTCCAAAGGCCGCAGGGATGCCGGATCGGGCGGTGCGGGAGGCGGACCGGGAGGAAACGGTCCCCCAGATTTGCAGCGCGTCCTGAGCCGCTTGCCCAGCAGCACACTGGCCGATTTGCAAAAGGGCGATGTCGTAATGATTGTGGCGAGCGAAGGTGCGGATTCGGACTCAGCAACCGTCATCACCTTGCTCGCCGGGGTGGAACCAATCTTGACCGCGTCGTCAAATCGCAGCGCGTCCTCATTGCTTTCGCCGTGGTCGCTGAACGCTTCTAGTGGAGAGACTGAATCCGCTCCGTAGTCGATTCCCATCAACCGAGCTGCCTGGAAAGTACAAGGTGTTAATTTGAAGCATCGATCACACGCCATCGCCGGGGTCAGTATCTCGGCGCTGCTTTCAATGATTAGACCAGCACGAGATTCGACGATATTTCTAGCCCTGCTAATTTCAGCGTTCCTCATTAGCTCACCGTTGCCCGCAGCTGCATGGCCACATCCGCAATCGTCTGCTCCAAGCTCCTCGTCACCTGCAGCGACGTCACCTGTAACGACCGGAACGCTTCGTGGGCAGGTAACGGACCCTTCGGGCGCGGTGGTTGCAAATGCGTCGGTGGGCATTCTCGTTTCCGGCAAGACAACGCACGTGGTCAACTCCAATCGCAACGGCAATTATGAAATTGGAAATCTGGCGCCGGGGAAGTACACCGTCGCAGCGAACGCAAAGGGTTTTGCCACCTTCGTGCAAAGCGATGTAGCCGTTCCGCCAGGCCAAGCGACGGAACTGAATATTCCCCTCGAGATCAGCGTCGAGGAGCAAAAGGTAAATGTTGAAGAAGGAGGAGCGCAACTCGACACCAATCCAGCGAATAATGCGAGTGCGATCGTGCTGACCGGCAAAGATCTGGAAGCCCTTCCCTACGATCCGGATGAATTGCAGTCTGATTTAGAGGCGCTGGCGGGGCCTTCTGCTGGTCCAAACGGCGGGCAAATTTATATTGATGGATTTACCGGCGGCCAATTGCCGCCAAAGTCGTCGATTCGCGAAATTCGCATCAATCAAAATCCGTTCTCTTCCGAGTATGACAAGCTCGGCTACGGTCGAATCGAAGTCTTCACCAAGCCTGGCACCGACAAGTATCATGGCCAATTTTCGGTCGAAGGTAACAGTTCAGGATTGAATACGCGCGATCCGTTCCTCGGCAATGCTGCACAGACACCGTATGACTCCGTCATTTATATGGGGAACATCGGCGGACCGATCAGCAAGAAGGCCTCGTTCTTTTTCACCGTGCAACGCCGCAACATCGATGAGATAGCCGTCGTGAATGCGACCGAGCTTGGCCCGAACTCCAGTCCGATCCAATTCAATCAGAGTGTTCCCAATCCACGCACGCGCACCAACATTGGCCCGCGAATCGACTACCAACTCAGCCCCACCAATACTCTTACTGCGCGCTACCAGTATTACCGCGATACGCAGCAGAACGCGGGCGTCGGCGGCTTCCTGTTGCCGCAGGCTGGCTATGACACCGCGTCCGCCGAACACACAGTACAGATCAGTGACTCGCAGGTGCTCGGCGCAAAGACTATCAACGAAACTCGTTTTCAGTATCTTCGCGACAACAGCAGGCAGACTTCGTTGGAGACTGCCGTCGGTATCAACGTACTGGGAAGTTTTATCGGAGGCGGCAGCACTCAGGGAATACAGACGGATCATCAAGATCACTACGAACTGCAAAACTACACCTCGATCGCACAAGGCAAGAACTTCGTGAAATTTGGAGTGCGCCTGCGGGTGGTGCACGACGTTAATGTCTCGGGCCAGGGTTTCAACGGCTCGTACACTTTTGCGAATCTCACCAATTACGCCAATAATCTTCCGAGCCAATTTTCTATTAGTGCCAGTCCCGCAGGAAGTGTTCCAACCGTGCCACTCACTGTCGCGGATGCGGGATTGTATGTGCAGGACGACTGGAAGCTGCGTCCAAACCTGACGCTGAGCGGAGGTCTGCGCTTTGAAACGCAGAATGCAATTCACGATCATGCGGACTGGGCGCCTCGACTCGGCTTCGCATGGGGTATTGGCGGAGGGGGGAAGACCGCCCCGAAAACGGTACTGCGCGGTGGTTTTGGCGTATTTTATGATCGCTTTACCAGTGATCTGTTGTTGAACGTGGACCGCTATAACGGCCTGGTCCAGCAACAATACATCGTTTCCAATCCGACTTACCCAACTCCACCGGCGGTGAGTTCTTTGTCGGCGGCGAACCAGTACATCTACCAAATCAATCCCAGGTTGCATTCGCCGCATATTATGCAGACCGCATTTAGTTTGGAGCGGCAGGTTACCAAGGTCGCGAATCTCACTGTTTCCTATCTCAACGCCCGTGGAGTGCGCCAGTTTCTCACCGACAATGTAAACGCGCCGCTGCCTGGCACCCCCTATTCCACGGCGCCGATGCCGCATCCTGGCCAAGGTCCGATCTACCAATACATTTCCGAGGGCGTTTTTCGGCAAAACCAGTTGATTACGAACTTCAACATCCGCGCCGGTGCGAAGCTTTCTTTATTTGGTTTTTACGTCTTGAATTATGCCAAGAGTGACACCTCCGGTCCCTCCAGCTTTCCATCGAATCAGTACAACTTAGCTGTGGATTATGGGCGAGCGACCTTTGATATCCGGCATCGAGCTGTGGCTGGTGGATCGATGTCACTGCCACACGCGGTGCGCCTCAGTCCATTTGTTGTCTTCAGCTCTGGTACGCCCTATAACGTCACGACGGGCGAGGACCTGAGCAACGATTCGCTTTTCAACGACCGGCCAGCATTGACGCCAAATCCCTCGGGAGCCTGCGTTTCACCGACGGCCGCGTGTCACTACGTGATACCGACGACGTCCTACACGCCGATTCCCATCAACTATCTAACCGGTCCGAACCACTTCACCCTTAATCTGCGACTGTCAAAAACATTTGGCTTCGGGCCAGAGGCAGGTGGTAGAGGCAACACCCAGCAGGGCGACAGCGGCCCGGGCGGTGGACCTCTTTCAGGTGGAGGAGGTCGTGGAGGTCAGGGTGGTAGTGGACCGGGCGGGGGCGGAGGTCCGGGCGGTGGCGGTTTTGGACGACCGGGCGGAGGTTTTGGCGGCGGACCAGGAACCAGCAAACGCTACAATCTGACCTTTACCGTAAACGCGCGAAACGTATTCAATATCGTCAATGGCGCGACTCCGATTGGAGTTCTAACCTCACCTAACTTCGGAAGATCGATTGCGCTGGCAACCGGCCCATTTTCGAGCGCCGCAGCGAATCGGAAAATTGAGTTGCAGGCATCGTTTACGTTCTAGCAGTTTCAGGTTCCTAAGTGGAATAGTCCGCGTTGATGCGCACGTACTCAGCGGTGAGGTCGGTGGTAAGAAATCTCACTGCTTGCTTGCCGCGTCCCAGTTGCACACGAATATCGCACACAGGCTTAGCTAGAGAGCGATGCGCTTGCTTTTCGTTGAACTTGTACGCGACTCCGTTACCGCATACTTTTTGAGGGCCGATAAAAATTTGAATGCGCGATGGGTCAATCGGGACGCCGCATCTTCCCACTGCAGCAAGAATGCGTCCCCAATTCGGGTCGGCTCCGGCCCACGCGGTCTTCACCAGCAGTGAGTGAGCGATCGTCCGCGCGACCTGCAGAGCTTCTTCCCTGCTTCGCGCTTGTTCGACGAAAAGGCGGATCACGTGCTGAACACCTTCTCCGTCGCTGATGATCTGCCCGGCGAGAGACTCGCATACTGCCCCCAAAGCCGCGGCAAATTTCGTGCGCGTACGAGTCTCATTTACCCGAGTACCCTTCGCTCCACTTGCCAGAAGCAGCACCGTGTCATTAGTCGAGGTGTCGCCATCAATCGACATGCAGTTGAGAGAGTCATCGCACGCTTCGCGCAAAAGAGACTGAAGTTCCCGCGAACTCGCCGCCACGTCGGTAAACAAGTACACCAGCATCGTGGCAAGTTGAGGATGGATCATGCCTGCTCCCTTCGCGACGCCCAACACAGTGACTTGGCCCGACGCCGTTTTGAACTGCATAGAGGCGATTTTCGGCCGCGTGTCGGTGGTCATGATGGCGTGTGCGAAGGCGAGAACTCCATGCTCGTTGGATGACAGCGCCGTGACCAGCTCCGGCAGGTTCGCGCGAATCTTTTGGTCCGGCAATTGAACCCCGATGATGCCGGTCGATGACGGAAAGATTTCGGAGGCGGGCGCGCCGAACAGACTGGCGGCCTCACGGCACACTCGCACGCATGCTCGAACCCCTTGGCTGCCGGTGGCGCAATTGGCATTGCCGGAATTCACGACGACGGCACGAACGCGACCTCCACTGGAATGCAATGCTTCACGTCCAACTTCGACTGGAGCGGCGACAACCCGGTTCGTAGTGAAGAGGGCGGCGGCATTCGCGCCTTCCATTGCATGGACCAAGGCAAGATCGGGCCGTCCGCTCACTTTAATTCCGGCAGCGACTGCGCTGAAAGAGAACCCCTTGGGCACACGAATTTTCTCAGGAGAGCGGCGCAATGCGTTGGGGGTCATGCCTGAATCTTCAACCAGTTTTTCGGCGGAGGCAAGATCGCAAATGCCGGCGGTGTGCCACGGATCATCGCGATCTCGTCGCAGCGATAGAGCCGGGGACAATGATAACAATCTTTGTGGATCTTGTCGGGCAGATCCTGGTGGTTCGCCGTAGTAAATCCCAGGCGCGAGAAAAACTCCGGGATGCGAGTGAAAAGGCAAACACAACTAACTTTGTGCTTTTCCGCTCGTGCCAGGAGAGCCTTGACAAGGCGTCGGCCTCCGCCAGTGCTTTGACTGGCAGGGTCGACGGTGATCGAACGGATTTCGGCGAGATGCACGCCGTAGAGATGAAGAGCTCCGCATCCGATGATGCGGTCATCCTTCTCAAGCACGATAAAATCGCGCACGTTTTCACAAATTTCCGCGAGCGAGCGCGGTAGCAAAGTGCCGTCTCCAGAGTAAGCTGCGATTAGAGCGTGAATCTGCTCGGCGTCGGGCAGCACGGCTTCACGCGTGCGCATGGACTGCCTTGCGCCGCTGCCACGCGATTTTTTCTTTCTTGGGCGACGTGGGGTTCGCTGATCCCGGCTTTGCTGATTCGGATTTTGACGATTCTGCATGTTTGTGCAATGCCGCGTCCAGAGCCTTGACTACTTGATCCACATGATTCTTCTGAATCACATACGGCGGCAGGAAGCGCAGCACGGTTTCGTGCGTGCGATTGATGATAATCCCCTTCTGCAATAATTCCCTGGTCACGGCCTTCGCCAGCTCGGCTGAATCCAGTTCCATGGCCACCATCAAGCCTACTCCGCGCACGTCGTGAATCGTGCTGTGTTTCTTATCCAGCTCCTTCAGCGCTGCCCGAAAGTATTCGCCCACCAGTCGAATGTGTTTCAGTAGTTTCTTTTCCTCTTTCAAGAATTCAATTGCCACCGCGCAGGCTAGCGGACCTCCACCAAAAGTTGTCCCATGCATACCCGGGTGCATGCAGGCTGCCACGCGGTTTGTAGTGAGAATAGCGCCAAGCGGCAATCCGCCTGCGAGCGGCTTGGCAATGGCGACTATGTCAGGTAGCACGCCGTAATGCTGATAGGCAAAATGTTTTCCAGTTCGGCCCAAGCCGCTTTGGATTTCGTCCAGCAGAAGCAGCGCACCATTTTCTTTCGCTAAACGCGCGGCTAGTTCGAGAAACTTAGGGTTGACGGGACAGATTCCACCTTCGCCCTGAATGGTTTCGATGCACACAGCACAAACGCTGGAGTCGAATTTGCTCTTAAGATCGTCGAGATCATTAAATTTGACGAAATTTACACCCGGCATGAGGGGAACAAAAGGGGCCCGATATTTCGGCTGGCCAGTGGTGGCTAACGCACCGAAAGTACGGCCATGAAAAGAATTATCCATGGCGAGGATACTGGTTTTCGGCTTGCTGCCATTACGATTATTCATTTGCGCAAGCGCGCGCGCGAGTTTTAACGCTCCCTCCCACGCCTCAGTGCCGCTGTTACAAAAAAAAGCGCGGTCGAGGCCCGACATTTCAGTCAGCAAGCGCGCCAGTTCCGCTTGATACTCATGAAAAAAGAGGTTCGAAATATGAATCAGCCGGCCAGCCTGCCGCTTAATCGTGGTCTGTATCGCAGGATGATTGTGACCGAGCGCATTGACCCCGATTCCGCTCAGGAAATCCAGGTACCGCTTTCCTTCAGAATCCCAGAGATGCACGCCGCGCCCACGCACAAAAAGAATGGGCTGGCGCTCGTAGGTTGAAAGCAAGAGCTCCGCTTCCATACGAGAAACTGAAGCAAGGCTCATGCTCGCAAAACCTCGGTGCCGCATTCAATCTTGGTGAAATAAAAAAGAGGCAATACATCAACTTGTGATGCAGGCAGTATGCGAACTCGTCCTACGCCTGATTTAAGCGCTTGCGTGCAGGCTTCAAGCTTCGGCATCATACCGCCGCTGACTACGGAATCGAATATAAGCCCTGCAGCTTGCTTGGTATCGAGGCGAGCCATCACAGACCCGTCGGCCTGTTTTACGCCGGCCACGTCGGTGAGAAAAATCAATGCGTCCGCCTCGCACGCTATAGCGCACGCCGCCGCCATCTGATCGGCATTGACGTTGTAATACTGGCCGTCGCCTCCGAGCGCGAGTGAAGAGAGAACTGGAATGCCACCTTCGGCCCAGATCGCTTTGAGCCAGCGCGGTTCGGAGAAGCAGATCTCACCGACAAATCCCAAGTCATATTCCGCATCCTGCTTTTTGCGAGCGCGAAAAACTCCACCGTCTCCGCCACACAGACCGATAGCGGGCTGTCCGGCAGCAGCAATGGCGGCCACCAGACTTTTGTTTACGATGCCGGCCAGCACCATCAGAGCAACGTCGCGAGTCTCAGCGTCGGTGACGCGGAGTCCATGGATAAAATCGCTTTCTTTTCCCAGAAGTTTCAGGGTACGCGTTAACGCGCTGCCTCCCCCATGCACTACTGCTACCTGATGTCCGTCATGTGCGAGTTGGACGACGGCTTGCGCGCATTTCCGCAAAGTCGGCTTATCTTCGAGAGCAGCGCCGCCGATCTTGACCACAATTTTCATTGCAGGCCTTCCGTTTCATCCCAACCGTACATCAGGTTCATGTTCTGCACGGCTTGACCGGCGGCACCTTTGAGCAAGTTGTCGAGACACGAAACTAGAATGAGGCGGCGTCCATCGCGCGCGATACTGAAACCAATATCGCAGTAGTTGGTGTGCACGGAGAATTGAATTTCCGGTAAATTCGAAGCCGGGAAAATGCGGACGAACTTCTTACCTTTGTAGAAATCGCAAAAACAACTCTGAATCTCTTCCGCCGATGTTTCACGCTTCAAATACACATAGATCGTGGACAAAATGCCGCGCGGGATTGGGAGAAGGTGGGGAGTGAAGATCAACTGGCCGGAATCGAGAGCCAGTTGCTCGAGAATTTCTCCAGTGTGGCGGTGGCCGAAAACTGAATAAGCGGAAAAATTATCAGCAACAGATACAAAGTGTGTGCGCGCCGACGGTTCTTTGCCCGCGCCGGATACTCCGGACTTCGAATCGGAAACAATCCCGCGATCACGATCAACCAATCCGGCGGATAACACAGGAGCCAGGGCGAGAATGACCGAAGTAGCGTAACAACCGGGATTCGCCACCAGATCAGCCGTGGATATTCGATCGGCATTCAATTCGGGCAAGCCGTATACAGCGCGCTCGTCGAGCTCTGCCGCGGCCCGCGTATCGGCATCTTTGAAACCATAAATGGCGCGATGCTCTTCCTGTTTCAGGCGCCATGCTCCGCTCAGGTCGACGATGCGAAGTCCCCGGGAGATCGCCTCGGGAACCAGTTCGCGGGAGACGGAATGAGGTGTCGCAAGGAACAGCAGTTCAACTCCATTTTTTTTCAACACAGGCCATGAAAATGGTTGGGCTGGTGAATGACCATTGCCGTTGCCAACGAAATGCGTACTAACGATATGCGGCGCGCCGCTAGAGTCCACTTCGGCTCTCACGGTGTCCGATTCTGCTGTTGTCCGGGATTCAGCCTCGGTTCGCCGCAAAAGCAAGGGCGCCTCGATGCGCGGATGCCGCCCGAGTAGGCGAGCAAGCTCGAGCCCGGAATATCCGGTGGCTCCGAGCACCGCGGTTTTAAGTTTCGCGCCCACTGCTTGTTAAGCCCTCGTTACGATCAAATTCAGAAGATCAAAATTCATTTTCCAAGGCATATTTATCCATCATCATGCATAAATATTCACTTATTCTAACGGGTCTGGGGAGGGTGTCAAGTACGAATAGGGATGTTGGCCGGAACTAGCTATGACTCAAACAGCAATCTTCTAAACGATTCTTTTAACACTTACGGTTGGGATGTCTACGGGGGCTGACCTTGGTGGGTGGCCGAACCTTGTTTTCTTTCCCAATACCAAAAAGTGGGGGGTGCCCCATCCTTCGCGCACGTTGCGAAGGGTGGGAACCACACGGCTGGAGCAATGGAATTTCGGTTTGAACTGCGGCCGGCACGGGGAGCATGACGAATCCCATGGCGGCGACAGCATCGTGTCCCACCCTTGCAAAAAACGCAAGGATGGGGCACCCTCGTTCCGTTACGGGGTCCGCAGCAGAAGGAACGTCGGGAAAGGTGGGCAACCCGCCCCTAATGAAAATCAGAGTGAAGCTGTCCTCTTTTGTTCTTATTATGGTGTCTGCACTGAGCCTGGTGGCCGAAGCGAATAGATGGCCAACCATCCCGCCGCTGAAGGAAAAGCACGTCTTCAACGGTGCAGGCAAAAACGGTGCTGATACTCCCGTTGTGTCCTTCATCAAGGACACGCACGGCTTGCCGGTCTACAAGCTTGAATGCCACAACGGAAATTACGAAAACGAATCGGAGATGAACTTTTCTGGGGACTTCCAGTGTGCGCTGTTCGAGGTAAAGGGGACAACCCTTACAAGTGGTAATCTGCTGGCTGCAGACACCAAAGATGAACTAAGCACAGACTGGTGGAATCGGGGCAGAATGCATGCAGCACAGCTTCACGGAGAATGTCTTCAGTATCCTGAATACAGCACTGATCGGCATTTCAAGATGAGGGGAATGCTTCTTACTCTGCGCTTTACGGACATGCAGTGGGGCCCTCGCAAAAATCAGCAGAGCGACCCGCGGCTGATCGGATTCACGTTTATCGTCAAAATTGTTCCTGATCAATCTGCGAACAGTTCAAGAGCAGAACAGGTCAGCATCCCGGAACCGCCAAACTCATGCTATCCGTGAACGAATGATGTGACCCGATTCATCACGATGCATGTACGACCGGAGGTTCACCACAAGTGCGTTCAGCTGTACCCGCAAACAACCGGCCTTCCCGATGGGGAGCTTTTGGTGAGAGCCTATACTCGTGGAAGAACTTTTCTGCAGGCTTCCAGAAGGGAAACTGGCCCACCTTCACATCCTGAGTCGAAGGTCGCTGGACGTCCCGCCGGCTGCCGGAACGTAGCACTTGGTCGTGTAATCCATGACCATTCGGTCGGCGTTGAAACGCCAGCCCAGAGTGCGGATGGTGCGCTTCATGCGGCGAATCCAGCCGCGCGGAAGTCCGTCACGATCGCGTTGATAGTAGAGCGGGATCACTTCATCGCGCAGCACTCTCAGAAGGTCTTCCCCGTCGCGCGCGTCGTGAACGTTCATGTCAGAATGGGTTCTGCCGTTTCCAATGGCGAAGCCGTTCATTCCGTCGTAAGCTTCCGCCCACCATCCATCCAGCACAGAGAGATTCAAGCCGCCATTCAAAACTACTTTCTGGCCGCTGGTTCCCGATGCTTCGAGCGGGCGCCGGGGATTATTCAGCCAGACATCAACGCCCTGAACAAAATGACGGCCAACGTTAATGTCGTAGTCTTCGACGAAGACGAATTTTTCAGAAAATTGCCGATCGCGCATCAACTGAGCAATTTGCTGCAGCACCCGTTTGCCCGGTTCGTCGAGGGGATGCGCCTTTCCGGCGAAAACAAATTGCACTGGCCGTTTCGGATCATTGACCATGCTCGCGATTTTTTCAATGTCCATCAAAATCAGATTGGCGCGCTTGTAAGTGGCAAAACGCCGCGCGAAGCCAATGGTGAGCGCATCCGGACTGAGTGCGCCTTCCAATTGCTGCAATACGCCACGCGGCTCTTCGCGCCGGGCGGCCTGCTTGACGGCGCGGCGGCGAACGAAATCGATCAGTTGCGACTTCAGATTAAAATGCGTTTCCCAGAGCTCGCCATCGTCGACGTTGTCGATGCCTTCCCAGATTTTGGCTTCGCTGCTGTGCTCCTGCCATCCCGTGCCGAGGTGGCGATCGTAAAGGCGGAACATCTGTGGAGCTAACCAGCTGGGAACGTGCACGCCGTTGGTGACGTGTCCGATCGGCACGGAGTCTTCCGACTTGCCCGGGGATAGTCCGGTCCACATTGCGCGGGAGACTTCACCATGAAGAGACGACACTGCATTGGCGCGGCGTGACAAACGCAAGCCGAGCACCGTCATGCAAAATGATTCGTTGCTTTCAGGATTCTCCCGCCCCAATGCCATGAAGGCATTCCTCGAAAGACCAAGCGCCTCGCGCAGCGGGCCCAGGTGCTCCTCAATCAAATCGGCGTCAAACCGATCATGCCCGGCCGGCACTGGAGTATGAGTGGTAAACACCACTTCACGAGACACCTGCGGAACAGCTTTTTCGAAGCTGATTCCCTCCTCTTCCATTCGCTGACGGATCGCTTCGAGAACTGCAAATCCGCTGTGGCCTTCGTTCAGGTGAAGAACTCCCGGAGTTATACCGAGAGCTTTCAAAGCCCGTAAGCCGCCGACTCCGAGAAGAATTTCCTGATGCACGCGGACGCGGCCGTCGCCACCGTACAAGCGAGACGTCATCTCGCGGTCTTCAGGAGTATTGCCTTCCACGTCGGAGTCCAGAAGAAACAGGTCACACCGCCCGACTTTAACTCTCCAAACTTTGGCGTAAATTGCGCCGTGACGAGTCTCGACCCGCACCACCACCGGCCGGCCGTTTTTCCCGATGGCCGCTTCCATAGCCAATTGATTGACATCCGTCTCGAGATATTCTTCACGCTGCCAGCCGTCGCGGTCGAGACGCTGCCGGAAATATCCCTGGCCATAAAACAAGCCGATGCCGACCAGCGGGATGCCAAGGTCGGAGGCGCTTTTAATGTGATCGCCCGCCAATACTCCCAAGCCGCCGGAATAGATGGGCAAGGATTCATGCACACCGAATTCGGCGGAAAAGTAAGCGACCGGACGGGGGCGAAGCACACCGGCATGACGGGCCCCCCACGTCCGTTCGCGATCCTGATACTCGCGTAGCCGGCGGTAAGCATAGTTAATGCGCCCATGCAGAGCGAGTTCGGTAGCGCGCGCTTCGAGTTTTGCCAGCGGATACTCGTTCAAGAGCGAGATAGGATTGTGATTCAGCTGACTCCAGCGCAGCGGATCGAGATCGCGGAACAAGCCTGCCGCATCGTGATCCCAGCTCCACCACATATTGCGGGCCACAGCCCAGAGGCGTTCCTGCACGGGCGCGACGAAACGATCGAGTGTACGAGCCTCGCTCACCACAGGCGCGACCGCGATGGCGGCCTCGGCGAGCAACCGAATTTCATTTTCGGGAAAGATACGGGGCTCGGTCGTTTGGACAACGAGCACGCCTTGTAGAACACCGCGATCGATAATGGGCACTCCCAGGAAAGATTGGTATGGGTCCTCCCCAGATTCGCTGAAATATTTGAAGCGGGGATGATATTTGACCTGTTCCACCGCAACCGGCCGAACCTGTTCGGCAACTAGACCAACCAGCCCTTCATTGACTGCCATGCGCAGTTTTCCGACACACTCATGACGCAGACCGACGGTTGCTGCGAGCACTAGATTCGCGCGGTCGGGCTCCAACAGGTAGGCGGAGCAAACCTCCGTGCCAAAACGCCGCGCAATCAGCGCGACAACATTCATCAGTGTCTCGGCGGGCTTGCCCGGTTCGGCGGTTAAGCTCGCAACTTCCTCCCAGGTCAGCACATAATTAGCATCGAGAGAACACGCAGCGTGTTCTTCGTCCTGACCCAGTTGGTTCGGTTGATCCAATCTTGTCTCCATTTACTTTAACTTCCTCAATTCATTCGCTCGATTGCGAGGGCGCCGCAGCTCGAACGTATTTCGCTATTCCATTTTATCGGTCGGTTGCGAGGAACTGTTACACAGACGCGGGCAATACGATTACCCCGGTGCTGCATCGATCCGCCAGCATAGTCGCCAAAACAGCGCCCGACGGAAGAGCCTATCCTATTCTCAGATGCGGTTTAGTCAAACTTTAATACCCTGTTAGTGGGATGTCCAATTTGATTTGTTTATGGAGTATATCGTTGAAGCGCGGTAAAGGCAGTGTAATCAAGATTTAGTGACAGACTGTGAGGAGTAAAAGTTAATGGGAAAGCCGGACGACCCGCGCCCGGCTTCCCCATTTTTGAATGAGAGGACGGGACGAAAGCGCCCGTCTCTCCATCGATTTGTTACTAGCCTTGCGCTGGGTGCAACACGCGGAACGTGCTGCCTCCGTTTGACCACACCAGCACGAGCGCATCCTCACCCTTCGGCACGCTGGATAGCGCCTGCGCCACATCGGACGCCGACTTCGTCGACTGCCGATTCACTTCCATGATGACGTCTCCACGTTGCAAGCCCGCATTGTCGGCGGGACTTCCCGGCTGGACATCCTCAACCAAGGCACCATGTACTGACGTTTGTGCCTGGAGTTCGCCGCGTGTTTCCGGAGTGAGTTCGCCGAGACTTAGCCCCCAGCGCCCTTTTCCGTGCTCGCTTCCGGCCACTTCCGAGTTCTTGCCTCCACCGAGCGCCTCCAACTTAACCGGAACGCTTTCTGATTTGCCGTCCCGTATTACCTGCAGATGAATTGTGTCGCCGGGCCGTTTCTGTCCGACTGTCATCTGGAGTTGCCCGGCATCGGTTATGGGCTTACCGTCAAGTTCGGTAATCACGTCGCCGGTACGCAGGCCAGCTTTCGCTCCGGGTGCATCGGGATCAACGTCGCTGATCAATGCTCCCTGCGCTTTATTCATGTGGAAAAATTTCGCATTGTCTGGAGTCACATCAGCAATCTGAATTCCTATAAACGCATGCGTTATTTTCCCGTCGTGGATTAAAGTGTCGACCGTCGGCTGGACAATCTGCGCCGGAATCGCGAAACCCATTCCTGAGAACGACCCAGAGGACGAAATCAGGAAGGTGTTGATGCCGATGAGTTCGCCGTGCGCATTCACGAGCGCTCCGCCGGAGTTCCCGGGATTAATAGCGGCATCCGTCTGGATGAATTCGCCCGGTTTACGCCGGTCGCTAGGATCGGGATTGGGGCGGTTCAACGCGCTGATGATGCCGCGAGTCACGGTGAAGCGATATCCGTAGGGGTTGCCGAAGGCCAGCACCGTTTGTCCCGGGTGCAGGTTCGCTGAGTTACCAAACGGAACGCTGGGCAAGTTGTTGCCGTTGACCTTAATCACCGCGAGATCGGTCAACGGATCCGCGCCTACGAGCTTCGCTGGAAGCACCTCGCGATTGCTCATGGTGACGCGAATATCGACCGCTCCCTCGATCACGTGATTGTTGGTGACAATGTATCCGTCCGGCGAAATAATTACGCCGCTGCCGAGACCGTGCTCCATTCTGTTCTGCGGCTGCGACGGCATGCGGAACATATGGCCGAATGGATTATTCGGGCCAAAGGTCGGACCAAAGTTCGGACCAGAGTTCGGGCCAAAGAACTGTTGCATGTCAGGCCCGCCTTCCGCGCTTGCGTTCTGCTGGCCATCCGACTTCGATGCCACGGTGACGTTGACCACTGCCGGAGTAACTCGTGCCGCCAGAGTTTCCATCGCGTGGTCAAGCGTTGTAAGCGCCGCCACGCTGTTGTCGTCCAACGGCGCAACTGCCGACGCCGGCATGGCTGCTTTCGCCTGCATTGTAAAATTCAGCGTTGCCGCTGTTACGACAGTCGCCACGGCAACCACGGCTCCTAATACTCGCCGCTTTGCTTTGGCGCTGTAACTTTCTGTTCTGCTTCGCATATTTTTTACTTCTCCTTTAGTTTCTGTTTCCTTGAATGGTTACAACTAATTATCTAGTTGTTGCTGACAAAAAAATTTGACTGACTAAATCGAATTCGCTGCTGCTGGAATTCTTCCCGACGTTTCCGGCATGTTGCTGATCCACGTGACACGCCAAACTACTATCACGGGCCAACGTGGGTTGACGTACTGAGTCGTTTCTATAAACACAACGGTTTGAAGTTGAGGCATGCGCTGCTGGCTGACAATTTCCCGGGCCGCAACGATTCTCTCCGGAGCTGGCGCCGAGTTCATCGCCTCTACAACACGCGCCGGCGAAGGTGTAGCCCTACGGGAGCGATGGGGGAAGCCAGTCGTTCTTCGTGGGGCGCCCACAGACGTGGAAGCCGCCTTTAGCCCAACCGGCACGGTCCGCGCCCCTGCAGTTAAGTCCAACGGTCGCGATACAGACGCGCTCGCCGTGGACGCGTACGCGGGACTGACCCGATTAGCCGTAACACCGTGATCAAATGCTATGAACCGCGGCGCATGGGATGAGACAGCGAGACACATGACAGCAATAACACCAGCCATGCTTACGGCCGGCGTCCAGACTCTTGTCACCGGCAGTCTGTTTTTGTTGAGAATCTGCGCCAGCCGCAAAGACGCTTCCCGCGCCCGGCTCACTGCGGCATGAGCCATCGCCGATCCTCGATGTGGATGTGCCAGGCTTTGATGAGCCAAGCTTTTTTCCAGAAGCGATACCAGACACGTCGCGTATCCGTGCGGATTTCCGGTTTGGGCCAGCACGGCGTCGTCACAGGCCATTTCCCGTTCTACCGAGAGTCGGTTGTCAATCCACCACACTGCGGGATGAAAGAAAAATAAAGCCCGCACAATTTTCTGGATCAGGTTGGTCCAGTCATCCTGACGTTGCAGATGCGCAAATTCGTGGAGCACAATCGCGCTGAGATCTGCGGGAGAAAGTTCCCGTAATGCCCAGGCCGGCAGAACAATGGTGCGAGACCACAGACCAATGGCCGCTGGCACGCGCACCTCCTCGGACGTAGCGATCGCTATCGAGGGACTGATTGTCGAGGGACGAATCGTCGCAAGAGTTTTCCTCACCGCGGGATCCAAGCTTTCGATCTCAATAGGAGTGCAACTCTGCCGCAGTTGTTGCAACCGCAATAGGCCGATAGTCAAACGGATCAAACCGGCCAATGCCCCCACACACCACGCGACAAAAACGAACAGCGCCCAACGCTCGGGAATGGTAATTGGAGGATGAAGCGTTCCTCTTAGATGTAAAAACCGTGGATGTGAAAACAGGGAAAGTGCCCGGCTGTGGCCAAGGCCGCTAAGGACAGGAAGTGCGACCACAGTTAATAGCGTGACAAACCACACGGCAAATCTTGCTCCCGCATTCTGCCGCCGCAAAACCCGAAGCAAAAGCCAGGCGGAGAAGGCAATCGCCAATCCCGCAGGAAGGGCGTTGAAGGCGTGCTCAATCGAAACTTGCGCTATCGTCTGCGGGGCGACCCAGTTCATTTCGTCTCCCCTCTATTCAACATTTGCCGCAACTGAGCTAGTTCTTCGGGCTCGACACCCCGATCTTCGAGAACGTTCAGGAGCAGTAGCTCATGGGAATCTTGGAAAAAGCGGCTGACCAGATGCCGAATCTCAGATTTCGTTGCTTCCTTCTGCCCGATGACGGGGGTATAGACGTGCGCCCTCCCATCCTTTAAATGTTCAAGGTAGCCTTTTCTCTCCAAGACCCGGATCGTCGTAAGCACTGAGTTATAAGCGAGGCTTGGCTCAGTAATGGAATCAAGCACTTGCTGGACCGTACCGGATCCTTTTGCCCACAGCACATTCATAATTCGAAGTTCGGCCTCGGTCAGAGTTCCCGACTGTCTGGGCGGCACCGGCCCTCCTTAACTTGATATAGACGTAACTTGATATAGACGTTGCTTGAGAGAAAAGGTAACTAATTATTTAGTTGCAGACGGGAATCATTGAGTTGCCCATCTCGGGAGGGTGAGACGGGCCTGACTTACAAGATGATTCGTTCGTTCCCTACGCGCCTCGTCACGTGTTCGCGGTCCAAATATTCGAGCAAGGGAATCGCGTACTTGCGGCTGACCCCGGTCATGTCCTTAAATCTTGCAACATCAATTTTCGGAGCGGCCGCTTTAAGAGTGCCGATCTTGCGGCGAAGCTCCAAGAGTGCACTGTTGTGAAAGACCAGCTCTTCCGAAACCTTGATCAGAACTCTATCCCGCAGAAGCAGAGTGACGATCTTCTGCGCGCGAATACGATCCACCTGCAGACCTGCCAGCACCTCTTTAAGGGAAGGAACCTTCAAGCCCGCGGAGGCGAAGGCCTGTTCGATGCTCTTCTTCGATTCGGCTTCCTCGTCTTTCATTACCACGCCGCGGCCTTGCAGTCGGACGAGCTCGCCAGCGACGTCGAGCTTTTTTTCTTTCCCTAGTTTTTGCAGCACCCCGGAAAATACTTCAATGCCAAGATTCATCCGGTCGCGCAGCTCTTCTTTGCTCATTCCGGCTACCAGAGGATTGGCATCATGAAATTTTTTCAGGACCTGAAGTAGCTGCGACTCTGCTCGTTCGACTGCTTCCGGAGCAAACAGCATGGAACCGCACCACATCAATCCGGTCTTGTTGGCCAGCTTCGTTGCGGCCGCCTGCCGTAGGTTCATTTCTCCTGGGAGTTGGTCGAGCGCAAGCCCTGAAGAACCGCGCCGGCGTACGCGCGCCGCGAGAATTTCCTCCGGCGAACCTTCACGCATGGTCTTGAGAAATTCAATCGCCTCCTCTGGGGGTTGCCTACGGATCAGTGGCGAAGCGTCAAGAACGATGCCTCCGCCAATGGTGATGACTGGCGAGAACTGGCGCACGATAAAGCGGTCAGCTGGTAGAAGCAGCAGAGGTTCAGTGAATCTGAATTGCGCGAAGGATTCGTTGCCCGGCTTGAGCGATTTCATTCCCTCGCCTCCGGGGCGGTACAAGCGCACTTCTGCGATCGATTCCGTCGTGTAAGCGTGAAAGTGCACCCGTGCGCCGTCCTTTAGAGGTTTGGCCGATGGAAGAAGCGTGAGCAGGACATCCACACGCGATGTTGTACGAAAAGTGACTGCGGTCGCGAGCGTCATACCGCGCGACAGGTCCTCCGTCGAGAGCCCAGCAAGATTAAGCGCGGTACGCTGGCCTGCGACAGCGGTTTCAGCCACCCCGCCATGGACCTGCACTCCACGCACGCGGATGCGGCGACCTCCAGGGAACAATTCAAGTTCTTCTTCTTTGCCGACCGTTCCGCCAATCAGAGTTCCTGTGACGACAGTGCCGAAGCCTTTCATTGTGAAAACGCGATCGATGGGCAACCGGGCAAACGCCGTCGAATCTTTGGACTGGACCTCGGAAGCAACGCGGGCTAGCTCCGCTTTCAGTTCGTCCAGGCCAGCGCCGCTCAGTGAACTGACCGCAACAATTGGGGCCCGCGCGGTGTCGAGAAAAGATCCACGAACGAACTCCTCGACTTCCATGCGGACGACCTCCAGCGTGTCCGCATCCACCGCGTCGGATTTTGTGATCACGGTGATGCCGCGCCTGATTGCCAGCAAGCGGCAAATATCAAAATGCTCGCGAGTCTGCGGCTTGATGCCTTCGTCGGCTGCGACTACCAACACTGCCAGATCAATACCACCGATTCCCGCCAGCATATTACGCACGAACCGCTCGTGTCCGGGGACATCGACGAAACCAAGGCGGATCTTGCCGCCGCTGGGTGCGGGAAGTTCCAGATGGGCAAACCCAATGTCGATCGTGATGCCACGTCGCTTTTCTTCTTCGAGGCGGTCAGCGTCAATTCCGGTCAAAGCCTTCACGAGCGACGTTTTGCCGTGATCGATATGTCCAGCGGTGCCGACGATGACGGACTTCATCCGAGCAGTATAGACGCGCGTGTAGCGCGGACACTCTTGTCCGTGGCCTTTGACTTGGGCTTGGATCGTGACCTGATTGGTTTTGCTTTCAAAGATCAGAGTCAAGAACAAGCGGACAAGAGTGTCCGCTCCACACGGGCTAATCTTTTTTTGGAGAATTCGCATGCGAAAAGTTTAGTGAAATGCGACAATAAAGATTCCCTGATGACCACCTCTGCGATCAGTTCTGTTACGCCGGAGATGATCCGGGAGCACGGCCTCACTCCAGAAGAATTCGAAAAAATCAGACAGCTACTCGGGGGACGCGAGCCCACGCGGACCGAGCTCGGCATCTTTAGCGTGATGTGGAGCGAGCATTGCTCCTATAAATCGTCGCGCGTTCATTTGAAGCGTTTGCCTACCCGCAGCAAACTGGTAGTGCAGGGGCCTGGCGAAAATGCGGGCATCGTCGATATCGGTGACGGCTGGGCGTGCGCGTTCAAAATTGAGTCTCACAATCACCCGTCGTTTATTGAACCCTTTCAGGGAGCGGCCACTGGAGTCGGCGGGATCCTGCGCGATATTTTCACCATGGGAGCGAGGCCGGTCGCGATTATGGACTCACTTCGCTTTGGGCCGATTCACGGTGCCCAAGAAGCGGGCGAGGGCGCCCGCTCCACACAAGCCGAGATTCACAAGAACCATTCGGTTATGGAGGGTGTAGTCTCCGGCGTTGCTTCTTACGGCAACTGTTTTGGCGTGCCCAACCTTGGCGGCGAGGTGAAGTTTGAGCCCTGCTACTCCGGCAATCCATTGGTTAACGCTTTCGCTCTGGGCCTCGTACGTCGCGACCAGATTTTTTACGGACGCGCTTCTGGTGAAGGGAATCCCGTAATCTACGTGGGCGCGAAGACCGGACGCGACGGTATTCACGGCGCAACCATGGCCAGTGAGGAGTTCAGTGAAGGCTCGGAGGCGAAGCGTCCGAATGTGCAAGTTGGAGATCCCTTTCTGGAGAAGCTGCTACTGGAAGCATGTCTCGAAGCGATGCAGACCGGCGCAATCGTTGGAATACAAGATATGGGGGCGGCCGGACTCACTTGTTCCACTTGCGAGATGGGCGCGCGAGGCGGCACCGGTGTTGAAATTGAATTGGATCGCGTTCCGCAGCGCGAAACTGGCATGACTCCTTACGAAATCATGCTCAGCGAGTCGCAGGAACGCATGCTGCTGGTCGCGCAGAAGGGGCGCGAAGAAGAAGTCTTCCGCGTCTTTCAGAAGTGGGGACTCGATGCGGTCGAGGTCGGTCGCGTCACTTCCGACTCGGTGATGCGGGTTCTTGAGCATGGCGAGATTGTCGCTGAAATTCCGAATGCAGCACTCACCGATGATGCTCCGGTGTACAAACGTCCGCTAGCACGATGGGAGCCGCCGGTGGATCGCGAAAAGCCCGAGAATATCCAACTCAGTGAATCGACCGATTTCACCTCGCAACTTAAACAGTTGCTCGCGAGTGCCAACATTTGTTCCAAGCGCTGGGTCTGGCAGCAGTATGACCACATGGTGCAGACGAACACCGTAGAAGCGCCGGGAGCAGGCGATGCCGGTGTGATTCGCATCAAGGGATCGAAGCGGGGACTGGCCATGGCGCTCGATGGAAGTGGGCGCTGGTGCTATCTCGATCCACGTCTCGGAGCGATGCACGCGGTCGCAGAGGCCGCGCGAAAAGTCGCCTGTGCCGGAGCAACTCCAATTGGAGCGACGAATTGCCTTAACTTCGGCAATCCCGAAAAGCCAAACATCATGTGGCAGTTTTCCCAGGTGATCGATGGCATCACCAAAGCTTGCGAGGAACTCGACACTCCGATCACTGGAGGCAATGTCAGTTTCTATAATGAGACGCTCGGCGAGGGAATCTATCCGACTCCGGTAATTGGAGTGGTCGGGATTCTCGAAGATATTCACAAATCCACGAAGATGCACTTTGCGCGAACAGATGACAATTCTGCTAAAAAGATCGTCTTACTTCACGCAAATGAAATTGGGGACGCGGTTGACGCCGAACTGGAATTTGGGTCGTCGGAGTATGCAAAGGAAATTCTAGGAGCCGTGTGGGGTTATCCTCCCGGACTGGACATCGAAAGAGAGGCAACGCTGCAACGCGCTCTGGTGGCCATGATTCAAGCAGGTTTGGTCGAATCCGCGCACGACTGCGCCGATGGCGGGTTGGCTGTGGCCCTCATCGAATCAGCGCTGCCGTCTGGAGTGGGCGCGAATGTCCAGTTGCACAGGGTCAACCTGCCGTTAGAATTCCTCCTTTTCGGAGAAGATGCCAGCCGCGTTCTACTAAGCTGCGACCCGAGTCATCTCGCGCGAATCCAACAGGTAACCGTGGAGTATGGCATCTTTGCGGATGTGCTGGGCGAAACCGGTGGCGACAAAGTTGAAATTTCGGTCGAGGACCAAATTGTGATTTCCGCGAGCATAGGGGAACTGGGTGCAGCATATGAAGGAGCCCTGGAAACGGCGCTCCACACCGAACCGGCCGGAAGTGCTGATTAGAAAGCGAATTGATGCATTGGTTTAGGACGTGAAAAATAGTTAAGTTAGGGCTAAGAATGCTGAGATCTGACAAATTTCGCGATGAATGTGGCGTCGTGGCGATTCATGCCCACCCCGAGGCGGAGAAGCTTGCCTACCTTGGATTGCACGCCCTACAGCATCGCGGCCAGGAATCGGCTGGCATCGTCACCTCCGACGGCGAGCGCTTGCGGCAGCATAAAGCCATGGGCCTGGTTGCAGATATATTCGGACACCAGGTATTGGATTCGATGCGCGGCGTTCTTGCCATCGGACATACGCGTTATTCAACCGCCGGTGATTCCGCGTTGCTGAACGCGCAGCCCATCATGGTGCAATCCAATAAGGGCACGATTGCGATTGCGCACAACGGCAATCTGGTCAACGCCCAAGCAATTCGCGCGAAGCTCGAAGGCCAAGGCTCGATCTTCCAGACCAGCAGCGATACGGAAGTTTTGGTTCACCTGATTGCACTCTCCCGCGAGCAGACCCTACCCGATGCGATTGCAGACGCGCTGCGGCGTGTGGAAGGCGCATTTTCGCTGGTAATGCTCAGCCGCGACCGCGTTTTCGCGGCGCGCGATCCGCGCGGCTTCCGTCCGCTCGCCATGGGCCGCATCCCGGCTCTGACCAGCGAGAAAAAAGATACGATTGTTTTCGCCTCGGAAACCTGCGCCTTTGATTTGCTGGGCGCAACCTACGAACGCGACGTCAAGCCTGGCGAACTGGTAATTGTTGGGCCTGAAGGAATCAGTTCGCGTTTTTATTCTCCATCGCCAGCGCAATCGAGCTGCATCTTTGAGCACGTTTACTTCTCGCGTCCTGACAGTCTGGTTTTTGGCCGTTCGGTGGACCAGAGCCGTGACGCCATGGGCCGTCAACTCGCCCGGGAAGCTCCAGTGGATGCCGATATTGTCGTACCCGTCCCCGACTCCGGAAATACGGCGGCGATTGGATACGCCGCGGAGAGCGGTATTCCATTTCGGCTTGCACTTATCCGCAACCACTACATCGGCCGGACTTTTATCGAACCGCAGCAATCGGTGCGGGACTTCGGAGTGAGGCTAAAGTTGAATGCTGTACGCAGCCTGCTTGAGGGCAAGCGGGTAATTCTGATTGACGACTCGATTGTGCGCGGCACCACGAGCAAGAAAATTGTCCGCATGATTCGCAATGCAGGCGCGAAAGAAGTTCACATGCGGATTTCCTGCCCGCCAACAATCTCGCCTTGCTTCTATGGCGTGGATACCCCGTCAAAAAGAGAACTCATTGCCGCCAACAAAAGTATCGATGAAATTCGCGACTTCATAGTTGCCGACTCGCTCGCCTATCTCTCGCTGGAAGGCCTGAAAAAAGCTTGCGCTGATGGTGAGAAGACTACTTATTGCTCTGCCTGCTATACGGGCAACTATCCCACCAAAATCGATGTGGAAGAAATACTTCCCGCGACCGTTGGGCGCTAGCCGTTTGTCGGCTGCACCGTCAGACCGTTCGTCTCCGAGGGAGTTTTCTTTCTTATTCTTCGAGTCATTCTTCCTCCGGTTGCTCGTGCTGTTCATCACCGTCTCCGCGTCCATGCGCGCGCAAAATCCGAACGGTGCATTTCGCGGGGAAGTTCAGGACACCAGTGCCGCGCGCGTGGCGGGTGCACGGGTCGTGGTGCAGTCGAAGGGATCGTCGATGACACGCAAAGTTTCGGCGGACGATCGAGGGGAATTTCGCATTGAGGGCCTGCCTCCCGGCTCCTATCGCGTCACTGTAACTGCGGGAGGATTCGTCCAAGCCACCGCTGATATCGACGTTGCCGTAAGCGTCGTTCGCGACTTGACGGTTATTCTCAAACCGGAGGCGGAGAGCGAGACGTTGAACGTACGGGGCGAAGCCTCCTCGATCACGACCCAATCACTGGACACAGCAAGCGCGGTGCATCAAGGAGTTGTGAGCAGCCAGGATCTGGAAACGCTGCCGCTCGCGGCGCGCAGCTTTGCGAACATTGCATATCTTGTGCCTGGAACCGAGCCAGTTGAGCCTTCTGATCCCACGAAGGCGCGAATCACCGCAGTGTCGACTGGCGGCAGCTCAGGCTTGAATAATGAACTCTCGGTCGATGGCGGTGACAACTCCGACGACTGGATCGGCGGCTTCCTGCAAAATTTCTCGCCCGATGGCATCCAGGAATTTTCGGTACGCACCGCGAATGAAGACGCGGATACCGGTGGAACAACGGCTGGTTCGGTGGTCATCATTACCAAGCACGGAACTAACGATTGGCACGGCGACGCTGCCTTTTACGAGCGTACCTCCTCGCTAAACGCTCGCTTTCCAATTGAGAATCCGGCAGAAACGTGCACGAGCGGAGTTTGTGTTCATAACCCGAAGCAGCCCTTCTCGCGGCAAAATTATGTTGGCACTCTCGGCGGGCCGCTTGCGCGAAACAAACTTTGGTTCTTCGCGTCGTTCGAGCACGTACATGAGAACGCAAGTATCGCTTACAGTCCTGCAAGTATCGCGCAGTTCGATGCACTCGCGCAATTGGCGGCGGACGGTTTGATCGATGTGACCGGGACTACTGTCACTTCGATTCCTGTGCCAGGTTTCGTTCCGATTCCCTTCCGCGACTACATGGGCTCGTTGCGATTAGATTGGGCGCAATCGTCGAAATCGCAATGGTTTCTGCGTACTTCCGCAGACAGCTACCTGACCCATAACGCACTGGTGCAGCAGGCGACTCTGCCCTCGACCGGTTTGACCACGCACAACAATTATTTCAACACTGTGATCAGCAACACCTATGCGTTCACTCCTACATGGCTGGGGACATTTGTTTTTGACGCCAGCGAACTGCATCTTACTCAGACACGCAACTCGACTCTAGGTTTCGCGTTGCAATTTCCGTTTAGTTTGACATCGCTCACTGTGTCCGGCTTCGAAACCTTCGGGGATAACCAATTCGCCACGCCCATCACTGCTTTCCCCGAGCTTCGCAACCAGGAAAAATATCAGTTTCGCTACGATCTCAGCCGCGCGACCGGAGATCATTCCTTGAAATTCGGAGTCAACTTCGTCCACGAACCCGTTCTCAGCGGCGCGCTATCGGCGAATGCAGAAACGCTGGTGACATTCCCCAACGACCCCACATTTTATACAGCGAACGCGGCCAACCTGGCTCAGTTTCCAGTTGACCTATCTGCCGGTGCAGTAAGCACGCCGGCTGGCGACGGCAAGTTCTCCCAGAATATTCAACGCCTCGCCATGTACGCCCAGGATTCCTTTCGGTGGTCGCAACACGTCACCGTTAACTACGGGCTGCGCTATCAAACGACGTTCGGACTCTTCACCGCTTCCGGGCGAAGTCAACGGACCAATCCAGTTTTCTCGATACTTCCTTTCAATGGAGTTCCGGCCGCGGTTCCTCACGATGATCGCAAGCAGTTCGCGCCACGATTGGGAATTGTGTACTCGCCCGGCGGAAGTGAGAAGACCGTGATTCGTGCCGGCTTCGGCATGTTTTATAACGACCTCGCACAGAGTGGCTGGGTCACGGCGTTGCAGGCAGTAAACGGAGGCATCGATAACAGCACTCCTTCTTACATCGACCCCCGCTACAAGACGCCATATAACATTCACATCACGGGTGGCGTGCAGCATGCCTTTAACGAGCACTGGAGCATGAGCGCCGACTACACCCACCAACAGGGCAAGCACGCATACCGCGCTTACGCGTTCCCGGAATTCAATCTTTATAAGTCCGACAACCGGTCCAGCTACAACGCGTTGATGCTTCATGTTCAGGGTAACGTGTCGAGCCGATTTAGCCTGTTGGCGAATTACACGCTGGCAAAGGCGCAGACCTGGGGATGCACGCTGGGAGAGCTATTCGACTATGTCAACGGCGTGTGCGATCCAAACAATGCCTTTGCCCGCGGAGATTATGGGCCATCCGGCGAAGACGTTCGCCATCGTTTCGTGCTCGCGGGAACGCTCCACGTACCCGGCGGGTTTGAATTGACGACTCTTACGCAAGCCGAAAGCGCGCGCCCCTTCACCATTGCCACAGCCAACAACAGCCACCGAATATCGTTGAATGGAATCCCCACTAGCCTCGACCAATTTCGTGGAACGCCCTATATCCAGGTGGATTTGCGCGTTAGCCGTCCGTTTAAAGTTGGCGAGCGATGGCAGATCAATCCTTTCGCTGAGTTCTTCAACCTTTTCAACCGAAACAATCCCGGGAACAATTTCGTCGCTAATGTGGCCGCGCTACCAGTGATCACATCGCCTACAGATCCGAACAATGTGACTGCGATTTGCAATCCTACCTGCGAGCCCATCACCAACCTGAAGCAGCTCGAAATACCCGCCGGCGGTTTGGGAGATTTCTTCGGCCCCGGTACCACAGTCGGAATACCATTCGCCGCGCAACTTGGCGTGCGCGTGACTTTCTAGGCTGGAGACGAGGTTTGCCGCGTCTCTACGAAAATCCCTGCAAGATTCAAAAGCGGACGCGCTTCTTCGCAATTGCTACCCGCGCGATCCCTTGCAGATCGTTCTTGATGGCGACGTTGTCCCAATCGCGTAACAACTCGCGGACACGATCGGCAATTGTCCCGCTGATCTCGAAAACTAGCCAACCGTCAGGTTTGAGTACAGCATGGGCCTGTGGAATAAGGCGCTCGATGACTTCCAGCCCGGTTGCTCCGGCAAACACCGCACTTCGAGGCTCAAACTTTTGGACTTCGAGCTGGACCGAGTCCTCTTCCGATTCGCCGACGTAGGGCGGGTTTGAGACTACGAAATCGAACGACGCGGGTGGGAATCCTTTCAGCAAATCGCCCCGGTGGAACTCGATACGTGAAGCAAGATCGTGGCGGGCGGCATTGGCGCGAGCTGTCTCCAGCGCGTCAGAAGAAATGTCGGTGGCGTGGATTTCGGCTGCCGGAATTTCCTTTGCCAAGGAAATCGCAATCGCTCCTGACCCGGTGCCCACATCAACGATGCGCAGATTGTGGGGGGATTGCTCGTGTGGTGCGGCCCCCCCTTCTCGCCATTCTTGACGTGGATTTTGACTTCGACTTAGCTCGGGGTAGGCCAACGAAATAAGATCGAGCACAGTCTCGACCACATGCTCTGTCTCCGGGCGAGGAATCAGCACCGCCGGCGACACGATCAAATCCAGTCCCCAGAATTCCTGATGCCCGGTGATGTACTGTGCCGGGACGCCTGTGGCTCGGCGAGCAAGAGCCTCGTCGTAGCGCTGCATTTCGTCCGAGGTGAGCTCGCGCTCCGGATGCGCATAGAGATAGGCGCGATCGCAATCAAGGGTGAACATGATCAGGAGTTCTGCATTCAGGCGCGGAGAGGGAACTTGCGCCGCTATTAGCCGTTCGATTGCGGTGTTCAAAGCATGCCGAAGTTGCACGCTTCTATTTCACCACGATTACCGAAGATCTCTGAAATCTAGCGGCGACCGGACCGTTTGCGCACAGACTGAAACACACTCGCGATCAGGCCGCAGAGAGCGCACTGATCGTAACGTAATATCCGTCCGGATCTCGGAGCGAGAACTCCTGGGTTTGAGTGTTCGGATTCACGTGTGGCTCCTCTTCGAGTCGAGGGACGAGAGAGCGTGCCCTTAGAAGCGCCAGGTCGAAATCATCGACACGGAAGAACAATAGGAGGCCGTTGCCGGGTGTCCCGTGATCGGGGCTCATCAATGAGGGATGCTCGTGGGCGCCCCACTCGTGGAGGCAAAGCAAGACAGTTCCGTCTGAATCCAAAATTTGCCCAAAGTAATCATGAGCAAGAAGGGTAGCCGGCTGACCGAACAGCGCCTGGTACCATTTGAAGCTGTCCGGCACGTCGCCTACCCCTATGATTGTCCACGTGCGCTTCATCGCGTCCCCTTTTGCGGACTAATTCTTGTTTTGCCGCCCAGAGGTGAGGAGGGGCCCCACAGCACATTACACAACCCCTGCCGTCTCCTGCTTCATCTTCTCTGCCTGATAGTGCGTGGTCAGCGCATCGATAATAGGCTGCAGCTTGCCGTCCATTACCTGCTCAAGTTGATGAATGGTAAATCCGATACGGTGATCGGTCAGACGGTTTTGCGGGAAATTGTAGGTGCGAATTTTCTCGGAGCGATCGCCCGACCCGACCATCTGCTTGCGTTCTTTTGCCAGCGCGTCCTGTTGCTTCTGCATCTCGACTTCGTACAACCTCGAACGCAGTACCCGCATACCTTTTTCGCGGTTCTTGATCTGTGACTTCTCGTCCTGACAGCTCACTACGGTATTGGTCGGAATGTGGGTGATCCTCACCGCCGAGTACGTCGTATTGACCGACTGCCCGCCTGGGCCCGACGAACAGAAAGTGTCGATGCGCAGATCCTTCGCTTCGATCTTGACATCAACTTCTTCGGCTTCCGGCAAAACAGCGACAGTGATCGCGGAGGTATGGACACGGCCCTGTTGCTCGGTCGCCGGAACGCGCTGCACCCGGTGCACTCCGCTCTCGTATTTCAGCCGCGAATAGACGCGGTCACCTTCAATTAACGCAATCACTTCCTTCAAACCACCTACGCCCGACTCCGATGTCGAGAGCACTTCCACTTTCCATTTCTGGGTCTCGGCATAGCGGTTGTACATGCGGAAGACTTCGGCTACGAAAAGCGTCGCCTCATCGCCCCCTGTTCCGGCGCGAATTTCGAGGATGACGTTCTTCTCGTCATTCGGATCCTTGGGTAGGAGCAGAACCTTGAGATCTTCTTCGACGGTAACGATACGTGCGTCGAGCTTTGCCAATTCTTCTTCGGCATAGGCGCGCATTTCCGCGTCGGTCTCGTTAACCAGCATGGCCTTGCTCTCGGCGATGCCACGCTTGAGATCTTTGTACTCGCGATATTTCTCGACGATCTCAGAGACTTCGCTATGCGCCTTGGCAGTCTTCTGGTATTTCCCCGAGTCGTTGGTAATCTCGGGCGACAAGAGCGCCTGGGTTAATTCTTCGTAGCGCACTTCGATCTGGTCTAGGCGTTCAAACATAATTTATCCATATTTATCCAAGAGAGACTGGGCTTCCCCTGTCTCACTCTGCGGGCGGAGAATGCGGCAAGCCGCGTCTCTACCCTAATTTAATGCGAATTCAGGTGGAATGAGAAAGAAAACAAGAGTTCGCGGTGGCTACCGCTAGGCAATTACCAATTCGCCGCCGCGCTGTTTCTCGAGCGCCATGGCGGCATCGAGCGCAACGATTGCGCATTCGACTTCGCGATCATCAGGAGGCTGGGTGGTAATCCGCTGCAGCCACAGGCCGGGCGCGGTCATCAGAGCGAAGAGCGATCCGCGATGCTTGGCGGCAAAACGAATAATTTCGTAAGAGACCCCGGCAATCAGCGGGAGCAACGCAATTCGAATCCCGAAGCGTGCCCAAAAGGTGTGCACCGGAATCGCCATGTACACGAGCATGGAAATGATCATTACCGTCATCAGGAAACTAGTGCCGCAACGCGGATGATAAGTGGAATATTTCTGCACCGACGCGCTATTAAGCGGATCCCCGTTTTCGAATGCAAATACGGTTTTGTGCTCGGCGCCGTGGTATTCGTAAACACGTCGAATATCCTTCCACAACGACACACCCCAAACAAATAAAAGGAACATCGCAATGCGAATCAGCCCGTCGACCAGGTTAAACATGATTTGCTGGCCGAAAATTGGGTTCACTCTCTTAAGTTCGGTCGTCGCGAGCAGGGGCAGGTACTTATACATGAAGATAAAGAAAGCGACGGAGAACGCCATGTTCAAGCCCGCCATCCATCCGGTGATTTCGAACTTCTTAACCTCCTTCACCCCCGCGGCGGCATCGTCATTGGTCGCTTCTTTATCGTTATCGTTTACGTTTAACTCTTCCAGCGCTGCATTGGCTGAAAATTTTAGCGCTCGAAACCCCAGAGTCATCGCGTGCCCGAGCGTCATAACACCACGCACAATGGGCCAAGCCATCCACTTATGTTGTTCCGAGGGACGCTCAAGCGGCTCGCTATGCGTGACAATCTCACCCGAAGGCTTGCGGACGGCAATGCCCCATGCGTGCGGCGACCGCATCATGACGCCTTCCAGCACAGCCTGGCCACCGACGAGAGTTTCTTCACCGCTCTCGAGAGCGGGCAAGAGCTGAACCGCCGCCAAAAAGCGCACCATTTGTTGCCAACGTCGCATAGCTATTGGATGTAAACCGAGCAAGACTCGATTCTCAAGAATAGCATAGCTCGAATGGTTTCAGGGCTGACGGATTGAATGAGATGTCCTTATATGTCAATTGATTAGGTAGGGTTTCCCGTAAGGAGCCAATCCACTCTCAAGGTTATCGGTCGCCGCCATGGAAAGTAGAATCCAATGAGCATGCAGCACTTTGCCCAGACTTGTGAAGCGATCGCTGCCACCACCAGGAAGTTAGAAAAGATCGCTCTGGTCGCAGACTATTTCCGGAGCACGCCGTTGGACGAGGCCGCGACCGCGGCCATTTTCCTCTCGGGGCGTCCTTTTCCGGCATATGAGGAGGCAACTCTGCAGGTTGGCGGTGCGCTGCTGTGGCGCGTGATCACGGAACTCTCGGGCAAATCAGAAGCCGAACTCTCCCAAATTTACAAACGGCACGGCGACGCAGGCTCTGTCGCAGCCGAGGCGCTACCCGATTATGCGAAGTCAAGTCTATCGCTGACCGAAATTCGTCGCGGCTTTTCGGAAATCGCGGCCGCCCGAGGACCAGTCCCGAAGGCGGCTATCTTGCGCGGGCTGCTCACTCGCGCGACTCCGCTAGAGGCAAAGTACATCGTGAAGATCATTAGCGGGGATCTGCGCATTGGTCTCAAAGAAAGCCTGGTGGAGGAAGGTATCGCACGCGCTTTTGAGGCGCCGCTGGGCCAGGTGAAGCGCGCCAACATGCTAGTCGGCGATATTGGCGAAACTCTGCGGCTGGCCGCAGGCAGACGCTTGACCGACGCACGACTCCGGCTTTTTCATCCCATTGACTTCATGCTCGCGAGCCCCGTCGAATCAACTGAAGAGGCTCTCAGTTATTTTCAAAACGCGGCGGTGGAAAATAAGGCTGTGGAAGACAAGTACGACGGAATTCGGGCGCAGGCTCACGTTAGCGGGGGTGAGGTGCGTATTTTTTCGCGCACCCGGGATGAAATCAGCGAATCGTTCCCCGAGTTGGTACCGGCACTCGCTGGCCTTCCTCGGGATGCGATTTTCGACGGCGAGATAGTTGCCTGGAATTTTGCGTGGAATTTTGATTGGAATCCCGCTGAAAGTTCCGATTCGAAGCCCCGCACTACCAGCGTCAATTCAAGTGGTGGTCGCGCTCTACCCTTCAGCAAGCTTCAACAGCGGCTCGGGCGAAAAAAAGTCAGCGACAAACTACTGGGAGAAGTTCCTGTCGTCTATCTCGTTTTCGACATTCTTTATGCGGACGGACAGCTGCTCCTTGACCGCCCGCTTCGCGAGCGCGCTCAAATTCTTGAATCTCTTCTGCATGACCTCGCTTCCGCTCCGCGAATGACGCTCGTTTCAAAACAAGCGGAACAGGCATTATTCAATTTCGGTGTAAGCCACGGCAACGCTTCGGACTCGGACAGCGAATTCTCCGGAGATGGGCTATCGGCCGGGGATACATACGCCCGCGTACATCGTGCTCCAGTTGCGACCGCCCATTCAAATGAAGAGCTGGAAGAGTTGTTCCTGGCAGCTCGAGATCGAGGGAACGAGGGCTTAATGATCAAGGATCTCGATTCCCTCTACACCCCAGGCCGCCGCGGCAAATCATGGCTCAAGATGAAGCGCGAGCTCGCCACTCTCGACGTGGTCGTCACTGCCGTTGAATACGGGCATGGCAAGCGAATCGGTGTGCTCAGCGACTACACCTTCGCCGTGTGGAACGGCGACCTCTTGGTGAACATCGGCAAAGCGTATTCGGGACTCACCGACGTCGAGATTGCCGAAATGACGAAATGGTTCCTCGCCCATACCACCAGTGAGCAGGGACTACGACTCGAAGTAGAACCAAAGATTGTGCTGGAGGTCGCCTTCAATAACATGATGCGCTCGAGTCGGCACGAGAGCGGCTACGCGTTGCGTTTTCCACGGATTGTACGTTTGAGGCCGGACAAGCTTCCCGAAGATGCTGACACGATTGAAACGGTTAAAGAGATTTACGACCGTGAGCACACGTCAACATTCAAGGCGGTATAAAACTGCGGTATGAAACTGCGGTAAAACAATTAAGAAAACGTCAGCGGGCACGATCGCGGCGGTCGCGTTCGCTATGCACGCGTTCGTTCTCTTCCTCCCCGCGCACCGCAATGACGCAGTTGTGAGCCGTTTCGCAAACCACATGTTCTAACTGAATCGTGGTGTGATGAATGCCAAAGCCCCGCCCGAGTTTGTCTTTGATTTCGCGCAGAATCGAATCGCTCTCCGAAGTTGCCATGTCCGCGATCTTCACGTGCGCGGAGAGCGCGTGATTTTCCGATCCGATGCTCCACAGATGCAGGTCGTGCACATCGCTCACGCCAGAAACCTTGCGCATCTCGCATTCCACTGCCTCCAGGCTCATACCGCGAGGTGTGCCTTCTAAAAGAATATTCAGGGTCTCACGAACGATGCCGAAGCTCGACCATAAAATAAGCGCGCCGATCCCCAACGAGAGGGCCGCATCAATCCAGTATTGTCCGGTCCAAAGAATTACCAAGCCTCCGACTATGACAGCCGCAGTGGAAAGCGTATCGCCAACTTCATGCAGCAATGCGCTCCGCAGATTCACATCTCGACCGTGTCGCCCGGAACGCCACAGCAGCAACGCGATTACACCGTTCATCACTACGCCAGCCGCCGCCACGATGATCATTACCCCGGCACGAACGTGCTCCGGATGTTGGATCCGTTGATAAGCCTCGTAAAAAATAAAGAACGAAACAACCACCAGCGACAGGGCATTGACCAGCGCGGCCAGCACTCCGGCGCGGCGATAGCCATAAGTCTTGGTGACGCTGGGCGGACGGCCTTCAAGAAAAACGGCGACTAGCGACAAAAGCAATGCCAGAAAGTCGGAGAGATTATGGCCAGCCTCGGAGAGCAAAGCCAGCGAGTGCGAGCTAATACCCGCCACTACCAGCAGGACGACATAAACAATGGTGACGGCCAGGGAAATGCGCAGCACCCGCCCTGTCCCGTGACTATGTCCGTGCCCTGCGTGCGAATGCATATAACTAGGATACGGTCGGAAGCGGCCCCCAGCAAGGTCCCAGATTGTGTAGCGCGGGCGCCCTGTTCGCGTGCGAGGTGCGACGCGAGTTTCGTAGAAGCTAAGTAGCGCACAGAGTCCTAAATCGCGTATGCTTCTCCCCGCGCTGTTAGGACGAAAATCAGGAGATCAAAATGAAGAACAATGTTCTAATCTCTGTTCTAATCTCGGCATTGCTATTAGCTGCCGTCTCGGCAGCAACCGCTCAAACGAAAGACCCTATCAGCAGCGCCCTGCGAGAGAGCCTGCCTGGACGTCAGAAAAATACCGTAGCCGCCGTCGAAGCCATGCCGGCCGACAAATTCAATTACAAGCCCACCGCCGACCAGATGACATTCGGCCACCTCGTAGCCCACATGGTGGAAGCGAACAATCTGCTTTGCAGCAAGGCTGCGGCCGTTCCAGCCCCTAAAGTGGAGGAAGTAAAAGAGACGGACGGCAAAGAAAAACTTGTCGGAGCGTTGAAGGCGTCATTCGATTTCTGCGGCAGCGCACTTGCAAAAATGGATGATTCGAAGCTGGGTGAAATGACGGAGGGCATGAGCGGCCAGCAAATGTCTCGCGCCCGATTCGCCCTGGGTACAGCCAGCAATTGGGCGGATCACTACGCTGAGGCTTCAATGTATCTGCGTCTGAATGGAATATTGCCACCTACAGCGAAGAAGTAATTACGCTGGAAGTAGTTACTCTGTCTGATGAGGTGGGGACAGTTCTCGGATCCGCAAGTCGCCCGTCCCCACCCGATCTCTTCTCTCAATTCAGCAGCCCTTCCAACTCTTTTTCACCGATCACACTAACTCCCAACTCCCGGGCCTTGTCCAGTTTCGACCCCGCATCTGTTCCCGCCACCACGTAGTCCGTCTTCTTGCTCACCGACCCGGAGACACGACCGCCCGCATCTTCAATCATTTTCTTCGCTTCGTCGCGAGTGTGGCGTTCGAGCGTTCCGGTCAGTACAAAAGTTTTCCCGGCTAGCTTCGTGCCTTTTTCTTTTTTCTGTCCAGTGAACGTCAGTCCGGCTTTTCGCAGATCGTTGACTAGTTTGCGATTGTGTTCGTCGGCGAAAAATTCTACGATGCTCTCCGCGATTCGCGGGCCCACTTCATTCACTTCCTCAAGTTCCTCAGCGTTTGCGTTCATAATGCCGTCGAGCGAACCGAAATGCTCTGCTAGAAACTGCGCTGTCCGCTCGCCAACAAAGCGGATACCGAGGCCGTAGATCACACGTTCGAGCGGCAGCTTCTTCGAGTCGGCAATCTCTTTAAGTACGTTCTCTGCCGACTTTTCCCCCATGCGCTCGAGCCGCAGCAGATCGGCTTTCGTCAATTTGTACAAGTCGGCAACATTCTTCACCATACCGCGTTCGCTAAGTTGATTTACGAGCGCTTCACCTAGGCCATCGATATCCATAACGTGACGCGATGCAAAATGCAGGATCGTACCTTGCAGCTTGGCCGGACAATTCGCATTAACGCAGCGATGATCAGCTTCGCCCGGTGTTCTGACGACGTTGCCGCCGCATACTGGGCAGTGCTCCGGCATCTCGAACTGCTTGAGGCCTCGCGGATGCTCGCCATCTTCCACCACCTTCACAACCTTCGGAATGACGTCGCCGCCCCGTTCAACCTCGACCCAGTCGCCGATCTTTACCCCAAGCCGCGCGATCTCATCCATGTTGTGCAGCGTGGCGCGCGAAACTGTCGTACCGCCAATCGGAACGGGCTTCAACCATGCAACCGGCGTGAGTTTGCCGGTACGCCCTACCTGGGGAACAATATTTTCGATCTGTGTCACGCCGCCACGAGCAGCGTACTTGTACGCGATTGCCCAGCGAGGAGCCTTCCCGGTGAAGCCGAGTTCCCGCTGCAGCGCCGTGCGGTCGACCTTAATCACGATGCCGTCGATTTCGTACGGCAGCGACTCGCGCTTCCCTTCCCAGCTTTGAATGAATTTCCAGACCTCATCCAGATTTTTCGCCAACTTGCGATTGGGGTTGACTTTGAATCCCGCCAACTCAAGGGCATCCATCGTTTTTGACTGACGATCGAAATAGGTGCGCCCGTCATGCAAGAGCATGTAGGCGAAGTAATCCATGCGGCGCTGCGCGGTGATCGCGGGTTCAAGCTGCCGCACAGTGCCAGCCGTGAAATTGCGTGGGTTGGCAAAAGTCGCGAGGCCCTGTTGCTCGCGTTCTTCATTCAATTTGCGGAAGGCGGCGATCGGCATCAACATTTCGCCACGGACTTCGAAGTCCGGGGGGATGTCAGCTTTCTTCAACTTTTCTTTTGAAACCGTTAACGGCACGGATCGTACCGTCCGAACATTCGAGGTGACATCTTCGCCGACGGTGCCATCGCCGCGCGTGATGCCGCGTTCAAGGCGGCCATCAATATATGCCAGCGCCAGTGACATGCCGTCCAGCTTCAATTCGCACATGTACTCAACGTCAGTGCGGCCGCTGAGATCGTGAACCCGGCGCTCCCAATCGCGCAGCTCTTCTTCACTGTAGGCATTGTCGAGCGAAAGCATCGGAGAGGAATGCCTCGCCTTCACAAATCCTTCGCGCGGCTTGCCTCCCACGCGTTGCGCAGGAGAATCTGGGGTGACAAGCGCCGGATGATCTGCCTCGAGCCGCTTGAGCTCGTTCATTAGCTTGTCGAAGTCGGCGTCCGAAATCTCGGGATCATCCAGCACGTAATAGCGGTACTCGTGATGCCGGATTTTCTCGCGCAAGGCCTCGACTTTTTTCTCAATTTTCTGATCGATTGCGGAACTGGACATGACTGGAGAAATTATAGTGTGGGGTTCGCGCTAGCAGAGATTTCAAATGTTAAGCACAGGCTTGATTTCATGTTCCCGTCGCTTCGATTCATCGCGAAGCGCTTGTTTAACGCCCAAAACCACGCCACCCACGGTGATGAGAATCGCTCCGACTACAAGCATCAATAGCGAGCCAACTCCGCTATGATGCTCGTAACCCCATGAGCCTCCGAATACGAAGAAACAACCCAAAATAATCTGAAGCACAGAATGAAACATGTTATCCCTCCTCATCACCGGAACAATGCCGCAATCATAGCGCAACAGTCCTACTTTTTCTTCGCTTTGCGAATTCGTTCCGTACCCAAGATGGCTCGTCCCACACTCGAGGGCGGCTTCGGCATTCCGTCCAGCAACTCTTTCAGCACAGTGGCATTGTTGTGCTCTTCATTTCGCGACGCATACAACAGAGTAACTTTCCCCTTGCTCTTCGCAAGCTGATGCAATTTGTCCATCGCGGCCGAGGCTTTTTCATTCGCTAACTCCTTGAGATAGCGCTTCCGGAACATCCCACACGCATCGGGATTCGCATGGAACCACTGCCGGAGCTCGGTCGAAGGGGCGAGGTCGCGCAGCCAGAACTTCACTGCCGCATCGTCTTTCGTAAGACCGCGCGGCCACAAACGGTCCACCAGCACTCGCGTGCCATCCGACGGCGAAGCCGCATCATAAATGCGTTTGACCGAAACGCTCATGACTTCCGTATTATCCTACCTTTGAGAGCTCTCTTCCAACTTACAGCGATGCCGCGAATAATGAATTGCTTGAAACAGATTTGTGTACGACGATGCGTCCTCTTATCGACCGCGGCTCTGACCCTGCTAACTGGGTGCGACGTTGAACGCCGGAAATCCGATGCCGAGCTCGGGCTCAACTCACAACAAGCGGCGGGAAGAAAGCTTTACGATAATCACTGTGACCGCTGCCACGAACCTTACTCAACTCACGGCAAGAAAGGCCCGGGGCTGAAAGGCGTTTTTAAGACTCAGTACCTGCCTTTGAGCGGACTGCCCGCGAACGACGAACGCGTCACCGATATCGTCAAGTATGGGCGAGCAAAGATGGAAGGCTTCGGCCAGGTTATGACCGACCAGGAGATTAAAGATCTGATCGCATATCTGCATACGTTATAGACCGCCTAGGCATTTGCTAGTGTGGAGCGGACACTCTTGTCCGCTACAGCGGGTGCCAAGACAAACTGCAAAGAGGGATACATAAAGCGGGATACATTAAGATAATTGCAGAACAGGGCAAGTTCAAAGACAGCGGACAAGAGTGTCCGCTCTACATTGGTGTCTTGTGGCATAATCGGCCCGGATGCCTAACGCCAGCAAATCCGAACTTTTTCGGAAGCTTCCGTCCAACGACGAGCTTCTTCGTACGGCCAGCATCCAGGCTCTGGTCGAACGCGAGGGCCATGCCAGTGTGGCGGAAAGCGTCCGCGTAGTACTCGCGGACCTACGTCAGGAAATCAGCGATGATCAGTTGGACGACAAAGCGCTAGACCTCGCGTTAGGCGGCCTGTTTACCGCTATCGAACGCCAACTTCGAAAATCGCTTAGTTTTTCGCTCTTGCCCCTTATCAATGCGACGGGAGTAATTCTCCATACGAACCTCGGACGCGCTCCGTTGCCCCACACAGCGATCGATCACATGGGCGCGGTGGCAAGCGGTTATTCCAATCTCGAATTTAATCTCGCTACGGGAGAGCGTGGCAAACGTGACGTCCACGTGGATCGGCTCTTTCAAAAGCTGCTCTCCGGCGACATCACTTCTGGCAGCGCGCGAAATAATGACAGGAAAAAAGGCGACTCGCCCCTCCAAGTGGAGCGAAGCTCCGCGGCCATCTCAACTATCGTGGTGAACAACAACGCCGCGGCAGTCTTGCTCGCTTTAAATTCGCTGGCGGATGGCGGTGAAGTCATCGTCTCCCGCGGAGAGCTGGTCGAAATTGGCGGTTCATTCCGCATTCCTGATGTGATGCAGAAATCGAATGCGCTCTTGCGCGAAGTGGGCACGACGAATCGCACGCGGGTCGCCGATTACGAGCGCGCTATCAACGATCGAACCCGGCTCTTGCTGCGCGTGCACCGGTCGAACTTTGAAATTTCCGGTTTTACCGAGCAGCCCGCGCTCGATGAACTTGTGGCGCTCTCCCGCCGCCGCAATATTCCGCTGATGGAAGACCTGGGCAGCGGAGCGCTGTTTGACCTTCGCGCAGTCGGAATTAACGGCGAACCTGGAGTTCTAGACAGCTTACGCACCGGGGTCGACATCGTGACCTACAGTGGCGACAAGCTTCTTGGCGGTCCGCAGGCGGGATTGATCAGCGGCCGCGCCGACTTGGTTTCGCGGATGCGTTCGAATTCTCTCTTTCGCGCCTTACGTGTAGACAAGCTCACTTACGCCGCGCTGGAGGCAACCCTGCTTGCCTATGTTAGAGGCGATCATGACGGGGTTCCCATCCTGCGTATGATGCGACTGTCGAAGGATGAAATATCGCTTCGTGCGCAAGCAGTTATCGCTGAAGTTGAATCATCGATCAAGAGGGGGTTCGGTACTGCCAAATCAAAGGCAATGCGACTGAAAATGAAGCTCTGCGATGGCGAATCGATCATCGGCGGCGGCGCGGCGCCCTCTGCGGTGCTATCTACGATCCTGATCTCCCTGAGCCATGCTGATCTGAGCGCCGATCGCCTCAGTACTGTTCTTCGTTCGGGTAATCCTCCAGTCATTGCTCGCGTTGAAGAGGGGCGAGTCCTGCTTGATCTGCGCACGGTGTTTCCCGGCCAAGATGCAAACCTTGCTACGGCACTCGCATCTCTAAATTAAAACGCACGCGGTCGACTCCATCGATCCATCTTTCATGGCTACTCTCTACACCATCGGACACTCCACGCGCACGCTCGACGAACTAGTATCAGCCTTGAAGGCGCACGGCATTAAAACCCTGGTCGACATTCGCGCCTTCCCTATGTCGCGGCGCCTGCCCTATTTCAATCGCGAAGCGCTGGAGAGTTCGTTACCTGGGCACGGCCTTCGCTATATTTGGATGCAAGCTCTGGGAGGATATCGCAAAGCCACGCGCAACGATTCTCCGCACACCGCGCTGCGCAATGCCAATTTTCGCAACTATGCCGATTACACTCTCACGCCGGAGTTTGAACGCGCTGCTGCTGAGTTGGTTCAAATTGGCAGCAAATCGCCCGCTGCGTATATGTGCGCGGAGCGGGTTTACTTGCGCTGTCATCGCATGATTGTCTCGGACTGGATGGTGGCTAACGGTCACCAGGTTTTTCACATCGATGCGGAGGGTCCAGCGCGACCGCATAAGCTGTTCACCGAAGCCCGCGTGATCGATGGGCAATTGATCTATCGTGGTGACAATCTGTTCTGAACAGACTTCTGTGGATGACTTCTGCGGATGACGTCCGATGATGATCAATACCATGTTTGTCGTCTTTCAATGACGATTTGCGTCCCCGTTTGCCACCCGCTGCAGTGCTGGGTATAATCGGCGCCTTCGAAGGAGTACCTATGCAGAAAGCGTTTGCTGTGGCATCGCTGTGCTTGCTTGCGCTGTCTTTCGCCGCTGCTCAAACTTCGGCCAAGCCATCCAAAACAAGTAGCGGAGGTGTCGAAGACAAGATTAAGAAACTGGAACAAGATTGGGCCGATGCGACAATCAAAGGCCCCGCAGCGGTGGACCAATTTGAAGCGGATGACATCATCACCACTGACCCGAGCGGCCGCGTCACCGACAAGACCCAAGACAAAAAGGATCTAAGTTCGGGCGATCTGAAATTTCAATCCATGGAACTAAGCGACCTGAAAGTGCACGTTTACGGCAACGTCGCTGTTGCGACCGGAGCCAACAAACTGAAGGGAACCTATAAAGGTCAAGACATAAGCGGCACGTTTCGTTTTACAGACACCTGGGTCAACCGAAACGGAAAGTGGCAGGTGGTGGCATCGCAGGATAGTAAAGTGCAGCAATAGCGCAGGATGGACGGTCTTGATCATTCCGCAATGCTGGCGGTCGCGTTGGCGGAGGCGCGCAAAGGGCTTGCCGAAGGCGGCATTCCCATTGGCGCAGCGATTTTCAATGCCGCCGGCGAACTTGTAGGGTCCGGTCACAATCGTCGCGTGCAGAACGGGGATCCTTCGCTTCACGGCGAGACGGACGCTTTTCGCAACGCGGGACGCCAGCGAAGTTATCGCAATCTCACCATGGTTACGACCCTGGCTCCGTGCTGGTATTGCAGCGGATTGGTGCGACAGTTTGGCTTTGGCACGGTAGTAGTGGGAGAGAGCCGCAATTTTCAGGGCGGCATCGAGTGGCTTCGATCGCTTGGAGTGCGCGTCTTCGATCTTGATTCTTCGGAGTGCTTCGCTTTACTGAGCGAATACATCCGGAACAATCCCGCGGTGTGGAACGAGGATATCGGAGAGGTGTAACGTCTCCTCTCCAAAAGGAATTCAGTTCTAACTCCCTTTCGAACTAGAAGATAACGCTCAGAGACATCTGAATCTGCCTCGGGCTACCGATGGTTTTATTCGTGATGCCTAGTCCGCTCGAACTCGGACATTGATAAAGCGCAGTAAAGCTCTTATCGCACGGGCTTGTTGTCGCAGGCGTACCGACAACCGGGAAGCCGTTGAAGTTGATGTTCTGGCTGATGTCATCAATCGGAATATCGAAACTCGCAGTGTTGGTCAGATTGAAAATATCGAAGGCGAACCTCAAGGACGAGCGCTCGGTAATCTGTGTCATTTTCCTGATTTCGATATCGGCCCGCCGCTGCCAAGGTTGCCGGAAGATATTGCGCTGGCCATGATCGATGAAATTCGTCTCGTAAGGATCATTGGAAGGAATCGCGCCATTCAGTGCACCCGGACTTAACAGGGGAAGACCGAAACAGCTGGCATTGAGCGCGGGAGCGCCAGGAGTCGTACCAGACGCTCCGGTCATTGCCTGCTTTGGCGAGCAACTCGTGAGTGGAACAACCGGATTCGTAATGCCATCGTTCACGCCATAAAATATGCTGCCCACCCCTCCCGAGTAATCGACAACGCTATACGGTTGTCCACTCTGGATGACGGTCAAACCGGAAACAGCCCATCCATTGCCGAGCTTGCCCACGATGGAAGATGACGAGAAAAATTTCGGAAGCTCGTAGGTGTAGGTAAAATTGATCACGTGGGTGCGATCGTAATCAGAGAGTCCGTACCCCGAACGGAGATTCAGAGGATTGTTGCCGTTGTAGAACAGGCCCATCGCGCTTTGTTCGTCGGTAGCGTGCGAATAAGTGTAGGAAAAACCGACCTGAAAGCCATGACTCATTCGTTTCTCTACATGAGTCTGAAGCGCGTTGTAGGCCGAGATGCCGGCCGCCGTATATGACTCCGACTCCGAGGAATATCCAATGTAGGGAACGCGGAGACCTACATTCCCGCCTTCAAATGTTTGCAAGTACGGCTGTCCGTTGGGGAGCAGTGCCGGGGTAAAAGTAGCTGCGTCGGTCAAGATTGAGTAACCATAGGTATAGTCCTGCTCAAAAGGAGTCCCCGGTCGAATCGGGTTCGAAGGGGACGCGATGCGGGACTGGTTGAACGGTATGGGAACGATTTCATGCCGACCCAGATTGCCCACGTATCCGATCTCGATTGCGAGGTCGTTACGTGGCTGCCATTGAATGTTCAGCGTTTGGTTGAGAGTATAAGGCAACTTATTGGCCCGGTTGTAAACGGCGAATGAGAAGAGTGGTATGCCGCTCGCAACGGTCGCAGCATTCGGGAGAATCAGATCCTGAGGGTTTCCACTCGGAGGCGGACCGAGAGCCGGTCCCCACGGAGCTTCAAAATTGCTGCAAACGGTGTATCCATAAGGGCTGCACTGTTGCGTATTCACCCAAGGCGGAGATTGATTGACTCCAAAAGGACCGCCCGCGATCACGCCGGATGCAAATCCAGGCGAGAGGTAAGTGAAGAGTTCTCCGCGATCGTAGTACATGCCCCATCCGGCGCGCACGACGACTTTGTCATTCAATTTCTTCGGGCTCCAAGCCATCCCAATTCGCGGAGCAATGCCCCACTGCCGCCCGGTCAGAGTCGAATCGCTGACGCCCTTCGATGGGAAGAGCGGATTATTTCCAGCGATGATGAACCCGTTCGAGGTGATAACGTCGTTCGCCGCATCGTAACTGTAGCGTGACGGATCGAAGTTGTAGATGCGTCCGTTCTTTTCAGTTAGACCGCCGTGATAATCGAAGCGCAGTCCGGCGCTTACACTGAGGTTCGGGCGGATTTGAAATTTATCCTGCAGGTAGAAGCCGTTTTCTTTCGAGCGATAATAACGGTTGGCATTGCCTTGTAAAAAGGTCGTAGTGATATATCCGTTTGCCGTGTAGGTAATGGGATCGCCTTGCAGAAAATCGGCGAAATTGTTGAAGCCGATCATGCCGGTATTCGTTCTTCGATCGCGCGCATTGAGCTGGGTGTATGAATAGCTTCCACCGAAGGTAAGCAAGTGTTTGCCGTGGCTCCAAATGGCATTGACGGAAGGCATCCAGCGGTTTTGAAAGATACCGGTAAACGCGCCCTGCGAGGCGGCGGTGGAACCGATGTTCAAGCCCGCGTTAAAAACAGCGTTCGTGTTGCCTGGGGCGAAGTTCCCTAAATCGTCCACGATCGTGATGCCCGGGAAAACTGTCGACCCAAACGCGTTGATGCCGATGCCTTGAGGAGTAAACGGCTGTCCAATCGTGCTGTAGACTTTCTCGCGAATGAACCCAAACACTTCCGTAATGCTGAATTTCGGCGTGAGGGATTGCGTATTCGTCAGGCTGATAACCTGGCTACCGGCGTCCAGGTGTTGGGGAAAACCCTTCACCGAGGAGTACCCGAAAGGCGCGGTAGTCGGATCGTGCTGGTAGTAGTACTTCAAAGACAGCGTGTCTTTACTGTTAAGCAAGTAATCGACATCGGATACCGCTTGATCGGAGATGAAATAGGCGGGCTGAGTTATGAAGACGTTTTCCGGGAAGTTAAGCGTTGGTGTGAAGCTCGGATTCGCCGATGGAATCATGTACTGGCCGTTGGGCAATTTGTAATTCAACATGGCAAATGCAACCGGATCGATTCCTCCCGATGCTCCCACCCCCGTATTTACGGACCTGCCAAAATCGTTGAGAGCGATATTTGCCAATGCTTGAGGACTGCGATCATCAGTAAGCCCAAAAGGTACCGCCGTCCGCGAAGTTCCAATCTCGGTATCCGAAACGTGGAGGTGCTGGTAACTCGCGAAACCGAACAACTTGTCCTTGATGAGCGGACCGCCAACGCTTCCTCCCGCCGTGTAGCGATGCAATTGTGGAACTTTTTCGTTGCTCGGGATGTTGGCATCTTGCTTATAGAAATAGGGAGCGGCATTCAGCCAGTCTGTTCCGCGATGAATGTAGGCCCCGCCGTGAACAGTATTAGTGCCAGAGGCTGTGCTCATGTCGATGTGAGCGCCGCTGGTTGATCCTTGTTGCGCATCGTACATCGACGTGTTGACGCGAAATTCCTGAATTGTTTCCGGTGCCGGTGTCGGCAATGCCTGACCTATGGCGAGATACGGGGATGCTGTGCTCTGGATTACTTCCGCAGTCGTGCTGGAAGCTCCGGCGACGCCAGTATTGTTGACAATTCGCGCCGACGCCACATTGCTAGTGCTCTTGCCATTAAATAAATTGCTGGCATCAACCCCATTCAGCATGAAAGTATTGCTGGTATCGCGCTGCCCATTTGCCCATATTGGCTGGTTGCCCAGGCCATTATTGGCCCCGGTTCCGCCCGGTAGCTCGGCATTGACTCCCGGAGAGAGTATGGCAAGTCCCGTGAAACTACCCGTCGGCAGCGGGACAGCGGCAATCTGCTGCTCGTCCATCACATACCCGTTGGTGGTGTCGACTGAGTTCAAGAGGGGGTCCGCTTGCACCTCGACGACTGTCCCCACCTGGCCGACCGGCAGCTCCGCGTTCACGGTAGCGGTGCGATCCGCCTGAACCATAATGGACGGGGACTTTTGCGTCCGGAAGCCTTCATGAGTGAACGTCAGCGTGTAGGTACCAATGGGCAGATTCACGAAGTCGTAAAGCCCATTAGCATTGGTGGTTTGCGTGCGAGTGAGCTTGGTCTGATCTCCGACAATTGTCACCACGGTTCCGGGTAAAACCCCGCCCGTCTTGTCAGCTACTGATCCGGTGATGCCCCCAAGGGTCTGGGCGTGGACACGGGGGGCGATAGCCAGAGACACCGCCAGAAATGAGGCCACGAGGAGAATAAAAGCTCCGACTCTCTTGGACACTGCCAATCTGGACACTGCAAACCTGGACACTGAGCTCGACACCAAAGAATTCGACATTCATAACCTCGCGGATAATATGAACACACTGCGGCCGCACCGCTCGCTCGCAGTCAGATCGCAATCGATTTTCTTAAAACCCTTGCGGCAAGCCTGGGCTGCACGCGCCGGAAAATTATGCCCCCGAATGTACGCGGTTTCGACAGACAATGAAATAGCACCTCGCAGTGAAAATTTCTTTGGCTTGGATTAGATATTTTTATGAGACAGCTGGTGAATGCGTCGTGGTATTCCGCTCAGCCGCCCGTTGTTTCTGATGAACTTAAGTGGAAATACAGCAGGCGGCTAGCGAACGGGCGTCGCATTGCACTCCCTAGATTTCGTGTGTTAGCTTCGATTCGGAGCGTTTTTACTTGCGACACACGGTTCCGGCTGGCATGGACCGCAAAGAGACTGATGTTTACTTGCGGCTTGATCCGGCGCGTCTTCCCCGGCACATTGCGATCATTATGGACGGAAACGGGCGTTGGGCCCGCCGCCGTCACATGCCTCGCGTTGCCGGTCATCGCGCTGGCGTCGCCGCCGTTCGCTCCACCGTCGAAACCGCGGCGCGGATCGGAATTCCGGCGCTGACCCTCTACGCATTCTCAGAAGAAAATTGGAAGAAGCGTCCGAGGACGGAAGTCGACTTCCTGATGCGCCTGCTCTGCCATTTTCTGAAGGCGGAAATCAAAACGCTGAACCAAAACAATATTCGGCTGAAATATATCGGACGCCAACACGAGTTGCCGAAGTCTGTGCAGCGCGAGATGGAGGAGGCGAGCACCGCTACCTCGCAAAACACTGGAATGCTGTTGACCCTGGCGCTGAATTACAGCGCGCGCAGCGAGATCGTCGATGCCTTTCGGTCATTGGCGGACGCCGCTTCCCGCAACGGCGGCCTCGCTCACATGGAAGTCGACGAGCAATCGATAAGCGATCATCTTTATACGCGGGGCCTCCCTGATCCTGATTTAGTCATTCGTACCAGCGGCGAGATGAGGTTGAGTAACTTTCTCCTCTGGCAACTTGCTTACGCGGAAATCTACGTAACTCAAACACTATGGCCAGACTTCCGCGGCGTTCAGTTGCTCGAAGGTATTGAGGACTATCAAAAGCGCGACCGGCGATATGGCGGTCTCGCGCCCGACGGCAATGCGACAAAGCATCCACGCCGCGTTAGCTCCGAGGCGAAGCGTTGATCAAACGCATCGCGACTGCCGTCGTCCTAATTCCCATTGTTTTACTCCTGGTGCTGAGGGCGCCGCTGTACGTTCTAAGTATCGTGGCCGCCGCCGTTGCCCTGCTGGCCATTGCGGAGTTTCTGAAATTGGTGACGCATTACGCCGTCGAGCCAATGCCCTTGGCGACTTATATCTTCGTCGTCCTCTTCTTCATATTCGTGACTTTTGCCTCGAGTGGTCGCACGCCTTTGGTCGAGACTACCGCAATGCTCTACGGAATCGTCGTGACCGCGGCTCTGGCATCATTTGTTTTTATGACTGAAGGCATGCGACGGACGAATCTCAAAACCGCCTACCCTGCGGCTGCGGCTTCCACCTTTGCATTTGGATATATCGCCATCCCAATGGCTTTACTGGTTGCGATGCGGCAGCAACCCGCCGGCGCCATCTGGACGATCTTCACGCTACTTGCCGTATGGTCGGGAGACATCTTTGCTTACTTTGTCGGAAAGGCAATGGGCCGCCACCGCATGTCGCCGGAGATCAGCCCGAAGAAAACGTGGGAAGGCGCTATCGCTTCGATTGTGGCCAGCATCATTATTGGGACCCTGTGGATTCACTCCGCGCCGGGAATCAGTTCCAACCTTCTGCGCATTGGCTTGATCGCTCGGCGCGATGGCATGTTTGGCCTCGAGCAACCCCAACTCTGGCCCATCATTCTTCTGTCTGCAGTTGTGAACATCGCGGCGCAACTTGGCGACCTGGTCGAGTCTCTAATCAAGCGCGGCGCTGGAGTAAAAGATTCGGGTTCGATCCTCCCCGGCCACGGCGGCATGCTTGACCGCATTGATGCCATGCTGTTTGCGGTCCCGGTGGTGTGGGCGTACGGCGCGTGGCGACTCCTACAGTGATCGGCACACAAAACTACTGCAAACACCTCACCGCGTCTGAGTTCATAGGAACCGGACCGGCCATCCAGCGGATCGCGTAGGAATCGTGAGAGGGTGACCCGCGGAGTCCGCGTCGGTAGCGGCTTTTAAGCCTCGATGGCGATGCTTCGCAGTCCGCTGCAACCAACTCCTAACCGACTTCATCATACGTTGCGTACCGGGGGAGCCGCCGAGCCATGCCTGTTTTTCAAAAGCTATATCTCGTTTCGTCCATTTCACTCTGCTTGCTGATTGCAGGCTGCGGGTCTGGGAAATCCGGCACCACCACCACGCCTCCCCCTCCTCCGCCGCCTTCGTCATTTCAGTTGACCGTGACGCCTCCCGCAGCAGGTACAGGAACCGTGACCAGCACCCCCGCGGGCATCAATTGCACCGGCAGCACCAGCAGTTCCGACAACCCTGGACAATGCGTCGCCAGTTTTGCGACAGGTACTGTCGTTACGCTGACTGCGACTGCAACTGCCGGCAACACATTCGCGGGCTGGAGTGGAGGCGGCTGCTCAGGGACAAGCAATTGCGTGGTAACCGTGAATTCCGCTGTGACTGTCACCCCGGCGTTCAATCCGGCTGCCTCTAGTCTTTTGTCAGTTACTTACTTACCAGCCAGCACGCCGGGCACAGCAGGAACCGTGACCAGCAGTCCGTCGGGAATCGATTGCCCCCAGACCTGCAACGGCAATTTTGCAAATGGCACGCAAGTTACGCTGACCGCAACCGCAGCCACTGGATACACTTTCGCGGGTTGGAGTGGGGGAGGTTGTACCACTGGCACATGCACCGTCACTGTGACTTCTGCTACGACCGTTAGTCCCATCTTTAACTCGACTGCTACAAGTTATGCGCTGACAGTGACCATAGTTGGGAGTGGAACGGTTACGAGCAGCCCGGCAGGAATCAGTTGCTCTACTTCCTCCTGTTCCGCAAATTTTCCGGCCAACACCTCTGTCACTCTCACGGAAACTGCGAGCACCGGCAATAATTTCTCCAGTTGGGGAGGCGCCTGCTCAGGGACCGGGAGTTGCAGCGTGACAATGAGCGCTGCCATGACCGTGAGCGCAACCTTTGCACCAAATTCAGGAAGTCTGCAAAGCCTTAACCACATTCTTATCTTTGCTCAGGAAAATCGCTCGTTCGATCACTATCTCGGGGCGATGCGCCAGTACTGGGCGAAAAATGGTATTCCGGATCAATCATTCGACGGGTTGCCTCAATTCAATCCCATCTCCGGGATTGCGCCGCTTTACGGACCGCCGCCGGCCGTACCGGGATGCGATCCGACAAAATCGACTGCTACCGACTGTGTCGCCACCTCATCCGACACCACTCACTTAGTGACGTCATTTCATAACGTCTACTCAGTTTGTTCGGAAGCGCTCAGTCCCTTCTGGAATGAAGCCCACGTCGATTGGGACTTGGACGACACTATTGGAACCTCTCCAGCCAAGCTCAATGGATTCGCGCAGGCTGCGGCTAACGACGCCCGGCAGGCGTCACCGCCGTTAAACGATGTCAATGGTTACCGGGTGATGGGTTATTACGATGATACCGACCTGAACTACTACTACTACATGGCCAGCACCTTCGCCACTTCAGACCATTGGTTCGCACCCATCATGAGCCGCACCCAGCTCAACCGCGCGTTTCTACTTGCCGGCACCTCCGCCGGACATGTATACCCCCTGGCACTGCCATATGGCCCGTTCGCGAATCCTCCTATTTTCGAAGCCCTGCAGAACGCTGGCATCACATGGAAAATCTACGTTAACCCAACTGGGACTGGTTGTGATCCGAACGACAATTCCGCGTGCTTGATCAATCATTCCTACATTAATATGTTCACCTACGCTTCGAAGATCTCTGGCGATCCGTCGTTGCTGCAGAATATCGTCACCACCACGCAATTAAAAACCGACATAGCGAATGGGACGTTGCCCCAAGTTGCGCTTATCGAGCCTCCGTCGGATGCCGGCTTGGACGAGCACCCCACTGATACCGACACCGCGGGCGGAATCGATATCCAGGCAGGAGCTGCGTTCACGGCCAGCATAATGGACGCGCTGATGACTAGCCCGAGCTGGAAAGACTCCGCGATGATCTTTACCTACGACGAGCCAGGTGGTTTTTACGATCACGTCTCGCCGCAACCGGCGATCCCGCCCGACCCGGTAGGTTCATCGACATACTTGCCGATCGATTTGAAGCCAAATGACATCTGCACTCAGCCAGGGGCGCTCGGAACTGGAACCTGCAATTTCGCCTACACGGGCTACCGCGTGCCGCTCATCGTCGTGTCGCCGTTTGCGAAGAAAAACTATGTTTCCCATACCACGTACGATCACACGGCCATCCTCAAGCTGATCGAGACTCGCTTCAACCTTCCCGCGTTAACCGCTCGCGACGCGGCGCAGGCCGACATGAGCACAGACTTTTTCGATTTCGTAAACGTGCCATGGGCGACGCCCCCGACCAATGTCCCGACTCAGCTGAGGAATGGCAATTGCAATCTGAACGCTCCGCCTCCGCCTCCGGCTGCCCCTGCGCCCTAGGGAGCCGCCACGGGCTGCGACGGTGGCGCGGCGAAATGTTTGTTCTGAAGCGGGTGTCCTCGCCCGCTTCAGCCCATCATTGCCGCATACCAGCGGGCGGGGCGCCCGCTCCACACACTCATTCATCTCCACACACTCATTTGCGTTGCGCTCATTCATCGCGTCCACCCCTCCCCTCCCTTACAATAAGAAGACAGCATGAAACGCATCGCCATCCTGGGATCGACGGGCTCGATCGGCCGTAGCACTTTGAGCGTGGTCGAGAGCTATCCTGACCGATTTCAGGTAGCCACCCTGGCGGCGGGAAACAATGCTGAACTGGCCTTCGAGCAGGCTGTTCGATGGAAGCCCCGAGTGCTCTCACTGGCTACAGAGCTGAGCGCGGAAATTGTTGGCAATAAGCTGCGCAACGCTGGCCACGCTGGAATCGAGGTTGTCCATGGCGCCCCGGGAACGGTTCGAGTCGCCACCCATCCGGAGGTGGATTTTGTGGTTAGCGCAATCGTGGGAGTCTCCGGACTGGAGGCTACCTACGAAGCGGTGCGCGCGGGCAAGACCGTGGGACTGGCCAACAAAGAGTGTCTCGTCGTGGCAGGGGAGTTGATTACCGCCGAGGCGCGCAAGCAGGGGAAGCCTCTCCTGCCGATCGACAGCGAGCATAATGCCGTCCACCAATGTCTGCGGGGCGGCCGCGTGGATGAAGAAGTCGACGAAGTGGAGCGCATTTGGTTGACGGCTTCCGGCGGGCCGTTTCTGCATACTCCCCAATCGGAATTTGCCTCGATTACTGTGCAACAGGCGCTCAACCATCCCACATGGAAGATGGGCAAAAGAATCACCATCGACTCGGCCACATTGATGAACAAGGGATTTGAGGTGATCGAAGCTTGCCGCCTGTTCAATATCCAGCCGGAGCGCGTGCAAGTGATTGTGCATCCACAATCTACGATTCATTCGCTGGTCGAATTCGTCGATGGCAGCATCCTGGCGCAGATTTCGGTGACCGACATGCGGCTGCCTATTTTGTATGCTTTGACTTATCCGGAGCGCATTCCCTCGGACTTGCGTTTTTCCGTAAGTGACCTGCGGCATCTGGATTTCTACCCGCCAGATATGGCTAAATTCCCTTGTCTCAGTTTAGCGTACGAAGCCGCCACCAGCGGAGGAGCTAAGACGATCGCCCTGAATGCTGCCGATGAGGTTGCGGTGGCGGCGTTCCTGGAGGAGAAGATCGGGTTCGAGGATATCTCGCGGGTGATTGAGGAAGTGATGACTGCAACGCCAGCGGCTCATTTGGAATCTATACAAGAGGTGCTTGCTTTGGACACCGAGGCCCGCCTTTTGACAAGCGAAATCGTAAAACAGCGCAGTCGGAAGGGATTGCCCATCAGGGCCATTTCGTAACCGGAATTCTGGAGTAGTCTTAAATTACTTATGTCTCAGCTTTTATCCATCCTGCACACGATTTTCGACATGGGAATTGTGCTCGGTTTCATGATCCTTATTCATGAACTGGGGCACTATGCCGCGGCCAAGTATTTCGGCGTTCGCGTGGAAGTGTTTTCCATCGGCTTTGGCAAGCGTCTCTTGGGCTTTAAGCGCGGCGATACCGACTATCGCATCAGCGCGATTCCTCTCGGCGGCTACGTCAAAATGTCAGGCGAAAACCCCATGGACGACCGCACCGGCGATCCGGGTGAGTTTCTCTCCCACCCGCGCTGGCAGCGCTTTATCGTCGCTTTGGCTGGCCCCGCGATGAATATCATGCTCGCCGTGGCCTTGCTTACCGGCGTATACATGGTGCATTACGAATATCCCGCCGTGCTTGATGAGCCCGCCGTGGTGGGATGGGTAAATCCAAACACCCCCGCAGACAAGGCCGGAATCCAGCAGGGTGACAAGATCGTTCAGGTTGAGGACATTCAGAATCCGAATTGGGAGCAGGTCGACGTCAAAGATGCGCTCAGTCCGAATCAGCCGCTGAAATTTAGCATCGAGCGCGGTGGCAAGATCGTTGAGAAAACCCTTGTTCCTGAGCCCATCGGGCCCAATCAGTATGGTGCCATGGGTTGGGTGCCGCAACAGTCCAGCGTGCAGTTGACCACGGTTGAACCTGGCATGCCGGCAGAGAAAGCTGGCCTGAAAATAGGCGATCAGATCCTCACGGCCAACGGACAGAATATTCCTGCCCTTGAAGCGCTGGTTCAGCTGTTGAACCACACCAAGGATCAGCCGCTTGAAATCGTGGTTCAGAGAGGCGGCGAGAAAAAGACTTTCACGGTGAAACCGTCGCTCTCCCCAGGTGGGGCCTCCCAAGAGCTACGCTATCGCATCGGCATCGCCAGCATTCCGACTAAGGTAGTAAAGCTGAATTTTGCCGACGCTCTAAAGCGGTCCCTCTCCGACAATAAGAGAAGCTCTTTCCTGATTTTGGAACTCTTACGCAAGATGGCGGAGCGCAAAGTATCAATGCGTCAGGTGGATGGCCCTATCGGAATCGGCAGCGCAGTTGGCGCGGCGGCCCGTGAAGACGGCTGGTCCCCGCTGTTCCTGATCACGGCTGCGATCAGCTTGAACCTCGGCATTATGAACTTGCTGCCTATCCCCATTTTGGACGGCGGCGTAATCCTGCTGCTCTTCATTGAAAGCCTGATGCAGAAAGAGATTAGCCTGCCGATCAAGGAACGGATTTACCAGGCGGCTTTCGTTTTTTTGGTGCTCTTCGCGGTGATGGTGATCTACAACGATCTGGTTAAGACTCTTCCGGGCCTTACGAGGATGCCGTAAGGTTCGGGGGTTGTCGCCCTCACGACGGACGGCACTTTAGCTCCTTCCGTTATCGCAGGATTAAGCGGTAGCCCTTCCGTCATCGTGCTTTTGCCCTGCCTGGTTTAAAATAGAGATTAAATATGGCCCAAATTCAACGTAGAAAAACCTTAACCGCCTCTATCGGCGGAGTCCGCGTGGGCAGCAATGCCCCGGTTATGGTGCAGTCCATGACCAACACCGATACTGCGGATATTCCCGGCACCATCAAACAGGTCGCCGCTCTCGCCCGTGCTGGCAGCGAAATCGTTCGCGTCACGGTTAACAATGATGATGCCGCCAAAGCCATCCCTTACATCGTCGAAGGGTTGGAAAAACAGGGCCTCCGCGTCCCCATAGTCGGTGACTTCCACTACAACGGACACCTCCTTCTCACCAAGTATCCGGGCTGCGCCGAGGGTCTTGCCAAGTACCGCATCAATCCCGGCAATTCCAGCATCGGACGCAAAGGGGACGACAACTTCCGCACCATGATCGAAGTTGCGGTGAAGTACCAGAAACCGGTGCGTATAGGGGTTAACTGGGGATCGCTGGATCAAGCGTTGCTGACAAAGATGATGGATGAGAATTCGCGTCTGGCCGAGCCGAAAGATGCCCGCGAAGTGACCATGGAAGCAATCGTAGTAAGCGCGCTGACGTCGGCGAAGCTGGCCGAGCAGTTTGGGCTCCGCCCCGACCATATTATTCTGAGCGCAAAAGTCAGTGGAGTGCAGGACCTGATCGACGTGTATCGCATCCTCGCCTCCCGCTGTGAATACCCCCTGCATCTGGGACTAACGGAAGCTGGTATGGGAGCCAAGGGCATCGTGGCCTCCAGTGCAGCCATGGCTGTGCTTCTGCAGGAAGGCATCGGCGACACCATCCGCGTTTCGCTCACTCCAGCTCCTGGCGGAGACCGCACGGAAGAAGTTCGGGTGGCACAGCAGATCCTGCAGTCCCTCGGCATTCGCAGCTTCACCCCTCAGGTCACGGCCTGTCCCGGATGCGGCCGCACCACTAGCACCTTCTTCCAGGAGATGGCCGAGCAGATCCAAACTTACCTGCGCGAGCAGATGCTCGTGTGGAAGCAAACTCACAGCGGCGTAGAAGAGATGAAAGTTGCCGTGATGGGTTGCGTCGTAAACGGTCCTGGGGAATCGAAACATGCCAGCCTGGGCATCTCTCTGCCCGGAACCGCTGAGGAACCCAAAGCTCCCGTCTATGTAGATGGCCGTCTCTTCACTACTCTGAAAGGCGACAAAATCGTTCCCGAATTTATCAAGATTCTCGATGACTATGTCGATTCGCACTACGCCGCTAGAGAAAAAGAAGCGGTAGGCGCTCGGGACTGAGCCAGCGGCGCGCTACTGAGTCGGATGGGAGTAGGGGCCCTTCGACTGCGGTTACCGCTCACTTCGTGACCGGCAACCTTCGCTCAGGGTGACACTCAAGTGCAAATGGGCTTATTTTCCTGTTGTGTCGCCCGATCTTACTCCGCAGTGTCACCCTGAGCGAAGCGGGAGTCGCGAATGCGAATCCGTCTGCGGAGTCGAAGGGCCTCTACCCTTCCTCCGAATTGTCATCCATGTGGCCTGGATGGTAGTTCATGCAATGCACTCTACTGCGCCCCAAAAAAATTCGCGAAGTTCTTAGTCCTCCAGTGTCGGCAGCGTCCTAAGAACTTCCCCGGCACTCGGCCGATTGAGCACCGGATCGTCTTTGCGAATTTTGCCATCCCGAAATACGAGCACTCGCTTGGCGAACTGCGCGATGTCGTTCTCGTGCGTCACCAAAACGATGGTCAGCCCTTCGCCGTTGAGGCGCTGGAAGATTTCCATGATCTCGACCGAGGTGCGGCTGTCGAGATTACCCGTCGGTTCATCTGCAAGCAGGATCGACGGCCGATTCACCAGCGCCCGTGCGATCGCCACTCGTTGCTGTTGCCCTCCCGACATTTGCGACGGGAAGTGACCAGCGCGGTCGGCAAGACCAACCATGGCGAGCGCTTCAGCGGCTCTTTGTTCGCGCTCTTTCTTGTCGATTTTTGTATATAACGTCGGCAGTTCCGTATTTTCGAGCGCTGTAGTGCGAGACAGCAAGTTGAAGCCTTGAAAGACGAACCCAATTCGCTGGTTACGGATCAGCGCCAGCGCTTTCTTATCGTGCTCGGAAACGTCGATCCCCGCGAGCAGGTAGCGCCCGGCGCTGGGACGATCCAGGCAACCGAGCATATTCATGAAAGTCGATTTGCCGCTTCCGCTAGCGCCCATGATTGCAACAAATTCACCGCGCTGAATATCAAGGCTGACGCCGCGAAGCGCATGCACGCGCGTTTCGCCAAGGTCGTAATATTTGTGCACGTCTTCAACGCGGATCACCGAGTCTTTAGAGGATGGCGGCAGGTCTGCAGACTTGTTGACGCCGGGTTGACTGACAGCGGATAGATTACTAGCGGTCATTACCATTTTCTTGAATTCCATTTTCTTGCAGCATCGCGCTAGCGGCGTAGTCCGCCCGGAGTCTGAGGCTGTTGAGCAATCGATCGGATAATCACATCGTCCCCTTGCTTCAGCTCTCCCTTAAGAACCGCGCCCACTTCCGTGTATGCATGATCTGTGATTCCGAGAGACACCTTCACCGGTTCCATTGTTTTGTCGGAATGCAGCTTCCATACGACCGCTGTGTCGGTCTTAGGGGGGCGCGAAACATTCTGTGCGGCCCCTCCACCCTTCTCAGAAACCATGGTGACTGATTGCGCCCGCTCGCCGGTTTCGATTCCGTATTGCTTATAGAGGGCAATAACTTCGTCGGCAGACAGGGGTGGTTTGTATCTCAACGCCGTATTCGGCAGCTTTAGCACATCCTTCACGGTATCCACGGGAATGGTTACATACGCTGTCATCCCTGGAAACAGGCGTAACTCAGGATTTGCAAATTCAATAATCGTGTCGTAAGTGACGACACTCTGAACCGTGGTTGGATTCATTCGCACCTGTGCAACTACTCCTTGAAACGTATCTTTGGGAAGAGCGTCCACCTTGAAAGTGACCGGTTTACCGACTTTGATGTTGTCCACATCCGACTCGTCAGTCTTAACATAGACCCACATTTTGGTGAGATCCTGCGCAATTGTGAAAATCGTCGGCGCCTGCAGGGATGCGGCGACGGTTTGTCCCACATCCACATTGCGCGCGACCACAGTGCCATCGATTGGGGAACGGATGACTGTATAGTCGAGGTTGGTTTGGGCCACCGTTACCGCGGCTTTCTTCTGCTCCACCTGCGCCTGGGCCTGAGTGATATTTGCCGCCGCAGCGTCCACGGAAGCATTAGCAGCTTCGAAATTGGACTTAGCGAGATCGAGTTGCTGCTGGCTGGTCACGCCTTCCTTCGTTAATCCAACCGCGCGATCATAGTCAGCCTTCGTTTGTACTAGTGCAGCTTTTGCTTTTTCCAGGTTAGCTCGCGCGCCTTCAACGTTCGCCTTCGCATTCTCCAAGTCGGCAGTCGCCTGCAGCAACGCTCCGTTAAAAAGCGCGGGATCAATCAGGGCCACTACATCGCCCTTGTGAACCCGTGAATTAAAATCCACATTCAGTTTTGCGATGGTACCGGAAACCTGCGATCCCACTTGCACCGTGATGACGGAGTTGATGGTTCCAGTGGCCTCCACTACATCATGGATCTCGCCGCGTTCTACCTTGGCCGTGAAATGCTGAACCCCAGGGCTCCGCTTAAGCGCGTAGATGCCCAACATGCCTGCCACAACCACAACTCCCGCCACAATGAGCCACTTACGTTTATTCATCATTTACCTGTATTGAGTTCAAATCCGAAATGCTTCACTCGTATCGCAGCGCCTCAATGGGATCGAGACGAGATGCTTTCCGCGCGGGGTAGTATCCGAAAAACACGCCGACTGCCACTGAGAACAGCGCTGCGACTACGATGCCTTGGATCGACATCTGGACCGGCCACTTCAATGTCTGGCCAACCAGGTAAGAGCCGAAGATACCAAACACCACACCCGCGGCTCCGCCCACCAAACTAAGTACGATCGACTCGCCAAGAAACTGCAGTTGAATGGCCTCTTCCGTCGCGCCGACCGCTACCCGGACTCCAATTTCGCGAGTGCGCTCGGTAACTGAAACGAGCATGACATTCATGATTCCAATGCCGCCGACGATCAGCGAAACTGAAGCAATTGCGATGAGCAGTACGGTGAGCGTTTTACTGGCATCAAGTTGCGCCTGAATAATGTCTTCAGGATTGCGGATGTTGAAGTCGTCTTCTTCTTCGGGACGCAGATGATGGCGATCGCGAAGGAGTGCGGTAGCTTCCTGCCCCGCCATCTTCACTACGCTCGATGACACGGCGGAGCATAGGATATCGTCCAGCCACGTGATCCCTTTGAGCTTCTTTTGAGCTGTCGTGTAGGGCAGAAGAATCGTGTCGTCCTGGTCTTGCCCGGAAAGAGACAGCCCTTTGGGATGAAGAGTGGCAACCACCTTGCATGGGAGATTACTCACGCGAATCACTTTGCCAATTGGATTCTCGATTCCAAACAGCTGATCCTTCACCGAACGGCCAATGGCGCATACATCGGCGGCGCGATCAACATCGTCCTGCGAAAATGCGGCTCCATCGTCGACGTACCAGCGCTTTATGTCGAAATATTCAGGTGTAACGCCCTTGTAAGACGTGTGCCAGTTTTGATTGCCGTAGACGACCTGGACTGGATCATCCACATTTGGCGAGACCCTCTTGATGAGAGAAATCTGATTTTTAATCGCGATCGCATCGGCCATGACCAATGTCTTCGTGTCATGCGTACCAGTCCGCACGCCGTTGATCGCGCGTCCACCTGCCTCAATCCAGACGAAGTTGTCTCCGAGATTGTTAAGGTGTTGCTCGACGCGCGCCTGTCCAGCTTTGCCGATGGCTACGACACAAATGACAGCCGCAATTCCAATGGTGATCCCCAATACGGTGAGGATGCTTCGCATCTTGTTTCTCAACAGCGCCACCAACGCCGATCGAAATAGGGCCCCGTAATTCAAAATGCGATTCCCCTTCCCAATGCTAAATCCAATAAAAAGACGGACATTAAATACAGCGACCGGCCTGATAAAAATGAAGCAATGTCATTAATTGCAATGAGACGCGACAGAACCCCCGATAAAATCAATATTCGAAATGATCTCGTCGCTCGGCATGCTCAATGCAGTTTCCTCTTCCAAGCCAGCATACCTGAGCGAAATGAAGGTTTGCTGAAAGTCGGGGTCTTTCGTCAGAATTTCAGGTTCGACTTCTAGGCTAATGGACGGGAAGCTATGCGGATATTAATCGTCGAAGACGAAAAGGATATGGCACACCTCCTTAAAGTCGGACTGGAAGAGGAGAACCACGTAATCAGTCTGACCTTCGATGGACCCAGCGGTCTGGAGTTGGCGCGGTCCTGCGACTTTGACGTGATTCTTCTCGACGTTATGCTGCCGAAGCTTGATGGTTTCGAAGTCGCGCGCCGCCTTCGTGCCGACGGCAATCGAACGCCTATCTTGATGCTCACCGCCCGAGACAATGTTCCTGACGTAGTGAAAGGGCTCGATCTGGGAGCCGATGACTACTTAACGAAACCTTTTTCCTTCGCGGTTTTGCTGGCGCGCCTAAGAGCAGCGAGCCGTCGAAAATATAACCAACCGTCGAGCGTTCTTCGCGTGGCTGATTTGGAGTTGGACCGGGCAACCATGGCGGTCACCCGTGCAAGGCGTGAAATCAATCTAACCGCGACGGAATTCCGGCTCCTCGAGTTTCTGATGCGGCGCCCAGGGGTAGTAGTTTCGCGCAATACCATCGTCGACGCAGTCTGGGGGTTTGACGATGAAGTGAACGACAATACTGTAGACGCCTTTATTCGGCTGCTCCGGCGCAAACTCGACGACCCTTACGAGGAGAAATTAATCAAGACGGTGCGAGGCGTCGGATACAGCCTTCGAGCGGGTTCGTAGTATGAGAACCCTCCCTCTGCGAGTACGGTTAACCGCCTGGTATTTTCTTGTTCTGGGCCTTGCCTTTAGCGCATTTTCTTTTCTTGCCTTTTTCGAGGTTCGGGGAAGCATCCATTCCGCCGTAGACGAGGGGCTGCGTGACCGCGCTGCAGAAATCCAGGAACTGCTCGAGCGACAGTTGCCGGCAGAAGGAGTGAAGCGCAAACTCGCCGAGGGGTCCAGCCTTCGCGGGGAAGACGACATCTTGGAAGTCGCCGAAACGAATGGAGAATGGGAGTACAATTCTGCTCCCGCAATCCACTATGGTCTCAGGCTGCCGGCTGCGAGAACGCCAAGCGGGAAATTTCACTTCTCTACGATGTATTCGATGGATAAGCCGCTACGCGTCTTGAACGGCCGAATCCCCATTGATGACAAGGCTTATGCGGTGATGATTGCAACACCCATAGATGAGTTTTATGAAGCGATTAATCGATTTAAGTTAACTCTTCTGCTGTCCGTACCAGCACTGCTGCTGATCGCGTCGGCAGGCGCCTACTGGTTAAGCCGGAGGGCTATCGCGCCCGTGGGAGAAATTGCCCGCGCCGCAAACTCTATCAGAGAGAATGAGCTGTCCAAACGTCTGCCAGTTCCTCAAACAGGGGATGAGCTCCAGAGTCTTTCAGAAACCTTGAACGAACTCTTCGGTAGATTGGAGGGAGCTTTCAAACGGATCAGCGAGTTTACGGCCGATGCCTCGCACGAATTGCGAACGCCCGTCGCTCTTATGCGCACGCGAACCGAAATCGCATTGCGGAAGCCGCGATCGGAGTCCGAATATCGGGAAACAATCATGCGCATCCATACCGAGCTGGAAAGGACCTCCGTCCTTATTGAGAACCTCATGACGTTGGCACGGGCCGACTCCGGTAGCCAAACCGTGCAGCTTACGTCCATAGACTTGAATGAAGTCCTCCAGGAAATATGGGAGCCCGCAAGACTTTTGGCCAATGCGAAGTCTATTCACTACGAGCAGACGCTTCCGAAGACTCCAGTTCTCATAAACGGAAATGCTACGCTATTGCGGAGATTGTTCTTAATCTTGATCGACAATGCCGTGAAGTATACGTCGCGCGAAGGCCGCATTTCCGTCGTGCTCGACACCAGCGACGACCTTGCGGTGACCGAAATCCATGACAACGGCATAGGAATTTCTTCGTCGGATCTTCCCCACATTTTCGAGAGGTTTTATCGCTCCGACTCTTCGCGTTCAAGGGAGTCAGGCGGGACTGGGCTTGGCTTATCCATCGCAAAGTGGATTGCCGATGCGCACAGAGGAGAAATTTCGGTCGCGAGCACGATTGGTACGGGTTCGGTCTTTCGAGTTCGCATACCTTTGTGCAAGGATGAGATCTAGCCATGAAGTCTGGACCGTTAAGTGCCACACCCGGGCAAATACTGCGGTAGGCGACCGCAGAAACGAATTTATTTTGGGAGGTGAAGAGAATGGAAGTTATACACAGAAGCAGAATGCCGCTCTACATGTTCTTTTTTTTCGTGGTGGCTGCCTTTGCGACCACATTCCTATTGTGTCCCGCGCTAGCGACGGGGCAGCTAGCAGGGTCTGCGCCGAATACCGCCAACAGCTGGAAACAGGTCGAAGAGGCCATGGGCCGTCCAGGGCAAATGCAGCCCGGCGACATAATCAGGTTCGCCATGCCAAGGAAGGACATGCATGTAACGCTCGATGGCGTCGACATTAAGCCGGGTCTCGCACTCGGCTCGTGGTTGGCATTTAAACGAGACGGCAGCGCCGCCATGGTCATGGGCGATTTAGTTCTCGCCGAAGCGGAGGTCGGGCCCGTGATGATGAAACTCCAGGAAGGCGGCATCCACGAATCCGCCGTCCATAATCATCTGATCAGAGAATCTCCCCGCGTTATGTACATGCACATTGCCAGTCATGGTGATACTGTGCAGATGGCAAAGATCATTCATGATGCCTTGGCATTAACCAAAACACCGCCACCCGATACCAGTCCCGCGCCCTCGCCAACGGCAGACTTGGGCTTCGACCAGAAGCTTTTGGAACAGTCTCTCGGCTACACGGGGAAGGTCAATGGTGGCGTTCTTCAAATCGGGGTGCCCAGATCTGAAACTATCACCGACTCGGGTATGACCATCCCGCCATCGATGGGAGTGGCAACCGCACTGAATTTCCAACCGACAGGCGGCAGCAAGGCTGCGATCACTGGCGATTTCGTACTACTCGCAAGTGAAGTTAATCAAGTTATAAAGGCGTTGCGTGAGAATGGGATTGAGGTAACGGCGCTCCACAGTCACATGCTCACGGAGGAACCGCGCCTGTTCTTCATGCACTTCTGGGCCAATGACGACGCGGTCAAACTCGCGAAAGGACTGCGAGCAGCACTCGACAATACAAACTCCGCGAAATCAAAATGAGCTCGCAACTCCATTCCTCGCACCTCCGTTCAGCGCAACTCCGTTCAACGACGGACGATCCGGCAAAAGTACAAGTTCCACTGACGCAGTTCGTCGGCTACTTCTTGTGGTTGGGAACCGTGGGATTCGGCGGCCCTATCGCTCTGGCTGGTCATATGCAGCAAGATCTCGTCGATAGTCGCGGCTGGATTCATAAAGAAGATTACCTGGAAGGTCTCGCTCTGGCGCAGCTCGCACCGGGACCTCTTGCAGCCCAACTCGCGATTTACCTCGGCTATATTCGTGGGGGCCTTCTTGGTGCTACTGCCGTGGGCGTGGCGTTTGTACTGCCATCGTTCCTTATGGTGCTAGGACTCTCTGCCGCCTATGTCCGCTACGGGGGACTGTCTTGGATGCAGGGGATGTTCTACGGCATCGGAGCGGCCGTAATCGGAATCATCGCACGGTCGGCCTTCAAACTGACGAAGCTTACACTGGGTAAAGATAAGTTGTTGTGGGGCATCTTCGCGGTGTTGGCTATCTCGACGGCTTGGACTTCGCACGAAATAATCTGGCTTTTTTTGCTAGGTGGAATCGTCAATTTATTGGCTGCGGCATTTCCCAAACGAGTATTCGCCAGAAGCAGCGCGTCCCTGCTGCTCGCGCCGGGAACCCTCGGGATGTTCGGACTGAACGGCACGCTGACGCAAATCTTCGTTTACTTTGCCAAGGCTGGGATGTTCGTCTTCGGAAGCGGACTCGCCGTCGTGCCGTTTTTATATGGCGGGGTGGTACAAGGCCATCACTGGCTGACGGACCATCAGTTCGTCGACGCGGTAGCGGTTGCAATGATCACGCCCGGACCGGTGGTAATTACTGTCGCTTTTATCGGTTACTTAGTCGCGGGCATTGCCGGAGCCACGGCAGCGGCGTTGGGAATTTTTCTTCCCGTCTATCTCGTTGTTGTGCTACTGGCGCCGTCGTACAAAAAGTGGGCCAGAAATCCGCAGTTGAATGCTTTCGTTCGCGGAGTAACTGCGGCGGCGACAGGAGCGATTGCTGGCGCAGTGGTCGTCCTTGCGAGACGCTCCGTCTACGATCTCCCAACCATCGCGATCTGTGCGGTGAGCCTTGCGGTGCTATTTCGTTGGAAGGTTCCCGAACCGGCTCTCATCGCATGTGCTGCGGTTGCCGGACTGGTGTTACATCACAGTACAAGATGAAAATCCACCGCCGCCAGACCCATCACTGCGCTCTATGGAACGTGTAAAAGAACACCACCAAAGTGAAAGAACCGAAGGCATAGATCAAAGACGAGAAGAGAACAACTGGAGCCTCCACGCCTCGCAGAACATTGAGGACATTCAAGACCAATGTCCATGTTAGAAGAGCAGTTATCAGAAGTGTTCCGATGAATGCGAGTAGAGCCGCGCCTTTGAGGGTCATGGTCGGAGTATGAAGGGTTGGCCGCCGCATCGCAACTTGATGTGATCGTGCACGGGCTCATCTTGAACCAAGAAGATCTGAAGCAAAAGATGAGCCAGTGCCTAAGAATGCGAGTATTGAAAGGAAGAGTACCGGACCGTCGTTGTAAGATGGCGGCATCGCGAGTACGATTTTCGCAATGGCAGAATTCGGCAAAATCCTAGCGTTTTTTGGTGTGATGCTGCTTGTATTGGGAGGAATCTTCCTGCTGATCGGACGCACTAGCCTTCCCTTCGGCCGTCTGCCGGGCGATATACTCTATCGCGGAAAGAACACAACCTTCTATTTCCCACTCACGACTTCGCTGCTCCTCAGCGCTGTCCTGTCCTTCGTCCTCTACATCATAGGCAGGCTTAGACACTAGCAGCCCAGGAAGACCAGTATTGATTAGGCTGCCTGCGCTGAAACAGCCGACTGCAGCCAGCTTTCCATCTGTTCGTGATTCACCAGGCCCGCCTGCTGGTTCACCAACCGTCCTGCGTGAAAGACCGCGAAGTTCGGGATGCCCCGGACGTTGTATCGGCCGGCCAGCTCGGGATAGCGCTCAGTATCAACCTTGACCACGACAGCACGTCCAGCCATATCAGCAGCGGTGCGTGCCACCTCTGGCGCCGCCATTCGACAAGGTCCACACCAAGATGCCCAGAAATCAACCAGGACCGGAACGCGAGCATCGCGAATGATTTCGTCGAAGAGCGTAGTATCCACCTCGAGCGGTTCATCCACCGGCGGCAAGGCAGATTGCACGCGCCGCAACGGCCCGTATCAGCCAGGTGCGCGGCTGGAATTCGATTCTTACGCCCACAGTTCTTGCAAACGCGAAGTGCCGGCATTTTAGTCCTCCTTACCGTTTGACACGGTTCAGACACAACCGGGCGGAACAATTTTTATCCTGCTTCTCAGATGTGACCTGGTCCGGGGCTCGTTGTCCACGGTGCGAAAGTCGTAGGCGTTTTTTCGGCTGGGGGTGAGGACTCGAGGAACGGCGAGGAAGGCTCTATCAAGATGGAAACATTGGGGTACCACCCTTACCAATTTTGAACCATTTAGCCCACCTCCGAACTGTCTTTCTCCGTTTAGCCAACACTTAGCTACTTGGGGATGACAGTTGTGCCGACGCGATGTCGCGTTCCAGGGGCGAGCTCTAGCAACCGGATGCAAACTCTGACTGTGTTTGGCGTCTGCACTAGTTGACAGTAGTTAGTGCAATGGCGATGTTACGCCAACTAAGCCTGTGACATTACAAATAGCAGCACACATTCGCAACGTACGCGAATGTGTGGGTACCCGACGATAAACTTTAATATGTGAAAGCCGATCTAAGTGGTTACTTTTTATGTTGTAGATTTGAAAGATGAATACACTCGAGGGTCGTTTTTCGAAAGCCTCAGCAAGAAACGCTGACGCTCCGTTATCACGCCACCGGTCGTGGGTAAAAATAGCTGGTTTCGCATTGGGGCTTCTCGTTCTCGAATACCAACTGCTGTACTCGGTCAAGCACGAGTCGCTTACATTCGATGAAGGCGATCACATCTTTGCCGGATACATGTCTCTGAAGCATCATGATTTTGGCCTCAACCCCGAGCACCCTCCGCTGGTAAAAATGATCGCTGCCGTTCCGCTAATCGGAATGGACCTTCATGAGCCACAATTGCAGAACCGGTACTTCAAGGACGAGGCCTACCTAAGCGGACGCGATTTCATCTTTCAGAATGATCACGAGAAGGTCATCTTCCGCGCCCGGATTACCGCATCGATCTTTGCTTTATTTGTCGCCGTGATCTCGTTCCTGATGGCACGCGAGATGTTTGGCGCAGTCGCGGGATTCATTGCGCTGGCGCTGATCGTCTTCGAGCCCAACTTTCTTGCCCATGGCGCTTTAGTGACGACAGACACCGGGGCCGCAGCATCGCTGCTGGCGAGCATCTATGCGTTTTACCGGTACGTGAAATCTCCCTCGTGGGGACGCGTCATCGTGTTAGGTCTAGCGGCAGGCCTCTTCTTTGTCGTCAAGCATTCCGCAGTGCTGTTGCCTCCGATGTTAATCCTGCTCGCGATCACTGAATTGTTGCGCCCTCGTCAAGCGCAAGATGAAACGCGCCTGCGCCAAGGAGTACGGCTGGCTGGCGCCCTTGCGATTGCCGGAGTCATCGCCGTTGGAATGATGTGGGTTTGTTACGGATTCCGTTACACGTCTCGTCCCGCCGGACTTCAGATGAATCCCCCTTTGGAGAGCACACTTGGCAACTTGCGTCCAGCGGAAGCGAAGGCGATCACGATAATGGCCCGCTGGAAGGTGCTGCCGGAGTCATGGCTCTATGGATTGGCAGATGTCCGTTCGGTGGCAAATACATGGCCTAGCTATGTGTTTGGGACGATCTATGCGCACGGAGTTTGGTTTTACTTCCCGGTGGCCTTCGTCATAAAAGCTACCGTAACCACGCTAATTTTTCTCCCACTAATTGTCTTTGCCATCGCCACTGGCAAGCTCCGCGGCTGGCGCGAGATCCTTTTTCTGACTCTTCCGCCCGGCCTATATTTTTGCATTTCGATGACGTCGAGTTTGAACATCGGAGTGCGGCACATTCTTTTGGTTTTCATCTTCGTCCTGGTGTTGGCGAGTGGAGCGGCAGGGAGCCTGATCCAAAGCGATCGCCGGTGGATTTGGCCCATTGCCGTTCTCCTCGTTTTCCATGTTGTTTCTTCGCTCCGTGCGTTCCCAACATCCTACATTCCCTACGCGAATGAACTCTGGGGGGGACCGGCTGCCGTCCACAAGTATCTAACCGATTCAACCACGGATTGGGGACAGCAACTGAAAGCGGTAAAGCGTTACGTGGACGAGCGAGGCATCAAACAATGTTGGTTTGCATATACGGCCGAGCCGCTGATTCCCTTTCACGCCTACGGGATTCCATGCAAAATTCTGCCCACGATGGACACGATCTTTTCCGGGCTGAGGACCGAAACTCCTCCTGTAATTGAGGGACCAGTATTCTTTAGCCATATTTCTCTCACCTTCTACGAATCAGGTTCGAGCATTCTGAGCCCGTACCGCGAGTTCTTGAGGCTCAAGCCGACCGCGGTGATTGAACATGGAGTGTTTGTTTATGACGGCACGTTCAACGTTCCATACGCCGCTGCCCTGGATCGCGCCGTGATCTCTGGCCACTTACTCGAGCAGCACAAACCGGAACAGGCGCTTTCTGAAGCTGAGGCAGGAATCTCACTTGCGTCTGATTCCTTGCAGGCTCTGATGGCTTTGGGAGATGCACAGAAGGCGTTGCAGAAAAATGCCGCGGCACGAACAACTTTTGAAAAAGCCTTACTGCGCGTTCGCCTCATGGAACCAACTGCTCAAGAAGTCTGGATTCCGAAGATCCAAGATAAAATGGCAGGCTTGTAGTTGGCGACATCGCGATTTATCGCCAACTATGTTGGCTTCGGTCGCATAAACGCGCATAATCGGCTTGAAAGGAAGTGCCGTTGAAGCTGCGCTGGACCCTTGTCGTCGTTAGCTCTGTGGCTCTGATCTTGGGAAGCGTGTTCATCTGGCACTTCGTTCGTTCTGAACTTAACAATCAGCAACTCGCGAAGGATGCGGCTGCCTTTCGCATTCGTGCTGAGCGGGGAGACCCGGAAGCTCAGTTCAAGCTAGGTTCCTTCTATTCCAAGGGCATGGGAGTGCCGACGGATTTCGTAGCGGCTGTCCGCTGGTATCGCAAATCCGCTGAGCAGGGTTACACGAAGGCCGAGTACAACCTCAGTACCATGTATCGCGAAGGTAAGGGAGTCCCTCAGGACAATACGGAGGCCGAGCGCTGGTGCCGCAAGGCCGCTGAAAACGGTGAGGCGAAAGCTCAAGACGGCCTCGGCATTTTGTATTACCGAGGTGAAGGGGTTCAGCAAGATTATGCGGAGGCAGCGCGTTGGTACCGCAGATCGGCCGATCAAGGTTACGCCGATGCTCAATACAACCTTGGTTACATGTATCAGGAGGGAAAAGGAGTTTCTCAGGACCATGCCGAAGCCGTACGCTGGCTCCGCAAAGCAGCCGAACAAGGTTACGCAAGGGCTCAAGACGGCCTTGGAGTCATGTACTACCGAGGCGAGTGGGTAGCGGTGGACTACGTAGAAGCGGCGCGCTGGTACCGCAGAGCAGCCGAACAAGGTGACGAAGATGCCCAGTACAACCTTGGCTACATGTATTACTACGGCCTTGGGGTGCCTCAAGATCGTGTCGAGGCCGACCGCCTGTTTCACCAAGCCGCAGATCAAGGCAGCGAGCAGGCCAAACGGGTCGTTGGCTCGAATCGAACGAGCGTGCCCACTACAAGCAAGGTCGTTCTTGCCCTGAAATTTCTGGCCAGCCTCGTTTTTGGAGTCTCTTTTCTGAAGTCCAAGAACCGCCGAAGTCGAGCGCAGATAGTCACAGGTGTAGCGACGTTACTGCTTATCTCCTCTCTCGCCTTGGATGTGTTCTGGTACTTTTACGTCGGCCATCTCCAGTCGTCAACGGAGGTCACCGCGTTACGCTGGGTGAGACACCTAGTGGGGGGAATGATCATTGCGGTGCTGGCATACATCCTTCATTCCAAGAGCGCAACAATAGTGCTCATAGCAGCAGCGGTCTTATTCATTACATTTATTCTCTTCCCGATTATCATTTCGGAACTAAAGCACGTTCCTCCTACTATCCGTCTCTTTTGTCTGCTCGGATTGCCTATTGGAATGTCCATTCCGTCGGTTTTTTTTCGTTGGCTTGACGCGAAACGTACGGGGCTAATGACGGGACCACAGCACCAGTTCTCGTAAATGACTGGCGAAACCAGCCATTGCACTAACTACCGTAAACTAGTGAAATCGCCTGATAGCGTCAGCTATCATGAAACATCAACGGGAGCGCGGGTGAAATACGAGCAGATAATCGCAGGCTTTCGGGCCTTGCAGGCGAGCGACTTCGACGATACTACATGCGGGTGTGGACGCCGCTCCAACGGCATTATGAACGTCGATGCACGCGGACGTGGGGGCTGGGGGGTATGGACCATCGGAGCGTTCTGCGTTGTTCTGCTCAGTGTGTTCGCTATTGCTGGTTACCGCTGCTACCGGCGAGGGGCCTTCCGCACGGGCGGGCTGGTACACGCTGTTGATGTTGGTTGACGCGGAAAGGTATGACTGCCGGATACCTAACCGAGGAATTTGCTGTGCCTTTTCCTAAACTCAACGACGAGCAAGTAGAGTGGTTCGTCCAGCAAGTCTTGGCCTACATCGACCGGCAGCGCCAGACCTACAGAGATAGGGCAGTGCCGTTGGACACGACCCAACTGGCGATTATGCGTCCCTTCTTTCCGGCGTCAGCATTGAACTCCACGCGAGTCGTAACACTTGCCCCAGAACGAGTAGGCAATCCGCCCTTTTATGGAGAACTCGCGAAAACTAGGTTTCAAGGCTGGCTCGCTGCCGGAGTTTGCAGAAATGGCCGCCATCACGTTCGTTGACACCGTTGTTTCGCACGGCCCCTATGAGAACAGGACACTCTTTCACGAACTCGTCCATGTCGTTCAGTATGAAAAGCTAGGATTACCGGAATTCGCAGCCAAGTATGTGAAAGGCTTCTTGAGTGGCGGCGCCTACGAGGCCAACCCATTGGAGAGAAACGCCTACGAACTGGACGCACGTTTCGCCGCTGCGCCAAAGCCCTTTTTAGTGCAGGCAGAGGTTCAATCGTGGATTGATGGGGGCAGGTTTTAGGCAATGGGAACCCCATCAACGGCCACCGAGAGCGTGCATCCAGCGGAATTACTGAAAAAAGTCGAGGCCGATGGATTTGCTGTTGTTTCTGCTTGTTTGGCAGAACTATCGCCGATTTGAGGGGTTCGGGGTGCAGCGAACCTGTCCGACATTATCGTGGCACATTCCGAACATGGGCTGAAGCCAGACGATGACACGCTGTCAATTGGCGAAAAATCGCCATTTCGCTCACTAGCAGGTTGCGGAAAAACTCACACTTGAGCCGCTAGAGACTGCTTAACACTCAAACTACCGGACTGGATAAGTCAGCTTCCCGCCCCTAATCACCTGGTGGACTTTAGAAAAAGCGGTCACATCTCTGGCAGGATCGCCATCGAGCACAACTAGATCGGCGTCCATGCCCTTCGCGATGCGCCCACTGTGGCTCGAAGATCCGAAGCGCGTTGCTGGATTGGTGGTCAGTGAAGCCAAAATCTGCTGAAAGCTCATGCCGGCGCGCGACATCAACTGGAACTCTTCAGCGGTTTCAAACTGGTCAATGTAACCCACGTCTGTGCCGAACAGGACTTGGCCGCCTGCATCGGAATAGGTCTTCAACTCCTGAACTGCTTGTTTGATCCACATCTCATTCTCCTCGGCGGACACCTTGGCCTTCTTGGCCTCGACGTCAAACAACGTGAGCGTAGGAATAAGGGCCAAGTGAGCGGCCTTTAGCCTTTCTACAAAGGCGGGGGTCCAGTCCCCGCTCATCGGTGCCGTGTGGGCGAGTATATCGACGCCGCTCTGGATGGCCACTTCGATCCCCTCCGCGTTTGAGGGGTGGGCAAAAACCGGCTTACCCGCACGATGGGCTTCGGAAACGATGGCTCTGGCCAGGTCGGTGGCCATTGGCAGTACGCCTTCAGCAGTGATGGATCCCGAAAAAATCTTGATCCCGTCGGTGCCATCCCTGATCTGCTGGCGTACTCGTTCCATGGCCTGTGGCGTGGACTGCACCTCCGCCGAGGGGGATGTGGTTATCTTCAAGAAATCCTTTGACGTAGATCGGAGTTCCACCTTTTGGGTAAAACGGTTCCCCGACGGTGAGAATTCGCGGCCCACGAATTTGTCCCGTGGCGATCCGCCGCCGGATGTTATTCGTGTTGTCCAGAGCCGAAGCAATGTCGAACACGGTCGTGAAACCCCACCGGGTCAGCATCTGGTCCAGTTGCGAAGAAATCTCGCCGGACGGCTGCTTCTCCGCATGAAGTAAGCCGGGAGTAAAGATGTGTACGTGGCTGTTCCAGAACCCGGCGGTTACAACGAGACCGTGACAATCAAGGACGGTCACTGCCCTGGCCAATCGTGGCACTCTTATGTTGGCGCTAGGCCCGAGGGCGCCTATGCGGCCGTTATGCACGAGGATTGTGCCATCCTCGATCGGTGGGTCGGTCGGCGAGGGGTAAACCTTTGCGTGAACCAGAGCGAGGTCAGAACAGAGACTGGAGATGCTCGAAGCGAGTATCCCAATAAGGAGGATGGCGAGAACACTACGGATTCGCATGCCTGCAATATACGGCAAGAGGCGCGAGATTGTTCCTAGAAACCTGGTGCCCACGATTTCTCAAAGAAGCAGGCCCGGTATCAGAAAACTCTCTTGTTTCCACAACGCAACCTGATAAGAAGAAGGCATGCGCGGAAAAGACGAGCAACAATTGGATGTGTTCAGCTACGTAAGCCCGGAGCAGCGAGTACCCCAAGACCACCCCTTGCGTGCTCTTCGTGTCATGACCGATGAGGCATTAAGGGAACTGCAACCACAGTTCAACAAGCTGTTCGCCAAAACTGGGCGACCGTCGATCGCGCCGAAGAAGTTGTTGCGACCGCTCCTGCTGCAAGCGCTGTACTCGGTGCGCAGCGAACGGCTGTTGATGGAACAACTCGACTATAACCTGCTGTTTCGCTGGTTCGTGGGCTTGAACATGGATGACGCCATCTGGGATGTGACCGTGTTCACCAAAAACCGCGAGCGCCTGCTCGATGGCAGCATTGCCGAAGCCTTCTTCCAAGCCGTGCTGCAGCAGGCACGGGCGCGGAGTCTGCTCTCGGACGAGCACTTCACGGTGGATGGAACGCTGCTGGAAGCGTGGGCGAGTGTGAAGAGTTTTCAGCGCAAGGATGCTAAGAGCGCCGTTCCGCCGGACGATCCTGGCAATGCGACAGTAGACTTCCACGGGGAGAAGAGGTCCAACGAGACACACCAATCGAAGACGGACCCGGATGCGAAGATGGCACGCAAAGGCAAGGGCAAAGAAGCCAAGCTGAGTTACAACGGGAATCTGCTGGTGGAGAACCGCAACGGTCTGATCGTGAACACCGAGGTGTTCGAGGCCAACGGAACGGCGGAGCGCGATGCCGCGCTGGTGATGCTGGAACAGATTCCGGGCACGAAACAAGTAACCGTGGGAGGCGACAAGGCATATGACACTGCGGATTTCGTGGCCGAGTGCCGAAACTTAAAGGTCACTCCGCATGTAGCCCAAAACCTGGAGCGACCAGGTGGGAGCGCTATTGACGCACGCACGACGCAGCACCCTGGATATGCCATCAGTCAAAGAAAGAGGAAACGCATTGAAGAGTGCTTCGGGTGGCTGAAGACGATCGCGCTGTTGCGGAAAGTTCGGCATCGTGGGGTCTTCAAGGTGGGATGGGTCTTCACCTTCGCAGCAGCAGCCTATAACCTCGTTCGCCTGCGGAATCTAGCGATGCAAGTGACATAAGCCAACGCCAAGCTGGCCGGAACAGATCTTCAGGACCAGCCAGCGGACGCAGCCAAAGTTCTTCTCCAAGTCACAAAATCACGCAACCGGGAAAGGTTCTAAGTCGCAACGTCCATTTTTCCGCAGCCTGCTAGGTCCAGTGCTCGGTTAAAGTACAATATTGTTGCTGAACTGAAGGCTGAAATTCGTCGATTGCGGTAAGCGGTCAATGCGCCTGGCGGCGGAAGCGGTTAAGAAGTGGAGATGTTTGTGTTGGCCGCTTTGAATTGCCAAGTGTCCGGTCTATTTGTGAATGTGATAATTCCCCTCGGCTAACAGCGCGCAATGCTGCGACGATGGAGCTAAGAATGCTTAGGATGATCACTACAATCATAGCGATCAACGTCAGCCCGCTGAACAATTCAATTATCGCTTCCAAGATTCGCACCTCGTGATGAATAACAACATCGGTAACAACTGCGTGACACCTATCGGATGATCAAGAGGCCGAGAAAGACTCTGGCTATGGCCCCGCAGCCGTACGAGGGCGACTGTTTTCTTCGCCTCTATGCGCGCGTTCCTGCATCGCTTTTTCCAATTCTTTCTGGTGATCGCTAAGCAGCGCATGAATCTCGTGGTGCGTTTCGTCGCTGATAGCGTGAATCTGCGGACCAAGATCCTGCCGCGAAGCGTTCGGATTCTTGTCGAGCAGCGCCTGAATCTTGTCGTGGTGCTCCTGAAGCAGAGGCCGGACCTGTTGCTGCTGTTTCGGAGCCGACTCCAACTCTTTCGTGAGGTGAGCGAGTTCCTGATCGATTGATCGGGGCGTATGGATATGCTGAAGCTGCTGACGTGCTGAGGGCTGGTCCGTCGAATTGTTCTGAGCGGGGGCGGCGCTGGCCATTAGGAACATGAGCATTACCCGGCACGTCAGTTTGAGAGGTCGGATCGGCATTGTGGATCGAATTGTGTTCATGCTGATAAGACGCGAGCGGAGGAGACTTTCGCGTAAAGACTCGTTTTCCATTCAGTGAAGATTTGTTGATCCTTAGCCACGATGGGAAGAGTCATCGAATGCGAATCGCGGACGAGATTATTCGCCGGAGTCGACTTGACAATCCTGCAAACGAAAAAATGTGCCGGATAGGTTCACGACGTTTGCAACAGCGGTGCCGAGGGACTGGCGACGGGAAAGCGAATCACCACTTCGAGCCCCCCTCCGGTACGGTTGCGCACCTTGATTTCACCGCCATGAAGTTTCACGGCCCGTTGCGCGATTGCCAATCCCAAGCCGACTCCGCCGGTAGAACGTTCCCGTGACTCGTCGAGCCGAAAGAACGGACGGAACAAGTCGTCGAGAGAAGACTCAGGTACACCAGGGCCATGATCTCGGACTGCAATCATCGCTGTCGAAGCGGCGCCGTTGGTTTCACACATTAGCCTAACTTCTACTTCCGTGTGTACAGCCGTGTAGCGAATCGCATTGCGGATTACATTCTCCACAGCGCTCCGCAGGAGGTCGGGCCGGCCGGCCACTGTGCAATCTTCGGACCGGTACAGCACTACGCGGCAGTTGCGATCGCGCGCCTCAAAGTCTGTATCGGACACAATTTGTTGGAGCAGGCCGGTAACATCGATCGTCTTCGTATCGGCCAGCGATTCGCCGGCGTCAATTTTGGAAAGCGTGAGCAGGTTACTGATCATGCCGTTCAGTCGATCTGTCTCTTGCTCAATCCGCGCAATCGCCTTCTTTACCCCCTGGCCGTCTACGTTACGAATAAGTTCGGCAGCCAGGTTGATTCGGGTCAGGGGTGAGCGGAACTCGTGAGAAACGTCGCTGATCAGTCTTTTTCGGGCACACATAAGCGATTCAATCTGGGCCGCCATCTGATCGAAGTCACGTACCAGTTCTGCAATCTCATCATGCCGGTGAGTCAGCTTCTTACCAGCACGCGCGGCAAGATTTCCGCCGGCAACTTCTTGTGCGGCGTTCCGCAAGCGGACAATGGGAGCACTCAAATAGCGCGCAAGCCAAAAGCACACGAGTCCCGAGAGTGCAATTGCGACGACCAAGCCCCGAAACAGAGGTGTTCCCGGCAGACCAGGCGGATGCGAAAATCCGCAAATCGCTACGTACCGCATATCAGCCTTCGATACCACCAGGTCTGCGAGCAACGTGTTGTTTCCTAAACGAGCAAATTCCACTTTGCCGTCAGCAACAGCGCGGTCAGCGATATCTCTCGCTTGCGGAGTAACTTCTTGCCCAGCAAGGTCATTGCCCTCGGCATTGAGCAAAAAGATCTGGCCGTAGGAACCTTGCCGAAGGCGTTGCATGAAGTCACCGAGTTCCGACTTACCGCCTCTTTCGTAGGCTTGAACGAGATTCTGGGCCTGAATGGCAAAAGCATCTGAAACCAAGTTTTGCCACGCGGGCAAGGGCACGTCGGGTCTGAAGAACAAACTACCGACAATCGACACCGCCACCACGGCCCAAAATGACAGAAATATTTTCCAGAAGAGAGTCCGCACGGCTGATCAGGTCTCCATTTGAGCCGGCGCGGTATAGATATACCCGACACTTCGGATGGACTTGATGCGTTCCTCCCCCGAAGACTGCGGGCCCAATTTGCGACGGAGTTTGCTAACGTGAACATCAATGCTGCGATCGAAGGGGGAGAATTGCCGTCCCAAAACAGTTGTTGCAACCAGCTCTCGAGTCACAACATTGCCGGCCGTGCGCAACAGCAATTCGAGTAGACTGAACTCAAGCGCGGTAAGTTCGACGTCGAATCCCGCTCGCCTTACGGTGTGGGCACCCTTATCCATTTCGATATCGCCTAGCACAATACGCGAGGGAGCTCGGGAGTTTGCTGTGGGCCCCGTTTCAGGTCTTCTAAGAATCGCGCGAATGCGAGCCAGAAGCTCACGGGCGCTAAACGGTTTGGGGACGTAATCATCGGCGCCAACCTCAAGTCCTATAATTCGATCAACTTCCTCTCCTCGCGCCGTCAAGAGCAGAACCCGAACATTCGACTCTGTTCTAAGCCGGCGGAGCAATTCAATTCCATTGATCCTGGGGAGCATAATATCGAGCACAATCAGAGAGTGCTCCCCTGACGTTGCTCGTTTGAGCCCCTGCTCGCCATTGTGGACGGTCTCGACATGAAGTCCTTCCGACTGAAGGTATTCCGCGAGCATCCCGCACATTTCAACGTCGTCATCGACTACAAGGATGTTCTCCATTGCTGTTTCTCCCGCTACGACGTTGATGACTTGGTGAATCAATTCGGACGATAAATTTTGTAAAGTGTGCGTAAATGTTCGCAAAGAAATGTGGAGTTCGCGGTAGTCGACCCGCCGAGTCCCCTGGTGACATCGGCAATTACGGCGCCGCAAAAATGCCCCGTCAGTCAGCGAACCACTATCGACAGTCGCCGAGTATTGGATAAGCGGCCCGGTGGGTCCGCAGCCCCTGGATAGCGATGCATTGCCTGCAGAAGCGGCAAAAATTCGTTGCGCAATCGCGCCTTATCGATGAACCCGTTAACCGCTGGGACAAGTCCTGCCGCGTCCAACGGAATGCTGCCGGTGAACATGCCAACGATGTGGGCGTCGGCTACAGTGGTGATTATGGCTGCGATCGCCAGCATCGCTGAGGGCATTTCTATGTCCATCAGAACTAAGTCTGGCGAAGAGTCACCACCAGTTGAATGGTCTCCTCAAAGTTCGCAGCTCGTCCAACGAGATCCACAACTTCGTGAAACTCTAATACCTTGCAGACCGTGTCAAGGTATCTGGGCGATCCATCTGCGACGATCACGCTCAGCCTCGGGTTCTCGCATTCAGGCGCCATACACAGGCGGCGCCAGCTTATATCAATTGCAGTTCTCATGTGTCCCTCCAATTCCTTGATCCAGCTAACCTAATCCAAATCCAGAACAAGCTTGGTAAAGAGTTCGAAAACAAGCTGTAAAGTTTTGTTGGCTCCCACCATCGGCTTCCCGGCGCGTTACCACCCTTGCAGTACGGAATATGTCTCAGCGTCGACGGCCGTGTCGGGTACATCTTGTTGATGGGGACGATTCGATGCCGCTTCCGCGATATCGTGCTCTAAGCTGGCGTGCAGAGTGCTGAGGACCTGATATTGCATCATCGATACCTCATATCTCTCCTGAGTAAGGTACTCTGCTTCATCGCGGGTTAGTTCGCCCCTGAATACTGCTTGCGAAATGCCAGACAATTCGGTGGACGTCCTCCCGGCAATCGCAGTCATTGCCCTTTCATAGCCCCTGAGCAGATCGTCCGGCCCGAGCGGGATCTCCGTTGTTACTTCGAGTAGCTGGGAGATTACAGCATCGCCGTTCATCTGAGTTCCAGAGAGGACGGTCTGTAGCGATGGCGGATCTAAGTCCGATTTGTCGAGTACACGGTGGGATTGCGCTTCAGCGGTGAGGGACGTGACTGCAAAAAGAACAGCAATAATAATCGGTCGGGAATACATTTGATTTCTCCTTATGAAGGAATAGACGCTCACGTTCGAGAATCCTGCATGAAGAGTTAGTAAACAGAGCGTTAAGTTATGAAACCTGCCGGCAGCGTCTTACTTGTGCTTACAAGTAGGTTGAAGGACTCTACTCAAGGTGCCGCCAGTTAAGGCACAAAGTTTTACTTTAGCTTTACCGACTCTTTACCCCCCAAAAGTCTTCTGGCGTGTATGCATATAAGAAACACCAGTGCTTGGAGGCTAATGTGATCAAACGACTGTACCCTGTGGTTTTCATCTGTCTTTTCGTCATCTGTCTTGTTGCGGCACCGCTTCTGCTCGCACAAGATTCCGAATCAAGCAATTCTCAACCCGCAAACATTGGCGGCGCCTGGCAGATTTCATGGCAAGGCCGTGGCTCACAACAAGCCACGGTTCAGATCCAGCAGGATGGTTCCAAGCTGAGCGGCACGTTTCAGGACTCGGAAGGAAGTCCCTCTCAGCTGACTGGAATTGTTGCTGGAAACAACGTGTCGTTTAGCGTGCAAGTTCAGGGACGCCCGATGACCCTGGCTTTTACGGGAACGATCGATGGCGATAAAATGAGCGGCACCTTCCAGTCCCAGGGCGGAAGTGGCGGAAGTGGCGGGCGCGGGGGACGTGGAGGACGAGGAGGTGGACAGGGAAATTATTCCTGGAGCGGCGTTCGCCAGGCGGGCTCAGGTCGCCAGAGTGAGGGGGTTGATCAACTTGCTGGCGAGTGTTCCCGCCACAATGAATTTGCCATCCGCCTGAAGCACGATACTGGAAACCGCTGCAACAGCACTAGGGCCGAAGAAGCCCCCAGAGGCAACGCTGGAGACTTGTCCAAATAGGCCAAAAGTTTTGTCCGGTGTGCCATTGGGGTTGAAACGCGCTATGATCCCGTCGGTGTTGAGGGAGACCACCTGGGAGCTGCTTGCAATCAGAATCTTTCCATCGGATTGCACCGCAATCGCCGCAGCGCCGAAAAAGGGCAGTACTGATAGCCCCCCAGTCCCGAAACTCGTGTCGAGTTGACCGTTGCTGTCAAATCGCGCTAGGGCGTTACTTCCAGTCATAAGAATCTTGCCGTCCGGCTGGAGGGCAAGTGCTGCGCCTAGAACCATTTCGAAGGGGAAGGGAAGGATATCCACATGGCCGCCGGTGCCGAAAGAGTTGTCCACACTGCCATTGGAGTTGAACCGGGCGAGCGCAAATCCGCCTCCGCCGTCTGCGTTTGCCCCGGAGGTGGAGCCCACCACGATTTTGGCGTCCGGCTGAATCGCGACACCGACCGGGACGGTACGGTCGACGCCGAAGACTACCACTCCAGCTGTTCCAAAACTTGCGTCAGGCGTGCCATTGGTATTGAGACGCACGAGGGCAATACCGTTGTTCGATTGCTGTGGGTCACCGGAAGGGGCCGCCACGACAATCTTCCCATCCGTCTGTAGCGCAACTCTCGTGCTGCCACCTTGCTGCCCGATCGAATTCAGAAGAAATATCCCTTTGGTTGCGAACGTCGTATCCAACTGGCCCGCTTGCGCCCAAGTCATACCCGTCACACTCAAGACTGCAATACAAATGAACAGACCGCTCTTCAATGCATTCGGCCGAAACAAGCTTCTCAGTCGGGATTGGTTTTGCCTCCCAGAATTTGGGACGCACTTCAAACAGATAACTTCTTTCATCGGTGTCGCTCCTTAGGAATCGATGGGGTGTCCCCATCGTCAGGACTGATTAAAAGCACTCTCTCGATGGATCGTGTCAACGCACTGTCAAGAGTTCGTCAAACCTTCTGGACTGCTCTCGCGCTGAACGAATGCGGAAGAGGAGAATCTAATTAACGGTGGGAGTCGCCACCGATGAAGGGCCTTCGTGGCCGGGAAGCGCTATTATTTCCGCGCTCGGATGATGTACCCCATTGGGCTGGATTTCCAGCAACTCGATCTAGACGGCGGGCAGCTAGCTGGTGAAATATCGCCATAGCACTCATCATGAGGTCAATGAGCGCTATCTCCGGTGGCTGTTGACAGACTAACTCCCGAGACAATCCTCGAAAAGATTTTGCGCTAGGCTGTCCTCCACACGATCTTCTCGATTCTTCTGGACATTTTCTATACCCCCAAGATTGCTGTTTTGAGAAAAACGGAGCCTGTCAGCAGCCACTCTTGTTTACCCAACTGAAGGCAAGAATGGGCACCCGCCTCCGAATGACCGACCGGGAATGTCGTTCACCACGGGAGGCCCGATTTGGGCGGTGAATGTAAGGCCCATGTTTCAGTGACTGTCTGCGCCAGATGTAATTAATAGGTTCAGAAACCGAAACTTATTCTTGACAGCTTTCGCAGTTAGTAGGAGACTGTGTCGGCTTGTAAGTGGTTGTTCGACATATCGTAGTTATCGACCTATCGCTGTTAGTCACTTCGTTCCTGTCGAGGTTCTCTATGTTCTCTGGCCGCCTGCAAATCCTTGCCTTAGTACTGTCCACTGCCGCTTTTACCCAAGCGCAAGACCGTTCACTGTTAAATGGGAATTCGCAAGTCCAGAGCCTAAGAGATCCAGAGAGGGTCAGCTTGACCGAGGAGCAGTATGGAGAGCTGCCACTAACTTTCGAGCCAAACGAAGGGCAAGCGGGCGTCGATGTGCGCTTTGTGGCACGGGCACGAGGGGCCAGTGTGCTCCTGCAAGATCGCGGGGCGACCCTTGTTACAGCGGGACGGAGAGAAGATGGGAGCGAGCAGCAAACGGTGCTGCGGATGAGCGTGACAGGGGGCAAGTGGGCTCATCCGCCGGTGGCTCGCGAACGACAAGAGGGAACCACCAACTATCTGGTTGGCAATGATCCCACGAATTGGCATGCTGGCATCGCGAATTTCGGCCGTGTGCTGTACGCGGGAGTATATCCCGGAGTCGATCTTGTTTTTTATGGGAACCACCGGCGCCTGGAACATGATTTTCATGTGGCAATGGGCGCGGACTATCGGCAGATACGAGTCAGACTGGACGGGGCCAAAAGCCTGTCCGCTACTACTGAGGGCGCCCTTGAGGTGCGGACCGAGGGCGCGATGCTTAGGTTCGAGCCGCCCACGGTTTATCAGCCGAAAGGGAGGGAAAGGATTGCTGTCGAGGGCCGATATCTCATCCTTGGCGAGAATGAGTTCGGGTTTGAGCTGGGGACATATGACAAGGGATTGCCGATCGTAATCGATCCCGTATTGAGCTACTCAACTTATCTGGCAGGCTCTGGCAGTGATTTTGGAGCAGCTATCGCAGTCGATCAGAACGGGTCCGCTTATATAACGGGCTATACGAATTCGACCGACTTTCCGGCGAAGGGAACAGCGTCTGGAACCTGCGGAGGTAACTGCAGCGTCAGCAATGTGTTCGTTACGAAACTCAATGCAAAGGGCACGGCACTTGTTTACTCCACGATTGTGGGCGGGTCGGGAAGTGACCAGGCAACGGCGATCGCAATCGACGCCTACGGCAATGCGGTGGTCACTGGGACGACGAGTTCTGTTGACTTTCCGCAGAAAAACGGGATCACGGTCGTGATGTCTACATACAGTTCGCACGGCTTCGTTTTTTCGCTCACACCATCGGGGGCGGGCTTTCACTACGCTACATATCTTGGGGGCGACGGGCAGGATGTGGGCACTGGTATCGCGCTGGACAGCGCGGGAAATGCCTATGTCTCGGGAATCACGAGCTCGACGAATTTTCCGGTGACCGCGGGACATCAGATTGGCACGCCTCCTGCCAACTACAGCGGCAATGATATCTTCGTGCTGAAACTTGCGAAGCTTGGGCATCTGCAATATGCCACTTTGATCGGCGGAAACGGATCCGGCAATCCATATCCAAACTACTACCCGTCCTACTCTGTCATCTCTGTAGGCGTTGACTTAAAGGGAGAGGCGACTGTCGGCGGAGCTGCGTACTCCGGCCTGATCACGACAGCGGGCGCGTATCAGTCAACTTGGCCGAATAAAGTTTCGGCATCGAGCGGATTTATACAGAAGCTAGACGCTACAGGAGCAACGCTTCTCTATGGCAGCTATTTGGGAGGCACGGGCGCGAACGGCTCAAATGGGCAAGATTACATTTCACAAATTGTCGTTGATTCGCTGGGGTATACCTATGCAACGGGAACGGCGGGGAGCCTTGACTTTCCCACTACGCCGGGAGCCTACCAGACCGCAAATGCAGGGATACAGCCCGTCGCATTCGTGACGAAAATGGACCCGTCGCTCTCCACCCTGGAGTTTTCGACTCTGCTGGGTGGAAGCAAGAGTAGTTTGTGGCAGGGCGGTTCAAACGGGATGGCGCTCGCATTGGACGGCAAGAATAACGTGATGGTCGCTGGCAGCACCACTCAGACGGACTTTCCGCTGGTAAGTCCGCTAGTAGCAGAGCTGCCGTTTTCGCAGCAATACTCGACGGCGACGGCTTTCCTGTCTGTGCTGAATCCGACCGGCAGCGGTCTGACTTATTCCACGCTCTTTGGTGGATCTACCGGGGCTGCAGCGAGCGGAGTGGCGACGGACTTGAGTGGCGACGCTTACATCACGGGAACTACCCAAGACACGGATCTGCCCACGACGCCCGGAGCCTTTCAGTCGAAGCTATCGACTACCGGTTATCAGCAGCACGCTTTCGCGACGAAATTTTCGTTGTCGCAACCGAATGCGTCAGCCTGTTTCTCGACCAATGTTTTGTACTTTTCATCGATCGATGGAGCGGTTTCTTATCCAAGGACGCTGGCGATCACTAATTGTGGGACGCTCCCATTGACGATCAGCAGCGTCGTGAACAGTAATCCGGCGTTCACGGGGGACCTCACCAACTGCAAGACAATCGCGGCGACCAAGACCTGCAACGTGACGATGCGCTACGCGCCGCTGGCGGGAAGTAGTTACGACTCAGGGACGTTGACCTTCCAGGATAACGCGCCTTTGGCGAGTCAAATCGTGGAGTTGTCGGGAAATGTACTGCGACCGGATATCAACGTCTACCCATATTACCAACTCGGTTTTGGCGATGTTCCCGTTGGTGTAACGGGCATCCCTGTGACGTACCAGATCACCACTACCCAGGGATTGCCACTGCACATCACCGCAGTGCAGGCGACCGGGCCGTTCGCCGCATCGACGAATTGCCCGACGGCTCTGCCCGTCGATCATTACTGCACGCTTTCCGTGACTTTTACACCGACGGCGGTGGGCGCGGCTTCGGGAACCGTGCTGGTCTATGACGATGCGCCCAACAGTCCTCAGAGCATGACGCTATCTGGAAATGGGCTCGCGAGCTACCCAACGCCAGTGCTTCAATATATTTATCCGGGAGCGATCGCGGTTGGATCACCGGGGATGAAGGTGGAAGTTCAGGGAACTGGCCTTTATCCGGCGACGACTCTCTTGATTAACGGTAAGCCTTACACGGGTACCGTGCATGCGTATTACTACGGGCTTCTGTTCACGTTGCCCGCGGGCAGTTTTTCGAAAATAGGGACGATTTCGATTCAAGCCGTGAATCCTTCGCCGGGTGGAATTTCCGCCCCCGCTACCCTGACGGTCTACAGGCGCACGACGCTCGGGGCGGCCGACGTCATCTATGAGCCCTTCACGCAGCAGTTCTATGCCACGATGCCAGCGTCCAGCGGCAACCATCCCAATACGCTGCTTACCATCAATCCGAACACGGGAATAATCGGAACGCCCATCGCGATCGGGAACGATCCAGCAGCGCTGGGCGTCTCGGATGACGGGACTAAGTTGTATGTGGGATTAAACGGAGACCATGCAGTAGTGCCCTTTGATGTGGCGAGCCAGACGGCCGGGAATGAGGTCGTGCTCCCGACTGACCCGCGAAGCGGAGCGCAGGATGCGCTGGACATTCAAACTCAGCCGGGTGTTCCCGGGAATGCCGTAGTCACCATCGGGATTCCTTACACCTATTACAATTCCTACGACGGTCTCACCTTCCTGTCAGACGGGCAGTTTACATCGACGTTCTTCGATGAGCAGCCTAATAACACATCTGTGGGGGGTACACGCTTCTTCGGTAACACTAATGTGTACGGATGGAGCAACTCCTACCAAAGCACTGGGATGCTTCACTTTGAGGTCAGTAATAACCAACTGCTGGAGGCTCCGGGATTCGCGTCGGGTTATAACCTGGGAGCTTACGCCACCGACGGCACCAACTTGTTCGACACCAATGGGCAAGTCTTCAGTCCCACGGGAAACGTAATGGCGACCTTGAATCTCGACAGCTACGTACAGGGCGTGGTGTATGACGCCAGTTCGGGACGCATCCTGTACGCCAGCGACGGAATTTTTGCGGTCGATCCAACGAGTTTCACATCGTTGGGTTTTACCGCAGCACCCGAGGCCAGCAATTCACGCCTTATGAAATGGGGACCGGATGGACTGGCGTATCTGGTTCAAAATCAGAACGCCGGGTATGACATCGTCCAGGTGCGGAGCGACTTCTTCTATTCGTCGACCGGAACCAACGTTGTGCCCACGCTGTCTTCGGTCAGTCCGTCCGCCGTCAGCGCGAAAGGAAGAAACTTTGTTCTCACGGTATCAGGCAGTGGTTTTGTATCGGGAGCGGTTGCGAAGTGGAATGGACACAACCGCACCACCGTCGTGGTGAACTCCAGCACGCTGACGGTTGACATACCCTTTAGCGACATTGCGTCGGCCGGTACGGCCAAGGTGACGGTGACGAACCCGGCGCCAGGTGGCGGCAAATCCAACACAGGGAGCGTCGTTATTCAATAGCCTTGCTTTCGAGTGATCATAAATCGCGATATCACCATCACTAGTCGGATGAGCGCTAACGCCTTGATAACAACAATTGACCAAAAGCCCGTCAACATAGTGTTTCATCTAATCTTCAGAGTCGCCTCGCATAATCGGGCTGTCGTTGAATCAGAAAGGACCGGCTCTGGCAGGCGCCATGCCCTACTCCAGCCTCGCCAGTAAAGCTTTACTGAGGCTTGGTGACAAGGGATTCGTCGCTGTGCTCGATCAATTCAGACCAGCCGAAATGCACTGGCGCGGGCGCCAGCTCTGGGCATAATGATTGACCTTCTTGTCGGGCATAAAGCTCCGCTTTGACGTGGCCGCGTAAACGAAATGATTCGGTCGGCTCTCGCCAACCGCTCGTCTGCCGCCCGAAGGAAAACTGTCTGGGAAATTGACTCTGCAAGAGATCGCAAAAACTGATCCTCAGAAACTTTCTAGAAAAGCGGATAACGGTGTCTATGGAAACGAGTTTTACCCCGTCAGATTCGACGCCCGACGGGCGCTGCCACACATTCAGAACAATCAACATTGCGGACCTTGACAGGCGTCGCCACCACATTCGATTAGTGAACCTCGCGATTGCACTAACTACGCCTGTCGCATTTCTCAATTAGTGTAATCGCCTTCGCCACGGTAAAGGAAACCGTGACGCAACAGAGGAGAGACGCAGAAGACCAACTGGCAGCACTAGATAGCGAGTCTTCATCAATAGAAGCCCTTCTGCAAGAGACGCAGAACAACATCGTCGACTTGGTTGGGGCGTGGAAAAACGGAGGCGTGCAGCAGCGGCAAGAACTGGCGTTGAACCTATTTCCAGACGGTCTACGCTTCAGTCAAGAAACGCTATTCTTTGAACCGGGCAACACCTTGCTGATGAACATCATGCATGAGATGAACGCGAATATTTTGGCCGGAACAATTCTTGGGGTGGGAGACGGGAATTGAACCCGCAACCGTCGGAGCCACAGTCCGATGCTCTACCGATTGAGCTACTCCCACCGCAGACAACGATTATAGCAATTTGCGGCTATAGCAATTTGTGACTATAGCAATTTGCGGTGGAAGTCCTGCGTTGGTCGAAGCAGTCTAGGAAGGCCTTCCTATGCCCATGTACTGGAATCCCATGGCACGCAGACGCGTTGAGTCCAGCAGATTCTTGGTGTCGAAGATGATTGGACGCTTGACCAGGTGACGAATCTTGGCGAAATCCAGAGTCCGGAACTCAGGCCAGCCGGTGGCGATGATCAACGCATCGACTCCCTCGGCGACGCCGTAGGCCGACTCGCAGTACTTCACCGTGCCATTGAGTTGCAGACGCGCCTCTGGGATAGCAACCGGATCGTAGGCCCGTACCCGCGCTCCGCCGGCAAGCAGGTTCTGCGCAAGTTGCACGGAAGCCGATCCTGCAACCGAATTTGTATTTGGTTTAAACGCCAGCCCTAAAATGCCGACATCTTTGCCTTGCACAGTATCGAGCGCAAATGAAACCTTCTGCATGAGGCGATTCGCGACATCCATGTTCACTTCGCGAGCTGCGTTGAGAATCTTCAGTGGAACATGATTCTCTTTTGCCAGCCCGTTCAGGGATTCCATGTCAGACTCCGCGAAGATTCCGCCCATGCCTGCGCCCGGTTGCAGGCAGCGCGGGGCAATTTTCTTGTCCAGGCCGAGGGCCAGCGACAAGCTGACAGCGTCGGCGTTGACGTGTTCGCAGAGGCTTGCAATTTCGTTGATGAAGGAAATTTTGGTGGCCACAAACGCCGTGGTCGCTTCACGCGCCAGTTCCGCCGTTTCGTAGTTGGTAACCAGGACGGGCACACCCCGCATCACCAGGGGATGGAAAATTTGTTTGAGGGCGGACACCGCTTCGCTCGCTCCCGTGCCAAGAATGATCCGGTCAGGCCAATTAAAGTCTTCGACGGCGCAGCCGTTGGTGAAGAACATGGGCTGGCACACAAGTAGACTCTTATAGGCTTTTTCCCGGAGTTTTTTCTCAATCTGCGTGGTCGAGCCAACCCGCACCGGCGTGACGATGGAGAGCACCTGAAAACGTCCGGCTGATGCCGCTGCAAGACGAACTACTACCTCGTCCAGCCCTTGCGGCGAATCTTCAGCGAGAAAAATGACCTGTGTGCGGCGAGCCAATTCTTCGGGATCGGACGAATACACGAGCCGTCCCGAGCGCACGTTGCGGCGAATTACTTCCTGCAGGTTCTTTTCGAAGAAGGTTATGTTGCCTTTGGCGACTTCTAAAATGCGGGAGCTGTCCGTGTGACAGCAGCAAACTGGGGTGCCAAAATCGGCGAGGCACGCAGAGATCACTGTAGCGAGGTAACCGGATCCATAAACCCCAATTTGCATATTCTCTCTTCTGATCGAATCTTCGATTGAACTGCTCGATCAAACTGCCCGACCAACCGTCAATCACTTTCGATAAGCGCGTCCCTGGGATCCGGCGCTTGTCTTGCGTTGAATCTATGGTAATGCGTCCAAAAGAGTTGGCAACGGGTAGAAAGGACATGTACCTCCACCACATGAAATGGGCCGCTGGTTACTGGTTTTCGGGGGTCATTGTGGAAGAGCGGTGAGTGCGAATTGCAGATAAATTCTTTTCTTGGGTTTGGGATTTTCGAATTTATGACTTTGAGGACAGTTCCCCGTGTCCAAGTGGCAGCGGCGCTACGTCTTGCCAACAACCGTCGGTCTCCTTGACGAACATCAACTTTTCCACCAGAACATCCCGCCTGCCGGTAAACTGTGCCCAGCGCTCGTGCGCTATTTTGTAGGCGGCGCGCGCTTCGGCATCATCTTCGGTTTTCAGAATCGTGAGATGCGGAATATAGGGCCAAATTTCCGTGCACTGGAGCCCCCGGCCGCAAAGCTGATCGTGCAACTCGCGCATGCGATAAGCCGCCCGCTTCACCTGGATAAATACCGTCGCAGTAGTTGGCAAAAATGTTTCCACATCTCCCAGTTCGACAGAGAAAGGAATCACGCGCGAGCAAGCCTCTTCCAGAAACTCTACTGCCGCCTGCTCCGTGGACGTCAACTCCCGCGGAGGAAGAATGGTGAGATGGGCCGCCATGTGCTGGGTGGTGGGATGGAGTTCCTGGCGCAAATGTTCTACAAACTCGCCAATCGGATTGCGCAGGTACGTCACCAATGCGTAGCGTGAACTGGCCATGACTCCCGCTTGAAATTATAGACCGAGCGAGGTATTCGAGGGTACTCCACCCGCAGGAGTGTCAGAAATGTCACTCCGCCGCATCATTTATAATCGCAGCTATAATCATGACAGTCGGGGCGTAGCGCAGCCTGGTAGCGCACCTGCCTTGGGCGCACACTCGCCCGCTCTAAACGCTCTCCTGGTTTTGACGACTTCTCGAAAAAACAACAACTTGGGGAGTCTGCTTTTCGCTCAAGCAAAACTCCTGAACCCCAGACAGAAGGGGTTTTGACACAGTTTTGACACAGCCCATGGTGCCCAAAGCAGCTTGATTTTGCGGCAGGCGCGCACGTGTAGTGATGTTCGTTCTCGCCGGCCACGTTTGCTTCCTCGAAATCTCAACCTTGTGTCACCGGCGTGAAAGGGCGCTGATTGGTTGTATCACGTTGTAATTACAAGGCGGCGGTCGCTCTGCAACGCCCTGTAAGGAACGAGGGAGAACGCCAAGAAACAGGTTTAAGTTGTACCGTCCTTGTACCGCGAGTTTTTGCCACGAGACAGGCCACTGCGAGGAGCACTTTCCGTTGAAATGCAAGATTAGGCTATTTCTTCCTACCGCCTTTTAACCTCGCCTTCGACGTTTCTTGGGCGAAGGCTGACAGTCCCGGACGAGTCACGGGCAAAACGGGCAATTCCTCCTCGCGCCACCTCCAGGGAGTGCTCCTGCGGAGCACTAGCCTTAAAGGCAATTAAGAATTGCAGGGTCAAGTCCCGCTAGGGGCTGGACCCGCCACCTCTTCTTGGCGACACATGAAATGTCGCCGAGTGGCCAAAAATGGACAGTTTGGGAGGAGCTAGTTCTGCCACACTCTGGCCATGACAACTAAAACGATTCCGGCATACCTTGAGGACGAGCGCAAGAAAGATAAAGACGCTCAACAACGGATCCAAGAAGAAGCTGCCCGCATCCAGCCGCTGCACCATGGTCATCATCGCGCTGCCAAAGCCCAAGCAGGAATTGCCGTCTGTGGTCAAAGCTGCGCACAAAGCGGGAAACACTGTGTCATCGGCCCGGAAAAAGCCAGCTATCGCGCGAAAGAAGACGACGAAAGCTCGCAAGGTGGCGTAACTCCCAAGGCAGGCGTCGGAGGAAAGGAGTGGGAGGGCGACGGGTCGCGTGTTGTTTTAGGTCGTCATGCATTTTACGAAGCCATCTGTGGCGAACTGATCGAGTTGAATGCTGAATCGGGAGCAGAATGGAAAATTCAAACGTTAACGAAGACTCTGGCATGAAAGTCGATTCGATCGGCGATTCATCGAGCCCTGCACAACAGCGCCCGGTGGATGAAAGATTACAGAAGGCACTCGATAAAGCTCTGTACGCCGGTGGACGGCCAGCGGCACAAAAGATTAGGAATTTCTTGAATGGAACTTGGTTGGGCGAACCGTTTCATGTCGTCCTCAAGGATGTTCCCGCCGGCGCCTGGACCGTCGCGATGGTGTTTGATCTCATGGACATAGCACTAGACCGGTCTAAGTTTGCGGTGGCCGCCGATACATCAATCGCAATTGGGATTGCCGGCGCTGTGGGTGCTGCAGCAGCCGGTATTACGGATTGGTCAGACGTTGATCCTCCAGCTCGCCGCCTCGGATTAGGGCACGGCCTGCTGAACCTTGGTAGCACCGCACTATTTGTAACGTCCCTTCTTTTGCGAAGAAACAAGTCCCGCAGGAGCGGCCGCATCGTCGGCGCTCTCGGATATGCGGTTATGGCTTATGCGTCGCACCTGGGCGGCAAAATGGTGT
>Ga0185299_10000272_pt1 | contig 155900 bp, 126 predicted proteins | sample PaiPotPPA55metaG_FD_128002 | JGI IMG/M metagenome (GOLD analysis project Ga0185299, IMG submission 128002) | Iron sulfur acid spring bacterial and archeal communities from Banff, Canada, to study Microbial Dark Matter (Phase II) - Paint Pots PPA... ...
ACCGGCTCCGCAATCACCACGCCAGCGCCGACAACCTCCGCCGGGCAACCACCGGCAACCGCGAGCCCCTATAATCGAGACCGCTCACGGGTGGGGAATTTCGGCGAGCACAGGCGGGGAACTTCGGTGAGCGTGGTCACAAGGGCATCACCGAACTCGCTGCCTTTCACACCCAGCATGGGCACGCCGATGTTCCCCACGGCCACGTGACCAAGGGCTACAACCTCTCCTCGTGGCTCACCACTCAGAAACAGAAGTATCGAACCGGCCGGCTGGCCGCCGACCAGGTTGCCCAGTTACATGCCTATGGAATCGATCCGAAAACCCAATGGTCGGTCGATCCCGAACCACTGCCGAACTGGGCCGATCAGCTCCGCGCCGTCACTACCTGGCAGCAGGCATACGGTCATCTCGACATCCCGATCGACCATCGCGACGACGGGCTGAGACCAGGAATCTGGTTGGCCCGTGCGCGAACCGGGTACCGCGCGGGCACGCTTCCCGCCGATCAGGCAGTTGCACTGGACGAGCTCGGAATCGATTGGCAGACAACCGCATCGTTTTCCGACATGTGCCTGATCTCGCTGCGGGACTGGCTCGAGACCAGCGGTCACTCGAATGTGTCGCGACCTCATGTCACGGCCGAGGGCCTCAAGCTGGGCGCCTGGCTGATGCAGTGCCGATCCGCAGTTCGTAAGGACAATCTCAACCCCGACATTCACCGAGCCCTCATCGATCTCGGCGTGCAGTTCGAGACTCGCTCCAAAGGCTCATGGGACCGCGCTATTGAGGAATTGACCGAATATGCACGTGCACAAGGCAACCCGCATCCATCCCACAAGCATGTGACTGACAGTGGGTACGGGCTGGGCGGCTGGCTGACAGCTCAGCGACGCCACTATCGCGCCGGAATGCTTGCGCAGGAATGCTTGCGCAGGAATGCTTGCGCAGGAACGTATTGCACAGCTGCAGGCGCTCGGCGTCGATCTCGATCCACTCCAAAATCAGTGGGACCGTAGCCTCGCAGCCTTGACCGGGTACCGACAACGCCACGGCGACACCGAGGTTCCCCAGAGCTTCTGCACCGAAGAGGGCTTAAAATGGGGCAGCTGGCTAGCCACTCAGCGGACGCGGTATCGGAAGGGGCAGTTGCCCGATGAGCAGGTAGCCCAACTGGACGCCCTCGCCGTCGATTGGGAGCCCACCCAGACCGCATGGAACCTGGCGCTGGCCGACCTCGCCGAATTCCGTCGGGCACAAGGACACGTCCAGCTGCCCTCGGGGTACACCATCAGCGAGGGGTTTCGGCTCTACGGATGGCTGCACACCCAACGGAGCAAATACCGCGCGGGGCGACTGTCCGAGGAGCAGATCAGGGCGCTGCTGGACCTCGGCATCGGCCTCAATTAGATCCGGCTACCAGATTAAGACTTCTTCTTGTGGACCCCCCAACTCTTGGGGTCGAAGATCGCCACAGTTTCCGTCAGGAACTTTTTAGCATTCAATTCACTATAGTCCTCCTGTATCGACAGGAGGCAGGTAAACATCAGAAGCCTGCTGATGCCCGGGTCATGGACCGAGAAATGAAACCGATTCCCGACGGACGAGCCTCTCGACATCTCAAATCCCGCACTTTGGCTACTCTTGAATGCAAAGCTGAACGGCAGGATACCCCCCGCCGAATCCACATTAGAAGCCCGATCGCCACTCACGACCCCACCGAGAGCGCCGCCCAACTTTCCAAACATCGGCTCCCGCCCCTCCTGTTGGAAACATAACGGACCAGTGTGCCCATCAGCGCTATTGAGGGATCCATTGTTCAAGACGAAGTCGTCGACAAACGCATCGAGGGCTCCGCGTTTCTTTCGTGGTAGATATGACACCTTTCCGACCTTGACGCCTTTCGCGTCGAGGGCAGTCACCGTATTTACGATACCGGCGAAATCATCTAGATTCGGCCCAACAAACACTCGATGTATCTGCGCACCAGCTCCCTGTGCAACATCTTTCCTAATTCGTGCTATCGAACCTTGGACCCCAGGGGTTGACACCCAAAAGGTCGTACCTCGAATTTTGTATTCGGGAACGACATCGAACTCGGTAACGTCATTCAGCATCTTTCAGCCTCTCTGAAAATTTATGCCTGCGGAAGCACGCCTATGCGTGCCACTCCAGCCAAGGCCACCCAGTCACCACCACCACCTGAGCCCCCACTGGACGACGAACCCGACCTTTCGAAATCGAAGCCTTTACTCTCGACATCGGCGACCACGCTACCCACACTAGGCCATCCGCCCTGCGAAATAGAATTATATGCCTTCTCGATATCCTTTGTCAGTTTCTCGGCCGCACTCTTGATCTCCTTGTACAGCTTGATAATCTCGGCAACACCGCTGACCACCAGATGAACGGCTTGATAGACCTTGAGCATTTTCTCGGCAGTAAACACACCCGCAACAGCGTCCGCGACCGGATCCTCGGGACCGAGACCGACAGTTTCAATAACCGCATCTCCCGCTATCATCTCTGCGGCCTGCTTCGCAAGGTTTCTAATCGCGTTATCAATCAACCTGCCGACGGCGTTGACAACAGAGGCAACCAGCTTCAGAACTATATCATGGCATTCTTTGAATGCTAGGGCAATGACCTTGGCGGCATCACCCACACCGCCGATCCCCATGGTCCAACGGAACAGATAGGAGTCGAAGGCAGTCGCCGTGTCACCCTTCCATTCGCTACCAATCTTCCATGATGCTTTTCGGAGGGTTCCAGTGACCGTGTAGCACCCGTCCCCCAATGTATCGTAGGCGTCGTGGAGATATATCAAGCGATCCCAGTCGCCCATCAAAGGCTTGAATATCTGATCAATAAAGCTGTGACCGGTGACCATCTTATAAGCCTTATCGGCTACCCAGATCTCACGGCCCGCACCGTTGAAATTTTCCCGGATGGTTTTCTTCTGATTCTCGATTTTATCATGAGCCTTGCCGCTCATGTAGTTTTTCGTTCCGTCTTTCGCCTTATCTTTCAGCGATGATTTCTTGGATGACTCATCCCCATCCTTTCCGTCACCTTTATCTTTATCCTTGCTCTTGTCTTTATCTTTTTTCTCCCCGTTGATCCAATTTGCCACCGAGTCTCCCCAACCTCCGTCGCTGAAAGTCGGACTGGTGTTCGAATTGGCGGGCTCCTTCAGAGAGACTTCCTCGTCTTGAAAATTGGCGGCACCGTTCGAAAATTTGGGGAGCGCTCCGATATCTGGTGTACCGGAGATCTCACCTGGGAACAGGTTCCTCAGCGCGGCGGCGTTCTTCTCGTCCTCGGTCCGCAACTCGCTGTCGACCGCAGCGATCTTGTCCTTGATCAATCCCATGCCCCGCTGGCACCGACTGAGCTTGTCACTGATGAAATGCGCCGCCGGAGGCACGGCTTTCTTCGCCAGGGTGAGCACCCCGTCCAAACCATCGGTATCGGAGCACTCCATGCCCGCCCATGTCATCATCGGGCTGAAGTGCTCGCTCTGCTTGGCGACCAAGTTCTGATAGCCATTGAAGTCTTCCGTCGATGGCACGTTGATCACTGTGGCCATATATCCCCTCCGGGTCTCGATACAACGTGTGCAGGCTACCCGACCGACTGTGCGGTCGCATGGGTCGCTGTCTGCTTGGACGCACGAAGTAGCCCAGCGGTTCCCATCGAGTTCCGGTGCCGCACAGGACCTCCAGAACTGAGGGCACTGCTGCACTCGGCGGCAGCGCCGTCTATCATTTATCCAGTCGACCACGGGTGCGGGAGTTTCGGATGGATGAGCCAGACTTAGACGAAATCAACTTCGACGCGGTACTAGCCGAGATCGACCAGAAGGAGGCCGATCTCAAGGATGCTCAACGTCGACTAACCGCAACCACCAAGACCGTGCGATCCGCTGACGGCTTGGCCGAGGTCACCGTAAGCGCCACTGGTGCAGTGACGTCTGTCCAACTGGTTCCGGAGGCGTTCCGCCGCAGCACGCCTCAATATCTTGGTAAGTCCGTAACCGAGGCGGCCCAGCAGGCCACACGCCAGGTTAGACAATCCGCACGAATAGCAGCAGCGCCCCTCACCGCGCTGGGCCAGGAGTTGGCAGACGCAGTAGAGGAGCCACGAGTCCCCCACTCACAGAACAAGCCCAGCCGCCCCACGGGTCTCGGCACCGAAGCGAGCTCGACCGATCATTCAGCTCGGGTCGGCGTCGATATCATGGGAATCGTTGCGGTCGTGCACATATCCCCCGACGCATTTCGCGGTGGAAACACCACCCGCCTGGCCGCGGCGATAACAGAGGCTGCCGAGCGTGCCGCGAGACAAATGTACGAAACCCGTATGGGCGCGGTGGAGTCGGTTGTCGGTGCAGAGGAAATGCCGAACACAGAAGCATTCTTTCCTACCCCGGTTGCAGTCGAGCCTGCGAATCCGGTTGCGCCCCCGCCCCCACCGGCGTACGTCCCACCGCCTGCACCGGCCAGCCCAGCGGTATCCACATGGAATCCGATCAGCGGGCGCCCCGGGGAACAGATTGTCGGGCCATCAGATTGGGACGACGATATGGGGGATTATGGGAGCGGGCAGCAAAGATCGTGGCTCCGCTGAGACTCCGCAGCTGTCTCGGCTGACGGCTCGAACGAATCTCTCACGGCCCCAAGCTCACTCGGCTAAGGCAATCTCCTTGCCCCCGTGGCCTCCGGCTACCGCGGTCTCAGACGACCATCCGAACTTCAGTCACAGAGGTCCCGACTCGGCGAGCTCTGCGCCGCTGTCGAACTGTGGCGGTGGCGGTGGCGGTGGTTGGGGCTTGTCGCCCCCGGTTGTCTGCTGCGGTGGCAACACGGGAGCAGGCACGTTGTTCGATCCGCTGCCACCCCCAGAATCGGGTGTCGGCTGTTGGCTCCCCGCCGGCTGATTGGTCGACTGATGACTTCCCTGCACTTGGTCGGTCGACTGATGACTTCCCGGCGACTGATCACCGGACTTCTTGTCCGGCAATGGCTGCTTGTCGTCGGGTGTCGAGGTGGCGGCCGTGCTCTGATCTTGCGAGGTGATGACCGGAATCCCGTGCTCGTCGAGTTTGAGACTGTAGGACTTGCCCTTGCCGTCGGAATCGGCCAGAACCAGCTCCAGAGCACCGTTTTTGCCATGCTCCAGCTTCATCTGCTTGCCGGCAATATCGAACTCGGCCACCGGTTTTCCGGTCGTATCCGAGATATTCGAGTTGGCGTTATGGGTACCCAGGATTCCATCGAGACCCTGCTGGATCTGGGTTGTCAGGGAACCCAGTCCCTGCGTCACAGACTGACCCAACGACGAAAATGTCGAACCGAGACCACTGACCTGCGAGACGGCCGATTCGGCGGTCTGAGCCAACGAACCGAGACCAGACAAACCCGATGTCAAAGTGTTGACTGAGGATGGAGTTGTGCTCGTGGGCGCGCTCGGTGTGCCGGGCTGGCTCGGTGTGCTCTGCAAGCTCGGCGCACTGGGCTTGCTCGGCACACTGGGCTGGCTAGGTGCACTGGGCTGGCTCGGTGTTACGGGCTGGTTGGGCGTGGGTGGGTTGTTGCGGTGACCGGCGTGATTAAGGGCGTCGACGACGACTTTCAGATAGCCCTGGATAGCGGTGTCGGTTTCGTCGCACAGAGTTTTGTAGGTGCCGAAGTAGCCCTTGGCGCTTTCGATGAAGTGCTGAGTCCAGACCTTGCACAATGCCTCCGCCTTGTCGTCGAATTCCCACGCATCGACCTCGCCAGGGCTATCCGTGCTTCCGCCATTGGCATAATGCGGCAGGACGCTGCGATCCGGGCCGAATACCCCAGTGTCGGCGATCTCCTGGATGTATTTTCTCGTATTGTCACCGATACCGCGACGCATAGAATAATTGATGATCAACGAAACGTGGTCGTTTCCTTTATCATCGTCGTCACCGTTGCGGGTGTCGATCCCCTGCCCCTTACTTTCACCGTTGGCCATGTCGACGCCGTTGATACGGTGGATATCTTTGAGCTTGTTGAACGCATCAACCTTGATCTGTACGGCCTTTTTGATCTCGTCGACAGCATGGCCGATGATGTCAGGCAGCGCTTTGATCTCGTCCGCCGCATCGTCGGACCAGGTTCCCAGCTCGGTCAGCTTGTCGTGCGCTGCCGTACCGGTCTGTCCTTGCCAATACTGCGCCAACTGCCCGGTCGCGTTCTTCTGGTCGTCGTGGGCCGTCTGGATCCCACTCAGCACACTCGTGATTCGCTGCCCCGCACCGAAGAGCAGATTGACCTTCATGTCCTTCTGCTGGAAATACAGATCATCGATCTGAGACTGCGACCCTAACGGCATACCGTCGGACATCTTGTCGCCTGTGAGGGCGTAGCGCGCCTGTACTAGGTGGAACCAGTTCAGCGAGTCCTTTCCGCTGTCGAGGATCTGGTCGACGTCCTGGCCGGTGTTGTAGTCGCTACCTGTATCTGCGCGGACGGCGGTATCGATAACCCCACCCGTCGTACGATCCTTGTTGTAGCCGCCCCACACGGCAGTTTGCTTATTGGGATCACCGTCGGCGATGACGTTGGCATACGCGACCGAGGCGTCATTGCCGAGATTGAAATTCGGATCGTCGCCGCTCACGACTACTTCCCACCCTTCGCCAGATCACCAGTGCCATCGAACGAAACCTTGGCCAGGTCGTTGGAGAACTGAGTATCGGAGGACTGCATAGTGTTCGCGGCATAATTCAGCGCATCCCGGAACGCCCCACACGCATCCGACCAATTCTGCACCGCATCGGTCACCGCAGTGAAGCCCTTCACGATGTCCCCCGCCTGTTGCGCGTAGTGGTCCCCCAGATCCTTACCGTCGAACATGTACTGCCACGACTTGGCTGCACCCGATAACGCCTGCGCCGCATTATCGAACGAAGTCGCCTGCTGGCGAACCCCGCTCGGATCCATGCTCATGTAGTCGTTCACCGACAACCTCCCTCCATGCACATGTGCCCACCCCGGCCTCCGACCGATACGAGCACTCCTACCTCAACCACGAGTCCGGTGGACCCGATCCCTCGAGCCGGGCCTCATCGATATCGCTCCAGTCCGATGGCAGCACGTAATCATCTCGGCGATGTTGTGCACCGCGTTGCCGCTCGGCGGCGGCTGCCCTCGTCCGGGCGGCGGCCTCGCTCATCAGTCGGTCCCGTTCCTCCCGGGCTTCCCGGGCGGCGCGCTCTGCTGAGGTCTCCTCTTGCGCGGCCACCTGTTCGCCAATACGGCTGGCCGCCGACCGGGCCCGAGCATCGACCTCGTCGAGCTGATCTGCGGTGCGCCGCGCGGCCGCGCTGAAGTCCTCGCTGATGCTGTTGATACGGGCGAGCCAGTTCACGGTCCCTCCGAACCTCCCCACATAGACCGTCCCGAATGCGAGACAAGCCTGACTTAGGATCATCGCAGATCGCCCTTCGGCGTGCTACCACAGGAGCGCACCCGTCGACTCGTGCACCACACGGCCCGATCGCGCTACTCACTGTGCCTCGCTTGCCTCCGAACGATTCCTGCTACTTGGATTCGACGCACGCATGGGATGGTCGGTTCCGATGTTCCGCAGATTGGCCCAATTCGGCTCGATCTGCACTGCCCTGAGGCCCTACTTCCCGATCCGCCCCTGCTCGGTCCGCACCCACTCCGTGGTCCCGTCGGAGTTGTGGTGGAACTCCCAGGCCGAGTAGTCGCCGTCGTTGTCCACGACGGTGAGGTGGTCGGCGAAGCCGTCGTGGTCCATGTCGGTCCAGACGTCCATGGAGTGGGTGCCCTCGACGGTTTCGGTGTCGGGGAGGCCGTCGCCGCTGAGGTCCTGGGTGGGGTGGTGCATTTCGACCGAGCCGAGGTGGCCGAGGTCGGAGTGCGCGTCGACGTTCGGCATGTCCAGGCCTGGCAGATCGCCCGAATCGATCATGTGCGGCTCCTCGGAAGGGGGGGTGCGGCGGGAGGTACGTACCATCCTGTCATCCGAGGGGGCCGCGGCGCATCACCTATCCGGCGGCCTGTGGATAACTACCCGGGCTGTGGATAACTTTGCCATCCCCGCTGGCGGCGCCTCCCTAGTCGCGCGGAATGATCACCCACAGTGCCAGGTAGATGAGGAACTGTGGGCCGGGCAGCAGGCACGACAGCACGAACAGCAGGCGCACGACGCCGGCGTTCCAGCCGAAGTATTCGGCGAGGCCGCCGCAGACACCGGCGATCCACTTGTCGTTGCTCGAGCGGGTAAGGCGGCGGATTTGAGTGGTCATACCTCTACTCTGCGGTTCGACACCCCTCGCGCGCATCGGGACCAGGACCGACCCACACCCTGATTTCCGCGGCCCCGGCCTCAGGGTGCAACCCCGAACTCACTGCGCGCTCCGCCACCCGTATGCCCGGGCTCGTCCCCGCACACCACGCACGGCACACTCTTACCGTGAGCGAGCGCAGCGTGACCCTCGAAGCCACGGCACGAATGGCCGGCATATCCCGGACTAGCCGGGTGAGCGAACCTATGCCGCGACGCGCCGCGCGCACGACGGAGCCGAGCGCCAGCGAGGTGGAGTCGTGAGCGGAGCGCAGCGGAGTGAACCATCAGGCCAGCGCGCCGCGCGCACGACGGAGCCGAGCGCCAGCGAGGTGGAGTCGTGAGCGCGACCCTGCACGCCCGGGGGCTGGCTGCCGGGCATGGCGAGCGGATGCTGTTCAGCGATCTCGATTTGGTGCTCGCGCCCGGGGATGTGATCGGGCTGGTCGGGGTCAACGGGGCCGGGAAGTCGACGCTGCTGCGGATGTTGGCCCACGGCACCGCCCCCGAGGGGGAGATCGCGCTGAGCCCGCCGGATGCGACGGTCGGATATCTCGCGCAGGAGCCCGAGCGGGTGGCCGGGGAGACCGTGATGGAGTTTCTGTCGCGGCGCACGGGGGTGGCCGTGGCGCAACGGATTATGGATGAGGCCGCCGAGCGGCTGGGGGACGGCGGGGAGGACGACTACTCCCCCGCCCTGGAGCGCTGGCTGGCGTTGGGCGGGGCGGACCTGGAACAGCGTGCCGAGGAGGTGGCCGCCGAGCTGGGGCTGGCACAGAGCCTGGCGAGCGGGCTGGATACGCCCATGCTGGGGCTGTCCGGCGGGCAGGCGGCGCGGGCGGGGCTGGCTTCGGTGTTGTTGTCTCGCTTCGACATTCTGCTGCTCGATGAGCCGACCAATGATCTGGATCTGGACGGGCTGGCGCGGCTCGAGCAGTTCGTCACCGGGGTGCGGGCGCCGCTGATGGTAATCAGCCACGACCGGGAGTTCCTGGCGCGCACGGTGAATCGCATCGTCGAGCTGGATCTGGCACAGCAGCAGGTGGGGCTGTTCGACGGCGGCTACGATTCCTATCTGGCCGAGCGCGAGATCGCCCGCCGCCATGCCCGCGAGGCCTACGAGGAGTTCGCCGACACCAAGGCCGGGCTGCAGGACCGTGCGGCGATGCAACGCAACTGGCTGGAGCACGGCGTGCGCAACGCGCGCCGCAAGGCCAAGAACGACTCGGACAAGGCCGGTCGCAAGATGCGCGCCGAATCGACCGAGAAGCAGGCCTCGAAGATGCGGCAGACGCAGCGGCGCATCGAGCGGCTCGATGTGGTGGAGGAGCCGCGCAAGGAATGGGAGCTGCGGATGGAGATCGCCGCGGCGCCGCGCAGCGGTTCGGTGGTCGCCGCCCTGTCCGGCGCGAGCGTGACCCGCGGCGAGTTCACGCTGGGACCGGTGAGCGCCCAGGTGGATTGGGGCGATCGCATCGTGCTGACCGGCGCCAACGGCTCCGGGAAATCCACCTTGCTGGCGCTGCTGCTGGGAAAGCTCCCGCCCGACACCGGAACCGCGACGCTGGGCTCGTCGGTGGCCGTCGGCGAGGTCGATCAGGCGCGCGGGCTGTTCCGCGGGAGTGCCACGCTGGCGGACACTTTCGGTGCCGAGATACCCGACTGGCCGGATGCCGAGGCGCGCACGCTGCTGGCCAAGTTCGGCCTGCGCGGGCACCATGTCCTGCGCGCCAACGACACCCTCTCTCCCGGCGAGCGCACCCGCGCCGCGCTGGCGCTGCTGCAGGCGCGCGGGGTGAACCTGCTCATCCTCGACGAGCCCACCAACCACCTGGACCTGCCCGCCATCGAACAACTCGAGCAGGCCGTCGAATCCTTCACCGGCACCCTGATTCTGGTAACCCACGACCGCCGCATGCTGAACACGGTCCGCGCCACCCGCCGCTGGAGCATACAAGCCGGACAACTATCGCAGGCCTAACCGAGCTCCCCCACCCGACGGTGTCGGGAGCTCCGTGTGTGGCCCGACTGAGCAATCCCTATCGGCGCTGATCAGCCCCTGTGGGGTGCTGCAGCCGGTGCTCGGTGCCGACAAGGGTTGTTCAGCCCCGCTTCGACGACGCTCCCGCCGGTTCGGGCAGGCTGGGGCGGGGCCCGACTAGGCAACCCGTTTCGCCTCTGAGCAGCCTCTGCAAGGGCCTGTAGCTGGTGCTCAGTGCCGAACGGGGTTGCTCAGCCCCCTCGACGACACTCCCACCGCTCAGCCGGTGCCGGCTATGGCGGCGATCAGGGTGCGGTTGGCGGCGGTTTGGGTGGTGACGATCTGGGTGAAGGTTTTGGGTTGTTCGCCGGGCTTTTGCTGGGTGAGGCGGACCTCCCATTGGGTGCCGTCGGGGCTGCCTCGGGTGATCTGGACGCAGTAGCGGGTGCCTGTGGGGATCTGGTCTATGCCGCGTTGGATCTGTTCCGCGGGTGGGACCTTCGAGTCGTCGGCGACCACTTCGCGGGCCGCGGAACCCGAACGCTGCACGTAGTAGGCGCGTTCGAAGGCCAGGATGGCGTCGGGGGCGGAGCCGGTGCCGCCCGGATCGGTGCCGGAGACGACATCGGCGTCGTGGCGTTGGTCGCAGCCGTCGGTCGCGATCGCAGCGGTCCGGGGCGCGGCGGCGGCCGTCGGCGCGGGCGCGGCCAACATCCCGGGATGGCGGTGTTTTCCGGTGTGCAGCACCGTAAGGATCACCGAGACGACCACGATCGCGACCCCGGCCAGGATCAGCACGCTCACGATCTTGTCGCGGCTCGGGGGCGCGCTCGTCTGCCGCGGCCGGGCGCGGCGCAGCCGCGAACCTGCGGCGTTACCGGACCGGTCGATGATCTTCGGTACCAGGATCGCGCTATCGGGTTCGCCGTAGTCGTACTCGCGCGACGGCATCGGCTGCGGCGGGGCGACCGGCTCCGGATTCGGTTGCCGCACGCCCTGATCGAGCCATTCCTCCCAGCCGCCGTCGCGGTCGTCCGATCCGGGGATGGGTAGCGGCCCGGGCCGAGGCCGAGGGCGGCGCGCGCCCGGACGACTCGGGCGCCGCCGGGCGGGGCGCGCCGGGGGACGCTGCATCGGCAGGCCCAGGTCGAACGGATTGTCCTGGCCTGGGTCCGGCACGCCGGAATCAGATGGTGTCATCGCCGATCAGAAGGAGTCATCGCCGAAATCGCCGATGACCGCCGCCGGGACCATCTCCTCGACGGCGGCCGGCGCGGTCACCCCGAGCTGACCATCGCGCTTGGCATCGCCGCCACCCGTACCCGGTGCGGGCGGCAGGGCCAGGCCCGCCGCTGGGGGCGGGGCCGCTGGGGGCGGCGGGGCAGGCGTGGAGGTGTCCGAAGGAGGCGGGGGCGCGGGCTTCGGATCCGGTGTGGGCGCGGGCGCACTCGTTCCGGGCGTGGTGTTCGTCGGCGCGGGTGGGCTCGATGCCGCGGCGCCCGGCGTGGGCGGAATGATCGAGCCGGAACCGGCCTGCGGCGCGGGCGTAGACTGCGCCGCCGGGCCGCCGAAGTTGAACAGGCTGGGCGTGGTGGCGCCCGCGGTGCCGCCGCTGGAACTCGGATTGATCAGCTGGGGTATCGCCTGCTCGGCTACCGTCGCCCCCTGATCGATGGCGTGCTCGCCGACCTCGGCGATCTTATCGATGAGTTCGCTGCCGATGTTGACACCCGCGCTGATGGCGTCGGAGCCGACATTGACGCCCGCGGAAATCAGCTGCTCCTGCAGCTGCAGTTGCGCGGCCGTGGCCGGGTCGAGCGGCTGGCTGTTGCCGCCGTTCACGACCGCGTTGGGCGCGCCGGTGTAGGACGCGTTGTTGTCCGGGCTGTAGTTGTTCGAGCCGTAATTGTTCGAGCCGTTGCTGTTCGAGCCGTTGCTGTTCGAAAGATCGCTCGAATAGGTGGGGGTGCCGTCGCCCGAGTAGTTCGACGAGAGGTCGACCGGGGTCGTGACGGTCAGCGGACCCATCGCAGTCAATTTCTGCGTGTGCCCGTCCATTTCGGTCTTCGCCGTGTTGACCGCGGTGATCGCCTCGCGCAATGCCTGCGTAGCGCGGGTGATCACGGCATCGGTGTCGGGCGCGGCCTTGGCGTTGCTCAGGATCGTGCGCGCGTCCCGGCGGAAACCGTAGATGATGCCGTCCACCTGCTGCGCGGCCCGGGAACTGGTGGCCTGCGCATCGGTCAGCGCCTGCACGTACTGCGGCCCGCGATCGGAGATGTCGCCGATCTGGGTGCGCGTGGTGCGCAGCGCAGGCACGGCCGCATCGGCGGCGGGCCCGGCCCAGGTCGACTCCAGCGCCTGCATGCCCTCGCGGTGCGGGGCCTCGGTGTCGGCGGCCTGTGTCGTGGACTTCGTCAGCGCGGCGACGATGGCCGCATTCGGGGTGCTGACGCCGGTGCCGAGCGAGGCCCGCAGCGCCAGCATCGGCTGCACCAGCCGCGCGACGATGGGCGGATCCACGTTCGGATCGCTGGATGTGGTTGCGGGCCTGGCGGTATTGGTCGACGCCGACCGCCGCCTGAGCCCCGTGCCTCTCCTCATGTGAGCGTCTCCCCGGCCTTGGCGATGGCGGCGGCGGTGCCGGCATCGGAGGACTGCATATCGGTGTTGTATCCGCGCAGCACCTGTCCGTAGGCGTGGACCAGTTGGCCCGCGGTGGACAACGCCTGCACATGTTCGGATACCGCCGCGGTGAACTGGGCCGCGAATTCGGCGCCCACCTCACCCAGATCGGCCGCGAGTTGATCGGGATTCACGGCACCGCCCGCGGCAACCGCCGCGGAGGCCAGCTGCTGCGAAACGGTATCCGCAACGGCTGTATAGGCGGCCATGGCCGCCGGTTCCAGTTTCAATGCGTCCACTGTTCCCCCTCACGGAAATCAAGCTTTCGCTGTCGCATCATGAGACGAGATCCACCATACGTGCCATCCTCGATCTGCGCGCTTCGATCCCACGATAGTTCACCAAACGCCCAGTTCGAATGCGCCACGGCGACACAGCAATCCACCAGCTTATAGCGACCGTCCGGTCTGAAACTCAGACCGCGGCCACCCGTTTTGCCAGGTCGTCGGCCAGCTGGCGGGCACGATCGGGGTCGGTGGCCTCGACCATGACGCGAACCAGCTGTTCGGTTCCGCTGGGACGCAGCAGGACCCGGCCGGAGTCGCCCAGGATCGCCTCGGCCTCGACGACGGCGTCGCGGACCTCCTCGGACGCGGCGACGGCGGCCTTATCCGAGACCGGGACGTTCACCAGCACCTGCGGGACGGTCCGCACCACGCTCGCCAGATCGGCCAGGCCGCGGCCGGTCTCGGCCATACGCGCCATCAGCCTCAAACCGGTCAGCACGCCGTCGCCGGTGGTGCCGAACTTCGGGAAGATCATGTGGCCGGACTGCTCGCCGCCGAGGGTATAGCCGCCGCGGCGCAACTCCTCGAGCACGTAGCGGTCACCGACGGCGGTGGTGCGCATCGCGATTCCCGCCTCCCGCATCGCGATGTGCAGGCCCAGATTGCTCATCACCGTGGCGACGAGGGTGTCCTGGGCGAGCTCGCCCGCATCGCGCATGGCCAGGGCCAGCACGGCCATGATCGCATCGCCGTCCACCACCGCGCCGGCGGCGTCCACGGCCAGGCAGCGGTCGGCGTCGCCGTCGAGGGCCAGGCCCAGATCGGCGCCGTATTCGCGCACCGCGCGGCGCACCGGATCCAGATGCGTTGAACCGCAATCTTCGTTGATGTTCAGGCCGTTGGGCTCGGCGTTGATCGCGATGACCCGCGCACCCGCCTCCCGGTAGGCGGCCGGGCCGACATCGGACGCGGCGCCGTTCGCGCAGTCCACCACGACGGTCAGCCCGCTCAGGTCCCGCCCCGTGGCCTCCACCAGATGTTCGACATATCGCTCGTGGGTCCCGGCCAGGCTGTAGTTCGCGTCCACGTGCCCGTCGACGCCGGACAGGCTCAGCACCCGCCCGATCTCGCGTCCGGTCGGCCGCGCGAAGACCTGCGCGCGCACCAGTTCCTCGATGCGGTCCTCGATGGCGTCGTCGAGCTTGTGCCCGCCCGCGGCGAAGATCTTGACCCCGTTATCGGGCATCGGATTGTGCGAGGCGGAGATCACCACGCCCAGGCACGCGTCGTAGGCGGCGGTCAGATAGGCGACCGCCGGAGTGGGCAGCACGCCCACCGAGAGCACGTCGACCCCGGCCGAGGTCAGGCCCGCGGTCACCGCGGCCTCGAGCATTTCGCCGCTGGCGCGCGGATCGCGGCCCACCACCGCCACCGCCCGGGCCTTACCTCTGCTGAGCACCTGCGCCGCCGCGGCACAAACATGCAACGCCAGTTCCGGACTCAGCGAATCGTTGGCCAGCCCCCGGACTCCGTCGGTGCCGAACAAACGTCCCATTACAACTGCCCCTAGGTGTTGGATTTCGGCGTCCACGAACCGGACCGCGAACGTCGTGTTGTGCAGCGGCATCGGTGAATCCCGCGGGCGCACGCCGGGCTCGACCGCGACCTCGACCGCCGGTAGGCGACTGGCCGCAATCCAATACTGCACCGGCACACCGTCGTTCCGACGCATTATCTGCCGGAATCCACCCGGGTATCGGGAGTGGATCCCGGCCAAAAGCGTGCCGGGATGACGTAGCCGTTAAACAGCACGAGAGCAGGCGCCCGGGAAGGGCGCCTGCTCTCGTGCAGATGCCGTGTCGACCATACCCGTCCCGCGCCACAAGGCGCCGGACGAGATGGCCGCACGGTGCAAGATCAGCGCTTCGAGTACTGCGGAGCCTTGCGGGCCTTCTTGAGGCCGTACTTCTTGCGCTCGACGGCGCGCGGGTCACGAGTCAGGAAGCCGGCCTTCTTGAGGGCCGGACGATCCTCGATGGTGACCTCGATCAGCGCGCGGGCGATACCCAGGCGCAGCGCACCGGCCTGGCCCGACGGGCCGCCGCCGACCAGGCGGGCGAAGATGTCGAACGACTCGGCGCGCTCGACCAGGACCAGCGGGGACTTGACCAGCTGCTGGTGCACCTTGTTCGGGAAGTAATCCTCGATGGTGCGGCCGTTGAGCACGAACTGGCCGGTACCCGGCACCATGCGCACCCGAACCACGGCCTCCTTGCGGCGGCCGACGGTCTGCACCGGACGGTCGATCACGATCGGGGCGACCTCGACCGACTCGTAGGACTCCTCGTAGCCGGCACCCTCGTCGACGATCTCGACGGCGGTTTCCTCGACGGCGGTGTCTTCGGCGGCGGTGTCCTCGGCGACGTATTCCTCGACGACGGTTTCCTCGTTGAACTCTTCAGGAGCGGTCACTGGGCCACCTGCTTGAACTCGAACGGAGTGGGCTGCTGGGCCGTGTGCGGATGCGACGGGCCACCGTAGACCTTGAGCTTGCCGGCGATCTTGTTGCCGAGCTTGTTCTTCGGGATCATGCCCTGGATGGCACGCTCCACCAGACGCTCAGGCCGGGTATCGAGCAACTGCCCGACAGACCGGGACTTCAGGCCGCCCGGGAACCCGGAGTGGGTGTAAAGCTTCTTGTCCTGCCGCTTGTTGCCGGAGACGGCAACCTTGTCGGCATTGATGATGATGACGAAATCGCCACCATCGACGTTGGGGGCGTAGGTCGGCTTGTTCTTGCCACGCAGCAGATTCGCTGCCTGCACGGCAAGGCGGCCGAGCACTACGTCAGTGGCGTCGATGACGTACCACTGGCGGGTGACGTCACCCGCCTTGGGGCTGTACGTAGGCACAGTTCTTCCCTGTCTGTCGTCGTGTTCTACCGGCCAGGCGAACGGTCGAGCGATCCCGGCGGCCAGCGGAGACCCGGGACTCGTGGCACGGCACGGGACAACCCGCGACGTACCGCACGCCAGCGGGTAACGGTACCAGTCCGGCCGCACACCCCCGAAATCGATCCCCGGACGGGGATCAGACGTGCATCGGCGGGCCGGGATCGAATTCGTCCGCCGGCACCGGGAAGATATAGCTGAGGCTGCCGATGCCGGGACGAACACAGTCGTTCCAGCTCTGCTCGATGCCCGGCGCCAGGCGCGCGGCGGCGTCCGGGATCGCGCAGTTCGGCACGTCCTGCGGGACGGCCGCCACCTGGTGGATTCGGGGCCCGAGCGGCGCCCGCGGCGCGCCCGGACCGAGGACGGCGCCCGACGCCGCGACCAGGGAGGCGGCGGGCAGCACCGCGACCGCGATCGACCGGGCGGCACCGCCGCCTGCTCCCGGGCCGATCAGGCCGGCAGCCCCGTGCACGGCGATGGCGGCCAGCGCGACCGCCCCCACGATGGTCGGGGCGCCGAACAGGTTGTCCTTGACCTTGTTCCACAGCTGGCCGGGCTGCTCGTCCTCCACCGGCGGCTCCGGATGACGTGCGCGCGGACCGGCCGGTTCGGTGCCGAACCCCATCTTGGTCGTCTGGTTGGTGTCGGCCGGCGAACCCGGGGGGCTGGTCACGCGACCGCCCATGGGGGCGAAATCGGGACGCACGTTCGACACCTGCTCGCGGGCGACGTGCACGGTCTGCTCGACGGCATTGTCATCGTCGTCGGGCGCCGCATGCCGCGGCTGCGACGCCGCTCGCGCATCCGGGACGTGCCCGGTCGGCTCGGGGCCGCGCCAGCCGTGGCGGCCGCCCTCGGACACCACCGCGGAGCCCTGGGTATTCGGCCGCTGCGCGGCGGAGTTGGCCGCCCCCTGCGCACCGGGGTACCCGGCCCCGGGACCCGCCGGACCCCGGGGGGACCCGGGGGGACCCTGATTCACCGGGCGGCCCTGATCGGGCGCGCGCGGCGGGGTCGCGGCATGACCCGGCCCCAGCGGGACCGGGCCCGGGCCGCCGGGGCGCGCCGGCTCGGGCCCGTACCCCTGATCGGGACCCTCGTCGGCGTATTCGCTGTCGGTGACCAGCAGGTGCGCCGCGCCCAGCACCAGGGCGTGCATCGGATGGTCGGCCACGCGCAGGCGGTGCCCGAGATGGTTCTGGAACGCCAGCCGCAGCGCGTCGTTGAAACACACATTGCCGGCCAGCAGCACGGTGGAGGTGTCCGCGCGGATCGAGCGGGCCGCGGCCATGACCTCGATCACCACGTTGTCGGCGTGATGCGCATCGCGCATGGCGTCGGCCGAGATCGGCACACCGACCGATTCGGTGGGCTGCTCGTCGTCGCCGTTGACCGACACCACCAGGCATTCCCGGCCGTCGGAGTAGACGCCCGTGGCGCTGGTGGCGGCGCGACCGGGCTCGGGCGGGGTGACCACGCCCAGGGCGCGCACATAGCCCGATAGCGCCACCGACTCCGGTAGTGGCTCGCAGACGACGTCCAGCTGTTCGACCAGGCGGGCGTATTCGTCGATCTTCTCGTCCGGCCAGTCGTCCGGATACGGCAGCGCGATCACATCGGGCTTACCGCGCACGTACTTGCCGATCGAGGCCAGCGGGTTGTACAGCCGCGCCCGGAACACCAGTTCGGCGGGCCACGTCGCGCCCGCGATGCGGATCTGCTGGTGGCCCAGAATGTCCCGGACGTCGGATATGGCTATGCCCAGATCGGAGCGCTGTTTGTCGGCGCCTGCGGTGTGCAGGCGGCCGCCAGCGTCCGCCAGCAGGTACGCGGGCGGTGTATAGGAGCCTTCCACCTGGACCGGGCGGATCGGTACGCCACCACCGCCGCCGGCCACGGACACCACATCCCATCCGAGATGCACTGCCCCAACTCGAGCCGTCACAGCCACAAGTGTGCCTTCTTCTTCGGCGACACGCGCGACTGGGCAGGTTTATTACCTGGTCGCCGCCGTTTCGCGGGGGTCGGACATTGACAACTCACGCGTTGGCTCCTCATGAGGACGACCTCTTCAGTCGCAGCCGCCACCACGTGATAACCGAGAGAACAACGCCCAGCGCGATAAGCATGCCGATATCCAGCGACCAGATGCCGACGGTGTGCTTCCACAACGTCTCGTTGGTCGCATCCTTACTGAGCGGATTCAGCGCCTGCAGGTTGACCGTCGAGGCGGCCGACCCGAACCCCCAGCGCGAGGGGAAGAACCAGGCGATCTGTTCCAGCACCATGCGGTTGGTGACCGGGATCATGCCCCCGGCCATCACCAGCTGCACCATGATGACGACCACCAGCAGCGGCATCACCTGCTCGCTCGATCTGGCGATGGTCGAGAGCAGCAGGCCGATGATGACGCACGTGATCGCGGTGGCCGCGATATCGATATACAGCTCGAGATTGCCCGACGGAAGCAGCGTGCCGTGCCCGGGCTGCTTCTTGCCGATCAGCACGATCGCCACCAGCACCGCCGACTGCACCAGCGCCGCGAAGCCGAAGACCGTGACCTTGGCCATCAGATACGACGAGGGCAGCAGCCCGACCGCGCGCTCGCGCTGGAAGATCGGGCGCTCGCCGACCAGATCGCGCACCGTCAGCGTGGATCCCATGAAGCAGGCGCCCAGGATCAGCACCACCAGCAGCTGCTGGGTCTCGCCCCCGTTGTCCGGGACGAACAACCCGCCCACCTGTTTGAGCGGGCCCATGGCCAGGCCGTCCTGCCCCGGCACCACCAGGGTCAGCGCGCCGAGCACGAACGGCAGGATGCCCAGGAATGCCAGATATCCGCGGTCGGCAAAGATCAGCCTGAATTGCCGCCGGGACAGGGTCGAGAACTGTTTCCAGGCACTGGATTTCGGTGGTCGCCCGACGTCGCCGCGTGGGGCCGGCGGTGGCGGCGGCGACACCGCGGCCTGTCGCGAGCGATAATTCGCGAACGCGCGATCGGGATCGGCCGCGACCCGCGCGAAGATCTCCGCCCAATCGCTGGTGCCCAGGAAGTTACCGACCGCGCCGGGATGCCCGCAGTAGGCGGTCTTACCGCCGGGCGCGAGCAACAGCACCTGATCGCACATGTCCAGGCAGGCCACCGAGTGGGTGACCACGATGACGGTGCGCCCGGCGTCGGCCAGCTCCCGCAGCATCGTCATGACCTGGCGGTCCAGCGCCGGATCCAGGCCCGAGGTCGGCTCGTCCAGCAGCAGTAGCGCCGGGCCGGTGAGCAGCTCCAGGGCCACCGAGGCGCGCTTGCGCTGGCCGCCCGACAGCCGGTTCACGCGGGTGTCGGCGTGCTCGGTGAGCGAAAGCTCCTGCAGTACACCGGCGATGACCTGCTGACGGTCGGCCTTGGTGGTATCGGGCGGCAGCCGCAGCTCGGCCGCGAAGCCCAGGGCCTGGCGCACGGTGAGCTGCTGGTGCAGCACATCGTCCTGCGGGACCATGCCGATACGACTGCGCATGGACTCGTATTCGGCGTGCAGGTTGCGGCCCTCGAAGGTGACCACGCCCGCGGACGGATGGGTCGCTCCCGCAATGAGTTTGGACAGCGTCGACTTACCGGCGCCGGACGGGCCGATCAGCGCGGTCAGGGTGCCGCGCCCGGCCTGCATGTTCACATCGACCAGCAGCTGCTTGTGGCCCTCGACGGTGAAGCCGACGCCGTGCACGTCCAGGCCCTGCTCGGCGACGGGCTTCTTACGCAGTGCCAGCGTGCCGTCACGGACCAGGAAGTCGACATTGCCGATCGTGACGATATCGCGCTCGCGCAACACCGTTCGCTGTTCGCGGCGGCCGTTGACGAAGGTGCCGTTGGCCGAGCCGCCGTCCTCGATGACCAGGCCCTCGGGGCCCTTCACCAGCCGCGCGTGCCGGCGCGAGGCCAGCGGATCGTTGACCACGATCTGGTTGTCGCTGGTGCGGCCGATGTTCAGCCCGGCCGGCGGAATCCGGTCCGCGCGCGCGACCGGCGCGGTGGAGGCGCGCGTCCGCATCGGCGGCAGCATGGAGGTATCGGCCTTGCCGGTCATCTCGACATTCGGCATAACCAGTTGCGGCGGGCGGACATTCGGTGCGCCCGGACGCTGCGGCGGGCCCGAGGGTGCCCGGTCCGGCGGTGCGGGCTGGCGCGGCGGACCGGGTCTCCCCTGCTGCGCGGGGGCGACCGGACGCTGCGGCGGCGGGGTCGGCGGGCGCTGCTGGGACGGCGCCCGTGCGCCCGGCGCGGGCTGCTGCAGACCCTGCGCGGGTGTCGGCGGGCGCTGCGGTGTCATCAAACCCTGCGGCGGTGTCCCGGGGCGCTGCTGCGGCGGCGCCATCGAACTCGGCGGTGTCATCGAGCCGGGCGGCGGTGTCATCGAGCCCTGCGGTGCCGCCGAGCCGGGAGGTGTCATCGCCCCCGGCTGCGGCGGGCCCGGACGCTGCTGCAGCGGGGCCATTGCGGCATTCGGAATCGCCGCATTGGGCGTTGACATCGGACGCTGCGGCGCCGGGACGGCCGGGCGCTGCGGCGCGCCCTCGAGCACCAGTTGCAGGAGCGGCCCGGTGACCGCATCGCCCAGGCGCACCAGCGTCGGCTGGCCGATGCGCACGGGCCCGCTCACCCGCTGCGCATCCACGAATACTCCGTTGGTACTTCCGTTGTCGGACAGGATCCAGGCGTTACCTTGCCAATCGAGTGTTGCGTGCACGCGGGAGACCAGGGGACTGTCGACGAACAGCGAGACCTCCGGCGCACGGCCGATGGTGATCTGCTGACCTGCGTCGAAGCCCCGATCTACTCCCTCATGGCGCACGGTGATCTTCTGCGCCCCCGGTGATGACATGTGCCGGATACTATTCGAAAGCTCGGACATCGGTGGAGCCCAAATATGCTCGCGCACCGAACGCCTCCGCGCCCGCAACGGATCCGTGACCGCCCCGGGGAGGGAGTACAAGTGGCGAAACGCCAGGTGATCGCGGCGTTTGCCGCACTGGGACTGGTGGTTACGGTGCTCACCGGCTGCACCGCGACCGTCGGCGGCCGCGCGGTATCCATCTACGACAACCCGTTCCAGGTGGCGGGACTGCCCACCAGCGACGGCCCGAGCGGGCCGCGGGCCGGGGTGCCCGACAGCACGCTCACCGCCGTCGGCGGGGACAACGGCGAGTTCGACAAGCTCGCCCTCGACGCCGTCGAGGATATCCAAAGCTACTGGCAGGGCGAATATCCCAAGGATTTCGACGGGACGTTCGCCCCCGTGACCGGGATGCACTCCTGGGACGCGAGGGCCGCCCAGTCCATCCCGTTCTGCGGGCAACCCACCCTGCACCTGGTGAACGCCGCGTATTGCCGCCTGGACAATTCGATCGGCTGGGATCGCGGCGCACTGCTGCCGATGATGTCGGGCAGCTTCGGCAAGATGGCCGTGGTGATGGTGCTGGCCCACGAATACGGCCACGCCATCCAGGCCATGGCCCACACCGTCGACGACAAGACCCCGGTGATCGTCAAGGAGCAGCAGGCGGACTGCTTCGCCGGGGTATTCATGCGCCATGTGGCCCAGGGTGATTCGAAGCACTTCACGCTCAACACCTCGGGCGGGCTGAACAGCGTGCTGGCCGCGACGGTCGCGATCCGCGACGCCAATCCGGGGGATCCCGAATCGGTGCACGGCTCGGCATTCGAGCGGGTGAGCGCGGTGCAGATCGGCTTCACGGACGGCCCCAAGGCGTGCGCGGCGATCGATATGAATGATGTGAACAACGGCCGCCGGGGTCTGCCGCAATCCTTCGGCGAGGACACCACGCATGGCGAATTACCCATCACCAAGGACAATCTCATCGAGCTCAGCAAGGCGATGGCCGGGATCATGCCGGTACCGGACGAGCCCGCCTACGACTATCACGGCGCCAAGATGGGGTGCTCGGATGCCGCGGACACCGAACCGGTGACCTACTGCCCGGCGACCAATACGATCGGCGTCGACCTGCCCGGCCTCGTTGCGCGCGGCGCGGCGAATACCGATGAGCAGAACGGCTTTCCGACCCGTATCGCCGGCGATTACAACGCCTACGTGGTGTTCGAGTCCCGGTACGCCCTTGCGGTGCAGCACAGCCTGAATCAGCGGCTGTCCGGCGCCAGGACCGGGCTGCGGGCGGCCTGCCTGTCCGGGGTGATCACCGCCGGGCTGGGCGATCCGGCCCGCACGGTGGCCAACGGCGATATCGCCCTGTCCCCCGGCGACGCCGACAAGGCGGTATCGGGGCTGCTCGCCGACGGCCTGGCCGCCAGCGACGTCGAGGGCGAGACCGTCCCCAGCGGATTCTCCCGCGTGGACGCCTTCCGCGCGGGCGTACTGGGCAACCAACAGACCTGCGAATCCCGCTACCAGTAGGCGACTTCGTCATTCCGGCGTGCTTCTTGGCCGGAATCCACATCTGCGTGCCGAGTTCGGGGCGTGGATCCCGGCCACAAGCATGCCGGGATGACGACTGTGCTGCCCTACCCGAAGGGCGGCGGGGCGGCGGGGTCTAAGCGGAGCATGCGGTTGCCGAGATGGATTTCGGTGCCGTACATCAGGGCCATGGGCTGGTTGGGCTGCAGGCGGATCCAGTCGTAGCCGGGCGGGCGGACGCTGGTGCCGTTGGTGGAGCCGCGGTCGACGATGGTGACATCCCAGTTCACCAGGCGGATTTCGGCGTGCGCGCGGGACATGCCGCCGGAGTTGTCCTCGATCTTGAACGGCATCATGCCGCGCTGGGCGGCATCGGAGTGCTGCGGGTCCCGGCCCAGCACCGCGTCGACGACCAGGGTGAGGGTGGTGCCGTCGTCGAGCACCAGCGTGCCCAGGGGCGGGCGCAGCACCTCCGAGGGCTGTTGCGTCTGATCCACCGGCATCCCGCAGACGGTGCAGAACGCCGCGCGCGGATCGCTGGGATGCGCTCGCGCACATTTGAATCCCAGCACCCGCACCGTCAGGGGGGCGGCGCGCTCGGTCTCCTCGACGCGCCCGCGCAGCGCCGGATCCGGCGGCGGCACGCTCGCGGGCCCCGATCCGGCCGGCGGCGATTGTTCCCCCGTCGTGCCCGCCCCGGCGTCCCGATCGCGCGCCCGCGAGCGCCGCGGCTCGAACCAGATGATCGCCCCGCCCGCGGGCGCCACCCCCTCGACCAGCGCGCCGATCCCCCGTTCGGGCAGCTCGGGATCGCGGCCGGGTTCGTCGAGGACAATCGCCACGGCCCGCGCCGGGGGTTCGGCGACCCGATCGACGGTGAAGGCGGCCTCCGCGCCGCGTACATACTCCACGCCGCGCTCGCCCGCCAGCACCGCGGTGACCGCACCGTGCAGGAAGATCGCTACGCCACCGGATTCGGCCGGGGACACGATCCCCAGGTCGATGCGCGCGCCGGGGCTGATCTGCTCCGCCTCGTGCAGCAGCCAGTTCGTCGCCTCGCGCGCGATGAGCCGCCCGGGCGCGCCCGGGCTCTGCTCGGCCGCGGTGAACACCAGCTGCGCCAGCGCCTCGGCCGCGCGCATGGCGGGGGAATCCTCGCGCACCGGGCCGCCGTCGCGGTGCCCGACCAGCACGACGACACCGGCAACCCGAACCACAACATGGTTGCCGGAGACGACCTCGACCTGCCGATCCCTCAACGGAATCGACTCCCATGGAGGGCTCGGCGGGTCATTGTCAGCACAGGAACCAGGTTAAAGCACCACCGCCGCACAGGTCTGCGCCCCCGGTTCCGGCACCGCCTCGATGCTGTACGGTCGCGACGCTGCTGTCCTACGATCTGTCCGGAGGGAAAGAGGTAATGCAGGCCACCCAGTTCGCGGTGCCACCATGAGCGTTCTGCTGACGGACCGGTGAGGCGCGTGCGATCGCGAACCTTCCGCCGCGCCGGGCTGGGCCTGCTCACGCTGGTCCTGGCCGCGGTGGCCGGAATCAGCACGGCGGACGCCACCTCCACCACCGTGCCCGGCCACGCCGTGCCGGGGATGACGCCCGCGGATCTCGACACGCTCGAATTCGGCCCGTATGCGGCGAATCCGGCCGACTATCGCCCGGCGCTGGACTCGGTGGGTGCCGTCTACCAGGTGGAGGCGCGCCGGATGTTCGGCTACGTGGCAGACCCGTCCGATATCGCTCCCGGCCTGAACTTCCTGTCGGACGTGGAGATCATCGCCAGCGATGCCATCGGGATCCGCGACAACGACCATTTGCTGCCGCGCAACTTCCCCGCGATCGCCGCGGCGCGCAACTTCATCGGCGGCGTCGTGGTGGGGCGCAACAACCGCAGTGGGCGCGCCCGCGAGTCCGCGACCATCGCACTACTGCGCTTTCCCGACGAGGTCGCGGCGCGGGCGGCGGCCGCGGATATCAACGGCGCCCTGGGATCCCCGGGACGGCATCCGATCCCCATCGCCGGGCCGGACGCTCAGGCCGGATCGGCCGACAATGCGATCGGTCAGCTCGTCTCGGTGCGCGGCCCCTACGTCGTCGTGGGCCAGGCGCGGGTCTCGCGCCCGGATCCGGTCGCCCTGGCGGCCAGGCTGAGCACGCTGGCGCAGGCACAGTTCGCGGCGATGGCGGAGCTGACGCCCACGCCGCTGGACGACATCCCCGATCTTCCGCAGGACCGGGACGCGATGATGCGGCGCGCACTCACCGACCCCGGGGGCGTGAGCGCCCTCGACTATGCGAACACCTCCCTCCAGGGCGCCTACGGTCCCCGCGCCGCACTGCATTTCGAGGACGATGCCGCCCTGATGCGCCGGGTCTTCGCCGGCGACGGCGTCGATCTCGTGGCTCAGAACGCCGGAAAGATCTACCGCACACGAGATCTCGATGCCGCCTTCCGGCTGCAGGCAACGCTGACCATCGTGGGCCCCGACGACCGGGAGCTCGCGAATCCGCCCGGCATCACCGATGCGCACTGCGTGCAGCGTGGCCAGGCGGATCCGGCGACCAACGCACAGTCCGTCTGCGTGGTGGTCTATGGGCGTTACGTCGGTCTGGTCGGGGCCGGGACCGTACCGGCAACCAAGACCCCGGACGCGCTGTATCAGCGGGCGGCGGCCCAGTACTCGATCCTCGCCAGGAGCCGATAGCGGTGCGCCACATACTGTCTCGACGAACGATCGGCGGCCGGCGACGGCGGCGTCGAATCGCGCGACTAGCGGCGGCGGTGATCATCTCGGCGGCCATCGCGTTGATCATCGCGATCGCGCCCCACGGCTCCTCTACCGAATCCGGCGCGGTCCATCTCGGCACGCTCGATCCGGGCAGTTATCCGACCGTGCCGCGCGCGGTGAGCACACCCACCGATGCCGATGCGGCGGTACAGGAGTCGATCCGGCTGGGCGAATTCGTCACGCTGCTCTCCGATGTCGACCCACGGCTGGCCTACGGAGGCGGCGGCAAGGCGGTCACCCCGCAATATCCGCCGGACTCGCTCGCCTACCCCTACCCCGACCAGACCGCCGCGCGCGCCGCAGGCCTGATCGCGGGCTGGACGACCGGCGCAACACACCGCCCGAACGACGCGATCGGGCTGCAAATCCAGTTGACCGTCCTGCGATTCGGCACGGCGGATCAGGCCGCGCGCGCCGGAAACCTCATGGCCGATAACGCCAGCAACCTGCCCGGCCAGCCCCGCGCGAACCGGGCGCCGCTGGCGGTCCCGGGCTACAGCGGCGCCCGGTCGGTCCTGACCGCCTTCGATACCGTCGACTCCTGGCTCCCGCAGGGCGAGCTGCTGGTCGGCGTGCACGCGGAGGACGATATCGCCGAACCCGACGGCCCGGCGCCGCTGCTCGACCTCACCCGGCGCGTGCTGGACAAGCAGCTGGAGCTGCTGCCCGGCTACCCCCCGACCCCCGCCGACCAGATCGCCACGGCTCCTTCGGATATCGCCGGCATGCTCGGCCGGACCCTGCCGAACGGGTCGGGCGGCGCCACCATGGGCGTCTATGCGGCCCACGCCGCCCTGACCGGCGACGGTTACCCGGTGGCCAGCGCCCTCGCCTTCCGGGACGCCGGGGTGGATCTGATGGCACGGGATCTCACCACCGTGTACCGGACCGCCGACCAGGCGGCGGCCCGGCGATTGCAGACCGCACTGTCCGGCGAGCGTGCCGCACAGTACGAGCCCATCGCCCCGCCGCCCGGTCTGCCGGTCGCGACCTGCGGGCATCTGCGGGACAAGACCGCCGCGGCGGCGCAGTACTACTGCTCCGTGCCCTATGGCCGCTACCTCGCCGAGGTGCCGGCGGAACAGCCGCGGGATCTGCAACAGCGTGCCGACGCACAGTACGAGCTGCTGACCTCCGGCGGCTGAGGAGTTCACGACAGCCCTCCCAAAGGTGCTCCGGTGCGGTATTTTTGAGCGGCTACCAGGAGGAACGGGGGGCCGGCGATGATCGGCACGACACGCCGCACACGAGTGGCCCTTGCCACGGCGGCACTGGCCGCGCTGCTGGCCGGATGTGGGATGAAGGGGACCCCGATCGCCGCCGAAATCGACGTGCGCACCCTGGATGCCGGCGCCTACGCCGTGGACAGGCACGCCTACCCCCAGACCGCCGGCGATAACGGCGCGCTGGTGGAGGGCATTCGGATGTCGCGGGCGGTGGTCCCGGTGCTGCGGATCGACCCGTCGCTGGCGATCGGGCAGGGCGGGCGCGTGGTGAAGGACAACGCCGAGGCCACCACCCACCTGCTGGCGCAGGTGTCGAAGCCGGTCCTGGACAAGGAAAATCTCCTCACCGGGTACAGCACCTCCGGTGCGGACAAGCCCGACGAGCCGGGCAGCGACGTCGCCACCTCCGACACCACCTCGCTCACCGATTTCGTGATGCGATTTCCCGACTCCGACACCGCAGCCCGGGCCGCGGGCGAGCTCGAGGACGCCGACTTCGGTGTCGACCCGGTCGATAATCACAAGCTCACCCTGCCGAAATATCCGGGCGCCTATATCCATTGGCGTCCCGGCGTCGCCACCGTCGGGGCGTTCCTGGCGCATAAGGAGTTCGTGATCTCGCTGTTCGTCGAGCGCCCCAAGCCCGACGATCAGGATCTGCTGGCCTGGGTGCAGAAGGGCCTCGACGCGCAGGTTCCGGCGCTGGACGCGTTCACGGCCACCCCGGCCGATCGGCTGGCTAGCCTGCCAGTGGATCCGGACGGCCTGCTGGCGCGCGCGGTGGTTCCCGACCGCGGCCAGGCCGTGCCCGATCGGGATCGTTTCGCCAGCTACGGTCCCACCGATTTCGTCACCAACGGCCAGGACGCGGCCGGCCGGGAGAAGCTGGTGCAGGACACCGGCCTCGACGCCGTCGCGATCGCCGACACCAGCACGGTGCTGCGGGTGCGCGACGCCCCCGCGGGGGCCAGACTCATCACCGGACTGATCGCGGCCGCGGGCGGGGACTACGGCGCGGCCGATGCCCCGGCGAAGCTACCGGGCGCACGGTGCCTGCAGCTCAACAGCACCGGCGGGGACACTCGGCAGTTCTCGTACCGCTGCTACGTGACCCACGGACGATACGTCGAGGTGGTCGTGAGCAACGACCGGACCGATATCGACCAGCGCGCCACGGCGGCGTATGCGCTGCTGGCGAACAGCATGTAGGGTACCGGCGGGCCGTCGCCGAGCGAGTGGACGCGGCCGGATCCCACGGGAGGGGAAGTATGCGCAGGTCGGCGGGGATCGCGGCGGTCGGCCTGATGCTGCTGATCACGACGCTGCTCACGGGCTGCGGCTCGGAGCGGCACGGCCCGACCCAGCCGGCGATCGAGGTGAAACAGCTGGATTACGGCCCCTACAACCCGAATCCGCGCGATATGGGCACGCCGAAGAACGACCTGCAGGCCAAGGACGTCGAGGCCGAACGACTGGGTAATGTCGTGCCGCTGGCCATGGATATCGATCCCACCCTGATCTACGGCGGGAATGCGAACGCCGTCGTCTTCGTGGATCCCACCCTGACGATGCTGCCGAATTTCTGCAATCTGGATAAATTTTCCGCGGCAGCACCCGGATTCGTCAGCGGGTTCGTCAGCTATGGCACGAGCAGTGCCTCGAATTCGGGCATCGAGCTGGTCAATGCGGTGATGATCTTCCAGGACGATAAATCCGCCGCCGACGCCGCGGGCGCGCTGGAACATCAGGACTTCACCACCAAGCCCGATTATCAGCCGGTGCCGATCCCCAAATATCCTGCCGCCCACGCCCATTGGGAGCCGGGCACGCAGGCGATCGACGACTGGTATGCGAGCGGGAAACTGCTCGTCTTCACCTCGGTCTACGACCAGGCCAAGATCTGGTTCCATCACACGGATCTGCCCGCGCTGGTAACCAAGGTCACCAAGAGCCTGGATGCGGTGGTCCCGGCGATCGCGAAATTCACCCCGGTTCCGGCGGATAAACTCCTCGATCAGCCCATCGACGATTCGGGCATGCTCGGCCGGACGATGGTGCGGCCCACGCTCTCCCAGAACGACTGGATCAATCCGCCCGGGGTCTACGACGCACACGCCGCGTTGAACTTCTCCAGCGATCCGCTGGAGACGCAGCAGTGGTACGCCGCCGACGGCGTCGACAAATACGCGCAGTACGGCGACGATGTGTACCGCGCGCGCGACGCGGCCGGCGCCCTCGATGCGCGCGACCAGCTCGGCGGTCCCGCCAAACATTTCAAATCCGCCGACCCTCCGAAAAACCTGCCGGTCGCGAAGTGTCGTCAGTACCACGGCCCGCACACCAATGCGATCCGGTATTACTGCTCGGTGGCCTACGACCGCTATGCCGCCCAGTCCTGGGGCGATCAGCTGCTCGATGCGCAGCAACGCATTTCGGCCCAATACGCGCTGCTGGTGAAGGCGAAATGATGACCAGATCCCTCACGCGCGGCCTGGCCGTCGTGGTCGCCGCAGGCGGCCTCGCCGCCGCACTGAGCTCCTGCGGTTCGGCGGTGCCCGGATCGGCGAAGCCGGCGGAGATCGACGTGCGCACGCTCGATGTCGGGACATATCCGGTCGACCCGCTGGACATCCACGACGACGATCCGCCCAACAATCTCGACGCCCTGCAGATCGGCGGGCTGCGGCTGAACGAATACGTGGCCACGGCCTACGATATCGATCCCCGGATGCGGGTGGGCCTGACCCTGAACTCGGAATCGTTCACCTCGGGCAGCCTCGTCGCGGATCTGGGGCCCCAGGACGCCATGACCGCGATCGCCAAGCACGAGGATATGTACTTCGGATTCGAATCCGTGGGCTCGGATCGGAGTAACGACGTCGTCCCCGGTGACTGGCCCTCGCAGGACACCCGGAACGCCACCTCGATCGACCTGAGCGTCATGCAGTTTCCGGACCCTGCCACGGCCACGCGCGCCGCCGGCGAGTTCTATGCCGCCGACTTCGACTTCAATAAGGCCCAGAATCAGCCCCTCCGGCTCGACAAATATCCGGACGCGCACGCGCAGTGGCGGCCGGGTACCCCGGTCATCCGCTCGTTCCTCGCGCACGGTGCCTATGTGGAGTCCGTGGTGGCCTTCGCCCCGACCGCGGATCCGGCCAACCTGATCGCCCTGAGCGATAAGGCCTATGACACCGAGGGGCCGCTGCTGGATCAGCTGCCGCCGATATCCGATGAGGACACGCTGAATCTGGCGTGGGATCCGGACTATCTGCTCAGCCGCGCGCTGAATTCGGGTCAGGACGGCGATCCGCAATACGACGATGAGAACGCGGTATTCGGCCCGCGCGGCATCCTGCACTACCTGCCCGACCGCGCGTACGCAAAGAAGATCTTCACCGCGATCAACGCCCAGAAGTTCGCCAAAACCAGTGATGCGCTGGTGGTTCGCACCACCGATGCCGGCTCGGCGGCGAAGGCCGTCACCGACAAGCTCACTCCCGTGCCGCACCACAGCATTGCCGACGCCGTGCCCAAGCTGCCCGAATCGGCCTGCGTGGACAACACCAACGGCGCCAACGGCATGGACATCGCGCTGGGCGAGCGGAAGCGCTTCACCTGCATCGTCGCCTACCGCCAGTATGTCGGCTACGTCGATTCCAATCAGCTGCTCGACGCCCATCAGCGCGCCGCGGCCCAATACGCCCTGCTGGCCAACAGTCAGTGGGAGCCGTAAATTGGCCACTCGACCAGGATCCGCGTCGGCCGGTATGCTCCGGCGGGGTACCGCGCGCCGACCACCCACCGATCTACCAGGAGTTTGTGACATATGGCGATGAGTCCCGGCACCATCGTCGGTGGGTATCGGATCGAGCGGGTGCTCGGCGCCGGCGGTATGGGCACCGTCTATCTCGGCAAGCACCCCAGCCTGCCGCGCATGGACGCGATCAAGGTGCTCGGCGGCGAGCTGTCCACCAATGCCGAATTCCGCGGCAGGTTCGAGCGGGAGGCGAATCTCGCTGCGGGACTGGACCATCCGAATATCGTCTCGGTGTACAACCGCGGCGAGGAGGACGGTCAGCTGTGGATCTCGATGCAGTACGTCCAGGGCACCGACGCCTCGGCCGAACTGACCCGCGACCGGCATGCCATGACCCCGCTGCGGGCGCTGCGCATCGTCACCGAGGTGGGCCGGGGCCTGGACTACGCGCACCGTCGCGGCCTGCTGCACCGCGATGTGAAACCGGCCAACTTCCTGCTCTCGGTGACCGACGGCGAGGACGAGGAGCGGGTGCTGCTGACCGACTTCGGTGTCGCCAAATCCACCGAGGATCCCAGCGAGCTGACCCAGACCGGCAGCTTCGTCGCCACCATCGCCTACGCCTCGCCCGAGCAGCTGCAGGGCATGTCGGTGGATCACCGTGCCGATATCTACAGCCTCGGCTGCGCCTTCTACAAGCTGCTGACGGGCCAGAACCCCTATCCGGCAACGCAACCGGCGATGGTCATGATGGGCCACCTGTACGAGCCGCCGCCGCTGGCCACCAGGCTCGCGCCGGGCCTGCCGCCGGCGGTCGATCAGATCTTCGCGCGGGTGTTGGCCAAGAATGCGGCCGAAAGATACAACACCTGCCGCGAATTCACCGATGCCGTGGCCAACTCCCTTGTCCCCGGACGTAATTCGGCGCCGACCAGCACCTCCCCGAGCTATCCGGTCCAGGCCTACGATCCGCGGCCGCCCACCGATCCGCGGGCTCCGGTGACCGGGCCGTACGGGCCTGATCCCCGGATCACCAACTCCGGGCCCGGGGATCTGTCCGAGCTGCTGAGCTCGCCGAAATCGCAGCGGCGGTGGCTGATTCCGGCCGCGGTCGGCGTGGTCGTGGTGGCCGTCGCGGCGGGCATCGGAATCTGGGTATCCCAGAGCGGCGGCTCACAGCCGGCCGGTACGACGGCGAGTACGACGACCGCCGCCGCCGCGGCGGGCGCACCGACCTCGGTGGCCCAGGCCAAACAGCAGAATCCGGCCTTCGCGGGCAAGACCGTCACCATGGTCGACGTCCTGGCGGGCGGCAAGGTCTCGATCTATCTGGGCGGCACCCCGCAGACCGACTTCCTGCAGGGGCTGGGGTTCGTCTACAACCTCAGCTACGTCAAACAGGGCACCGAGCCCTCACCCCGCCCGATGACCGATTACGACAGCATCAACGCCGCCGACGACAGCTACATCCTCGCGGTCCGCAGCGATCCAGGCGCCGGCGGCGGCCTGCTGGGGCTGCCGTACGAGATCACCGACTCCCGCGCGACGGTGATCCCGCTGGACGATCCGTCCGCGGTTGCGGCCATGCGGAACTGGGGGACGGACTCGGAGAAGGCCGAACTCGCCACACTGGTTCCGGTGCTGCACAACCGTATTCAGTAGGCGCGCACCACCGCAGCGACTCACCATACTGCGAGTACCCGCCCCGCACTTCCAAGCTGGAATATTCCCCGGTGTTAGGGTACCGAGCAGCGTGGGGGTTCCATCCTTGCCATCTGGACCGTCCCGTTCTGGGGGACGCCGCCTGCTCACCCCAGTCGGCTATGACAAGGGGAGATATGCGAAGAGCCAAGATTCTGCTGGCTGGGGGGCTGGTCTTGCTGCTTGCCGCCGCGGGGTGCGGATCGGGGGCGTCGGACGCTGCGGGCGGGGAGGCAGTGGATGTAAGCAAGTTGGACACGGGGGGCTACAGCACCTCCCCGGTGACCCTGCCCAAACCGACACTCGAACAGGCAAGGCTCTCCGAGGGGCAGCGGCTCGCAAGCTACCTCCCATTGCCTATGGATATCGACCCGCGATTGAAGTATGCCGTCGGCGCCCCGCAATCGACATTCGGCTTCACCGATGAGGGGGCCGGTACGGGCCTGGTCTCGGATAACCTAGGATCTGATGCCCCAGGATTTATAGCAGGATTCGGCAGCGATGGACAATCGGACCAGGACATCCAGATAGCATTAACTCTCCACTACTCTGTGCTGATCTTTTCCGATAATCAATCTGCCGCGGCGGGCGCGAAAAAACTTGGCGGCATACAGTCTTCACGTAGAACCGCCAACCAGCCGGTCACCCTCGATGGACACTCAGATACGCAAGCATTCTGGCTTCCCACAACTGACACCCTGGAGTCATTCACTCCTAGCGGAAATTTCGTTTTATACATATCTATAGTAGATTTCGCCGTGCAGCAGGTCGGTCTCAGCGATCTTTCGGAACTTACCGCATTAGCAATGAAGACTATCGCCGCCGTTCCGCCCGCATTGAAGAATTTTCGTCCAGTCTCTGTCGATCACCTAACCAGCACAGACGCCGACCATGACGGATTGATCGGACATTCCTTATTTCAGGCCGCGGGCCCCGATGCAGGCGGCACAATCGGAATCTATAATCAGCACGGTGCTCTTCTTATATCGACCGACCCGGTAATCGATAGGGACTTATATGCCCAGACAGGGACGGATTGGGTCGTCATGAACGTCGGACGGCTTTATCGAACCCGAGATCCGGCAGCCGCCAATAGTCTCGCAAATGCACTGAGCACCGTTTATCGATTCTATCAAGAAAGCGAGTCTCCGAAAAATCTACCCGAGGCGCGATGTATTGAACGCAAAGATGGGGTCGTCGACGTGTCCAACGGCGTTCCACGGTTTCATTGCATAGTTGCCTACAATCGTTATGTCGCAGAAGTGTGGTCGGAGCAGATAATCGACGTTCACCAGCGCATATCTGCCCAATATGCTTTATTGGCGAAACAATGATCTACACCCTATGCAAACCGGATAGCCAGGACCACTCATGAGCACTAAAATCTCCAAACTGACGGCAGTCGTTGCGACCGCCCTGATGCTTACAGGGTGCGGCTCATCGATTTCTGGCGCACCAGTGGCAGGCGAGATCGACGTCAGACATCTGAATGTTGGTAGATACCCGATAGAACCACTCGACTCACGGGGAGTATACCTCCACTCATATGACAATGGAAAGAGTCTTGCCGCTATACGATTGGCGAACCATGTAGCTCTCGGAATCGATATAGACCCGAGACTAAAATTCGGAGCAGGCGCTATGGCGATCATCCAGGACTACGATCTTTCCCCGCCGCTATCCGGCGCTGGAGCAGTAGCCGCATTACGAAATAAAGTAATTTTCGGCTTCGCGTCCGGCAGCATGGATATTCAGCCCAACGAGATTGTCACACGGTCAGTCAACGCTACCTTGCTCACCCTGACAGTTCTACAGTTCCCTAGCAACAATGACGCCGAACAGGCTGCCATCGACATCGAAGCGAACGACTTCAATAGCCAAGCAGACCTGAATCACCGCGTGCCGCTTGATAGGTATCCCAATGCACACTCTCATAGTCAGTCCGGGGTGCCAGCACTGGAGTCGACAATCGCGCATGGGCAGTACATCGTCAGCGTCTTCACTCAAACACCCGGCGGGGATATCAACGCATTGAAATCGTTAACCGAAAAAGCCTTCGATAGACAGATTGCCATGCTAGACCACCTCCCCCCGCTTTCCCCCGTCGAGGTGATCAAGCAAGATATAGACCCAGACAGAATGTTACGCAGGCTATTAAACCCAGACGAAGACTGGGAGCCAGATCCGCGAAGTCTGGCCGCATACGACCTCCAGGGGTTTCTACAGTTTCAAGCGGACCCTCTCTCCGAAAAGAGGCTGTACCAATCGCTTCATATCGAAAAATTCGGCGTCGGCGGCTCATACTTCAGAATCCTCGGCGATTACACACACCAAGGATTGTCCGACGGGTTCCAAAGTGGCACTGTCAAGAATTTACAGGGAGATCTACTCTACCGCAGTCCGAACATATCGTCGGCACATGACACCTGGTTGAAGATCCTAAATGCACCCGATCCGAGTATGACGCCCAAAAACGTACCCGACACGAAGTGTGCGCAACTCCCGACCGAAGGGGATGTGAAGAACTTCACATGCGCAGTTCGCTACCGCCAGTACGTGGGGCTCGTCTGGGGCAGACAGCTCGATGACGCCCAGCAACGCGCGGCCGCACAGTACGCGCTGCTGGCCAACAGTCAGGGGATGTAGGTCTCGGATGCGCCAGACCCGGCCGTCTCCGACATCCGGGACCTCCTCTCGACCGGCCATGCGACAACCGCCCAACTGGTTACGGAACCCCGGTCACAGCGCGGATACACCGTCCAGATCATTACCTGTAGCCCCTGAGCCGCCCGGTTGGTAGGGTAAATGCTGCAGTCATGCCTGTCAGCTGGGTACAGCGGCACCTTGGGGGAAGGAGGACACACGCTGTTACCACTCGTACGCACGCCGCAGGGGGTGCCACGCGGCGGATCCATCACACTGCAGCTCACCGCAAAGTCGATGGAACCGAACGGGTACGGGCATCGTCTAAGAATGTGTAGCCGATCGACTCCCCTCGTGACAGGGGTCCGCGATCCGCAAGGAAGGAGGGTCCAGATCCGAGGCCGTGCTCGGCCTCGACTGCCCCTGGTACCAGAGCCGGTTGCTCCGAAGGCACAGGGTGGGACAGGTCCACACAGTGGCTCCCCGCCTGACGTGAGCACACCAGATCGGCTCCATCGCCCGGGGGGTGCCCTTCATACTGGGCAGAAGTAGGTGGAACCGAACGGACGTTGTACACGTCCAACCTGACATAACGACTGTCGGCACACAACCGGCCGATCGATCGTAGAACCGAGAGGAGCACGCAATGGCGGGCCAACTTAATGCCAGTCCTCAACTGATGGACGATTTCTCCAAGAAAATGGACACGACGCACGGGAGCCTCCTCACCCACATCTCGTCCACCAAGGCGGACCAGGAGCACACGACCGCTTCATGGAGTGGTGGAGCTCGCGGCGCGTTCGACACGTTCATGGAGCGCTACTACGAGCAGGCTCAGGCGATGACCAACAAGCTGGCGAGCACGGTCGATGCCCTGATGAAGACCTCCAAGGCGTACGCGCAGTCGGATGAGACGTTCCAGCAGGATATTGCGAAGCACAACTCCAGCCTGGATCTTCCCGCAATCTAATTCAGAATTCTTTACCACTACGTTCAAAGGAGCGTTTCATGGCCGCAAATGATACCTCGCGGATCTCCGCTAACTTCGGCGATGTCGCGTCAGGTGCGGACGCCTTCATCGGCCGCGCTCGCGGGCTGATGACCGATCTCGAGGATTTCCACAAGCAGGTCACCGCCTTCGTGACCGAGCATTGGCAGGGTGACGCGAACGAGGCGTTCTCCCAGCTGCAGTCCCAGTGGAACCAGAACGTCATGCAGTTGAACGAGACTCTGGTGGCTGCCGGTCAGCTCGTGCACACCGGAAACTCCGATCTGCAGTCGCGGGACTCGTCTCTCGCGAACATGTTCTGATCCGAGCTCGAACAGCTGTGGCCCCGACGATCTCCGTCGGGGCCACAGCTATGTCCGGGGCCCATTCCTGTGGGCCCCCTTCCGAACTCGAGTCCGATCCCGCGCGCAGGCCGAGGTGGCGGCCTTCCACAGGTGCCCATCCTGATCGGCGTACAGCACTCGTCGCATCGGACGTCGGCCGCGATCGGATGGAATAACGAACCCGTAACGCCGGAGCCCGTCAGGCGATATCCCTACCGACCATCCAAATACGCACAGCATCAGGGGTTTTCACGTTGCGACGCCGCCGCAGGATCCGCACCACCACCCTGGCCGCCGCGACCGCCGCCATGACCGCCCTCGCCGCAACCATCGGACTCGGCTCCGGCACGGCGGCCCCACCCACCCCGGCCGACCCGATCGTGGCGTCCAAGCACCTGCTGGCCTCCCCCACCGCCCCCGACGGCTCGAAGATCGGCATGTTCTACCTGCGCGACGCCCGCCACATCACGCTGCGAGTGCACTCGGCCGCGATGAATCGGGACATCACCGTCGAGGTGCAGCGCCCGGCAGACGCCGCCACGCCGCGCCCCGTGCTGTACCTGCTCAATGGCGCGGGTGGCGGGGAGGATGCGGCGACCTGGCAGCGCAATACCGATGCCTTCGGGTTCCTGGCCGATAAGAACGCCAATATCGTGGAACCGCTGGGCGGGGCGTGGAGCTGGTACACCGACTGGATCAGGGACGATCCGGTGCTGGGCCGCAACAAGTGGAAGACCTTCTTCACCGATGAGTTGCCCCCGCTGATCGACGCCGCGCTGGGCACCAACGGCGTCAACGCCATCGCGGGCCTGTCGATGGCCGGGTCCTCGGTGCTGGAGCTGGCGATCGCCAAGCCCGGCCTCTACCGCAGCGTCGCCTCCTACAGCGGCTGCGCGCAGACCAGCGATCCGCTGGGCAGGCAGGTGGTCAAGACCGCGGTATCGGTATGGGGCAACGGCAATCCCGTCAATATGTGGGGCCCGGACACCAGTCCGCTGTGGGCCGCGAACGACCCCTTCGTGCACGCCGACCAGCTGCGCGGGCTCCACCTGTTCCTGTCCTCGGGCAGCGGCCTGCCCGGCCCGTACGACACCCTGAGCAGCCCGTTCCTGCTCACCCCCGGCGTCGGCTCGCTGGCCAACGAGATCCTGATCGGCGGCCTGCTCGAGGCCGGCGCCAACGCCTGCACCCACAGCCTCCAGCTTCGCCTGGCCCAGCTGAACATCCCCGCCACCTTCGACTACACCGCCACCGGCACCCATTCCTGGGGCTACTGGCAGGACGCCCTGAAGCAATCCTGGCCCACCCTGGCGAAAGGCCTTGGACTCTAACCGATTCGGCCGCTCTTCGGATGCCGGCACTGGCCCGTTCAGCCTGGGCCGGACGGCGGCACGCCCCGGATCCGACCAGCGGCCATGTCCCGCCCCACCCCGAAGAACCGGGCTTCCAGGCGGATGCGGAATCGCCTGCGCCACATCGTCTACTTGGGGAAGAAGCTCGGATCCGGTTCGCAGGTGATATCGGTGGCGGGCAGAGTCCCCTGCGCCAGATAGGTATTGACGGCATCGTTCACGCACGGACTGAGCCCGACTCGGAAGGCGCCGTGAATCCTGGTATCCGCCAGCGTAACCAGGCGTGAGGCCGTCAAATCGCGGTGCAGCGCGAGCCCTTCCGGATATGCGGTGCGGGTGTCGTGGATCGTCGCGAGAATCAGTGCGGGCGTGGCATTGTGGACCTCGGTGGGCGGCTCCACGGGGTCCGGCCAGTACGCGCAGAGGGTGATGTTGTTGGCGAAGGCGCCGAATACCGGCTGGGTAGGTCGCGCGGCCTCGATATTGCGGTAGTACCACGCCGGATCGCGGGGCGCGGCCCTGTCACCGCACATCACCGCGGCCATCCCCGACGATTCGAGCGGCACGGCGGCGCTGATCTTCGACTTCAGTTTGTCCACATCCAGCCCCAGCCCGGAAACACCGTCGGACACCATGCGCACCACGTCGGCCAGCGTGGCATCCAGCTTCGGATTCTCCAGCAGCGCCAGCAGCATCATCGGCACCGTATGCTCGTCGATCAGGTATTGCGAGCCGATGCTCACGATCGGATGCGCGGCCGCGCGGCGGATCATCTCCTCGACGAATGCCCGCACCTGCTGCGGGGTGCCGCCGAAGTGATACCGGTCGTCGTGACGCGCGGCCCACGCCGCCCAATCGTCCAGTGCCGCTTCGTTGATCGGCCCCATATCCTGATACATCCCGATCCAGTAGCGGTCCGGGTCGACGGCGCTGTCCAGCACGATGCGGTCGCTGCGCTGCGGAAACATCTGGGTGTACACCGAACCCAGATAGGTGCCGTAGGAGGCGCCGTAGTAGCTGAGCCGCCGCTCACCCAGTGCGCCCCGGATGAGGTCCATATCGCGCGCGGTATTGCGCGTGGTGATCTGGCGGATCTTCTGCTGGTCACCCGCCAGGCACGAGGCGGCCAGCCCCCCGGCCAGCGCGGCATCGCGCGCATACCCGAACAGGTCGAATCCCGCCGAGAACAGGATCGTGGGCAGCGGCACAGCACAATTCACGGCGTCGGAGCGGCCGATGCCGCGCGGATCCATCCCGATCAGGTCGTATTGCGCCCGCACGTCGGCCGTCAGATTCTTCTCGACACTCGCCATCGTGCGCAGCCCCGGGCCGCCCGGACCGCCCGGATTGCTCAGCAGGATCCCGCGCCGCCGGGCCGGATCGGTCGCCCCGATGCGGGAGATGGCGATGGTCAGGCTGCGCCCATCCGGACGACCATAATCGAGCGGCACCCGCACCCCCGCACACTGCGCGCCGGCCGGGTCCAGCACCGCATCGTTGCAGGGCTGCCACACCACCCGCTGGTGGTAGAACTGGCCCAGCGGATCCGCCGACGCCGACGCCGTACTGCACAGCGCGGCGACCAGCACAAATCCGACTGTCAAGACAAGCCAGCGAAACCATCGTGACGGCATCGATACTCCTCGCGGTCCAAACGCACGCGGGGTGACGCCCCACTGCCCGATTCTCGCACCGCCGACGCGCACATGCGGGGATTCCCCGCCGAGACAACCGATCCGGAGTTTCCCGGGGTGAAAAATCCGGCCTCCCACGGCACTGGGGACCCAGCTCACCCCGCACGGTCCGCCCTCGGGCGGGAGCCCGGACAGTTCACGAGCGGTCGCCGCGAGCGGATCGCGCACAGCAGTGGCTCGGCGTAGCACGAGATACCCTGCGGCGGTGCGCCTTACACCGGTGCAGCGACGCTCGAACAGCTGCACTCCAGCTGCCCGTTCGATCGAAGCGATCCGCCGGGACACCGCCGACTGGATGTAGCCGAGCGAGGCAGCTATTAAAGGATCGTGACAACACGGCGCGCGGTGCGCAGTCTTGTTAAAGCAGAACCCGCCGATGCTTTAATAAAGCTCGTCGCTGAGGGGATCGGCGAAGAGATCAATGTAGGGGGCGAACCGAAACATCCGATTACGGCTACCTCCGGTGACTTCCTCGAGTAGCCCCATGTCACGCAAACCGCCGATCAGGGTATTCGCTGATGGGTACGAGATCGTAAAGAACTGTTGGACGGCCGCGACGTTCACGACTGGATGCTGGAACAGGTGGTCGAGGAGGGCCAGCGACTTCACGTTCATCTTCGCATCGTGTATCTGCTGACGGGTGGTCTCCCTGAGCCCGACGATCCGGCGGGCGGTCTGCTCGGCCTCGCCAGCCACTTGGCCTACGCCGATGAGGAAGAATCTGAGCCAGCCCTCCCAGTCGCCGGCTACTCGCACGCTGGTAAGTCGGTCGTAGTACTCAGATCGGTGAAGCTTCAGATAATGACTCAGGTAGAGAAGTGGCTGGTGGAGGACTCGCTCGTGGCAAAGTAGCAGCGTGATCAGCAGACGCCCCATTCTGCCATTGCCGTCCAGGAACGGGTGGATGGTTTCGAATTGGGCGTGGGCGAGCGCGCAGACCACGAGGGGATGAAGGTCCCCTGACTGGTGAAGGAACGTTTCCAGATCGCCGAGTTGAGCCATCAGTTCGGTCGGCGGTGGTGGCACAAAGGTCGCGTCCCGCAGTCCTCGGGGCCCCACTCCGATCCAGTTCTGCGACGTCCGGAACTCTCCGGGCGACTTCTGGCTGCCCCGCACCCCGGCGAGCAGTTCGGCGTGGATTTCCCTGAGCAGTCGCAGTGACAGTGGCAACGCCCCCAGTCGCGACAGGCCATAGTTCATGGCCCGGATGTAGTTGACCACCTCTTCGACGTCGTCAGGTACCTGGCTGGCATCAGGGTTCGCCTCGAAGGCCAAGATGTCGTCGAGCGAACTCTGTGTACCCTCGATTTGCGAGGACAGGACGGCTTCTCGTTTCACATACATCGCCACGAAGAGGTCGAGGTTCGGTAGCGTGGCCGCAACACCATCCAGCCGCCCGAGCGCGGTCGCGGCGTTCGCCAGCAGGGTGATCAGCCCCATGTCCATCTCCAGTGGAGGTTTGGGCGGAAGCGATGACGGTATAAACGCTCGGTAACCTGCTGGTTGCTGGATGAACCTGCCCGCGCGGATGCTGTTCTGCTCGGTCGTCACTGCACGGACAGTATCAGTATTAAGGCTATGGTGGCATTTTCTTTAATATGGACTGCGAACTGGCTTCATACGTAAGTTCGCTGTAACAAGCCGTGTCGGATGGTGCGCTACACCGTCCGGCCCGTGAACGCCGCGAGCCGGTCGAGCGCCGGAGCGGTCTCGGGGACGGGTTGCGGATCGTCGAATCGCCCGGCGCGCAACTGACCTGCCATCTCCACCTGGACGATCGCCAACGACTGCTCGATCAGATCCTCGGGTAGCTCGACACGAATCCCCGTGGCACGGCGCAGATCCCAGCCGTGCGTGAGCAGATCCGCGATCCGGATCCGCAATCGGACCTCGCCCGTGGTCTCGCCGAGGGGACTCGAGTAGGTCTTCTCCAACGCCCCGGGCGTGGCGAAGACCGCCGTCAATGCGGCCGCCGACGCCCGGTAGGCCCCGAGCGGGTCGTCGCCCAGATCATCCTGGCCCGGGGCGGGCATCGGCCCGCCCTCCATCATCGCGACGAACATCACGTTCAACCTGACCAGATGGGCCACCACGTCACGCACCGTCCACTCGACGCACGGCGTCGGGTCCGCCCACTGCTCCGGACGGATCTCGGCGATCAGCTCGCCCATCGCCTCGAACGCCCGCTCGAGATCGGCCACGGGATCAGAAGTCATCACTCGACCCTATGTCCGTTCCACACCACCCGTACGGGATTTCCTTGACCGAACCACGTCCCACACCGACAGTTCCCGCCGACCACTGATCCGAACACCCATCACACGATCAGGTCCCCTGGGCTGGCGCGCACCACCTCGGCGCGCACCACCTCGGCGGGCAGCACGGTCGCCGGGCAGCACAGTCGCCGGGCAGCACAGTCGGCATGCAGCACAGTCGCCGGGCAGCACAGTCGGCAGGCAGCACAGTCGGCATGCAGCACAGTCGGCAGGCAGCACAGTCGGCAGGCAGCACAGTCGGCAGGCAGCACAGTCGCCGGGCAGCGCGGTCGCCGGGCAGCGCCGGTCGGCCGTACTCCACATCCGGCACCAGCCTGCGACGGTCCGCGCGACGTTATGGCGGCGATCCCCCAGCGCAATTCGCAGTGGTTCCCGATCGAACGCCCGCGGAGCCGACCGCGCCGGGCCGATTCCGGCAGGTGGGCATGCGATCGGCGGCGGCGCGGTCCGGCCGCACACCATTCCTGCAGGTATCGTCGATATGGCCGGGTGAGGTGCCCTGCGCTCACTTGACGAGGATGGCCTGATGGCTAAGTACGTTCCCCGCCTGGTTCTGTTCCTGGCGATTCCCGCGCTGTTGTTCCTGTTGCCCTGGTGGACGCTGGTCGGGGCCACCAGTTCCGGGACCGCGTTCTGGCTCGGCACGGCGGTCTTCCTGCTCGGATACCTCTGCCTGCCCGCCGGCATGCTGCTCGGGCACGGGCCCGCGCAGTCCGATGCCGCCTCGATCGTGGGTGACACGATGCTCGGGGCGATGTGGGTGCTGTTCACCACCTCGGTGCTCGGAAATATCGTCGGGCTGGTGCTGGCCCTGGCCGGTGTGCACGATCCGGGGCGCTCGCGGATCGTCGCGGTGGGCGTGCTGGCCGTGGCGGTGGTGGCGGTGGCGTGGGCCATCAGCGAGGCGCGGCGGGTGCCGCGGGTGCGGCGGGTCGAGGTGCCGATCCCGGGGCTGGGCGCGGGCCTGGACGGGCTGCGCCTGGTGGTCATCACCGATACCCATTACGCCGCGTTGGACCGGCTGCGCTGGTCCGAGCGTGTCGTCGAGGTGGTCAACGGACTGCAGCCCGATATCGCCTGTCACGCAGGCGATCTCGCGGACGGCTCGGTGGCGAAGCGGCATCGGCAGGTCGACCCGCTCGGCAAGGTCTCCGCGGCACTCGGCCGTTTTTATATCACCGGCAACCACGAATATTTCGGGGATGCGCCGGGCTGGATCGAGCATATGACCTCGATCGGCTGGCAGCCGCTGCGCAACCAGCACGAGATCATCACCCGCGACGGCGACCGCCTCGTCCTCGCGGGCATCGACGACCCCACCGGAACCGGCCTGCCCGGGCACGGCCCGGACCTGTCCGCCGCGCTCGCCGGCGCCGACCCGGAGCTGCCGGTGGTGCTGCTGGCCCATCAGCCCAAGCAGATCACCGATGCCGTACAGGCCGGCGTCGCCCTGCAGATCTCCGGCCACACCCACGGCGGCCAGATCTGGCCGTTCCACTATCTGGTCCGCATCGACCAGCCCGTGGTAGCCGGCCTGAGCCGCCACGGCGACCGCACCCGCCTCTACACCAGCCGCGGCACCGGCTTCTGGGGCCCGCAGCTACGCCTGTTCGCCCCCAGCGAGATCACGGTCCTAACCCTCCGCCCGGAAGCCGCCTGACCCAGCCCTGATGATTCGCCGAGGACGGACGGACCCTCGCCGATCGGGAGTTTCGCCAAAGTTGATTCTGAGCAACCCTTTTCGGCGCTGATCACCCCCAGCAGCACCCTGCAGAGACTGATCAGTGCCGAAGAGGGTTGCTCAGTCGGGCCGATCAGAGCGTGCCGGTGGTACGAGCAGACGTAGCGGGCCGGGGTGGCCGAGCGGCCCGCGATGTCCGCTCCGGCACCACCAAGCAACTCGCCTCCACATCTGGTGATGCGGCCACTGGTAGACCGGCAAACAGCAGCAGGGGCTCTGATCCGAGCTTTCGGATCAGAGCCCTTGCTGCTGGGTCGCTTTGGGTTATGCGCTGCCCAGATCACCGTCTGTCATGCTGGCGGTGAAGGCGTCCCACTCGGTGGGAGTGAAGACTAGGGCCGGGGCGGTGGGGTTCTTCGAATCACGCACGCCGACAACACCATCGTCGAGGAAGGCGACCTCGACGCACTCGCGGCCAGCTTGGCTCCGACTGCTCTTGAACCACTTGGCCCCCGACAGGTCAATGCTCACGCTGCTCATGCTCCTTCGCAACCCGCCTCAGCAGGTCTCTGCTGGCCACGGGACTCAGAGATGCTTCCCGAAGGCTCTCGAATGCCCGGTCGTAGAACCTCACATCTTCCTCCTCCTCAAGGTACATGCTGCCGACCGATCCTTCGAGGTAGATGACGGGCGGCTCGGTAGCCCCGCCGAAGCTCGTCTCCCCGAAGTCCAGCTTGACGAATGGTGACATCGACAGGCCGCCTGGATAGCCCGCGCTGAACGGCAGGATCCGCACCGAGATGTTCTCGCGAGTGGACATGTGCGCCAGGTGAAACAACGCCGCGGCCATGACACCATGACTACCCGACATACGGTGCAGCGCTGCTTCTCCGACCACCGCGTCGAGGACAACAGGCTGCGTCTTGCGGGTGATGATGTGCTGGCGGTGCATCCTCAACTGCACCCGCTTATCCACGTCCTCTTCAGTCGCATCCGGCCATACGAAATGTACTCGTGCACGCTCGTACTCGGCCGTTTGCAGTAGTCCTGGGATGAGGTCCGACTGATAGGTCGTAATCTTCCGAGCCGCGGCCTCCAAACCGACGTAGAAGTCGAAATCCTTTGGTATGAGCGCACCATACTGATGCCACCAGGACTTCACGTTCGCCTGCCTCGCCAGCCCGATCAGCGCCACCGTGAGATCCGGCGGCACCCCGTACAGGTCGCAAACCGCTTGGACATCACGGGTTTTGACCCTGCTGTTCTGCCCATGCTCTAGCCGGTTGACGCTGGCGACGCCAATCTCCAGAAGCTGAGCAGCCTTACTTTGAGACAGTCCAGACCGATTGCGCCAGTCTGTTAAATAACGCCCCAGCTGACGCCGCGGCAGAGTTGATCCGGTGGTGGTGTTGCTGGAATCGGCCATGCTGCACTCCATTTCGGAGAGATCTGATGTTCCGCTCAGGAGCCAGGATGCCACCGGTCGCGGAGTATTTCCAGGGATTCTTCAGAAATTTCTACGGAGGCTCCATATCGAGTGACTTCGAGCATCCCGACATGTTTCATGTAACCAGCGCCCGGTTGGCAATGCAAGCGGCCAATCACCTTGCAACGCACAGAACTCAGTGAACGGACACACCGAGTTCGCCGGGCGCCTTCATCTCCGACGCGATAAGTCGAGGTATGCGATGGAAAAGACGACATTCGCCGACACCACAGTCTCCCGGTGCACCTACTACCGGCGCACCTGCGGGCTACCAGCCGGAATACAACCACCACTGGGCCGGATCGTAGTGCGAGCCGGAATGATCGGGGCGATCACCATGCCCGGCCGCCTCGGCCAGCGGATACGCGATGACCTGCTGCATCACCGGATCACCCTGGGACCCATCATCTGTCATGTCCGATCCGGACGATGGACGTATCTCTGCCGCCCAGATCTGCCCGATGACGTGCAATTATTCCGGATACTATTCGCGCTCAACACCTCGATCGTGCCCGCAGGCAGCGAGATCGCACTCCCCTCCCCCACCGACACACGATCGGAATACCGGTGCTGGATCGTCCCGCCACGAGACACCTTCCGCCCGTCCGGACTGGTCATCGTCGACGCCATAGAGAAGGTGACGAAATGACCGCTGCCCGACTGCCTTCCAAAGACCAATTGCTCCAGGCATGCGCAGGGATCGTGTCACTGGACCACCCAGTGTTATTGGCCAGTTTGGAATTATCCAATCTGCACGAATCCAGACTGAAAGCCTCCGCAGTAGATATTCCAGAAATCGACTGTGCACGAACAAAACTGGTGCACGACATCGATCAGTGGATGTCCGCGAACGGATCTGACATAGTGGGGGCGGCATTTCTGCACACGGAAACGGTGGGGATGGTGATCGACAGAATGGCAGAATATTCCGCAGCGGCCCGTGCAGCACTGGAACGCGACGTCGGCGAACCACATCTGCATTATCTCTGGCACCGGCTCTCCGAGATCGCCCTGGCCTACACGGATTTGGCGTCCGAGATCCACGCCGGGCGGCGCAGACTCCCAGATTTCACCGATCCATGGCCCGCCCGGAACGATTCGGCATCGGCGCTCCGGACATGATCGGGCACAACAGGATCGCCGATGCACGCGAGGAGATAGGTGGTCTGAGCATCCCTTTTCGGCACTGATCACCCGCTACAGCGCGCTACAGAGGCTGGCCAGTGTCGATAGGGGATGCTCAGTCGCCCTCAAAGATCCTGACAGTTCCGTATGCCGCGGTTCATCGTGTGGTCCTGACTCGCTAATGTGGTGTGGCCGGATGCGTGAGCAGGTAGGGGACATGACATGGGAATCGTTGGTTTCCGGACGCGACCAGAAGTGGCAACTCTGTCAGCGCCTTCAGTTTCGGCAGGTTGCTCAGCGCGGTTGGAGACACGAAATCGTGGTTGCGTAGTCGATCGTCGAGAGATCGGTGAACAGCGAGGTTGCCTGGGCCGAGGTCCTCGGATCCGGCTACAACGCCGGTGGAACAGTGGGACGTTCCCTGGATGTCGCCCGGGGACACCAACCGTTTCAGCCGCTCGAAGTGGAGCACGGTCAGAGCACACTGAGCGTTTACAATCTAGCGAATCAGATCTTGTGCGGCAGTGGAGCGTATCGGTGAGGATTCCTGCACAGGGCAGAGGTCGCCGTTATCGCTGGGGGCTTGTGGCCCTCGTACTGTTGGTTGTTGCATGCCTGCTTGCTTTTGGTTATCACCGTTTCGTCGCCTGGCGCGACCGGCCGAGTGAGGCCAGGCGTATTGCCGAGGCCGCGACAGTTGTCGGATTTACTCGTACCGCAGTTGTCGATATATCCGACAGCAGCAACCGGTCAGATGATCATTCGATCTCTATTCTCACGCCTAGGCAACTCGATGATCGACCCCACTCCGGCACCACCAAACAGTTCGCCTCCGGTGATGCGGTCACCGCGCTCCTGCATATCAAGGAGCGCCTGGCCCGCCGATGAACCTACCGGTAGACCGGCGTGCGTTCACCGATCGACCGGTGGGCGCACGCCACGGGCGACGAGCGACTTATCGACAATTCACACAACGGATCGGGCACACCGCGCGTCGCTGCTCACGATTTGCGGGGCAATCGGCACAATCCGTGCCATGAGTACGTACGGGACTGCGGTTATTGCCGATACAACGACGTGCGAAGAGGCCGAGGCGATCACCGCGAATATGCGGAAGCTGGCGGCCATGACCGTGGATCGGTGCACCCTCAACCCGGTGGCGCCGGTCGGTGAGCTGTGGCGGGCGTCGGGGTACGTCGCCATGTCGACCTCGGAGATGATCGGCGCGGACCTGTTCGCCGGGGTCGATACCGGCCGGGCCGTCATCGCCGACGATATCGACGAGTACGGCGCCGTCTGGACCGCCTGGCGGGTGCACGACGCCGAACCCGTTGTGGTGTACCGGAAATACCTCGCACCCGACGAGAAGGCGGTCGACGCCGAACTGGCCGCGAAGGATCGGGCCGACCCGGACGCGGCGCTGGATATGGCGGAACTGTGGGGCGCGAACCCCACAGTCGTCGCCGCGGTCGAGGATCATTTCGGGGCGATGTCACAATCCCTGGGGATGGTGGGAGCGCCCTTCCAGCCGTGGCTGGATGCCCTCGAGCTGCAGTGGCCGATCTAGTTCCAGCGTGATTGCGCCCGGCGCTTGAGCGCCGGGGCCGCCTGCCCGTTGGCCATCACCTCGAGGTCCTCCAGGAACTTCTCGACGCTGTCGGACTTGGCCTGCAGCGTGGCGACCTGCTGACGCACCCGCTCCTCGGTGCGGTCGAGCATATTGGTGACCAGCTCGGCCTGCAGGTCGCGCACCATCTGCCGATGGAGCTGGCCGATCTGGTCGCGACCCTGCTTGCGCACCCGCTCGACCTCCGCGGAGGCCGCCTCGCGCATCTGCGCGATGATGTGGTCCGCATCGGCCCGGGCATCGGCGCGCAGCCGCTCCAGCTCGGTCTGCGCCTCGGCGAGGGCGTTGTCGTAGGACCGTTTGGCCTCGTCGAGCCGATCGGCGGCCTTCGTGCTCTCATCGAGCTGGCGCGCGATGACGTCCTGACTCTTGGTCATCATCCGTTTGATCGGCGGCAGCAGCCATTTCACGAAGATGAAGACAATAACGGCGAAGCCGAACAGCTGACTGAAGAAAACGGGCCAATCGAAGGTGATGTGGTAGGGGCCTGCGGCAAGCACACCGCTGGTATTGGTCATGAAGTAGCCCGTCCCCTTCGCTGGCCGGCGCTGGTTCCGGCGTGCCCGTCGGCGGCGCCGACGACGCGGTCGGCCAGGGCCTGCGAGAGCGGCTCGACCGCCTCACGCAGCTCCGCGGCGACCTGATCGGCCTCGGCACGCAGTTGCGCCGCGGATTCCGCGACGATGCTGTCGGCCTCGCGCTGCGCCTCACCGCGCAGTTCCTCGAGGATTTCCCGCCCCTTCGCGCGGGCCTCGTTGCGCATATCGGCGGCCTCGGCACGAGCAGCGCTGACCGCGGCTTCATACTTGGCCTGTGCCTCGGCGAACGTATCCTTCGCCTCTTTATTGTTCGCCGTTGTCTGGCTGACCCGGTCTTCGCGTTCCGCCAAGACCTTGCGGATCGGCGGAACGACGAAGAACCAGATGACCACGAGCACGATCAAAAAGATCAGCAGCTCGGCGAAGAAGGTGCCGTTGGGAATGAGGAAGTTCCCGTCGGCCTCCACATCGGTTCGCGGAGACATTGTGTACTACTTACCGGGAGTTGCGAATACGAACAGCGCCATGAAGGCCAGGTTGATGAAGTACGCGGCCTCGACCAGAGCCACGGTCAGGAAGAAGTTGCCGCGCAACCGCCCCTCGGCCTCCGGCTGCCGCGTAACACCATTGATCAGCGCCGAACCCGCCAGGCCGTCACCGATACCGGCACCGATGGCGCCACCGGCCATGATGATGCCGCCGCCGATGAGGGCGCCCTGGATGATCTGTGCGGTTGCTGGATCTGCCATTTTCACTTCCTGTTCTCGAACAAGGTATTTCCCGACCGGCGGCGCCGATCAGTGGTCTTCGTGCTCCAGTGACATCGACTGGCTGAAGTAGAGGACTGTCAGCAGTGCGAAGATGAACGCCTGCATGGCGCCCACGAAGAGGTCGAACAGCTTCCAGATCGCATTCGGCCCCCAGCTGATCCAGAATGGGAACAGCGCGATCACCGAGACCATGACACCGCCGGCGAACATGTTGCCGAACAATCGCAGCGACAGCGACAGCGGCTTGGTGATTTCCTCGATGATGTTGAGGATCGCCCCGGCCCACCCGGTGTGGCCCTTCATCGTCTGCTTCGCGTGGCCCCACAGCCCGCGCCGTTTGATGCCGGCCCCCTGGTAGAAGAGGAAGACGAACAGCGCCAGCGCATAGACAAAGTTGACATCCGATGCGGGCGGGAAAATGAACTCACCCTGCCCGTACTGCATCGGCAGCACCGACAGCCAGTTCGAGCAGAGAATGAAGACGAACAGCGTGACCGCCAGCGGCAGGGCGAACGGCGCGACCCGCATACCGATGGCCGACTCGACCTGGGTGCGGGCCTGCACGGTGATGAACTCGAAGACCAGCTGCACGCCGTTGGGCACGCCCGAGGTGATCTTGACGCGCAGGAAGATCGCCAGCGCGAGTACGATGATCGCGGCGACTGCTGTCGAGACGATGGTGTCGACATTGAAATCCATGCCGAACAGATGGGCGACCGCGTGATCGCCCACCTTGATCTTGGGTGCGTCGGCAAGCAGGAGCTCCGACCGGGCCATCGCGCTGGGGAGACCGGCCAAGGAAGCGTGAATCGTCATGACGGCTGGCGCATCGCTTTCCACTCGGGCAGCACAGTGTGCAGGACCAGGATGACCTGGAAGCATGCCAGGCCGAAGAAGATTCCGACGCCATTCGGCCGGGCCAGGTAGGCCAGGAGGATCGACAGGCCCGTGAGCCCGAACAACCGTACCGCGGAGGAGAGCAGCAAGCCCTGCTTACTGGGTGTTTCCGAGCGAATGGTGAGGGTGGTGACCCGCCAGGTGAGCTGAGCATTCAACCAGCCCAGGCCGAGCCCGATGCAGATGAACGTGCCCAGCAACAATCGATCAAGCGGCCCGCATACCACTAGGGCCAGTACACCGAGCGCGAGCGCAACATAGGCCGCGCGGCGTATCCGGAGTCTGTCGACGTTCACTGCGACACCGCCTCGCCGGTCGTCCCACCTCGTAGTGGGGGGTCGTGATTGATGGTCAGCATACACATATCAACGACGTTGTGTAGCAGAGTTTTTGATCTTTGTTTGCACGGTCTTGACTCATCCCGAAACCGCCGTTTCGGGGCCCCCCAGCGACCATTCGGCAACCAGGACAATCGGCCCATATCCGGCAGATCAGCAGTGAGACAACGACATCCGGCGTCGGTCGAGCAACGATCGACACCAGCCCATTATGTGGCAAGGAGTTACGACTTAATGTCGCAACACAGAGTCCGGCACGGCCGAACGGCCCGCGTAACCTCCTGCCGCAACCTCACTCTCACGACCGACCCGACCGGGTCTGTATCGGCCGCTTCCGCTGCGGCGGCGCGGGCCCATCCTGTGGCTGCTCGCGCTGCCGGGGGTGCTGTATTGCCTCGCGCCGTTCGTCGCCAACCGCATCGAGCCGCGGGTGGCCGGGATCCGGCCCTGCCCGGACCGGTGATCGGCCTGGTCGCGCGGTTCGATCCGGCATACCGGTCGGACGCACCGGAATGCGTGCCCTCCGATGACACCGCCGACGAGGCCCGATCATGACGGAACGCGCGGCGGTGGCCGTCTCGCTGTTCACCCTGATGGCGAATCTCGTTGTTGCCGTGGTCGTTTCGCTGGCACGTGGGACCGCGCGCCGGTCTACTGAAACCAACCGGCTGGTACTTAATGGTCCTTTGATCAGATCAAATGCCATTTTTCGGCGTTATCCGGCGAGTCCGTAAATTTTCGGTGTATATGATTAGCCCACGGTATGCTGGGTACATCTCTCGTTGGGAGCGCGGCCGGTAAACGACCCGCTCCCGTCGTAGGAGCCGATGCTCCCGAGAGGTATCCTCTTTATTTACCTCTCGTCCGATTGGTCGCAGCTTCACACGTTGAGGAGGCAGTACCATGAGCAGCAGTATCCCGTTAGATGCCGATTCGAGCATTATGGGATTTCGCAAGTCCGGCGCGCCACTGAATATCGTTATGGTCGCACCGCCGTATTTCGAGGTACCGCCGTCTGGATATGGCGGCGTCGAGGCGGTGGTTGCACAACTGACCGACGCACTGATTGCCCGCGGACATCGCGTGACACTGCTCGGGGCGGGACGGTCGGGCACCACCGGGCGTTTCATCCGCGTCTGGGACGACATTCTCGCCGAACGCCTCGGCGAGCCGTTCCCGGAGGTCATGCACGCACTGAAGGTCCGGCGCATCATCACCGAATTAGCACTCAATGAACGCATCGACGTCGTGCACGACCACACCTTCGCCGGACCACTGAATGGTCCGGTTTTTTCCGCACTTGGAATCCCGACGGTCGTCACGGTGCACGGCCCGGTGGACGGGGAACCGCAGGAATACTACCGAGCCCTGGGCGATTCCGCGCAACTGGTCGCGATCAGCGATCGCCAGCGCGCCTTGGCGCCCGGCCTGAATTGGATTGCCCGCGTACATAATGCGGTGCGCACCATAGAATTCCCACTGCAGACCAAGAAGCAGGATTTCGCCCTGTTCCTGGGTCGATACGCGCCGTACAAGGGGCCGGATCTGGCCCTGCAGGCGGCGCATGCCGCGAACATTCCGCTGGTGCTGGCGGCGAAAATGAATGAAGCGCCGGAGAAGGAATATTTCAATACCGCGGTGCGGCCGCTGCTGACCGACCGCGATTGCGTATTCGGCGAGGCCGATGCGGTAGCCAAGCGTCTGCTGCTGTCCTCGGCGCGCTGCCTGCTGTTCCCGATCCGCTGGGAGGAGCCGTTCGGCATCGTGATGATCGAGGCGATGGCATGTGGCACCCCCGTGGTCGCGCTGCGCGGCGGCGCGGTCGAGGAGGTCGTGCAGGACGGCGTCACCGGCATCATCTGCGACGACCCCTCGGAATTGCCCGCCGCCATCGCCGCGGCAAGCAGCATCGACCCCATCGCCTGCCGCCGCCGGGTGATGCAGCACTTCTCGGTCGATCAGCTCGGCGCCGGATACGAGAACGCCTACTACGCCGCGCTCGAATCGCGCCGCCCGCTGACAATCCCCGCATCCCACCCCCGGCCCCTGTCGTACGCGAGTCAGTAATCTGCGCTGCCCAGCTGGCCCTCGAGCAGGAGCAGCAGGTCACCGAGGATGCGGGCCAGCTCGGACCGTTCGTCGTCGGGCAGGCGGGACAGCAGTGAGTGCTCGTACGAGAGTTGCTGCGGGAATACGTGGTCGACCAGATCCCTGCCGGCATCGGTGAGGGTCAGGTGGGCCACCCTGCGGTCGCGGCCGTCGATGCGGCGCGCGACCAGGCCGCGCTGCTCGAGTGCGCGCACTCGCTTGGTGACCGCCGCCGGTGAGGCGAAGGTTTCGCGGGCCAGGCGGCCGGGGGTCAGCTCGCCGCCGACCCGGCGCAGCGCGAGCAGCAGGTCGAATTCGGGGCGGCTCAGCTCCGCCGCGCCCAGCGGCGCGTCGGTCACCCGCTGCAGCAGCGCCGCACACCGGTTGATACGGCCGAGCACCGCGACCGGCGCCAGATCCATGTCCGGGTGCACGACCGCCCACTGGCGCAGCACGCCCGCGACGGCATCCTCCGGCGGCGTCATCGGGTCACCACCGCGAACCGGACCGGAAGCTGGGCCAGGACCTGATGGCCCGCGCGCTCGGAGGAGACGATCCGGTCCTGCGGCACCTCGGTGCTCCACCACTCCCCCGCGGCGATATCGGCGGACTCCCGCATCTGCACGAGTGCGGCCGCAAGCCGTTCGCGCACACCGCGATCCGCGCGGCCCGACGCGAGGGCGGCCCGGGCCCGCGCGATGACCGCGTCGAGTTCGTGCAGTGCCACCGCCACCCTGTCCGCGACCCGCCGGTTGGGCACCGCGAAGCAGATCGCCACGGCCACCGCCGCGCCCACGCAGGTGTCGAGCCAGCGGTCCAGCGCGAGGCGCCCGGTGGGCAGGCGGCCGGCGAATTCGACCATCGCCAGGGCCATCGGCGTCACGAATACCTGTGCCATCCAATAGTTTCGCGAGATCGTCGCCTCGACCAGGAGCTGACAGGTCAAGGCCATCGCGACCAGGGCCACCGCACTGTGGGTCACCGGCACCAGCACCGTGAACAGTCCGACGCCGACGAGGTTGCCCACCACCCGCTGCACCGTGCGGTGCCAGGACTGCGCGGTATTGGCCACGATCAGCACGGCCGCGGTCATCACCGCCCAGTACGGCCGGTTCACCCCGAGCGACACCGAGACCAGCCCCGCCACCGCGGCGCCGGCCGCCACCCGGGCGGCGAGCGGGAATTCGGGCGAGCCCGGCCGGAACGCCCGCACCACCCTGCGCACTCCGCTCTCGCCACCGGCCGCGCACTGCATCGCGACGCCCCGGATCTGCTCCTGCTCGGCGACATCGGGATCGACCACCGGCACCCGCCGGGCTGTGCCGATCCAGCCCGGCCGCTGGCCCTGCGTGGTGACGCTCCGCTGCCGCCTCCGGGCCTGACGCGACCGGGCTGTGTCTATGGGGCCCGGCCGCTGGCCCTGCGTGGTTGCGCTCCGCTGCCGCCTCCGGTCCCCGCGCAACTCCCGCGCCCACTCGTCGAGCAGGTCGGCCTGCGTGGATCGCGTTGCGGCGGAACCCAGTTCATGTACCAATCGCCGCGCAGGGGCGGCAGTTCGATCCCCCAGTGCGGCGGCCGCCGGCGCCCCGTACCGCAATCCGCGTGGCCCATAGATGGGAGTGCCGAGGACCATCGGCACCCCGCGTTCCCATCCCGGCGGCACATAGTCGTGAGCGGATCGCACTGCGGCGGCGCATGTTTCCGGTCCCGGGACGGCGGTCGAGGGCCTGGCGTGCGCCGGGATATGGCCCGGTGCAGCGGATCCGGCGGACACCTCGATGGAATGTGTGGCGGCGGCCAGGGATTCGGCGCGCACGAGCAGGCGGATCAGGGCGTCGAGCTCCGTGGCGCGGGCAGCGCTGCGGGCGGGTACCAGGCGCACGGTATGCCAGGCGGCGTGGGTTGCGGCCGCGGCGTCGTACCGCGCGCGGTCCGACGCCGCGGCGGGCGCTTCGCCGGGCAGCCGGAGCAGCCGCGCGGTCGCCGCCAGCGCCCGCGCCACCGCGAACCGCTCCGGGTCGTGCGGCCGTATCAGGGCCGGCGCCAGGCAGACCAGCCACGCCAGCACGCCGCCGCACAGCACGAGCAGCAGCCGGGACGGCACGTCGACCAGGCGCATCGGCAGGAATCCGGCCGCGGACAGGACGAAGGTGAAGATGATATTGCCGGGCGGGCCGATCCGGGATGCATCGCAGACCAGTTTGAACACACCGGCGAGCAGCGCCAGGACCAGCACCCGCACGACGGCCGAATCGGTCAGCGCCGCGGTGAGCAGGGCCGCGCCCGTCCCGATGACCATCCCGAGCACCACCCACGCCAGCGCGCGGGCACGCGCGAGGTAGGGCAGCCCGTGCCCGTACAGCGCGCAGAGCCCACCCGCGCAGGTGAAGAAGGCCAGCTGCAGATGCCCGGTGACCAGCAGCACCACCTCCGGCACCCCGAGCGCGATCAGCCCGCTGGCCGCCGACCTGCGCCAGGTATCCACGACCGGCCGCATCCGGAACACACCCCGCAGCGACAACACCTGCCCGGCCCGCCACAGCCCCCGAGTCGAACGGTCGACCGGGCGCAGATGCAGGCGGGGAGACGGATACACCCAAGAAGCTTAACAGATGTTTTACTAGGAAAATATCACTCAGGGCTTCGCCCGCATCCCAGGTCGCCCCCCTCCCGGAAACCTCATCCACGGACTCCGGCGGATTGGAACAAATCTCGGTGAGATACAGCACATAGATGGCGACCGAGACAGGGATGTGCCGAGAGTGGACAGACAGTTTAAATACTGGACGTACGATTTACATTTCGCGGCCTGCGGGACGGTGACGGAGAATTCTATTCCCGCCACCGGAACAATTCCGGCGGCACATTACTTTCGCCGCAGCATCGACTGCCGGAATGCGCGCGGGGACATGCCACGCCAGCGGGTGAAGGCGTGGGTGAAGTTCGCGGTTTCGGCGTAGCCGAGCAGCCTGGCGACCTCCTCGATGGTCGATCCGCCGCGCAGCAGCTCCGCGGCCCTGGTCTCCCGGACGCCGTTGAGCAGGCCGCGGAATGTCACCCCCTCGGCGGTGAGCTGGCGGCGCAGGGTGCGCACCGTGATGTGCAGCTCCGCGGCGACCTCGGCCATGGTGGGCACCGTGCCCGAATCACGCAGCAGGCGGTCGCGTACGGCCGCGGCCATCCCCCGGCCCGCGCCCACCACCTGCCGGAGCGTCTCGGTCAGCTGGCGCTCCACCATCGCCGCGGTCTGCGGATCCGCCTGCGGCATCGGCTGATCCAGGAAGGAGCGGGCGATGACGATGCGATTGCGGGGCTGCTCGGCCAGTACCGGACACTGATCGAACGGCGCGAGCGCGGCCAACTCCCGGCCGCGCTCGGCGGATATCTGCAACTGGATCCGCACCACGGGGATCCACCCGCTGCCCAGCACCTCGGCCGCGCGAAAGACCAGCGCGGTATCCCGCTCCACGAAATAGGCGCGCACGTCCTCGGGGATCGCGTCGCCGTCCACGTCGATCGCGATCTCGGGGCCGCCGGCGTCCTCGAGCGAATACCGCACGGCCACCGGAACCAGCGCCTGATAGCGGATGGCGGTGGCCAGGACCGCACCGGTGGTGGCGCTGGCCAGGGCCGCGAGGCCGGGCAGCCCGGCATTGCCGAGCGTGGCGTTGCGCGCGGTCTCCGCGCCAAGCCCGGGCCGGTCCCCCAGGCGTCCGAGCAGGTTACGCGCCAGCGCATATTCCTGATCCGGCCAGAATTGCGCGAACTCGTCGGTAAGCTTCTCGGCGGTAATTCCTGTGTCGCGTAATAACGTTGAATCATCCAGACCGTGCGCTTGCCCAACACCCCTCATCATTCGTACGCCTGCGGCGCTGCGGGGCAGTGCGCCGAACGGACTACCGAAGGCAACCACGGTCCGAAATTACCAATATTTGGTCCGATCGTCACATTCTCGGCACCGGAAGAGGTATCTACTCTCGATTTCGAGGCTGTTTTGGTGTGGGGGGCAGAGGGAGATCGAGATTGTGGACAGGTTCAGTACGTGCTGGGTCGAGCCCATCCAGCTCACCACCAAGCGGGCACACGTCATCATGCAGATGCATCTGAGCTGCCGGACCGAGGAATGCCCCAGGCGCCGGGCGGCGGTGCGGACGCTGATCTGGGCGGGTCATCTGGTTCCCGACTCCTCGCGCGCCCGCTGAGCCGGGCCGTGCCGATCGAGCCCGCCCGCCTCAGACCAGAGCCCGCCAGCGCCACGACATTTCGGCCTCCAGCGGCGCACCGGGAGCGACGATCAGCGGATCGCTATTGAGCCCGTTGGGCGGCCCGGACTGCGGTTCCACACAGACCGTCTCGGGCGGCAGGTCGTAGAGGACCACCCACCGCAGCGGGCTGGCCACGGTCAGCTCGAGCGCGCCGGGCCAGGCGAGCGTGACGTGCACGCCGTCGGGCATCCCGAAGCAATCGTCCCAGGGCCCCGGGACGGGTGCGATGCGGTTGCCGTCGGGCAGATAGTCCGCGCCGCGCTCCTCCTGCCAGGCCGGGGTGAAGCCGATCTCGATATCCTTGCCGTCCGGGCTCAGGCGACGCAGGAACCAGGGATGCCATCCGGCCTGTGCGGGAAAGGATTCCGCAGCGGATTCGACCGTCATCCGAAATGCGGCGGAGTCGGCGCCCAGCTCGAACGACTGCGTCACCCGTCCACGAAACGGCCACGGGTCGCGTAACTCCTGCGCCAGCACCAACTCGGTGTCGCTGTGCCGCACGACCTCCCAGGGATGGTCGCGCACCGTGCCGTGGATGGCATGCGGTTCGGCGTTGCGCGGCAGTTGATAGGTGCGCCCCGCGAACTCCAGCACCCCCTCGCGCATCCGCCCGCACCACGGCGCCATCGGGAAACACCCGAAGTGCGCGCCCGTGCGCAGCACGTCGGCCTCGCCCACGCGGAACCCGGCGACCCGGCCGGTCCCGGCATCCACCGTCAACCGCGCATCACCCACACTCAGGTGCAGCTCCCCGCCGGTCACCGTGTTCTCTTGCACCACCGCCGCCTCCCTATCTGAAATGACAGGCATTCACGCCACAGGGCCTCAGTATCCCCCAGCGTGCAACAGGAGTGTCGTACAAGTGGGTCTGAGCAACCCTTTTCGGCGCTGAGCACCAGCTACAGGGCCCTGCAGGCGCTGCTCAGCGGCGAAAAAGATTGCTCAGTCGGGCCGCAGGAACACCCTCGGAACGGACTTCACCGCTTCGGTCGGCACACTGAGTTTCGCGATCAGAATAGACGTGCCCTGTAGCGGTTCCGGCCTCGGCGTGCATTGTCTCCGGCACGCCGGAATGACAGCGTGGGCCACACGAAAGTAGTTGGGCATTAACGCTTTCCGTCGATCCGCTGGGGCACGTCCCATGGGTTGGCATCCCGCAGGGGCGCGGGCAGCAGGGTCTCGGGGAAGCCCTGCCAGGCGACCGGGCGCAGGAAGCGGTCCATGGCGGCAGTGCCCATCGAGGTGAACTGCGGGGCGGTAGTTGCCGGGTAGGGGCCGCCGTGCTGCTGGGCCCAAGACAGGGTGATCCCGGTGGGCCAGCTGTTCCAGATCAGGCGGCCGGCCAGGCGGATCAGGGCGGGCAGCAGGTCCCGGACCTGTTCGGCGTCGGATTCCTCGGCCTGCAGCGTGGCGGTCAGCCCCGGCTCGAGCGTGCGCAGGATCGTGCGGAGCTGCTGGGGCCCTTCGTATTCCACGATCAGCGAGGTCGGGCCGAAGCATTCGGCGTCGAGAGATTCCGAATGCTCCAGGAAGTCCGCGCCGCTGACCTGCAGCAGCGTCGGCCTGAACTCCGCCGGGCCGGGCTCCGGCGCGTCAAGCTCCGGGTATGGTGTGCCGGCGGAGCTTGCGGAGTCGGCGGGGCGGGTGAGTACCGTGACGGCCGGGTGTTCGGCCAGCCGATCCAGGCCGGCGCGGTAGCCGTGTGCGATCCGGTCGTTCAGCATCTGCTGCGCCGGGATCGCCGCGACCGCGGCGCGCAGCTCGTCGTCCAGGCCGTGGCCCGCGGGCAGCAGCAGCAACCCGGGCTTGGTGCAGAACTGGCCCGCTCCGAGGGTGAACGAACCGGCGTATCCCGCGGCGATCTCCGCGCCGCGCGCGGCAACCGCGGCCTCGGTGACGACCACCGGGTTGACGCTGCCGAGCTCACCGTAGAAGGGGATCGGCCGCGGCCGCGCGTTGGCGATATCGAACAGCGCCCGCCCGCCGGCCTCGGATCCGGTGAATGCCGCCGCCTCGATGCCGGGATGCCGCAGCGCGGTCACGCCCGATTCCAGGCCGTAGAGGATCCCGACGACGCCCTCGGGGGCGCCGGCCTCGAGCAATGCCGCGGCCAGGATCTCGAAGGTGCGCGCGGACAGCTCCGGATGTCCGGGATGGGCCTTGATCACGACCGGGCAGCCCGCGGCGAGGGCGGCGGCGGTGTCGTGTCCGGCCACGCTGAGGGTCAGCGGGAAGTTGCTGGCCGTGAATACCAGCACCGGCCCGATCGGCACCGTCATCCGCCGGATGTCCGGGCGCGGTCCCATCGGCCAGTCCGCATCGGCGTGATCGACCGCGGCGCGCAGGAATTCGCCGTCGGTGAGCGCTTGGCCGAACAGCCGCAGCTGAAAGACGGTGCGCACCATCTCCCCGCGCAGCCGCGGCTGCGCGGGCAGGTGAGTCTCCTTGGCCGCCAGCAAGACCAGTTCGTCGGAGGCCTTATCCAGGGCGTCGGCCGCGGCGTTGAGCAACCGCGCCCGCTCGGCGGGGGTGGTGCGCGCGAGCCATTCCGCGGCGGCAGACGCCCTCGAGATGATGCGATCGATGTCGGCCGGGGTTGTCTCGGCAGTCACTGTGTCCTCCACCTGTTTGTCGTCACATGCCCACTCGGGTCGCGAGATTAGGCCTTGATCTGGAATTCGTCCACGGTCCAGGCGCGGGCCTGCTCGCTGATCGTCACGCCCAGGCCCGGGCGGGCCGAGAGGTGCATGCGCCCGCCGCGGATCTCGAGCCGCTCGTTGAACAGCGGGTTGAACCATTCGAAGTGTTCCACCCACGGCTCGATCGGGTAGGCGGCGGCCAGGTGGACGTGCACCTCCATCACGAAATGCGGTGCCAGCTGCAGATGTTCGCGTCCGGCCAGGGCCATCACGTCCAGGAAGCGGGTGATGCCGCCCACGCGCGGCGCATCGGGCTGCACGATATCGATTCCGGCCCTGATCAATTCGGCGTGCTCGGCCACGCTGGTCAGCATCTCACCGGTCGCGATGGAGGTGTCGAAGGTCCGCGCCAGCTGCGCGTGCCCGGCGAAATCGTAGGCGTCCAGGGGCTCTTCGATCCACACCAGGTTCAGCGGATCGAACGCCCGGCACATCCGGCGCGCGGTCGGCCGGTCCCACTGCTGGTTGGCGTCGACCATCAGCGGCGCCGCGTCGCCGATCCGCTCCCGCACGGCGGTGACCCGTGCGAGGTCGACGGCGTTGTCCGGATGCCCCACCTTGATCTTGATGCCGCCGATGCCCGAGGCCAGCGATTCGCCCGCGCGCTCGAGGACGTCCTCGATCGGCGCGTTCAGAAAGCCGCCGGAGGTGTTGTAGCAGCGCACCGAGTCACGGTGCGCGCCGAGCAGTTTGGCCAGCGGCAGCCCGGCGCGCTTGGCCTTGATATCCCACAGCGCGACATCGAAGGCGGCGATCGCCTGCACCGACAGCCCGCTGCGGCCCACCGAGGCACCGGCCCACATCAGCTTGTCCCAGATCTTGGCGATATCGCTGGGATCCTCGCCCAGCAGCACCGGGGCGATTTCCCGGGCGTGCGCGAACTGGCCGGGGCCGCCCGCGCGCTTGGAGTAGCTGATGCCGATGCCCTCGAACCCCGCCTCGGTGGTGAGCTCGGCGAACAGCACCGCCACCTCGGTCATCGGCTGCTGCCGCCCGGTCAGGACCTTGGCGTCGCTGATGCCGGTGGGCAGCGGCAGCGTCACCGAGGAGAGCTTGACGCCCGTAATCCGGTCGAGGACCGCGGGCGTGAGATTCTCATTCATGCGTCGATACCCCTGTCAGGCAATCGTTTTCACGAGCTCGGTCAGCTCGGCGAGCTCATCGGGGAGCAGATCGGTCAGCGGCGGCCGCACCCGGCTGGACGGGCGGCCCACGGCGGTCAGGCCCGCCTTGATGATCGACACCGCATATCCCTTGCGGCGGTCGCGAATATCCAGGTAGGGCAGCACGAAGGTGCGCAGGTGCCGATACACCGCCTCGCGGTCGTGCGCGCGCACCGCCTTGTAGAACTCCAGCGCGAACTCGGGGGCGAAGTTGAATATCGCCGAAGAGTATGTGGTGACACCCATTTCGGTGTACGGCAGCGCAAACGTCTCCGCGGTCGGCAGCCCGCCGATATAGGTGAGCCGGTCGCCCATGCGCGCGTAGACGCGGGTCATGGTCTCGATATTGCCCACGCCGTCCTTGAATCCGATGAGATTCGGGCATCTTTCGGCCATCCGGGCCACGGTCACGTCGTCGACTTGCGCGTTGGCGCGGCTGTAGAAGATGACCCCGAGCGAGGTTGCGGCGCAGACCGCGGCCACGTGCTCGACCAGGCCGTCCGGCCCGGCCTCGGTCAGATACGGCGGCAGCAGCAGAATGCCCTGCGCCCCACCGGCTTCGGCATTGCGCGCCTGCTCCACCGCGACGGCGGTCCCGGCGGTGGCGGGGGCGATGACGGGCACCCGGTCGCCGGTCTCGGCGACCGCCGCGCGCACCACCCGGTCGATCTCGGCGGTGGTTAGCGAGAAGCCCTCACCCGTGCCGCCCGCGGCGAACAGCCCGGCCACGTCGTACTGCGCCAGCCAGCCGATGTGGTCCCGGTAGGCGGCCTCGTCGAATGCCAACTCGGCATCGAAATGCGTGACCGGGAACGACAGCAGGCCCCGCCCCAGGACGGGGCCGAGATCTTCGGCGGATATCTGTGACACGGGTTTCCTCCTCGGAATAACAATGGGTGCCGGGCAAACGAGGATGGTGAGCCGGCGGAGCTTGCGGAGCCGGCGGGGTGGGTGAGTTCACGCGTCCGGCCACGTCTCCAGCAGATCGATGACCCGGCGCAGGGCCGGATTGGCCGGGCGTCGCCGCCAGACCGCGTACAGCTCGACGGGTTCTCGCACATCCGCCAGTGGCCGGTAGTGCACGCCCTCGGGGCGCAGGTGGCTGGCCGTTTCGGGCACCAGCGCCAGGCCCCGCCCGGCGGCCACCAGCGCGAGCATGGTGTGGACCTGGGTGAGCCGGTCGGCGGCGTCGTAGGAGACACCCGCCAGCGTCCTGGTCATGAGTTCGGCGAAATACCGGGCCGGGCCGGGCGCATATACCAGCAGCCGCTCGCCCTCCAGTTCGCCGATCTTAATCGGATGCTCCGCCGCGAGCCGGTGCCCCTCGGGCACGGCCAGCACCAGCGGTTCGCGGTGCACCAGCCGGGCGTCGAATTCGGCGCGATCGAAGGGCGGCCGGGCGAAGGCGAGATCCAATCTGCCGCTGGATAATTCCTCGAACTGCGCCGCGCTGACCTGCTCGGTGAGCACCAGGGCGACCTCGGGCAGCGACCGGGAGATCTGATTGAGGAACCGGCCAAGGAATCCGAAGCCGGCGGTGGCGGTGAAGCCGATCCGCACGGTGCCGGTACGTCCGGCCGCAACCAGCCGTGCGGTGCTCGGCGCGGCCTCGGCGAGGGCGAGCAGGCGGCGGGCCTCGGCCAGGAAAACCACACCGGCAGGGGTCAATTCGACCTGCCGCTGGGTGCGGTCCAGCAGCAGTACCCCGATATCGCGTTCGAGCTTCTGCACCTGGCGGCTCAGCGGCGGCTGGGTCATCTGTAGTCGTTCGGCGGCGCGGCGGAAGTTGCCCTCCTCGGCGACGACCACGAATCCACGCACCTGCTCCAGGGACAGCATGGCGGACAGCTTGCTGTCTGGCCCACCCGCCGCCCGACCGCCACCCCCCACCGAATCGCTACGCGATGCTGTCACCGGATGTGCTCCTAGGGGGTGGCGGGGAAGTTGTCCGTCCATGGGTTTCCTTTGCAGGCTAAGGCCAGTCACTGATACCAGTCCAACATCGGTTAGGCATCACAACATGCTGAAGAGGTATCAGTATAGATTTCATATATATGAATACTTTCGGTAAACCGGAGATATTCGGGATTGAGAATGCCCGGATGGCTCGTTAGCCTCCGAAACACAGCGGGCGGCAGTGGCCCGTCCCCGAATCCAAGGAGTGCCATGCAGCGCCGCGGCCAGGCCGATCGCCCTGCCGACGCCGACCCGGCGGCCACGGGCGGGGTGAAATCCGCGCGCCGCGCGATCATGCTGCTGGAGGTGTTCGCCGCCGACCGGTCCTGGCTTTCGCTGGCGGATATGCACGAGGCCACGGGTTTTCCGCGATCGAGCCTGCACGGCCTGCTGCGCACGCTGCGCGATGCCGGCTGGATCGAGACGGACGAGTCCGGTGCCCGGTTCCGGCTTGGCGTGCGGGCGCTGATCTGCGGCACCGCCTATCTCGACCGCGATCCGGCGGTGCCCTTCGCAGCCGAAACCCTCGAGCGCCTGCGCGAGGAGACCGGATTCACCGCCCATTACGCCAGGCTGGCCGGTGCGGAGGTGGTGTATCTCGAGACGCGCGAATCGCGCACCTCGGGCCATCTCATCTCGCGGGTGGGCCGGGCGCTGCCCGCACACGCCACCGCGCTGGGCAAGGTGCTGCTGGCCGAGTTGTCCGATGCAGAACTGGCCGAGTTGCTGCCGGACCGGCTGGTCGCGCTCACCGAGCACACCCTCACCGACCGCGACGCCCTGCATGCCGAACTGGGTGTGGTGCGCGAGCGTGGCTACGCGACCGAACGGGAGGAGGGCACCGCGGGCGTGGCCTGCGCCGCGGCCGCGGTGCCCTACCGCATCCCGGCGACCGACGCGCTGAGCTGCTCGATGCCGATGGATCGGGTGACCGAGGGGGAGCAACACCGCATCGGCGAGGCGCTGCGGGAGGCCGCCACCGAGCTGGCCATGCGGCTGCGCCGGGCCGGAATTCGTTGACCTGCTGTTATTTTCGAACAACTCGAGGAGTTACACCATGCCGGATCAGCGCGTTCTCATCACCGGTGCCGCGGGCATACTCGGCACGCTGATGCGCCCCCGCCTGGCCCGCCCCGGCCGCGTGCTGCGGCTGCTGGACATCGCGCCGCCGGCCCCGCCCGCACCCGGCGAGGCCGTCGAGATCGTCACCGGCTCGATCGCCGACGCCGCGGCGATGGCCGATGCCTGCCGCGATGTGGACGCGATCATCCACCTCGGCGGCGTCAGCCGCGAGGACGGCTGGGACCGGATCCTCGAGATCAATATCGACGGCACGCACACCGTGCTCGAGGCCGCGCGTGCGGCGGGCGTGCGGCGGGTGGTGCTGGCATCGAGCAACCACGCCGTCGGATTCCGCGAGATCGGCGAGGCGGGCCCCGACGGCCTGCCCGGCGACAGCAGCCCGCGCCCGGACACCTATTACGGGGTCAGTAAGGCTGTGGTCGAGGCGCTGGGCAGCCTCTATCACTCCCGGTTCGGGATGGACGTGAGCTGTCTGCGCATCGGCAGCTGTTTTGAACGGCCCGCCGATGTCCGGCAGCTCTCGTTGTGGATGTCCCCGGACGACTGCGCCCGCCTGCTCGAGGCCTGCCTGGCCACCGAGAAGCCCGGATACCGCGTGTTGTGGGGTGTTTCGGCCAATACCCGCGCGGTGGTTTCGCTGCGCGAGGCCGAGGCGATCGGGTACCGCAGCCTCGACGACGCCGAGCGGTATGCCGATCAGGTGCCCGCGGGTGAGCTGCCCCGACTCATCGGCGGGGCATTCTGCGAAATCGAGCTGGGGCAACACAACCCGCTGTAGTCCCCTCGGAGTGGATCCCGCCGCGGTTCCTCCCGTCGCCGCACATCCCGCCGTCATCCCGGCGTGCTTTTGGCCGGGATCTCGCGATGGATTCCGGCCAAAAGCACGCCGGAATGACGGGGCGGATGACGGGATGAGTGACGGCGGCAGGAAGCTGTTCGCTTGCCGGGCATTCACATATGTGACTGCATGACGCGATACCGAATGAGCATCGGGATGTGTATTGCCTTCGACTATTGAGCATGTGACCCTGAGCACACTTGTTTGGTAGTGAAGGAAGCATCACATGCAGCAGTCGGCTACGGCCTCCGTGCAGGGGCGCCGGATCAGCGTCTCCTACCTGTACTTCTTCGGGGCGCTCGGGGGGATCCTCTTCGGATACGACCTCGGTGTGATCTCCGGGGTGTTGTTGTTCATCAACCCCCTCTGGCACCTGGACTCGTTCGGTCAGGGCGTCGTCGGCGGCAGCCTGGCGGCGGGCGCGGTATTCGGCGCGATCTTCGCGGGGCGGATCACCGAGCGGTGGGGGCGGCGGCCGTCCATCATGGTCGCGGCCGTGGTGTTCACCATCGGCGTGCTGGGATGCACCTTCTCGCCCAGCTACGGCGTGCTGGTGGTGGCGCGGTTCATCACCGGTCTCGCCGTCGGATGCTCCTCGGCGACCGTGCCGACCTACCTGTCGGAGCTGGCGCCCACACGGGTGCGCGGGCGGCTCTCGACGCTGAACCAGCTGATGATCGTCTCCGGCATCCTGATCGCGTACATCGTCGACTGGGCGCTGTCGAATGCGGGCTCGAACAACTGGCGAATCATGTTCGCCATCGCCGCGATTCCGGCGGTGATCCTGTTCCTGGGCCTGATCGTCATGCCCGAGACCCCGCGGTGGCTGGTGAAGGCCGGTCGCGAGGACGAGGCACGCCAGGTGCTCGAGCAGACCCACCGCGCCGGGGATATCGATGCCGAACTCGGCAGCATCCGCGAGGTCATCCGGATCGACACCGAACAGCGCGGCTCGTGGCGCGAGCTGATCGCCCCCTGGGCGCGCCCGGCCCTGGTCGTGGCGCTGATCCTGGCGGTCGGGCAGCAGTTCGCGGGCACCAATGCGGTGAACCTCTACGCGCCGACCATGTTCAAGCAGCTGGGCCTGGCCACCTCGGGCTCACTGCTGGCCTCGATCGTCATGGGCGCGGTCAAGCTGGTGTTCACCGCGTGGGTATTCCTGGTCGTGGACCGCTGGGGCCGCAAGCCGCTGCTGCTGATCGGCAACGTGCTGATGGCGCTGGCGCTGATCCTGCTCGGCATCGTCGTGACGGTGCTGCACAAGGGCACCGGCACCGGCATCGTCGCCCTGCTGCTGCTGTGCCTGTACTGGGTCGGCTACGAGCTGGGCTGGGGCGCGGTGGTGTGGGTGATGATGGCCGAAATCTTCCCGCTCAAGGTGCGGGGGGTCGGCATGGCCACGGGCAGCACAGTGCTGTGGGCGGCCACCTTCGCCATCACCTTCCTGTTCCCGGTGATGAGCGATCATCTGGGGCTGGCGAACTCGTCATACATCTTCGCCGCGGTCAGTGTCGTACTGTTTGTGCTGGTGAAGCGGTACGTGCCGGAGACCAAGGGGCGCAGCTTGGAACAGATCGAGCTCGATCTGCGGGCCGATGGGGCCGCGGCCGCCGAGTCTGCCGTGACACCGGGAACCACCGCATGACCACCGCGATCTATGTGTCCAATGCCGACAGCGCCGAGATCTCGGTGCTGCGGCTCGATGCGGACGGCACGGTGCATCCAGTGCGGACGGTGGCCGTCGGCGGCGCGGTGATGCCGCTGGCGGTCAGCCCGGATCGCCGATACCTGTACGCCTCACTCCGCTCACAGCCGTATTCGGTGGCCTGCTTCGAGATCGACTCCGGCACCGGGGATCTGACCGAACTCGCCACGGTGCCGCTGCCGGAGAATATGGCGTACCTGTCCACCGATCGGACCGGCCGCTACCTGCTCGCGGCGTCCTATACGGGCAGCGTCATCTCGATGAACGCCATCGGACCGGCCGGAATCGTCACGGCCGAACCGATCGAGGTGCTGGCCACCCCGCCGCATGCGCACTCGATCGTGACCGACCCATCGAATCGGTACCTGTTCGCGGCGGTGCTCGGCGGGGATGCGATCCTGCAGTACCTGTTCGACCCGGCCACCGGGCTGCCGACGCCGAACAGTCCGGCATTCGTCTCGACCAAACCCGGTGCGGGGCCGCGACATCTGGTATTCCATCCGAACGGGCGCTTCGTATTCGTCGCCAACGAGCTCGACGGTACGGTCGGCAGCTACGAATTCGACTCCGGTACGGGTCATCTCATTACGGTGGACACGTATTCTGCCGTGCCGCAGGGCTGCTCGGAGCCGTGGGTGGCCGAGCTGCGGCTCACTCCGGACGGCCGGTATCTCTATGTGTCCGAACGGCGTTCGAGCACGATCGCGGGATTCCGGGTGGACGCCGGCACCGGCGCGCTGGCGCCGCTCGGGCATACCGCGACACAGGCCTGCCCCCGGGGTATGGGCATAGATCCGAGCGGACGGTATCTGCTGGCCGCGGGCCAGGATTCGGGCGCCCTGACCGTGTACGAGATCGATCCGGATTCCGGGTCGCTGAGTCCGCGCAACGAGCATGCCCTAGGCCGGAATCCGAACTGGGTGGAGCTGGTGCAGCTGCGCTGAGCTCGGGTGCCCTGGCCTGAGCGTCCACTATCGCCGGTTCGGCGACCGGAATCGACCTCCAGAGGCGAAAAGTGGACGCTCAGGCCAGCTCACGACGTGTCAGCCCTTCACGTTGGCGCACAGGATCGGCGCGAACAGCATGGTCGGGTTGCCGCCGGACAGGATCTGGGCCATCGGGCCCATATGCACATTGACGTACCAGCCCGAGGCGGGCGGTGCCTTGGGCACATTCTGAACGGTCGTGCTCAGCGTCGCCTTACCCGAGGCGTCGGCCTGCAGATCCGGCAGCGGATACAGCACATCACCCTGGGCGTTGCAGCTGCCCGAATGAATATGCGCCGCATGGGCGGAATTGGCGGGCAGGCCGGTCGCGGTGAGGTCGACCTGCAGGCTGTGATGGGCGGCGTCATAGCTCAGCGCGACGGTTCCCGCCGGGGTCACGCCCTTCGTCGGCGGCGCGCTCATCTTCACGGTCACCGGCCCGGCCGCCGGCGTTCCGGCCGCAATGTCACCGCATGCGATGGGAGTGAAGCTCAGATCCCCCGGATTGCCCAGGGTCGCCATGGGAGCCAGGTGCACGTTCACGTAGGCGCCGGTGGGAATGCCGGTAGTGACGGGCGTGCTCACCACCGACTGCTTTGCGACGCCGGTGGCATCGGCGGTGATATCCGGAAACGGAATCGAGGGCGGCTGGGTCTGATCGGCGCAGTTACCCGGATGGATGTGCATGGCATGCGAACTTCCGGGAGTCAACCCGGACAGATCGACCGCGGCAGTGACCTGTTTGGTCCCCGGATCCCAGCTCAGCGCCACGGTGCCGGTGGGCACCGGGGCCAGCTGAATCGGGGCCACGGCCGCCGGTGACGAGGTCGACGACGATGCGGCCGTCGAGGAGCTGCCGGAGGTCGTCGACGAGGAACAGGCGGTCGCCACGGCAAGCAATCCAACTGCGGTACAACACAATATGGTCCGTCTGAGCATTTATTTCCACCTTGCTCGAGCTACCGGCGGGTTCATTATGAACCCGGCCGCGGGCATGCAAAGGGCTCGAATGCGCATCTCCGCCGCATCGCGCCCGCGGGCACTGCACCCGCACGAATGTATTACGACAGCAGCGAACGATCGGTTCACCGCTCGGCACACCGAACGGACGGATCGCCCACGGGCCCCATTCTGCTCCGGCGCGACAAATCGTGCCCGCCCGGCCGCTGTATCCACCCCGCCGGCTCCGCAAGCTCCGCCGCCGCACCATCCCCCGTGCCTGACCCACCCCCGGCGGCTCCGCCGCCTCACCATCCCCCGTGCCTGACCCACCCCCGGCGGCTCCGCCGCCTCACCATCCCCTATTCGCCTGCGGCGCGACGAATCTCGCCGCCCCCCGCACGGGTGCGGGTGGCGCGGGCCGCGGCCGCATCGAAGGTCTCCAGAAAGTCGAATGCCGGGTCTTCGTCGTCGACGTCCAGCACGACGGCGCGACGCCGCAGATCCGTGACCATCTCGCGATCCACGGACGCGGCCGTGGGGCCCTGCTCGGTCGCGGGCGCGGCGGCCGGGGGCCGCGGGCCGCGGGCCAGCCGGGCGGTGCGGCGGCGGCGGATCTCCTCCTCGAGGCGCACCTGCCGCCGCAGGTAGATCAGGTAGCCCACCAACACCACGGCCGACAGGCCGCAGCCCCACCACAGCATCGGCGTCACCGCCACGGCGAACGCACCGAACAGCAGGGCGCTCAACGCCAGTCCGAGCGTGGTGCGCTGGCGGAAGCGGTAGCGGGCGGCACGGGCCACCGCATCGGCCTCCGGGTCGTAGCCCCCGCGCCCGCGGCGGCTGGGCACGAATCGGCCCGGCATCGAGTCGTCGTCGGAGTCCGGCTCCGCCTCGTCATCGCCCGATTCGGCGGTCGGCGATTCGGGCTCGTCCAGCTCGGGTTCGTCCGGCTCGGGCTCGGGCAGTCGCGCGGCCCGCCGCAGCCGGGAAGCCGAGCGCGCCGGGGGGATTCGCGCGGTCATCGGGGCCGCCTCGAACTCTTCGGCCTCGCCGTCGGCGCCGGATCCGGCCGGATCCTCCCCCGCACTCCCCTCGTCCCCGGCGATCTCGTCGCTCTCCTCGACCATGGTGTTCTCGGCGACATCGGCGATCTCGGCGTCCTCGATGCCGGCGTCGCCCACCGCGTCGTCCCCGGCGAATTCGGCGTCATCGAAGTCCACCTCGGCCTCGATGACCTCCCCGGCGTCGGCCGTGCCCTGGACACCACCGACACCGCTGCTACCGCCGCTGTCGTCGTGCTCGGTGACGGGCTCATCAGCCGAAGTCGTCATCCGATCCTCCGCATCATCGCCGTGAAATAGCTTTCTCTGCACGCGCCTGGGCACCCAGTCCGGATCTGAATCGTGCCCCGAGGCGGGCCCGGGCTTGGTGCGGCGCTTGGTACCGCCGCGATGCAACACCCGGGTGGCCAGGGCGGTATCGGTCGTGCGCCGAATGCGCGGATACCGGGCGGCGAGCAGCGGGAACAGCACGAAGACCCAGAGGATCACCAGGCCGATCCACAAGATCGAATTCGGCACCGCACCCACACCTCCGTCCCCGCCTGGCAGTCGTCCTTGCGTTCGGGACCGGCATGGCGCCGCCCCTGCCCGTGTCGCGCCCCTGCGTCGCGGCAACGATTGTGCCGCATCGACGGGCCACTCCACCGGCTCCCTTCCGGCGATGCGGGACGCACCACCGACGTCCGTAGGCTAGTTCGACCCCGACCGAATATTCGCAAGGCGCGCCGTCCACATCCGTCACACGAGTAACAGGTACCCCATCTAAGGGCTGATCACTCGTCCGGAGCGGATCAGCCGATCGACCACCGTGCCGGGGATCTCCTCCGCGGTCATCGCGACCAGCAGATGGTCCCGCCAGGCGCCGTCGACGTCGAGGTAGCGGCGCAGCATGCCCTCGTCGCGGAAGCCGACATTGCGCAGCACGGCCTGGCTGGGCAGGTTCTCCGGGCGCACCGTGGCCTCCACGCGGTGCAGGCCGACCGGGCCGAAGCAGTGGTCCAGCCCCAGCGCCAGCGCGGCGGTCGCCACGCCCTGTCCGCCGACATCCTTGGCGACCCAGTAGCCGATCCAGGCCGAGCGCAGCGCGCCGCGCACGATATTGCCTATCGTCAGCTGCCCGCTGAAGGCGCCGTCCACCTCGATCACCAGCGGAATCATCGCGCCGCGGCGGGCCTCTGCCTTCAGGCTCGACCACAGCGACGGCCAGTTCGAGGGATGATTGCGCGCCTCCCACGCCCCGCGCCCGGTCGGCTCCCACGGCTCGAGATGGTCGCGGTCGCGCACGCGGATGCGCGCCCACGCCGACGCGTCGCGCAGCCGGATGGGCCGCAGCGAGACCTGCCCGGCGGCCACCCGCACCGGACCCAGATGCGCGGGCCAACCCGGATGCTGCGCGGCCCGGAACACGTTCATATCCATCGCGGTTCAGCCGCGTTGCGCGAGGAATGCAACCTGGACCTCGTCACCGGTGCGAACGTCGGTGACATCGGGTTCCAGGACTATCAGGCCGTTCGCCTCGGCGAGGGTGGACAGCAGATGCGAGGAGCCGTTCACCCCGAGCGGCTGCACCAGGTAATCACCGGTCTGCTCGTCGCGCATCAGCTGGGCCCGCAGATAGCCGCGCCGGCCGTCCGGCGAACTGATCGGCATGATGGTGCGCGCCCGCACGACTCGCCGCATCGGATGACGCCGGCCCAGGGCGATGCGGATCAGCGGCCGCACCATCACCTCGAAGACCACCAGCGCGCCAACCGGATTCGACGGCAGCAGGAAGGTCGGTACCTCGTCGCGGCCCAACCGGCCGAAGCCCTGTACCGACCCGGGATGCATGGCCACGCGGTCGATCTCCAGCTCACCCAGGCCCTCGAGCGCCTCGCGGATCTGCGCCGAGGCCCACCCGCCGACCGCGCCCGCGATCACCACGACCTCCGAGCGGACCAGCTGGCCCTCCACCACGTCCCGCAGACGCCCCGGATCGGCGCTGACGATGCCCACCCGGTTCACATCCGCACCCGCATCGCGCGCCGCGGCCGCGAGCGCATAGGAATTCACGTCGTATACCTGGCCGGGGCCGGGCGTGCGATCGATATCGACCAGCTCCCCGCCGATCGAGATCACCGACAGCCGCGGGCGCGGATGCACCAGCACCTTGTCCCGGCCGACCGCGGCCAGCAGGCCCACCTGCGCGGCCCCGATGATGGTGCCCGCGCGCACCGCGACATCGCCGGGTTGCACATCGTCGCCGATGCGGCGCACGTAATCGCCCGTGCGGACCGGCTCGTAGACCTTGATCCGGGCGCGCCCGCCGTCGGTGAAGTCCAGCGGCAGCACCGCATCGGCCAGGGTGGGCAGCGGCGCACCGGTATCCACGCGCACGGTCTGCCGCGGCTGCAGCCGAATCGGCTGGCGCGAGCCCGCCTCGACCTCACCGACCACCGGCAGCATGAGATCGACGGGATCGCCGGCCTCGTCGCGGATATCGGCCCCCGCGCCCTGCACGTCCACGCTGCGCACCGCGTAGCCGTCGATCGCCGCCTGATCGAATCCGGGCAACGGCCGCTCGGTGACCACATCCTCGGCACACAGCAGGCCCTGGGCCTCGGAGATCGCGACCCGGACCGGCCGCGGCGCAACGGCCGCCGCGGTCACCTTGATCTGCTGATCCTCCACCGAGCGCATGCAGCCCTTCCCACTCTCTCAGTATCCAATGCGGCGCTGCACCGGCCCGTTGGATCTACTCCGACGGGGTCAGCTGCGGATCCCAGTCGGGAGCCAGGCGCCGTTGCAGCCATTCGCGCAGGGCCGGACCGTATTCTTCCCGCTCCAAAGCAAAATCGACCGCAGCACGAAGATAACCGCCCGGGTTGCCCAGGTCGTGGCGCGACCCACGGTGCACGACAACATGAACCGGATGACCCTCGGAAATCAGCAGCGAAATCGCGTCGGTGAGCTGTAATTCACCTCCGGCGCCGGGTTCGATGCGGCGCAGCGCGTCGAAGATTGCGCGGTCGAGCAGATAGCGCCCGGCCGCGGCGAAGGTGGACGGCGCATCGGCCAGCTCGGGCTTTTCCACCATGCCGTTGACGCGCAGCACATCGGGATTGGCGGCATCGGGCACCGGCGCCACATCGAAGACGCCGTAGGCGCTGACCTCGTCCTTGGGCACGTCGATCGCGCACAGCACCGACCCGCCGCGCTTGCGGCGCACCCGGCTCATCGCATCCAGCACGCCCGCGGGCAGCACCAGATCGTCGGGCAGCAGCACCGCGATCGCATCCTCGTCGGGATCGAGCGCCTGTTCGGCCTGTAACACGGCATGGCCCAGGCCCAGCGGCTCCTCCTGGATGACCGAGGTCACATCGAGCAGCCCCGGCGCCTTGCGCACCTTCTCCAGCAGCTGGAACTTGCCGCGCTCGGCGAGGGTGCTCTCGAGCATCAGATCCTCGACGAAATGCGCGACAACGCCATCCTTGCCGGGCGAGGTCACGATCACCAGGCGCGATGCTCCCGAATCGGCGGCCTCGGCGGCGACCAATTCGATGCCGGGCGTATCCACCACCGGCAGCAGTTCCTTCGGCACGGTCTTGGTCGCGGGCAGAAACCGCGTGCCCAGCCCTGCCGCGGGAACCACCGCGGTGCGGAAGCAGGACGTCACGGCGCCGGACCCACCCGTCACCCGATCACCATCCCTCGCCGGCTCGCTGCGCGATGCCGTGTCTCCGCGCGATGCATTCATATGCCACACCCTATCCATCAGTCTTGTCGGCCGGACCGGCTTCGCACCGCCCCGACACACCGGAAAGCCTAGGCGGCGGCCCATACGGACGCTCGGTGAGACGAAGCCGGGCACTGGAGACAATGCCGACAGCACCCAGCATGCTTGCAGCAATTCCCCGTCGCGGCGGCTGGGAAACCATCGCTAAGCTCGATGCGAGACGGAAGCGAACTCAACAACCACGTTTGCGGCGCGGGTCGCCGGTCCCAACGACGCAGCGCGGGTACTCGGGACTCGACCACCACGTTTGCGGCGCCGGTAGCCCATAGGGCGCCGCAAACCCGCCGGAGCGAAGTGGAGGCCAAAGATGCAGCAGCTGGATAAGCCGGCCCGGCGCGCCGAATTACTGGCGAGCCGGGCAGCCGTGGATCCCGCCGCGCACGCCACGGAGGCGGCGGCCCTGGCCGCTACGCTCGCCCGCCTTCCGCTCGAGGCCGCGGGCGAGATCTGGGTGGCCGGATATGTGCCGGTGCGCGGCGAGCCGGGTTCGACGACGATGCTCGACGAACTGCGCGCCGCGGGTGCCCGCGTGCTGCTGCCGGTGACCGGGCCGCCGGGGCCGCTGGACTGGGCCGAATACACCGGCGAGCTGGACCTGAAACGGGCCCGCTACGGGCTGCGCGAGCCGTCGGGCGCGCGCCTGTCCCCCGCCGCGATCGGATGGGCAAGCACGATTCTGGTTCCCGCACTGGCTGTGGACCGCCGTGGCGTGCGGCTGGGCCGCGGCGCCGGGTACTACGACCGCAGCCTGTCCGCGGCCCGGCCGGGCGCCCGCCTGGTCGCGGTGGTCCGCGACGAGGAACTGCTCGACCTGCTGCCCGAGGAATCGCACGACGTCCGCATGGGCTGGGCGCTGACGCCGGGCGCCGGACTCACACCGCTGCCGTCTGCGGACGCGGCGCCATGTCACGGGAATCTCTGACCGATTGGTATCGTTGGCACTGTCGGCTGTAGAGTGCCAACGACGGAGACTGTGGAGGTTGCTGTGCCTACTTACTCGTATCAGTGCACGCAGTGCGGTGATAAATTCGACATCGCCCAGTCATTCTCGGACGATGCTTTGAGCACGTGCGAGAAGTGCAACGGCAAGCTGCGCAAGCTGTTCAACTCGGTCGGCATCGTCTTCAAGGGCAGCGGCTTCTACCGCACCGACAGCCGGAGCGGCTCCAGCACCGCGAGCGAGCCCGCCAAGGCGGAATCGTCGTCCGCCGCGGCGAAGAGTTCCTCCTCGACCGAGTCCTCCTCGAGCAGCAACTCCTCGGGCAACTCCTCCTCGAGCAGCAGCAGCGCGAGTAGCACCCCCGCGAGCAACTCGGCCGCCTGAGCCGGACCGTCCCACGGCTTGTCAAACAACCCTAGGGGCCCGCGTAGCACGCGAGCCCCTATTCAACGCGCACAGTACCGCGCGCCCGGTGGCATTCCACGGTTTCGCGCGAGGTTATCCACAGGTTTTGGGTTATCCACAGGCCAATTCCGACCTGCGGTTTTGTGAGTCGGCGCGGCCCGCGCGACCGTAGCGTGCCGGGCATGAACATTCGCCTGCCGAACCCCGGGCGCCCGGCCCCGAACCGCGGCGGCGACCGCGACCTGGGCCGTGCACCGCGCTGGCAATCGCTGCTCGACCGCCGCCCGGCCTGGGCCGATGCGAGGCTGGCCCGCCGGATCCTGGCCGCCGCGCTCACGGCGCTGGCCGGATTCCTGTTCGTCCGCGGCGATCCCGCCGCCCATCGGGTCCGGGTGGTGGTGGCCGCGCACGATCTGGCGCCCGGTCAGGCGGTGGGCGTCGCGGATCTGCGCGTGGGCGACTATGCCGCAGGCACGCTACCCGCGGGCGTACTGCACGAGCCTGCCCCGCTCGTCGGCGCCACCCTCACCGCCGCCATGCGGGCCGGGGAGATCTTCACCGACCTGCGCGTGGTCGGTCCCCGCCTGGCGGCCGCCGCGACCGGGATGGCCGATGCCCGGATCGTCCCGATCCGCCTGGCCGACGGCGCCGTCGCCGACATCCTGCGGTCCGGTGACCGGGTCGACGTGGTCGCCGCCGAGCCCGACTCCGCGACAACCCCGCCGCATCCCCTGGCGGCCGACGCCGTCGTAGTCTCGGTCCCCGGTGGCGAGAGATCCGGCGCCGAGCGTTCGGGCGCGGGCCGACTACACGCGCCCGGCGAGCGCATCGTGCTGATCGCGCTGGATGCCACGCACGCCACGGCAGTCGCAGCCGCATCGCTACGTACCGCGCTCACCGTGGTTTTTCAGTAGAGTTCATCCAGATTGCCAAGTATTTGCCGCATGACCGATCTAACACCCCCGTTACCCGATCCGGACGCGGGTGCCCCGTGCGCCCGACGCCATGACCAGAATATTCAGCGCGGAGCGGGTTTACCGGATGAGACAGGAGCAGCAATGCTGAAGGGTTTCAAGGACTTTCTACTCCGGGGGAATGTGCTCGACCTGGCGGTCGCGGTCGTGATGGGCGCCGCCTTCACCGCGATCGTCACCGCATTCTCCAAGGGCATCGTCAACCCGCTGATCAACATCTTCGGCGGCAACGGCGACATGGGCCTGGGTTTCCGCTTCGTTGCCGATAAACCCGCAACCTATGTTGCGCTCGGGCCGATCATCACCGCCGCGATCAATTTCGTGCTCATCGCGGCCGTCGTGTACTTCGTGCTGGTGCTGCCCGCCACCCACGCCAAGAAGCGCTGGGCGAAGGATACGGATGCCGAGGCCACCGACATCCAGCTACTCACCGAGATTCGAGACCTGCTCGCCGAGGGCGCCCAAAGCTCGGGCGGTCGACACGAATCCTGAGCCCGACCACCCGCACAACGGCTCGAGCCTAATGAGGTGAGACGGAAACGGTGGGCCCAGTGCGTACCGCACCGGGCCCACCGTCTACCGGGTGTCCCCAATCACTCCGGCGCGCCCAGAATGCGAACGGCCGGAATCAATTCCCTACGCCCCGGCCACGATCGGCCGGGGCGGCGGCGAAGTGGCTCAGCCCAGGCTGAACGGCTGACCCCAGAGGGTCACCCAGCCCTGGATGTGGGAGGAGCTGATTTCGTAGCTGACGAACGAGCGCGCCTGCGCGTACCCGGCACAGCCGGTCAGGCCGATCGTCTCGTCCTTCCACGAGACCGACGCGTCGTTACCGGTGAACGGCGTGTAGGTCTTGTGGATATCGGCGCCGAAGTCGTCCTTCTTCTCCAGATCGAGAATGTAGAACGCCTGCGCCTGGCCGGGGCCGAGGGTCAGGTTGCCGCCGCCGCCGGCGCTGGCGGCCGGGGTGACGTTGCCCGAGGTGTCCCAGCTGGCACCGACGCTCGGGGCGGCATTGACGCCGCCGCCGTCGATGTTGACCTGGCAGCCCACGACGTAGCCCGGGTAGATGTTGCCGCCGTTGACCGACGAGTCACCGGTCAGGTGCACATGCGCCTCGCCGGAAACCCAGGTGTTGCGGTGCAGCGGGGTCGAACCCATGGACGGGTTGATGTCGGCCGACTCGCCGTCCAGCCAGCCGTGCACCGTGGTGCCGTCGGAGAGTCTCTGGACGATGTTGCCGCCATGCAGCGGTATGAAGGTATCGGCATTGGCTGCGCCAGTCGAGAACAGGCCGAGAGCGGCGGTGGCAGCAGCACCGACACCGGCCGCGCGGGCCAAGGTCTTACGGATGTTCATGTTTGTTTCCCTCAGGGGTGAATCGCTATGCGCGAGAATGGGGTTGGCGTGCAAGACCGCGTCAGCCGATGCTGAACGGCTGCCCATAGAGGGTGGTCTTGGAGTAGTGGTTGCCGACAACTTCGACAACGGTGTACGACCGCGCCTGGGCGTAACCCGCACAACCCTGGATATTCATTTCCGCGTCCTGGTAGTCAACACCCCAATGGCCGGGCTCGGTGATGTCCTTGGAGTCGATCTGGACGAACTTGACCTGGCCGGGACCGAGGTTCAGGCCGAGCGAGCCGCCCAGCGAACCGCTGGTCAGGCTCAGGCTGCCCGAGATGCCCGCCGAGATGGCGTCGGTGCCGATATCCACCTGGCAGCCGACGATGTACCCGGTGTTGATCTGGGAGACGCCATGGGTGGACGAGTTGTTCGACCCGGGCGTGTTCAGCTGACCATTGTTCGGTCCGACGGTAGCGACGGGTGCGCTGGGCACATTCGCCTCGGCATTGCCCGAGACCCAGACAGTACGGCCGGCACCGTTGGCTGCCAAGGAAGGCGAAATGGTTGCGTGCTCACCGGTACGGGTGATGGTGACGCCATCGGCTCCAGACACACTGCCGGGCGGCAGCGGCACGAAGGTGTCCGCGTTGGCAGCACCGGTCGAAAGAAGTCCGATCGCAACGGCTGCAGCCGCGCCAATACCCGCAACCCGGGCACCGCGACGCACACCGCTGGTGCGGTTCTCGCTCATACTTCCCCTCATCAGGTTAATGCGTGCAGCCTCGACTATCGAAGCTGCGGTTCAGGCCTCGATCACCGATGCTGGAGCGTTTCGGCCTCGACCACCGATGCCGTCGTCCCCAGCCTCGACCACCGAGACTGTTTTCAACCCCGACCACCGGGGTTGAATGCGGTCCTACATAAGACCCAGTTCAGTCTGTCGCCAGAATGTTGCCGCCGTGTAACCGACGACAAATCTTCTGCAATCGGCAGACCGATTTGCCGGAACCGGGCCACGTTCCGCCGGAGCCGGCACCGAAGCGCCTTCTCCGGGCCAATGAGAACCGCTGGTGGTACAGCCCAAAGGCGAACACTAAACGCAGTAGCAACTGAGTGACAATGTAAGCCGACGTAAACATTATGTGATCTGGATCACATCGGCAAGTCCGTAAATCACAAAAGATGCGAAAACCGCTGTGAGCGCTGAGGAATGGAGGGCCGACCGGTCACGGCTCGAGTGCGCCAGCGCGACGCAAATGTGATCGCGAGTGCCTCACTCGTGATGTGGGGGCACCTGTGCACGCAACCACTCGTCCGGGGATGACTGCGAGGCCGCGGATTCTCCCTCGGGCCCGCGCTCGTCACTGGTGGTTTGCGGAAGGGTATCGCCGAATATGCGCGCCAGGCGTGCAGCATCGGCCGCCGAACGCGCTGCACCCCCCGCCTGCGCGCCGGCCGAGGAGTCGGCGCGGCCAGGACGGGGGGTGTGCTCGTCGTCGCTCGGGGTGCGGTTCACTCGTCCAATCCGGAAAGCTCGTCGATGACGCGGCTGGCCAGCGGGCCGAGCGTGGCCATACCGTCGCGCACCGCGGCGCGGGTGCCCGGCACGTTGACCACCAGGGTGCTGCCGGAGATACCGGCCAGCCCCCGCGAGAGGCCCGCATCGAGCGAGCCGGCCGACAGGCCCGACGCGCGCAGCGCCTCGCTGATGCCCGGCAGCTCGCGGTCCAGCACCTCGGAAGTGGCCTCGGGGGTGACATCGCGCGGGGACATGCCGGTACCGCCGACCGAGATCACCAGGTCGACGCCGCCGATGACGGCGGTGTTGAGGGCATTGCGAATCTCGACCTCGTCGGCGGACACCAGCACCGTGGCATCGACCAGGAATCCGGCCTCGGTGAGCAGCTCCGTCACCAGGGGACCGAGCGAGTCCACCCCGCCATGGGCCGAACGGTCATCCACAACCACCACAAGCGCACGGCCCGCCACCGGGGCATCGATTTCCATGTCGCTTACCGTAGCGTCCGGCGGTGACATGGACCCATTCTCCCCGGCGCCGTGGCCCCGCTCCTCCAGCAGGGTCAGGGTGCGGGGGCGGCGGGGGGTCACCGGCCACCGTCCGCGGGGGCACCGGCGAGGGTCACCTGCACGGTCTTCGGATTCTGGCCGTTGGTGTCGGTGTAGGTCAGCGAGACCTTATCGCCCGGCTGATGCGAGCGCACCGCGGCGACCAGCGCGTCACCGCTGTCGATCAGCTGATCGTCGAGCTTGGTGACGACCACACCCCCGGGAATCCCGGCCTTGGCCGCCGGACCGTCGGCGACGATGTCCTTGACCACCGCACCGCTGGTGTCGACATTGCCCGGCGCCTGGTTCAGCACGGTCATGCCGATCTGAGCGTAGGTAGCGTGGCCGGTCTTGGTCAGCTCGTCGGCGACGCGACGGGCCTGATCGACCGGGATCGCGAAACCGAGGCCGATCGAGCCGCTCTGCTGCCCGCCCGTATCCGAGCCGCCCAGGGTCGCGATCGCGGTGTTGATGCCGATCAGCTTGCCGTTCATGTCGACCAGCGCACCGCCGGAGTTGCCCGGGTTGATGGGCGCGTCGGTCTGCACAGCGGAGATCACCGTGCCGGTGCCGCCGGACTCGCCGCTGGTGGAGACCGGTCGATTCAGCGACGAGACGATGCCGGTGGTCACGGTGCCTGCCAGCCCCAGCGGCGAACCGACCGCGACGACCGGCTGCCCGACCTGCAGATCCTTGGAGGTGCCCATATCGATCGGCGTCAGCCCGGACTTGTTGTCGGCCTTGATGACCGCGATATCCGAGATCGGATCCACGCCGACGACCGAGGCCGAGGTCGTGCTGCCGTCCTTGAACTGCACCTGCATCTTGGCGCCCGGGCCCGCGCCGCTGGCGACGTGATTGTTGGTCAGGATCAGGCCGTCCGAGGACAGGATGACCCCCGAACCCTCGCCCTCGGTGCGGTCGCCGACCACCTTGATCATGACCACGCTCGGCAGCACCTTCTGCGCCACCGCCTGCACCGAACCGGCGGGCGCGGTGATCGACGCCGGTTTCGCATTGGGCATCGGGCCGTCGAGCGAATTGCTCACCGAATTGCCGGAGCCCGAATCCGAGACCAGGGCTCCGACCGCCCCGCCGATACCGCCCGCGACCAGAGCCAGCGCGATGGCGCCCGCGACCAGTCCGCCGCGGCCGCGCCGCGGCGGACTGGTCGCGGCGTACGGGGCGGCCGTGGCGTACGGGGCGGCGAGGGTGCCGGTCGAAAAGGCGCCGGTGGTATTCGGGTCGGGCGGGTACGGCGCGCCCGGCATGGTCCCGAAGGCCCCGGTCGGCGGTTGCTGCCCGCCACCCGCGCCGTAGGCGTGCGGATACGGCGGAATCGGGGTGGTGTGCTGGGTAGGCGTTTCACGCGGCGCCCACGCCATGTACTCGGGGGGTACCGAGCCCTGCCCGGTGAACCGCTCGGTCGGAGGCTGCGGCGCCTGCTGGCGCGGATACGGGAGCCCGCCCGGGGCGGGCTGCTGGTACGCGGGCTGGTCGTACGACCGGCCCGCCGGCGGCACGCCCGGTGCGGCGGCATACGGGTCGGCCGGGCCCGCCGGAAGCTGCCCCGTCGGCGGCGGCTCGGGGGTCTGCGCCCGGAACTCCGAGCCCGCCTGCGGCTGCTGCGGTTCCAGGCTGTCCTTCGGGTCCTGGGTCATATCTCTCGTTTCTCCTCACGTCTGCCGACCAGCGTGGTCACCGCGACTGAGAGCGGACTGAGACGGCGCTTTAGGTTGACCATCAGTTCACCAGGTTCGCCGGTAGTCCGCTCTCCCCCGGCAGGACGATCCGGATGAGTGCCCCGCCGCGGTCGGATGTCTCGATTGTGATGGTTCCGCCGTGTTTGGTCACGACCTGTTTGACAATGGCCAGGCCCAGGCCCGATCCGGGCATCGAGCGGGAGGCCGTGGTCCGGTAGAAACGCTCGAAAACCAACTCCCGTTCGGCCGGCGGAATACCCGGCCCCGCATCGTCGATGGCGAATTCCAAGAGCCCGGGCCCGGTTTCGCGCATGGCCAATCTGACCTGCTCGCCCGCCGGACTCCATTTCGCGGCATTGTCGAGCACATTGAGAATCGCACGTTCCAGCCCTGCCTCGTGGCCGTAAACCACCCACGGCCGCAGTTCTCCGACGAATTCGACCGCCGTGCGCCGGCGCCGTGCCCGCTCCAGCGCCCGCGCGGCCACATCGCCGATATCGATCTGGTCGTAGACGGTCTCGGGGGCGTCCTCGCGCGCGAGGTCCACCAGATCGCCGACCAGCGTGGACAATTCCTCGATCTGCGCCATGACATCGGCATTCAGCTCGGCCATGTCCTGCTCGGGAATGCGCGGCGCACCGGGACGGGACGAGGCGATCAGCAGCTCCATATTGGTGCGCAGCGAGGTCAGCGGGGTGCGCAGCTCGTGTCCGGCATCGGCTACCAAACGGCTTTGCCGCTCCCGTGATTCGGCCAGCGCCCGCAGCATGGAGTTGAAACTCTCGGTGAGCCGCGCCAATTCGTCGTCGCCGGTGACCGGGATGGGCGCCAGGTCGTCGGTGCGGGCGATTCGCTCGGTGGCCGCGGTCAGGCGCGCGATCGGCCGTAAACCGGTGCGGCCCACCGCGGCACCGGCGGCGGCCGCCGCCACCACACCGCAGATGCCGACCGCGAACAGCAGCCAGGCCAGCCTGTCCAGCACGTACTGCGTCGGCTGCAGCCGCTGCGAGATCACCAGGGTGGCACCGCTCTTCATGCGCTCGGCCAGGACCCGCTGATTGCTGGCGGTGCGCAGCGAGAACGACGACTGGCCGCGCGCCACCGCCATCTCCGGCGCCCCGATCGGTGGATCGGTCGGCTGCGGCGGCACATACGGCGGATACATGTCCGGGAAGATCAGCGCGATGCCGATGTCGTTGGAGTACAGGCTGCCGATCGCCAGGGTCGGCAGAATCCCGAGGCTGTCGAGGTTCTGGCTGATCATGACCTCGGCGCGGGCCTTCAGCTGCTGGTCGACGTCGGAGTACAGCGAGCGGGCGACCATCGCGTAGGCGGCGATGGAGGTCAGGGCCACCGCGATGGCCACCACCGAGGCGGCCAGCAACGTGACCCGCCAGCGCAGCGAGACCGACCGGGTCAGCGGCATCGGCGGGCGCAGGTCGTGCGCGTCGGTGCGGTGCGCGGCTCCGGCGCCGCCGAGTCCGGCCACACCCTCCCGGCCGCGCCCGGCCGTCTCCCGTGACCGTCCGCCCGCACCGAGCCCGGTCGCATGCGGAACATTCCTTCCCACGATTCCGACCACCCCTACGGCGGCGTCTCGCGCAGTACGTACCCGACGCCGCGCACGGTATGAATCAGGCGGAGCTCACCCTCGGCCTCGGTCTTACGCCGCAGGTATCCGATGTACACCTCGAGCGCATTGCCGGAGGTCGGGAAGTCGTATCCCCAGACCTCCTCGAGAATGCGGCTGCGGGTGAGCACCCGGCGCGGATTGGCCATCAGCATCTCCAGCAGCGAGAACTCGGTGCGGGTCAGGCTGATCGCGCGCTCGCCCCGGGAGACCTCGCGGGTGACCGGGTCCAGCGACAGGTCGGCGAACGTCATCGTCTCCGACGCCTCGTCGGCATCGATGGCGGTGCGGCGCAGCAGGGCCCGCAGGCGGGCCAGCAATTCCTCCAGCGCGAACGGCTTGGGCAGATAGTCGTCGGCGCCCGCGTCCAGACCGGAGACCCGTTCGGAGACCGAATCCCGGGCGGTCAGAACGAGTATCGGAAGGTCGTCGCCGGTGCTGCGCAGTCTGCGGCAGACCTCGAGGCCGTCCAGGCGGGGCATCATTACATCCAGTACGAGGGCATCCGGCCGTTGCTGCGACACCTTCTCGAGCGCGTCGACCCCGTCGACGGCCAGTTCGACGGAGTAACCGTTGAAGGTCAGCGACCGCCGCAGTGACTCCCGCACCGCGCGGTCGTCGTCGACTACCAGAATGCGCATGGGGTCCAGTCTGACGGCACCGACTGAGAGTCCACTGAGAAGACCCACTCCGACACGCCGGAGCGCCGCAAGGCTCTGACCAGTCGCTGACCAGTCCCTTTGCACGATTACGTCCGATGTGCATGAAACACGTTGTGCGCGGCGAAATTAAACAATTCGAAACTCCTCCGGGTCCGAATTGCCGTCACCAACTTCACACGGTATGTTGCCTGCCGTAAAAGAAGACCTGCAGTCGGTTCTACGCCGGTTGGACCCGTAGGGCGCCAGTTCACTTTGCGCAAATTCGAGCGCTCGGATTTGCCAAGCCGGTGAACGAACGCACAAGCGAGCCACGGGTACTGCGTCAGCCCGGGCACGGGCCCGCGGTGAGGGGCCGCCGGGGCATATGTGCGAGCGGAGGCGACCGAAGCGGGATGGGCACTGCACCGCGACCATGGCAGCGAAGTCTTTCCAACCTCTCGGTAACGAGCAAGGTCGGCATCGTGCTGCTGCTACCAGTCATCCTGGCCTCGGTCTTCGCGGTCCTGCGCATCAAGGACGAACTCGGTACCATCGCCCAGCTCAACACGGCCGCCCAGCAGGCGCAGATCATCCGCCCGCTGCTGGATTTCGGCTCGGCCGCCGATGATCTCGCGGTCGCGGCCGGCACCGGAGGCACCGGGGATCACATCGGCGACGCGGCGCTGGACCAGGTCTCCGCGCGCTTCGACCAGGCCGCGGCCAACCTGCAATCGGCGCTGCAGCTCTCGCAGGTCGACCAGCAGGTGAGCACCGAGATCATCGACGCCCTGTCGACGGGCCGCGGCATGCGCAACAGCCTGCACGGCAGCTCGCCGCTGGTGGTCGGCAGCCAGTCCGACGAGGTCGCCACCCACATCAGCAATGCGCTCTCGACGCTGACCACGCCCCAGGAGGCCGTCCTCGAGCGGTATTACACGCAACTGGGCGATCTGACCATCGCGCGCCGGATGTTTCTGCAGCAGCAGCTACTTATCGGCAGCGGGGAGATCAGCAGCAATCCGGCCATGCTGGCGCAGGCCCTCACGGCCACCGGCTCCGAGCTCACCATGATCAATCAGTACGCCGTGGTGCAGCCCGCCTCGGCGTACAAACCCGATGTCCTGCTCGGGGCCCAGCAGGCCCGCCTGCACGCGCTGAGCCAGAACAACGCCGAGCCGATGTCGCTGCCGGGCGTGAGCGATTCACTGCGGCAGAGCACCGGCACCTACACCGACGCCACCACCCACCTGGTCAACCTGATCAACTCCGGCCTCTCCCGGACCTCGGTCGCCGCCCGCAGCACCGTGCTGCGCGACGTGGCGGCCGTGGTCGTCACGCTGCTCGCGGGCCTGGCGCTGGCGCTGGCGGTGGCCCGCTCGCTGGTCGTCCCGGTGCGGCGGCTGCGGCGCGGCGCGCTGCAGGTGGCGCACATCGACCTGCCCGCCGAACTCGCGGTGGTGCGCGAGGGCGGCGCGACACCGGAGATCATCGCGGTCGATGTGCAGACCACCGAGGAGATCGGCCAGCTGGCCCGCGCGGTCGACGACATGCATCGTCAGGCGCTGCATCTGGCCGCCGACCAGGCCCGCCTGCGACTGCTGATCAGCAGCATGTTCGAAACCCTGTCGCGCCGTAGCCAATCGCTGGTGGAGCAGCAGCTGACCCTGATCGAGGATCTCGAACGCGACGAGGACAATCCGGGACGGCTGCAAAGCCTGTTCCGCCTGGACCATCTGGTCACCCGCATGCGCCGCAACGGGGACAACCTGCTGGTGCTCGCCGGCACCGCGCTGCGCCGCGGACACCTGCCGCCGGTGCCGCTGTCGGACATGCTCTGGAGTGCGGTGTCCCAGGTGGAGGACTATCAGCGCGTGGAGATCGGCGCGGTGCCCGACGGCGTCGTGGCCGGCGAACCGGCGGTCGATGTGGAGCATCTGCTGGCCGAGCTCATCGACAATTCGCTGCGCTACTCCCCGCCCAGCACGCCGGTGGCGGTCTCGGTGAATCCGGCCGCCGAGGGCGGCTACCTGATCGAGATCACCGACCGCGGCCTCGGCATGTCCGGCGAGGATCTGCGCTCGATCAACGACCGGCTCGCCTCCGGCGGCGAGGTGACCGTCGAAACCGCCCGCCGCATGGGTCTTTTCGTGGTCGGCCGGCTCGCCAAGCGGCATACCGTCACCGTCAGCCTGCGGCGCACCTCGGCGATGGCGCAGCAGCCGGGCATCACCGCCACGGTGCACCTGCCCGCCTCGCTGGTCACCTCGGGCCCGCAGCAGACCGCCGCATCACAGGGCGCCCCGTTCGCGGCGCCGGGCGGCCGGGCCCTGTCCCTGGTGGACGAGCCGGATGCACCCGAATCGGGATCGCTGTTCGCCACGCCCGCCGCGGGACTGCCGCGGCGGCGGCCGATGCAGGAGCCGGTGCGGAACACCGAATTCGAGCTCCCGGACGAGACCGTGCGGCCGTTGCAGGCCCCGGAACCGGCGCAGGACGGTGTGATCGGCCCACCCCCGCACGAGGACGATACGCAAACCCCCTGGGACGAGCCCGAAACCGAACTCACGTCCACGTGGGCCCCCGCGGACGAACCGACGGCGCGCAGCCTGGCCCGTCCGTCCACCACCTCCTGGCGCATTCCCGAATCCGACCCGGACGTGGATTCCTGGACGACTTCTCGTCTGTCCCAGCCGATTCGCCCCCCGGAACCGGCCATGTCCTGGTCGTCGGATGCAGCGGACCTGTGGGCCCAGACCGCCACGTTGCCCGTGCACCAGCCCACCCCCCGCGAGCCCGTCGACGAATCGCCGATCTATCAGCGCATGGTCTCGGAATGGCTGGTCGAACCGTCGGCGAGCGAGCCGGCCGAGACCTGGTCCTCCCCCGCCGACGAGGGCTGGGCGGCGGCCGAGGAGGCCAGCCGCCCGGCCATGGCCCACCGCACCACCGGCGGCCTGCCGATCCGCAGTCCGGGCGCGCAGCTGGTCCCCGGCGGCCTGACCCCCGCCACCGACTCCGGCGCACCCGATCCCGACGAGATCCGAAACAACCTGTCAAGGCATCTGAGCGGCGTGCGCAGCGGACGAGCGAATACTTCGTACAACGGCGAAAACGGGTACAACGGAACTCAGTCCAGCGGCGGGCCCCAGCATCATGACGAGCAGTACAACGATGGAGGACGTATATGACCGATACCGAGCAGCCCCCCACCGACGAGAACCTGAATTGGCTGGTCACTCGCTTCACGCGGGAGGTCCCGGGGGTCTCCCACGCGGTGCTGGTATCGGCCGACGGCCTGCTGCAGGCCACGAGCCCGCATCTGCCTTCGGACCGCGCCGAACAGCTGTCCGCGGTGACAGCCGGGTTGGCGAGTCTGGCCTCGGGCGCGGCCCAGCTGTTCGAGGGTGGCAAGGTGATGCAGTCCGTCGTCGATATGCAACGGGGGTATCTACTAGTAATGAGCGTAGGCAACGGTTCACACCTTGCGGTGCTGGCCAATAAACAGCATGACATCGGCCGGATCGGTTACGAGATGGCGCTATTGGTCGATCGGGTCGGAGCGGTCGTGCAGGCCACCGCCCGCTCGGCGGTCTGACGAGTGCCGGTCTGACAAGCCCAATGTCGAGTTCCTTCGGGGCCGATCCCCGGCCAACCACACGTGTGCGTCCCTATGCACTGACCGCGGGACGCACCGAGCCCGCGGTCGATCTGCCGCTCGAGGCGGTCGTGGAGACGCTGCCGTATGCGAGCCGATTCGATTGGCCCGCAGGCGATGTCCGCACCGATATACTCCGCCTGGGCGGCGGGCGCCTGTCGGTCGCGGAGATCGCCGCCCATCTCCAACGCCCGCTGGGCATGGTCCGCGTCGTGATCGGCGATCTGGTCGTCGCCGGTACGTTGCGGGTACACACCACACTCAGCGATAATGCCACCTTCGACGAACGTCGTTCGCTTATGGAGAGGACCCTGCGTGGACTCCGCGCTCTCTGACGCCGCGCCTTCCGCAAGTGAAAGCCGGACCGCATCGACCAAGATCGTGGTGGCCGGTGGATTCGGTGTCGGCAAGACGACCTTTGTCGGTGCGGTCTCGGAGATCGTGCCGCTGCGCACCGAGGCCATGGTCACCGGCTACTCCGACGGCGTCGACGATCTGTCGGCGATCCCGGGCAAGGAGACCACCACGGTCGCCATGGATTTCGGGCGCATCCTGCTGCCCGGCAATCTGACCCTCTATCTGTTCGGCACGCCCGGCCAGCGCCGGTTCTGGTTCATGTGGGACGACCTGGTCCGCGGCGCGATCGGCGCGGTGGTACTGCTGGACACCCGCCGGATCGAGGACAGCTTCGCCGTGGTCGATTTCTTCGAGGCGCGGCAGCTGCCGTTCCTGGTGGCGGTCAACAGATTTCCCGATTCGCCGCGGTTCCCGGCGGACGAATTACGCGAGGCGCTATCGATCCGCGAGGGTGTGCCGATCGTCGATATCGATGCCCGCGATCCGGCGCAGGTGCGGCAATCCCTGGCTGCGGTCACCGAATACGCGATCGCCCGGCTCACCGGTAACGCCGGCCTGCGCGCCTAAGAAAATCCCGGTTTGACGGCCGAAGGATTGGGTCAAACAAGGTGTAATACGAAACGACCCAGGGGGATCCCGTGCAGTACTTCACCATGGGCACCTGGGTGCTCGGTCTATCGCTCAGCGTGGCGGTAGCGGGCACCCTGGTGGGCCTGATCTGCATCCGGCAGTCGACGCTGTCGGTGACCGCGAAATTCCGCCTCGTCTGGCTGACCGCGGCGGCGGTGTGCATCGGCGCCATCGGGACGCATCTGGCGGCGTCGGTGACGCTGCTGGGCCTCGGAGTGTCCGGCGGCGCAATCCATTACGACATCCTGCGCCGGGCAGCCGCGCTCGTGCTGGCGCCGGTGGCGGTGCTCGCCGGGCTGCTCATCGTCGGCCGCGTCCCGCAGTTGCCGCGGCTGGCGACCGGTGCGCTGGTGATGGGCCTGGGGCTGGGCGGATCGAACTACTTCGTCCTGAGCGCCATCGAGGTGCAGGGCACCACCTCGATCAGCCCGGCGTTCATGGCCGGGGATACCGTGCTGGCGGTGGTGGTCGCGTTCGGACTGCTGTATGCGATGCGGCTGCGCGCCACGATCCCCCTGCTCGGGGTGGCGGTGGCGTATGCGGCCGCGGCCGTCGCGATGCACTATCTGGCCATGTCCGGGCTGTCGGTCCAGCTCGACCCCGCGATGTCGCAGCCGGGCGGGCAGGACCTGTTCACGGTGTTCATCCCGGTCTTCGCCATCGGCGTGATGTCGCTGGCCGTTCCGATCACCGCGGTCCTGGTCGCCCCGGACCGCGCCGGCCGCCTGCAGCCCGAACCCCGGAGGCCCAAGCCGCCCCGGCAGCGCGGGCCGGGTGCGCCCCGTCAGCCGCGGGCCACCCGACCGCGCAGGAAGGAACCGGTGGGCTGACCACCGCACGGGCGCGCTCGCCTCTGGTCATACCGGCATGCTCTCGGCCGGGATCCACCGCTCACACATTTCGGGCCGGATCACCATAATGGGGATCCGGCCCGAAATATCTTGCAGCCCAGCTATTTACCGAGATCGGCTGCGACCTCGCCAAACTATGCCTGGTTTAAACGTCACCTTCGCCGTGCAGGGTGTTGTACATCTGCACGCCGCTGGCAATGCCGACCGGGATGCCCAGGGCCGCGCCACCGGCGATGGCGCCGAGGCCGCCGAAGGTGGAGGCGCCGAGCAGGCAGCCGCCGATGATGCCGAGCGGGGTGCCGATCACGGTGACCGAGGTCAGCACACCACCGGTGACAATGCCGACCGGGCAGCCGATGAGCGCGCCGGTCACGCCGCCGACCATGCCGCCGACCCCGGTGGCCAGGCCGAAGTTGGTGCCCGCGGTGCCGAGCGCGGTTTCGAAGTCGGCCGTCGGGTCATGCGGGGTGGAGGCGTCCACGGGCTTCACCGCCGGCGCGTCCGCCTGATGGGTGGTGACCGCATCCGACGCGGCCGGCGAGGGCAGCGTCGTGGCGGCCTTCGGCGCGTCGGCGAAGGACTGCTGGCCGAACACGGTCTGGCCGCTGGCATTGGCAACCTGGACCTTGCCACCCTGGGTGGTCAGCTTGCCGAAGGGCGTGTTCAGCACGGTGGAGGCGTCGGACGTGTTGCTGGTGTATTGCACACCCGGCGCGATCGGCACGCTCAGCGTGTGCGGATCCACGACGGGTGCCGCAGCCGAGGGGGCGGCGGCCGAGGCGGTGCCGGTGCCGGTGGCCAGCGCAACGGCAGCGGTCGTCGCAAGCGTCGCGAGCGACACGGCGTATGTCATCTTCTTCATACGAAACCCATCAGATTCTCAGTTGATGCGCCCAAATTTTTCAGGAACGCAGACCCATAAAAACTCGAACACCATGAGGCTCGCGTGCGAAGATTACGGATTGGTAACAAACCCCGTCAATAACCCGACAAAAATGTTCCCTTCGTGTTAAGAAGCCATAAATTACGACAAAAAGGAGCGCGCCAGCAAACTCTCAGCCGCATTTATGTGACGGCGATTACTCCGGCGCCGACGCCGCATCGATCAGCCCGAACGCCTCGCCGCCGGGGGCGGCCACCACGGCCACCCGGCCGGACGGGGAGCCCGTCACCGGCAGCAGCATCGTCGGGCGGAGGTCGTCAAGGGACGGGATCGGCACCTCGCCTGACAGTCGGCTTCATGCCGTCGGCCGAAGGGAGAGATAGTGCCGATGAGAGAGCGGGCGGTGCACCCGGAATCGCTACTGCCGGCCCCCCGAAGTGGCGATGAGCGGGTTCCCAGAATTCTTGCGGGAACCCGCCCTCCCGGATGAGGCTACCGGCACGAGGGCACGATTTCATCACTTCGAGCGGACTTTTTCATACCCAAAAACGAACTCCCAGTAGGTAGTTCAGAGATCAGTTACCCTCGCGCAACCCGGGTTGCGACACTTCCACCGCTCGAGCGCCTGACGGCGTTTGCCACTCCGTCGCAGAATCCGGACAAACGCCTCATGAACGGGTGACCAAATCCCCTAGGCAGCGCCAGATAGCACAACAACGGCACACAAGAGCCCCGATGCATTCGACATCGGGGCTCTCGCGCTGAGACACTGGCTGTTCAGGCCTTACGGGATGGTGAGCACCTGACCCACGTCAACGGCGTCGGGGTTGGATACGCCGCTGGCGTTGGCGATTTCCAGGTAGCGGTTGCCGTCACCATAGAAGCGTTCGGCGATCGCCCACAGGGTGTCGCCCGCCTCGACGGTGTAGGTCTGCGCGGCCGGTGCGGCCATCTGCTCGGCGACCGGCGCGGCCGACTCCTCGGCCGCGATCGGAGTGTCGGTATTCGTGCCCGAGGCCCACAGCACACTGCCGTCGGTACCGTACATGACGAGATTGCGGTCCGGTTGCAGCGTCAGCCGGGCAGCCCCTTTACCGTCGGTATGAGTGGACCAGGCCCCGGTGTCGCCTTTGTACAGCACGAAGTTGCCGTCCTGCTGCAGCATGGCGCGATTGACACCCTGCTCGTGCGTATTGGTCGCCCACACCACGCCGCCCGGTTCGGACAGCACCAGGTTGCCATCATTCTGCAAGGTCAGCGTGTATGCGCCGCTCTGCAGGGACTGACCTAGACCGAGTTCGTCGCCTACGTTCAACGTATCGCCCACAGGAATTCCTTTCGGGACTGAGAAAGAGCTTCGGCGGTGGTCGATGGCGCAGATACGGATTCGCCCATCGTTTGCTGACTGTACTGTCCGGTAGTCGGCGGCGCATGGGTTATATGCATTCGTTGCGGAAATTTCACTGAAATAGGGAGCCGAGGCACCTCCCCGTAGGGTGAGGCGTCATGAACGGGATTTCGGGACCACGCCGGACCGGGGCGGCGGCCGCTGCGCTGCTGGCTCTGCTGGCCGCCGCCTGCGGACATACGAACCACGGTGGCACACAGGCGAATACAACCCCCAGTTCCGCGGACCCCACCTCGTCGGGGCCCAGCGCGCCGACCGAGCAGAACCCACCGGATCCGGGACGCACATTCACCGCGAATCCCGCGATCGTCGGCGCCGCGCCGATCCCCTTCGACAGCTGGAGCCGGGTCGCACCCGATCGGATCGCGGTGAACTTCCAGATCGGCTCGCCGGACTGCTACGGCGTCGATGCCACGACGACCGAGACCGGCAGCACGGTCACCGTCGCCCTGCGGTCGGGCAAACTCCCGGAGGCGGTGGGTCGAATGTGCACAATGATCGCGGTATTCGGCACCCTCGAAATTCCCTTGAAGCAACCCTTGGGCAATCGAAAAGTCCTCAGCGCCACCTGAATTCGACGGGCCTTGTGACCTCGATCACATAGGCTTCAGAGCTGGCCTTATAGCCTGACGATCTGAAGCGGGCGCTATTCGGAAGTGATAGGTTTCGTGCATAACGTGGGGGACCACAGACCGATTCCCGGCGCTCGCCGGGATGACGAAACCCGGGACTCGGGATGTCAAAGGCCCGAGGACCGGACGAGGAGAGGCTCTGCGCGGAAACCGCAGCTCCGCGCAGAGCCTCTACTAACACAACGTCATTCCGGCACGCTTTTGGCCGGAATCTACACCGCCCAGATCCCGGCCAAATACATGCCGGGATGACGCGCGCGTTCTAATGCGCGAAATGCCTAGCGCCGGTGAAATACATCGTGACCCCGGCCTCCCGGCAGGCATCGATGGTCAGCTGATCACGCACCGAACCACCCGGCTGCACAATGGCTTTCACCCCGGCGGCGATGAGTTGCTGCGGCCCGTCGGGGAACGGGAAGTAGGCGTCCGAGGCCGCGACCGAGCCCTTGGCCCGGTGCTGCGCGCGCAGCACCGCCAGATGTACCGCATCGACACGGTTGACCTGTCCCATGCCCACACCGACCGACGCGCCGTCGTGGGCCAGCAGGATCGCGTTGGATTTCACCGCACGGCAAGAGCGCCAAGCGAATTCGAGATCGGCCAGGGTTGCGGCGTCGACCGCCTCGCCGGAGACCAGGGTCCAGCGTGCCGGATCGTCGCCCTGCGCGTCGACGATATCGCGCTGCTGCAGCAGCGCGCCGCCGCTGATCGGGCGCAGCTCCGCACCCCCCCGTCGCGGCGCCTCGGCGCGCAGGATGCGCACATTCTTCTTGCGCTGCAACACTTCCACCGCACCGTCGGCATAGCCCGGCGCCACGATCACCTCGGTGAAGATCTCCGCGACCTGCTCGGCCATCTCGACGGTCACCTCACGGTTGGCAGCGATCACCCCGCCGAAGGCGCTGACCGGATCACATGCGTGCGCCTTGCGATGCGCCTCGGCGATATCCGCACCGATCGCGATGCCGCACGGGTTTGCATGCTTGACGACCGCCACCGCGGGCGCGGTGTGATCCCACGCGGCCCGCCACGCGGCGTCGGCATCGGTGTAGTTGTTGTACGACATCTCCTTGCCGTGCAACTGTTGTGCCTGTGCCAGCCCGGGCGCGGTGGAATCGTCGGTGTACAGCGCGGCGGCCTGATGCGGATTCTCGCCGTACCGCAGCACCGACTCGCGGGTCCAGGTGGCGCCCAGCCAGGCCGGGAACTGCGGTGCGGCGCCCGCATCCGGCCCGGCGGCCACCAGCACGTCCGTCATCCAGCTCGCGACCGCCACGTCGTAGCTCGCGGTATGCTGGAATGCCTTGGCCGCCAGCGCCGTTCGCTGCGCCAGGGTGAACCCGCCGGACTGCGCCGCGGCCAGCACGCTGTCGTAATCGCCCGTGTCGACGACCACTGCCACCGAGGGATGATTCTTGGCCGCGGCACGCACCATCGACGGGCCGCCGATATCGATCTGCTCCACACATTCGTCGGGGGTCGCGCCGCCCGCGACGGTCTGGGTGAACGGATACAGGTTCACCACCACCAGCTCGAATGCGTCCACGCCCAGCTCGACCAGCTGATCGGCATGTTCCTGCTTGCGCAGGTCGGCCAGGATCCCGGCGTGCACGCGCGGGTGCAGCGTCTTCACCCGGCCGTCCAGGGTCTCCGGGAATCCGGTCAGATCCTCGACCTTCGTGACCGGAATCCCGGCGTCGGCGATGCGCGCCGCGGTCGACCCGGTCGACACCAGTTCCACGCCCGCGGCGTGCAGCCCGGTGGCCAGCTCGACGAGCCCGGACTTGTCATACACGCTCACCAGCGCCCGGCCGATCGGCGTGCGCTCACCCTTGTCGATAACTGGCTCACTCACCGTAAAACTCGCTCATCTGGGATAACTGCCTTTCGTCCATCGGAGACAATGCCTCGCGCCGCGACGGCCGCGACGACCTGCGCCAGCAACCGCCGTTCGACAACCTTGATCCGCTCGTGCAGCGTGTCCTCGTCATCGCCGGGCAGCACCGCGACCGCCTCCTGCGCGAGGATCGGCCCGGTGTCCACGCCCGCATCGACCAGATGCACGGTCGAGCCCGTCACCCGCACCCCGTAGTCGAGCGCGTCGCGCACCCCGTGCGCCCCCGGGAACGAGGGCAGCAGCGCGGGATGGGTATTGATGATCCGGCCGCCGAACCGCTCCAGGAAGGCCGGGCCGAGGATCTTCATGAAGCCCGCGGACACCACCAGATCCGGTTCGCGGGCGGCGACCGCGGCGGTCAGCGCGGCATCCCAGGCGGCGCGATCGGGGTGATCGCCCAGCGCGACACGGAAGTGCGCGATACCGGCGGCATCGGCGTGATCTGTTGCGGCACATGCCCGGTCGACGCCGACCGCGACCACGCGGGCCGGAAACCCGGGCTCCGCGGCCGCCTCGATCAACGAGCGCAGCAGCGACCCCGTGCCGGAAGCGAGTACGACGATGCTTGACGGCGGCGCTTCCGCGGGCGCGGCCGCGGGCACCAACTGGGCGGGCGGGGTCGTCAGCGCTCTACTCCCTGTGCGTGGGGACTGCAGGATTTGCGGCAGATTCTCCGCCGCCTGCAGTAGAGCCTAACGACCGTCTACTCCACCACTGTCCGGCAGGTCCGCCTCGACTATTTCGGCGTCGAGAATGTCCTCGGAATCGAACTGCGGCGCTTCCGAGGGCCCTACGTGGTTACGCAGGCTGCCGCCTCCGGGCCCGCCGGTACGCGCCGCGGCGTCGGCACCAGGGCCGAGCGCGGCCTGCTCCTCGACGAGTTCGCCATCGACGACCGGCACGGAGACGGAGTGCGGGTCGTACTCGTCGTAGCCGGGGTCGTCGTCCTCGTCACGGTCGTCATCGTCGGCGTACTCGCCGGCGGCGTAATCACCGTCGGCATACTCACCGTCCTCGTACTCGTCGTCATAGTCGTCGTACTCGTCGTCGGCATAGTCATCGTCGGCATACTCGTCGCGCCCGTTGTCATCGCGGGCGTAGTCATCGTCGTACTCGTCGAAATAGTCCTGCTCCCCGGCGGGGGCCGCGACAGTCGCGGGCAGGAACCATCGCGCGCACAGCAATCCGACATATCCGGGTATCGCCAGCCACAGCAGGCTCAGCCCGGCGAACATGAGCACCCCCGGCCCGATATCACCGAACGAGCCGACCACGCCGCCGGCGATCGCCCCGGACACCAGCATCACCAGCGCCGTCACCAGCGCCGCGCTCAGCGTCGCCCAGGGCCGCCGGGCCTGATCATCGAACTCGCGTGCGCACTCCATTCCGGCGAGCACACCGACCGCGGCGGGCACCAACAGCAGCACCGGCCACCAGCCGGCGGCCGGACCCTGCGGCACCGCGGCCAGTACCGGCAGCGCCGGAACCGGTGCCCCTGCAACGGAGAACACGCTCAGCCCGCCCGCACCGATATGCACATCGGCGCCGACCAGCACACTCGTCGCGCCGATCACCGTATTCGGCAGGTAGGCCAGCGACAGCAGCGTCAACCCGAGCACCCCGCCGAGGTTGCCCGCCGCGGAAAAGGTGTCGCCGATCCGGGACCAGTGCATCAGGAACGAGGCCAGCGTGAGAATCAGCCCGCCCAGCAGCAGGCGCTGCACCGCGCGCCGGGCGGCCCGGACCGCGGGCCCGGCCCACCGGGGAAATTCGCCGAGCAATCGCATCCGCAGCGGGCTGCGACGGCTCGCGATACCGGCGACGGCGGCCAGCAGATGCAGCCCACCCACCCAGGCGAACGCGGCCAGGGCCTGCGGCGGCTGCAGCGCGACCACCGACGAGGCGTCGTCCGCCACCGCCAGGCATATCGCGGTGACCAGCAGCGGACCCGACAGCGCGGCACCGACGATCCAGCCCAGATCCGCGCCCGAGGAATCCGGTTCCACCGCGCGTGCGCAGTCGCGGGCGGTCAACCACAGCACCAGGCCCGTGGGCGCCAGCGGCAGCAGGCTCAGGGTGGTCTTGCCGATCACCAGCGGAACCTGGTGTACCGCAAGCCAGCCCGCGGCGATCGCACCCGACGCCCCGGTCATGGCGCTGTTCGCCGCGAGCATTGCGGCGAACACCAGCGCCACGATGATCACCACCGTGAAGCTGGTCGCGCGCGCGGCGACGATGAGCAGCACCCTGGCACGCTCGGGGCTCAGCGACAGAAACAGGTTGTCCTCGGGCCCGGGCCCCGAGCCCCCGAAGCCGCGGCCCGGCTCGGAATCATGGCCCGACTCGACCCGCGGCGGGTGCGAATCACGGGGGTCCCAGCGAACCGGAGAAGCCTTCACAACCCAGCTCCCCCACGATAGCCGCGATGCTCACGGTGCCCGGAATGCTCACGGTGCCCGGAATGCGATGCGAGGCTCATGACTTCCCTTCACCAGCGAGCACTCGGGCTGCGCTGAGCGCTATCGGGACACAGCCTGTTGGTTGCTTGTGACGCTCGCCCACGACAATCGAGCGTGACACCTTCCCCCGCGCCAGCGAGTCAGGCGCGCCGCGCGAAGGGCCGCCGACTCGCCGACAGGTCCCCGGAACGAGCGCCGCCCCTCCGCCGCGGCCGCCGGTCGGGCGCGCAGGGCGAAGGGGCGGGCGGGTGTGACCGGGGTTAAGCGGTGTTGTCGGCGCCTAACGGGGGGCCTACGTGGTTACGCAAGCTGCCTCCCCCGGCCCTGACCCATTAGGCGGAGTCGTCCTCGCCCGGGCGGAATGCGCGGGTGGCGTCCGCGGCCGGGTTGGAGGTCTGCTCCTCGCCGAAGGGGCTGGCCGGCTTGGGTGTGGCGCCCGGGCCGGTCTGGCCGGACCCAGCCGCGCCCTGCTGGCCGAAGCTGAGCGAGCCGTACTGCTGCTGGGCGGCGCCACCGACGTGCTGCGTGGCACCCGCCTCGGCGGCATCCGAACCGCTCGCGGCCGCGGGCTGCGGACGCTGCTGCTGCGCACCGTAACCCGGCTGCGCGCCGTACTGCTGCTGCCCGTACGCGGACTGGCCGTACTGCGACTGGGTCTGGCCCGGCTGCTGCCCGTACTGCGGATACTGCTGGCCGGGCTGGCCATAGGACGGCTGCGCCTGCTGGCCCTGACCGTAGGACGGCTGCTGCCCGTACTGCCCGTATCCGGCGGGCTGGCCCGGCTGCGGTTGGGCGGCCTGGCTCGGCTGGCCCGGGGTCTGGCCCGTCAGGGGCTGGGCGGGTTGCGACTGACCGTACTGTCCGGGCTGGGCCTGACCGTAGGACTGCTGGCCGTAGCCGCCCGGGGTGCCGTAACCGGCCTGCGGCGCAGCGGGTTTCGGCTCGGGTGCGGACATGATGCCGCTCTCGAACAGCACCGATACCACCGCGGCCGCGGTCTGCACCAGACCGAGGAAGATCACGACCCAGGTGCCCCAGGCCGCGCTGTACCCATCGGGCATGGTGAACGAGATGAACAGCACCCCCAGGAAACCGGCCGCCGACACGGCCGCCGAGGCGCCGAGCCAATTCTGCTTCGGCAACAGTGAGATGGCCGCCAGCAGACCACCGGCCAGCAGCACGATCAGCGGCGCCGCGCCGCCCGGGAAGGCAAAGAAGCTCCGGGTGACCTCGGGGGTGTGCACACCCATGCCGACGTCCTGGCTGTTCTGGGTGATGTACGGGGTGAAGCCGAGTAGGAAGTTGATGACGCCCAGGGCCGCGACACCTGCGGTGAGGTAGAAGGGCAGCCCCAAAGCACTCGAGCCCGGGGCGCCTGCCCCGGCACCGGCGGCGCTACCCGGCTGCTGGGGGAAGCTGGGTGCAGAGGTGGGTGTCGGCGCGGGTGCGTTATACCCGGAGCCCCCGGACGGGTAGGACATGTCGTCGTCTCCTTATCGAGTCCTTCGTCTTCACGACTGGATGTGCTCCTGACGCTACTGCACTAATGCCGGTTAGGTCCCAGCGTCAGTCCGTTGGTATCCCGGCTCACTCGAGCGGGTCGTCACCTTGGCATGCTGCCGGCCTGACTGTCGGGCCTTGGATTCCGGCCAATTGCATACCTCTACGAGAAGGAAAGCTGTAATCACATCGACATAGGTGATCGGGCCGTCATTCCGTGACATGACGCCGAAGGCCGCCTTCACCATCGGGAAGGCGGCCTTCATTCGAAAATCCTCAGGCAGAGGTTGCCCGTCAGGCGGTGTCCACTGCGCCTGCTGGAGGGCCTACGTGGTTACGCAGGCTGCCTCCTTCGGCCCTGACTCCATCAGGCGGTGTCCACTGCGCCTGCTGGAGGGGCCTACGTGGTTACGCAGGCTGCCTCCTTCGGCCCTGACTCCATCAGGCGGTGATACTTGCCTTCTCCAGGATCTCGCGGGCCAGCGCGGCAGTCTCGGACGGCGTCTTGCCGACCTTCACGCCCGCGGCCTCCAGCGCTTCCTTCTTCGCCGCGGCGGTTCCGGCCGAACCGGACACGATCGCGCCCGCGTGGCCCATCGTCTTGCCCTCGGGGGCGGTGAAGCCCGCGACGTAGCCGACGACCGGCTTGGTGACGTTGGCCTTGATGTAGGCCGCGGCCCGCTCCTCGGCGTCGCCGCCGATCTCGCCGATCATCACGATGACCTTGGTCTCGGGATCCTTCTCGAACGCCTCGATGGCGTCGATGTGGGTGGTGCCGATAACCGGGTCGCCGCCGATGCCGATGGCGGTGGAGAAGCCGAAGTCGCGCAGCTCGTACATCATCTGGTAGGTCAGGGTGCCCGACTTGGAGACCAGGCCGATCGGGCCCTTGCCGGTGATGTTGTTCGGCGTGATGCCGACCAGCGACTCACCGGGGGTGATGATGCCGGGGCAGTTCGGGCCGATGATCCGGGTCTTGGCGCCCTTCTCGACGTTGTAGGCCCACGCGTAGGCGCTGTCCTGCACCGGAATGCCCTCGGTGATGACGACCAGCAGCGAGATCTCGGCGTCGATGGCCTCGATGATGGCGTCCTTGGAGAACGCCGGCGGCACGAACGCGATCGAGACGTCCGCGCCGGTCTTCTCCATCGCCTCGGCGACGGTCGCGAACACCGGCAGCTCGACGGGGTTGCCGTCCTTGTCGGTGTGCGAGACCGTGGTGCCGGCCTTGCGCGCGTTGACGCCGCCGAGGACCTTGGTGCCGGCCTTGAGCATCAGCGCGGTGTGCTTGGTGCCCTCGCCGCCGGTGATGCCCTGGACGATGACCTTGGAGTCCTTGTTGAGGAAGATAGACATTGCCTGTTTCCTTACTTGGCCGCAGCCAGCTCAGCCGCCTTGTCGGCGCCTTCGTCCATTGTCTGCGCCAGCGTGACCAGCGGGTGATTGGCCTCGGCGAGGATCTTGCGACCCTCGTCGACGTTGTTGCCGTCCAGGCGCACGACCAGCGGCTTGTTGGCCTCGGCGCCCAGGATCTCCAGCGCCTTGACGATGCCGTTGGCGACCGCGTCACAGGCGGTGATGCCGCCGAACACGTTCACGAACACGCTCTTGACCTGTGAGTCGTTCAGGATGACGTCGAGGCCGTTGGCCATCACCTCGGCCGAGGCGCCGCCGCCGATGTCGAGGAAGTTGGCGGGCTTGACGCCGTTGTGGTTCTCGCCGGCGTAGGCGACCACGTCCAGGGTCGACATGACCAGGCCGGCGCCGTTGCCGATGATGCCGACCTCGCCGTCGAGCTTGACGTAGTTGAGGTCGTTCTCCTTGGCCTTGAGCTCGAGCGGGTCGGTCGCGTCCTTATCGGCGAACTCCGCGTGCTCCTTGTGGCGGAACTCGGCGTTCTCGTCGAGGGTGACCTTGCCGTCGAGGGCCAGGATCTGGTTGTCGGGGGTACGGACCAGCGGGTTCACCTCGACCAGGGTGGCGTCCTCGCCGATGAACACCTCCCAGAGCTTCTGGATGGTCACCGCGGCCTCATCGAGAATGTCCGCGGGCAGGTGGCCCTGCTCGGCGATCGAGCGGGCGAACGCCAGGTCCACGCCCTTGACCGCGTCCACCGGCACCTTGGCCAGCCGCTCGGGCTTGGTGGCGGCGACCTCTTCGATCTCCACGCCGCCCTCGACCGAACACATCGCCAGGTAGGTGCGGTTCGACCGGTCCAGCAGGAAGGAGATGTAGTACTCCTCGGCGATATCCTTGGCCTCGGCGACCAGGACCTTCTTGGTGATGTGCCCCTTGATGTCCAGGCCCAGGATGTTCTGGGCGTGAGTGAGGGCGTCGTCCGGGGTCGCGGCGTACTTCACGCCACCGGCCTTACCGCGGCCGCCCGCCTTGACCTGGGCCTTGATCATGACCGGCTTGCCGATTTCGGTCGCGATCGCACGGGCATCCTCGGCCGAGTCCGTGACCCGGCCTTCCGACGAGGGCACTCCGTGCTTCACGAAGAGCTCCTTCGCCTGGTATTCGAAGAGATCCATGTACTCACCGTCTCGTCTGCGTTGTGGTGACAACGACTTGGTTGGCGGCCCGTCGTTACAGGGCGGGTCGGATCGGACTCTAATCACTCACAAGGACGGGAAATCAGCCGCATACAGCCTAAGTGGCGCAGGTCACGGGTCCGCATCCGGGAGGGGAAATGCCTGGCCACAACTACTCACGGGTAGGTTGGCGGTCGGGTTCCAGGTCGTCGGGTCCGAACCTGGCCACCCAGGGTCGACGGGGCCGCAACGATGCGCGGTGACCTGTCCCACTAATTTCGCGACAAACGCGATATTCCCGGTCGTCACAGTGATCAATCTCACATGTTCGGAGAGATCCCCCGCAACGCTTGCCGGGTCGCAATCGTTTCGTTACCGTCGAAGCGGTCGATGTCACAACACGGTCACAGAACCGGCGTGTACGGGGACCCCTCAGGCGGTAGCCTTGCGATCTCATATCAGGGATGGCACGGGGAACCACGACCGCCGCTGACGGGCACAGGAGGATGGCAGGCTTGTTGCAGCACAGCGCTCCGCAGGTAGAGAGCCGCTTCGCAGGCGACCCGTCCACCTCACACCATCCAGTCATTCTGCATTCGGGTAGTCCACGATGAGCCCCGACCTTCTTCAACCCGGACATCGGGCGCGTTCCGCGCGGCGTTACCGCCAGGACTCCGAGGGGTTCGACGGTCACGAGTCCTTCGGGGCCGCCGGGTCATTCGGCGGGCGTGCGCCGTTGGCCGGTAACGCCCCCGCCGACCATGCCGGGACAGTGGCCGGCGACGGCCGCGCCGACGCCTGGCATGCCCCAGAGGCCGCCGCCACCTGGAACGTCTCCGCTCCCGTAGCGCCCGCAGCCTGGAATTCCGAGGCGGCCGAATGGGATTCGGCGCAGGACCCCTCGAATGCCGAGCATGATCAATGGAATTCCGGGCAGTATCGGTGGATCGCAGCCGATTCCGGCGATGCCTGGCCGGCCACGGCCCACGAGGCATCGGACTGGGACGACGATCCGATGACCGAGGCCGACGAGCCGATCAACCTGGCCGGCCTCGGCGCCCACGCGCCGCGCGACGGACGGCCGGTAGCCCGCCGCGCCACCGGCGCCCATCGCCTGCCCGCCCCGCCCGCCGCGCTCAAGGGCCGCGCGGCCGTCGTCGCCGTCGCCGCCGGTGCGGTGGTCGCCGCCGGCCAGGCCGGGCTGCATCAGGGCGGCAGCGCCCAGCAACAGACCACGACCGCGGACCATCAGGCGACCGGGCAGGTCCGCGAGATCGCCCAGTCGGTCCCCACCGCCGGCCAGGGCGGGCAGTCGCCGCAGGTTCTGGACATCGCACCCGTCGCCGACCCGAGCCAGTTCCAGGACATCCTGCAGCACGGTCAGCAATTCGCGGCCAGCCTCCAGGCGCAGGCGGACGCCAAGATGCGGCCGCTGTTCGTGAAATTCGCCAACGGCGTGTTCACCTCCGGCTTCGGATCACGGTGGGGCGTGGAGCACCTCGGCGTCGACGTCGCCGCCCCCATTGGCACGCCCATCTACGCGGTCGAGGACGGCACCGTCATCTCCGCCGGCCCGGCCTCGGGATTCGGCATGTGGGTGCGCCTGCAGCACCCCGACGGAGCCATCACGGTCTACGGGCACGTCAACACCGCGACGGTCTCCGTCGGTCAGCACGTGACGGCGGGCGACCAGATCGCCACCGTCGGCAACCGCGGCTTCTCCACCGGCCCACACTGCCATTTCGAGGTGTGGCCGGACGGCGTGCACAAGGTTGACCCCCTCCCCTGGCTCGCCAGCCGAGGCATCTCCCTCGGCCCCGAAGAGGACTAACTGCCCCACCCCTCCTACAGCTTGGCCAGGACCCCGCTGCTGTATTGCGGGATCAGGCGGATCTTGCCCGCGGTGCCGAAGTCGATGGTGACGCTGGCCAGCGGCCCGAGGCCCTCGGCGGCGATCACTCGGCCCAGACCGTATTTGTCGTGGTTGACGCGATCGCCGACGGCGAGCACCAGGGCCGGACCGCCGCGCTTGGCGCCGCCCGGGGCAGGACGCCGCTCACCGCCGCGCACCCCCGGACGCTCCGACCAGCCGTCGCCGCGGGTCCAGTCCCGCTCCAGGCCGTTGTCCTCGCCGCGGCGGCGCAGGCCCCGGACCGGCGAGCTGGCCGGCTCCAGCCGCTGCCAGTCCATCAGGTGACCCGGAATCTCCTGCAGGAAGCGCGATTCCGGATTCGACACCGGCTGCCCCCAGCCGGACCGGACCACGGCGCGGGTCAGATACAGCCGCCGACGCGCACGGGTGATGCCGACGTAGGCCAGGCGGCGCTCCTCCGCCAGTTCGGCCGGATCGCCGAGCGCGCGCATGTGCGGGAACTGGCCGTCCTCCCAGCCGGTCACGAAGACGACCGGGAATTCCAGGCCCTTGGCGGTATGTAGGGTCATCAGCGTGACCACTCCGGTGCCCTCGTCGGGGATCTGGTCGCTATCGGCCACCAGCGACACCCGTTCCAGGAATGCGGCCAGTGAGCCGGGCTCGGGCTCGCCCTCGGCGGCCTCGGGCACCAGGCCCTCCTCCCGCGCGGCCTCCACGTTATTGCGTGCCTCGGAGCTGAATTCGCGGGCGACGCTGACCAATTCGTTGAGGTTGTCCAGGCGCGCGCCGTCCTGCGGATCGTCCGAGGCCTCGAGTTCGGCGCGGTAGCCGGAGCGGTCCAGCACCGCATCGACCACGGTGCCCACGTCCGGGAAGTCGAGGTCCTCGCCGATGCCGGAGGCGTCCAATGTGCCCGAGCGACCGGCGGCGCGGATCTCGTCGAGTAGATCCAGGAATCCCGAGATGGCGCGCTGGGCACGGGTATTCAGCAACGCCACCTTGCCGTCGGCGGCATCGCGCAGGGCGGTCCCGAAACTGACGCCGCGCTGCTCGGAATGGACGGCCACACAGGCCTCGGCGCGGTCGCCGATGCCGCGCCGGGGGGTGTTCAGGATCCGGCGCAGGCCCACCGCATCGTTCGGATTCTCCAGCACGCGCAGGTAGGCGACGATATCGCGGACCTCCTTGCGCTCATAGAAGCGCACGCCCCCGACCACCTTGTACGGCAGGCCCATCCGGATGAAGATCTCCTCCAGCGCCCGGGAGTTGTTGTTGGTGCGGTAGAACACCGCGACGTCGCCGTAGTTGTGCTCGCCCTGATCCACCAGGCGGTCGATCTCGCGGGCCACGAACGAGGCCTCGTCGTGCTCGTTGTCCGCGACGTAGCCGACGATCAGATCGCCCTCGCCGGAATCGGTCCACAGCTTCTTCTCGCGGCGGCCCTCATTGCGGGCGATGACCGCGTTGGCCGCGGACAGGATGTGCTGGGTGGAGCGGTAATTCTGTTCCAGCAGAATGGTTTCCGCATCCGGGAAGTCGCGCTCGAACTCCACGATATTGCGGATGGTCGCGCCACGGAAGGCGTAGATGGACTGATCGGCATCGCCCACCACGCACAACTCACTGGGCTCAACCGCATCCGCGCGGCGCACCGGAGCGAACTCCGCATCGGCCGCGGCCGCACCCGCATCGGCATCGTCCAGGTCCGCGCCCGCGGCGTGATGCCCGACCAGCTCGCGGATCAGCACATACTGCGCATGGTTGGTGTCCTGGTACTCATCGACCATGACGTGCCGGAACCGGCGGCGGTAGTACTCGGCGACCTGCGGATGGCGTTGCAGCAGCGATACCGTCTCGCCGATCAGATCGTCGAAATCCATCGCATTGGCCGCGCGCAGCCGGCGCTGATATTCGGTGTAGACCCGCGCGACGATGCGGGGCAGCTGGCTCTCCTCGGCCTCCGCGTCGGCGGCGGCCCGGCCGGGGGCGATGAGCTCGTTCTTGAGGTTGGAGATGGCGGTGGCCAGCAGGCGCGGGGTGTACTTCTTGGCGTCGAGTTCCAGGTCACGGCCGATCATCGCGAGCAGCCGCCGCGAATCATCGGCGTCGTAGATGGAGAAGTTGGTGTTCATTCCGGGCAGCAGGGCGGCCTGGGTACGCAGGATGCGCACACAGCTGGCGTGGAAGGTGGACACCCACATGCTCGCCGCGCGCGGGCCGACCAGCCCGGCCACCCGCTCGCGCATCTCGGCGGCGGCCTTATTGGTGAAGGTGATCGCCAGGATCTGGCCCGGGGCGACGCCGCGGGCAGCCAGGAGGTAGGCGATGCGTCTGGTCAGCACGGCGGTCTTGCCCGAGCCCGCGCCCGCGACGATGAGCAGCGGTGCGCCCGAATGCACCACCGCGGCCCGCTGTTGTGGATTCAGGCCGTCCAGCAGCTGCTCGGCGCGCTGCGCCGCCTCGCCCGCGCCTGAATTGCCTTCTACCTGCCCCGTTTGTGCCTTGGGACGCCTCGTGTCAGCCACCGTGGTCTCCATCGTTCATCCACGCTACCGGCGGACACCGACAAGGTAGTAGTGCCGGCACAGATCGCTGTCCGATCGCCGCGCGCCGTGGTGATCTTCAGCAGACTTTCACCCTGTACCGTTTTGCCGAACTCTAGCCCCGTGGCACACTGGCCAGATGACCAGCGCACCCGGCCCGACCACCACCCGCGACGGTCGGCGATTGCGCCCCTGAGCGCACAGCGTGAGGGGGAAAGGTATGGCCCACCGGGCCTAATTCAGGGTGAAGGAACCAATCGGTAACGGGTAGGGGCCGCCTGCCGATCGACGTTCTGACACGAGGAGAAGAAGTATGAGCACCTCAACAACTGCGACCGATGCGACCGGCTCCGACGCCGCGCTGCCCAGCAGCGAGGCCGAGATCGAGAAGCTCCGCAAGGAGATCGATCGTCTGGATGCCGAGATCCTGGCCGCCATCAAGCGCCGCACGGAAGTCTCGCGCATCATCGGCCGCACCCGGATGGCCAATGGCGGCACCCGCCTCGTGCACTCCCGCGAGATGAAGGTCCTGGAGCGCTTCAGCGAACTGGGCCAGGAGGGCCACACCCTCGCCATGCTGCTGCTGCGCCTGGGCCGCGGCCGCCTCGGCCGCTGAGCCGAGACTCCAGCCAGACACTCTCACCTCGAGACCGCTCCGGATGACATCTTCCGGGGCGGTTTTTCCGCGCCTGACCCGGCGTTTCGACACGCAACGAGGTCGACGTTGTCGGCACCCGCAGGTACGCTGGCGTCCGCATTCGCAATGGCCCAGTTCTCAGGGGCCACAACATGATTGGGGGTAGTTATGGCACAGGAAACTCTCGACCGGCGGTTGAGTGCCATCGAGGGCAGGGCAGGCAACCTGGAGACGAAGGTGGGCGAGATGGACGAGGCCATTTATCGGATCGACAGAAACCTGATCGGTGGCCAGGTCATGTTCGAACGGATTGCCGCCGCCATGAACATCAGCATGGTTACCGAGCGGGAGATTGACGACATCCGCGAGGAGAAGTCGTGACCCTGGAGCAGCGAGTGGCGGCGCTGGAATCCCGCGTCGGTGGAGTGGAGCGCGCGGTAATTCAGACCGTGCATCACATTCACCGCGAGGTGATCCGGAATCAGATCACGCTGGCCGAACTGGCGGCAAGATCGGGTATTCCGCTGGCGTGCGACGACGCCGTCGACGACATCATTGCCGAGGACCTACGAGCGGAGGGAATGTTCGCCGAAGACGTGATCGACGGCCGTAGCTGATCGGGTCGTGGTGGGCTCGGGCGCCCGGGCCCACCACGATCATCCACTACGCGAGAGCGCTTACCGCACAGGCGATTACGGCAGGGCGATGTACTTCGTCGAGAGGTACTCCTCGATGCCCTCCGTGCCACCCTCGCGGCCGAAGCCCGATTCCTTCACGCCGCCGAAGGGGGCGGCCGGGTCGGAGATGACGCCGCGGTTGATGCCGACCATGCCGCTCTCGAGACCCTCGGCGATGCGCAGGGCACGGTCCAAGTTCTGTGTGTAGATGTAGGCGACCAGGCCGTACTCCGTGTCGTTGGCCGCGGCCAGGCCCTGCTCCTCGGTATCGAAGCCGACGATGGGCGCAACCGGGCCGAACACCTCCTCACGCAGGATGCGGGCGCCGGCGGGGACGTCGGTCAGGACCGTGGCCGGGTAGAAGTACCCCGGACCGCCGGGCGCCTTGCCGCCGGCACGCACCCGCGCGCCCTTCGCGACGGCGTCCTCGACCAGCTCGCCGACGGTGGTGAGCTGCTGCTGGTCGACCAGCGGGCCCAGCGTCGTCTTCGGATCCGCGCCGGGGCCGAGTTCGAGCGCCTGCACGGCCGCGACGAACTTCTCGGTGAACTCGTCCAGCACCGAGTTCTGCACGTGGATGCGGTTGGCGGCGGTGCACGCCTCGCCACCGTTGCGGAACTTGGCCAGCATGGCACCGGCGACCGCGGCATCGACATCGGCGTCGTCGAACACCACGAACGGGGCGTTGCCGCCGAGCTCCATCGAGGTTCGCAGCAGCCCGTGCGCGGAGGACTCGACCAGCATCTTGCCGACCGGGGTAGAGCCGGTGAAGGTCAGCTTGCGCAGCCGCGGATCGTTGATCAGCGGTGCGGTGACCGCCCCGGAACGGCGGCTGGTGATCACCGACAGCACGCCGTCGGGCACGCCCGCCTCGCGGCACACCTGGGCCAGCAGCAGCATGGTCAGCGGGGTCGCCGAGGCGGGCTTGACGATGATGGTGCAGCCGGCCGCGAGCGCGGGGCCGATCTTGCGGGTGCCCATGGCCAGCGGGAAGTTCCACGGTGTGATCGCCAGGCACGGCCCCACCGGCTGCTTGTGCACCATGATGCGGCCGGTGCCGGTGGGCGCGGTCTGATAGCGGCCGTGGATGCGCACGGCCTCCTCGCTGAACCAGCGAAAGAACTCCGCGCCGTAGCGCACCTCGTTGCGGCTCTCCGGCAGCGCCTTGCCCATCTCGAGGGTCATGAGCAGCGCGAAATCCTCGGTGCGCTCGATGATCCGCTCGTAGATCGCGCGCAGGATCTCCCCGCGCTGCCGGGCCGGGGTGGCGGCCCACTCGTCCTGCACCGCGACCGCGGCGTCGAGGGCCCGCATCGCATCCTCGGGGGATGCGTCGGCCACCTCGGTCAGGGTTTCGCCGGTCGCCGGATTCTCCACCGGGAAGGTGGCGCCGCCGGTGGCCTCCACCGGACCGCCGATCCAGAGCTGCGTGGGGACGGATGCAAGAAGTTCACGTTCGGACACCATGCGACCAGCCTAAACCCGCGTGTCCAGACCCCCGCACCTAGATGCACAGACACTGCAATAAGAGCGAGGGCTTCCACCTTCGACGCGATGAATGAGACACGAGCCGAACCAATGAGACACGAGCCGAACCACTGGCTCATAGTGGTGTGGTGGCACTCTGATGGCCACCACAATCGCCACATTCTCCGCCGGCGTCGGCGGTGCGACATCTCTTGTAGCGCGCGCACGAACGAAATTTGCGTTGTAGGGTTCGGGGAGTGAGCAGCGACATCACCGCGACGGCGGCCTGGCGGAAACTGCACGACCATCACGCGGGGATCGCCGACAGGCACCTGCGCGAGTTCTTCGCCGAGGATCCGGACCGCGGGCGCGAGCTGACCGCCCAGGTCGGCGACCTCCACATCGACTACTCCAAACATCGCGTCACGCGCGAAACCCTGGACCTGCTGGTCGAATTGGCCGAGGTCGCCGGGGTGGCGCAGCGGCGCGATGCAATGTTCCGCGGTGAGCACATCAACACCTCCGAGGACCGCGCGGTCGAACATATCGCGCTGCGGTTGCCGCCGGGTGAGTCCCTGCTCGTCGACGGCGACGACGCGGGCGCCGCGGTGCACGAGGTCCTGAATGCCATGGGCGACTTCACCGACTCGCTGCGCTCGGGGCAGTGGCGCGGCGCCACCGGTGAGCGCATCACGACGGTGGTCAACATCGGCATCGGCGGCTCGGATCTCGGGCCCGTCATGGTGTATCAGGCGCTGCGTCACTATGCGGACGCCGGGATTTCGGCGCGGTTCGTCTCCAATGTCGATCCGGCGGATCTGACCGCCAAGCTCGACGGGCTCGATCCGGCCTCGACGCTGTTCATCATTGCCTCCAAGACCTTTTCGACGCTCGAGACCCTCACCAATGCCACCGCCGCGCGGCGGTGGCTGGTGGCCGCGCTCGGCGAGTCCGCGGTCGCCAAGCACTTCGTGGCCGTATCGACCAATGCCGAGCGGGTGGCGGCGTTCGGCATCGATACCGCGAATATGTTCGGATTCTGGGATTGGGTCGGCGGCCGCTATTCGGTGGATTCGGCGATCGGACTGTCGGTGATGGCGGCGATCGGCCGCGAGCGTTTCGCCGAGTTCCTGGGCGGAATGCACAGTGTCGACAGGCATTTCGCCGAGCAGCCGCTCGCCGAGAATGTGCCGGTGCTACTGGGCCTGCTGGGCGTGTGGTACTCGAACTTCTTCGGTGCGCAGTCGCGGGCGGTGCTGCCGTATTCCAATGACCTGGCCCGCTTTCCGGCCTATCTGCAGCAGCTGACGATGGAGTCGAACGGCAAATCGGTGCGCGCGGACGGCACCCCGGTGACGACCTCCACCGGCGAGATCTTCTGGGGCGAGCCGGGTACCAACGGCCAGCACGCCTTCTATCAGATGCTGCATCAGGGCACCCGGCTGATTCCGGCCGATTTCATCGGATTCGCCCAGCCCACCGACGATCTGCCGACCCGCGACGGCACCGGCAGCATGCACGACATCCTGATGAGTAATCTGTTCGCCCAGACCAAGGTGCTGGCATTCGGCAAGACCGCCGAGGAGATCACCGAGGAATTGGGCGCTGTGGAGGGCTCCGATCTGTCCGTCGTGCCGCACAAGGTGATGCCCGGCAACCGGCCCACCACCGCCATCATGGCGCCGCGGCTCACCCCGTCGGTGCTGGGCCAGCTGATCGCGCTGTACGAGCACCAGGTCTTCGTCGAGGGCACCATCTGGGGCATCGACAGCTTCGACCAGTGGGGCGTGGAGCTGGGCAAGCAGCAGGCCCTGGAGCTGGCGCCGCTGCTCACCTCCACCGAAGATCCGGCGACGCAATCGGATTCGTCGACCGACGCGCTGATCCGCTGGTACCGCGGGCATCGCTGAGCCGTAAACGATCCCCCGTCATCCCGGCGTGTTATTTGGGCCGGGATCCCCCGTAGTCCGCTGCGCGCGGGCGGATTCCGGCCAAAAAAGTGCCGGAATGACAGTCGGGTGAGCACAGACGCCTACCGTCAGTGCGGCAGCAGGTCGCCCAGCGCCTCGTCCAGGCTCGGGTAGCGGAACCTGAATTCGGTGTGCGGCAGCACCTCCGAGGTGGCGTGCCGACCGGTAAGCCCCAGCGCGGCATCGGTCCGCAGGAAGACCGCGCCGATCTTCAGTAGCGCCGCCGGGGTGGGCGGCGCGGGCGGGCGGCGCAGGTGCCGCCGCAGCGTGGCCATCAGCTCGCGGTTGCGGACCGGGAAATCCGTTGCGGCGACCAGGATTCCGTCGGGCAGTCGCACCCGCGGGTCGAGCCCGAGCGCGGCCCGGACCAGCGCCAGCCAATCCTCGACATGAATCCAGCTGAACCACTGATCGCCCGGCCCCACCCGGCCGCCGAGCCCGGCCCGGGTCAGATCGCACAGGCGTTGCAGGGCCGGGGAATCGGGATCGAGCACGATCGAGGTGCGCAGGATCGTCCAGTGCTCGGCGTTCGCACCCTCGAACGCCCGCTCCCAGGGCTCGGCTACACCGGTCATCTGCGGCAGCCCATCCGGCAGCGGAGTCGTTTCGGTGCATCGTATTTCGCCGGCATCGGACCAGATCGCGGTCGTGCTCGCCTGGATCCAACGATCGATCGGCCGGTCCAGCGACTTCGACGCCGCGACCAGTGCCGCGGTCGAATCGACCCTGCTGCGGCGTAATTCGGCGACATTGGCCGCGGTGGGGCGGCAGTCGACCAGCTTCCCGGCGAGGTTGATCACCGCGGTCGGGCCCGGATTCCGCAGGGCGGCAACCCAATCCCCGACGCTGCGGCCGTCCCACACGACCTGTTCGAATGGCAGCCCGGGATCCTTGCGCCTGGTCAGGAGGGTGACGCGCAGCCCGCGGCAGGTCAGGTCGGCAGCGATATTGCGCCCCAGCGCGCCGCTGCCGCCGGCGATGACCACACGCAGGGCCCGGTCGGCGGGGACGATCCCGGCCAGCATGGCCAGGCGCGCAAAGCACACCCGAGCCTCGGTCTGCAGCCGCGCGCCGACCACCTGCCAATACAGCGGGGCCGATGCCCCGGTCAGCGCGATTCGCTGGGTCAGATCGGTCCCGCCGTCCCGGGCGGTCAGCGTCCAGGAGATCCGCATCTCCCCGAACGGTTCGGGCTGGGCGATGGTCAGGGTCCGCCCGGGCACGAATTCGGCGATCGCGAACGGCTTGGCCAGGCGCCCGTGCACCGCGGCCGAGACCGTGCCGCTCGGCAGATAGTCGCCGCGCACCCCCACGGCGGGCTCACCGTGCAGACGCACCGCGGTGACCGCCGGATTCCACCGCGGCCACCGGGCCGGATCCACGATCACCGCCCACAGCCGCTCCGGCGCGAGGGCGATGAACTGCGTGTACGTCGTTGTACGAGCCATACCCGAACGCTAACCCCCACCGTGCCGGACGGGAAGCGTGTGCTCCCTCACCGCCCGTGGCGCATTAGGCGTACCTCCGCATTCGCTCCGGCCATGCGCGGTCTGCGGGCGGCTCCGCCGGCAGCGCTCACTGGCGTACCTCCGCATTCGCTCCGGCCATGCGCGGTCTGCGGACGGCTCCGCCTGCAGCGCTCACTGGCGTACCTCCGCATTCGCTCCGGCCATGCGCGGTCTACGGACGGCTCCGCCGACAGCGCCCATTAGGCTCTGCGCCCATGACAGATTCAGACCTCCCCAAGGGCATCGGTGCACCGGCGACCCGGGCCCTCACCGCCGCCGGGTACCGCACGCTCGATCAGCTGGCCGGGGTTCCCGTTGACGACCTGCTCGCCCTGCACGGCGTCGGTCCGAAGGCCATCCGGATCCTGACCGAGGTGCTGGGCGAGCGCGGGCAGGCGCTGGGCTGAGCGTCCCGCCTCACCGGTCGAGGTAGGCACGCTCGAGAATGGCGGCGGTGTCCACACCGGTGGGCAGGGTGCCGAATGCGATGCCCCAGTCACCGCCGAACCTGGTGGCACAGAAGGCATCCGCGATCGCGGCGTGGCCGTGGCGGACCAGCTGTGCGCCCTGCAGCACCAGGGCCATGAGCTCGACCACGCGGCGGGCCCGGTATTCGATATCGCCGAGATCGGTGAGCTCCTTACCGATCCGGTCGATCGCGTCGTCGAGATGATGGTTGGCTCCGCGCGCGAGGGACACCTCGGCGAAGTACGCCTCCACGCTCTCGGGCTGGCGTCCCATGGCGCGCAACGCATCCAGCGCCGCAACGTTGCCGGACCCCTCCCAGATCGAGGACAGCGGCGCCTCCCGGTAGAGCCGCGGCATGCCGGATTCCTCCACATACCCGTTGCCGCCCAGGCATTCCAGTGCCTCGACCGCGTGCACCGGGGCACGCTTGCACACCCAGTACTTGGTGACCGCCAGCGCGATCCGCCGCAGTGCGGCCTCGGCCGGATCGTTCGCGGCACGATCGGTGGCGCCCGCCAGCCGCATCATCACGGTGGTCGCCGCGTCCGATTCGATGACCAGATCGGCGAGCACGTTACGCATGGCGGGTTGGTCGATCAGATTGGCGCCGAATACCTTTCGATGCCGCGCATGATGCACCGCCTGCACCACCCCCAGGCGCATGCCCGTGGCCGAGCCGATCACGCAGTCCAGGCGGGTCATATTCACCATCTCGATGATGGTCTTGACGCCCCCGCCCTCCTGCCCGACCAGCCAGCCGACCGCATTCTCGTATTCGATCTCGGCAGAGGCATTGGACTTATTGCCCAGCTTGTCCTTGAGCCGTTGCAGGCGAAGCGCATTGCGGGTTCCGTCGGGCAGTATTCGCGGCAGCAGGAAGCACGACAGCCCGCCCGGCGCCTGGGCCAGGGTGAGAAACATATCCGACATCGGCGCCGAGGTGAACCATTTGTGGCCGACGATCCGGTACGTGCCGTCGGATTGCGGTGTGGCCGCGGTGGTGTTGGCACGCACGTCCGAGCCGCCCTGCTTCTCCGTCATCGACATCCCGGCGATGAGACCGGCCTTGGACGTCGGCTCGCGCAGGCCGAAATCGTAGGTGCGCGAGCCCAGCAGCGGCTCGAACCGGGCGGCCAGTTCGGGATTGTGCCGCAGCGCAGGCACCACCGCGTACGTCATCGAGATCGGGCACATGTGACCCGCATCGGCCATCCCCCAGGTGGTGAACTTGGCCGCGCGGGCGGTGTGGGCGCCCGAACGCTCGTCCAGCCACGGCGATCCGTGCAGGCCGTGCGCCACCGCGACATCCATCAGCCGATGCCAGTACGGATGGAACTCCACCTCGTCGATCCGATTCCCGTAGCGGTCGTGCGTGCGCAACACCGGCGGGTACTCGTTGGCCACTCGACCCCACTCCTGGGCCTCGAATCCGCCTGCGCGCGCACCCAGTTCGCGAACCTCGGCCTCCGCCCAGCCCGCGCCCTCCCGATGCAGCCCCTCCATCAGCGCCGGGTTGCGGGAGAAGTCGAACGGGACGATCGGCGGAACCTGGTTGAACACCTCGTGTGTGGGCATATGGAACTCCTTATTCGTGCGAGGCTTGGGCTACGCGGTGAAATCCCAACGCGCGCAGGGCGAACTCGACAAGTTCGGGAATCACCGATTCGCTCTGCTGCTCCTGGGCGAGCGGACCGACCAGCACCTCACCGATGGCGCCGACCAATGCGGCGGCGCTGGTACGCGGATTCTGCGGCGGCAGTTGACCATTGGCCACGCCGTCGGCGATCGCGGCCTCGTAGGCATCGGTGAATGCGCGGCGGAAGCGCAGGCGCTCGGCGTCCACGGCCGCATCCACCGGTTCGGCGAGCAGCACGTAGGCCAGCTTCGGGTTCTTCAGCGCGCGACCGGCGAAGGTCTCGATGGCCGCGGTGACCCGCTCGACCGCGCGATCGGCGCCGCCCCCGGCGGCCTGCGCGACGGCCGCCACCTCGCGGCCGACGACCTCGCGGAAGACCGCGGTGACCAGTTCGGTCTTACCGCTGAAGTGCTTGTATACGGTGCCGGTGGCCACCCCCGCCGCGGCCGCGACCGCCGCCATGGACAGCCCCGCGAAGCCTTCCTGCGACAGCACCCTGGTGGCCGCATGCACGATCGCCCCCGCCTGCGCGTCGAGGCGGGCCTGCACGGCCGGAGTTCTGCGGTAGACCATACAAGAAGTGAACCATGAATTCATTTCTTGACGCAAGACCAGATCGGCCACGTATTGTCGGGGCATGAGTGTTCGAATCGAGCGCAGCGGCCCGGTGTTCACCGTCGTACTGGACCGCCCGCAGGCCCGCAATGCGGTCGACGGACCGACCGCGCGGGCGCTGGCCGACGCGTTCCGGGAGTTCGACGCCGACCCGTCGGCCGCGGTGGCGGTCCTGTGGGGCGCGGGTGGCACCTTCTGCGCCGGCGCCGACCTGAAATCCCTCGGCACCGAACAGTCCAACCAGGTTACCGAGGAGGGCGACGGCCCGATGGGCCCGACCCGGATGCGCCTGTCCAAGCCGGTAATCGCCGCCGTCTCCGGATATGCGGTGGCGGGCGGGTTGGAGCTGGCACTGTGGTGCGATCTGCGAATCGCCGAGCAGGACAGCACCTTCGGCGTATTCTGCCGACGCTGGGGCGTCCCGCTCATCGACGGCGGCACGGTGCGGCTGCCCCGCATCGTCGGCGCGGGCCGGGCCATGGACATGATCCTCACCGGACGGGCCGTCGGCGCCACCGAGGCACTGCAGATGGGCCTGGCGAACCGCGTGGTCCAGAACGGCGAATCGCGCAGGGCAGCAGAGGCACTCGCGGCCGAAATGGCCGCCCTGCCGCAAACCTGCCTGCGCTCGGACCGCCTGTCGGCCCTGGAGCAGCAGGGGCTGGACGAGGACGCGGCGATCGCCAACGAACTGCGGCACGGGCTCACGGCCCTGGCCGACGCAGCGGGCGCTCTAGCGGGAGCGCAGCGCTTCGCCTCCGGCGCGGGCCGCCACGGCAGCACGGCCTGAGCCACATGGCTACGTAGTCTGCCATCGCGGCGGACGGCCGGATCCGCGGTTTCGCGGCGCGGTCCCCGGCAGTGGCACCATGGCGGTATGAGCAGGCTCAGCGTCGTCGACGAGATCTTCCTGCGGACGCATCGGGGCATGGGGACGCCGATTGTCCTGCAGGGGTTGTGGCGCACCGCCGATCGGGTGCCCCCGGAACTGCTGGAGCGGGTGCACGCCGCGCTGCGAACCGGGCCGCTGGGACGGCGGGTGGTGCGGGCCCGGGTGCCGGGGGCGCGTCCGTATTGGCGGGCGAACAGCAGCGCCCATCCGCTACGACTGGCGCAGCGGCCGCTGCCAGCGGAGCACGTGCTCGCCTGGGCCGATAATCAGGGATTCGATCTGGATCCGGAGTTCGGGCCGGGATGGCGGCTGGCGGCCACAGAGCTGGCGGACGGCGGTTCCGTGGTGTCGCTGACGTGCTCGCACGTGCTCTCCGACGGGCGCGGACTGGCCATCGCGGTGGATCGGGCACTGTCCGGACTCGACGCGACGACAACCCGGCCGGGGCCCGCTGGACGGGCGCGGTCCAGCGCTGGACCGGAATCGGCGGGCACAGCGCCGAAGTCGACGGGCACGACGGCACCGCATGCGGAAGCACTCGAACTCGGTATCGCGCAGTCGGATTGGGCCGATGCCCGCAGACAGTGGTCCATCGTGCTCGGCGGTGCGGCGAAGGCTTTGCGGCACGGCATTCCCGAGCGCCCCGCCCGGGCATCCGGCCGGGACGGCGGGACGGCGGGCGGCACCGTCGTCACCGCGTCATGCGCCGTACTACAGATTCCGGCGGCCGACTGGGAGCTCGCGGCCACCGCGCGCGGCGGCGCCGCCAACACCCTGTTCCTTCATCTGACCGCACATATGCTGTGGAACAGCGGATTCCGGGATCCGACGATCTCGGCCAGTGTCCCGGTCGACACCCGGGACGAGCCGCGCGTGAACAACGACATGGCGATGACCGAGGTCACCGTCACCCGCGCCGACACTCCCGCCACCTTGCGCGAAAAATGCCGCGCCGCATACGAACACCGCATGTCGAGCCCGGGCGGCCTACCGGAGGAGATCCTGCAGGTGCTGCCCGCCCGCGCCGCCCACGCCCTGTCGCGCGGCGCCGGCGAACGAGACATCCTGTGCTCCAACATCGGAACTCTCCCCACCGTCCTGTCCCACCTGGGCCCGCACCGCTGCCTCGGCGTAGCCGCCCGCGCCATCCACCCCGGCCTCACCGCCCCACTCCCCCGCACCCGCCTGTCGGCCTACCTGTCCCGCCTCGAGCACACCTACACCCTGTCCCTGATCAGTCTGGACCCAGACCACATCGAATCCCCCACCGCCCTAACCAAACTCGCCCGCTCTGTCCTGGACCGCCTGGATCTGCCCGCCACCGCCTGGTAGCCCATTTCGGCGACTGTAGGAGTCAGCTATCCCCGATATAGATCCGCTGCACACCGCGCAAGCGACCAGGCCTGCGCGAGAGCTTCGCCGGTTACCCAAAGCCCATCTGCACGTCCACTTGGAAAGCACGATTCGCCCAGCCACGATCCGCAAGCTGGGCGGGCAGCCGCCTGCGCGGGATCGGCCGTTCACCACTTTTCGTGAGTTCGCCGACCAGCGGGCCACCGTGCGCGCGTTGCTCCGCGACTATCGGCATTTCCGTTGTATCGCCCAGGAATTCTGCCAGGACGAGGCGGCTCAGGGCGTTCGCTATGCGGAGGTCACTTTCACGGCAGCCGCTCACGGCGAGCGCCTCGGAGATCCGACGATGCCGCTCGAGGCGGTGTTGGAGGGGTTGGCCATCGGCGCCGAGCGATACGGCATCCAGACACGCGTGATTCTGGACCACTCTCGGCGACGCTCGACGGAGCGGCTATGGCGCAGCCTCGAGCTGGCCGCTCGATATCCCGAGGTGGTCGCCATCGGCCTGGCGGGAGACGAGTCCTACCCGGCGGCGCCATTCGCCGAGGTGTTCCTGGCCGCCCGCGAGGCAGGGCTGCACCTGGTGCACCATGCCGGGGAGACCGCCGGTCCGGCCAGCGTCTGGGAAGCCTTGACGGTAGGTCATGCCGATCGGATCGGCCATGGCATTCGCGCGCTGGAGGATCCTGATCTGGTTACCGAACTACGCAAACGCCGGGTGCCACTGGAGGTCTGTCCCTCCTGCAATGTTCTGCTCGGGCTGACGCCGTCGCTGACGGAGCACCCGCTGCCGCGCATGGTCGAGGCCGGTCTCATGGTCACCGTGAACACCGACGGGGAGACGCCACTGGCGGCGGAGTACCAGCGCATCCGGGAGGTCTTCGGGTACAGCGACATCGACCTGGCGAACCTGGCGCGCGCCTCCGTCGCGGCCAGTTTCGCTCCAGCAGAGTTGAAGGCGCAGATCAGCGTTGATATCGATCGCTGGCTGAAGCCATTGCGCCGCTGATCAAATCAGCGCCCTGAAGCCGTCATTCATTCGCCTTCTCGGCAAACTCACGCCTCTTCCTGCCACTGGGTTCCGCTGTATGGAGGCGCCACGGAGTTACTGCACCGGGCCCGGACGTGTTCCGGGATGTCGATGCCCGGGGTGAGGTCGGCCGAGGACAACGGGGCGCCGAAGGTCTGGCGGACGGGCAGAACTCCGGCCCAGGCGGTGCTGGTCAGGTCGTCCTCGTCGTCCGACGGGTCGCCGGCGCGGGTTTTCACCGAGGCCTCGGTGAGGTCCAGGGCCAGGACGGTGGTGGCGGCTAGCTCCTTCTTGGTGGGCGGGCGGACCGTGTCCCAGGCGCCGGGGGCCGCGTGCTCGACGATCACGCGCAGGGCGTGCAGGCGCTGATCGTGGTCGGTGAGCTCCACGGGGCGGCCGTGGATGACGGCCGAGCGGTAGTTCATGGAGAAATGCATGGCCGCGCGGGCGTAGATGATGCCGTCCACGAGGGTGATCGCCGCCGAGACATCGCCCGTCATCGCGGCCCGCAGGTTGCCCGATCCGGTGGATCCGTGCAGGTAGAGGGTGTCGCCGTCGCGGCCGTAGATGGTGGGCAGCACCACGGGCGCACCATGCATCACCACGCCGAGGTGGCAGATCGTGGCCGCGTCCAGGAGCGCGTCCAGCGCGGCGCGGTCGGTGGCGTCGCGCTCGCCCCGATAGCGGGTCAGGGTGCTGCGCGGCGTCGGCGAGAGCGGGGTGCGGAGGTCGGCCTGTGCTGTCATAATTCCAGCCTCCATGACAGAGTGGCATTATGAAATGGCCAATTAATCACTAGACTGGAAGACCACTTCGTCATGGACCAGCCCGACCTGCCGCTACTCGTCGACCGCACGGCGTCCACGCCGCTGGCCGTCCAGGTCGCCGACGGCCTGCGCGCCGCCGCCACCGCGGGCAGCCTGCGCGCCGGCGACCGGCTGCCGTCCTCGCGCGCCCTGGCCACCCAGCTCGGGGTGAGCCGCACGGTGGTCACCGCGGCCTACGACCAGCTGCACGCCGAGGGCTGGCTGGGCGGCCGCCACGGGTCGGGCACCTACCTCACCGCCTCGCCCGGGCCGGCACATCACCCCGCGCCCGTGCCCGATCCGGCCCCGGCCGCACCGCTGCTCGATCTCGTCTCCGGCAGCCCGTGCACCGAGGTCATCGACCGGGCGGCCTGGCGACGGGCCTGGCGGGCGGCGGGTGATCGAGAACCATTGATATACAAGGCGCGAGCGGGCGATCCGGAGTATCGCGCGGCCGTCACCGAACATCTGCTGCGGCACCGCGGGCTGGCCGCGAGCGACGGCGGCGCGGTGCTGGCAACCGCGGGCACCAGTGCGGCGGTGAGCGAGCTCGCCGCGGCGCTGCTCCGCCCGGGCGATGCGGTGGCGATGGAGGAGCCCGGATATCAACGCACGGTGAGTGCGTTCCAGGCCGCCGGCATCCGGGTGATTCCGGTTCCCGTCGACGAGTTCGGCCTGCGCATCGACGCGATTCCGCCGGATGTCCGGGCCGTGTATTGCACTCCAGCACACCAGTTCCCGCTCGGGGGACGGATGCCCGCCATGCGCCGCGTCGCGCTGGTCGAGTTCTCCCGCCGCATAGGTGCATTCGTCATCGAGGACGATTACGACGGCGAACTACGCTACGACACAGCCCCCTTGCCATTGCTTGCCGGCCTCGGCCCCGATGTCGTGATACACCTGGGCACCACCTCGAAGATCTTATCCACCAGCCTCGGCGTCGGCTGGCTCGTCGCCAATCCCGATGTCGCGGGCGCGATTGTGGCACACCGGGAATCGACCGGAACCGGCCCCGCAGCGGCCGGGCAGCAGATCGTCGCGCACCTGGCCCGGCACGGCGACCTCGCCCGTCACCTGCGCCGTCTGCGCCGCGAAATGCCGCTCCGCCGCGCACTTCTCGTCGATACGCTACGCAGCTACGGGGTCGAGGTCAGCGGCGACGACGCCGGATCACATGTGGTCACGCCATTGCCGTCGGCGCAGGCGGAGGCACAGGTGATCGCCGCGGCCCGGCACGACGGCGTGCTGCTAGACGGCCTGGCACGGCACCACCTCGGCCCGCCACGCGAGTTCGGCATTGCCCTCGGCTATGCCGCACTCCCGCGCACCGAACTGCCGGTCGCGGCCCACATCGCTGCTCGTTGCCTTGCCGATGCGTGAATACCCGGCGCTCCAGGTCGTCAGATATCCGGGTTCTGCCACCGTGGCACGCGGTCCGGCCCCGTAGCATGATCGCTATGACCGATCAGGACATTCTCGGGCGGATCACCGAATTGGTGGATCGGGAGCACGAGCTCCGGTCCAAGGCCACCCAGGGCGAGCTCGACCCCACGGCCGAGCGGGCGCAACTGGCCGATCTCGAGGTGCAGCTCGATAGGTGCTGGGACCTGCTGCGTCAACGCCGCGCGCGCATCGACCAGGGCATAGACCCGGACGATGCCCAGGTCAACCCCGCCAACCAGGTCGAAGGTTACCTGCAGTAACGGTTACCATCGACGGATGGCAGAGATTTCCACCGCCGACGGAGTTGTGCGGGGCCACCGCGGCCGTCGCCTGGTGCGCTGGCGTTCGATTCCGTATGCGGCCGCGCCGGTCGGCGAGCTGCGCTTTCGGGCGCCGCAGCCGGTAGCGCCCTGGGCGGGCGTGCGCGAGGCCACCGCATTCGGGCCAGCGGCAATGCAGGCTCGCTGGGGGGCGCGGACCGGCCCGCGCCACACCCAGCCGACCGGCGAGGACTGCCTGACGCTCAATGTGGTGGCCCCCGCGGAGGCCTCGTCGACCCCGCGCCCGGTCATGGTGTTCATCCACGGCGGCGCATACCTCATCGGCACGACCGCGCTGAGCCTGTATTCGGGCTCGCGCCTGGCGCTGCGCGGCGATGCGATCGTGGTGTCGATCAACTACCGGCTCGGTGCCTTCGGCTACGTCGATTTCAGCGAATTCTCCACTCCCGAGCGGTCTTTCGACTCCAACCTTGGCCTGCGCGATCAGGTGGCCGCACTGGAGTGGGTGCAGCGCAATATCTCCGCATTCGGCGGGGATCCCGGCAACGTCACCGTATTCGGCGAATCGGCGGGCGCGCATGCGGTGCTGGCACTGCTGGCCACGCCCGCGGCGGGTGGGCTGTTCCACCGCGGCATCGCCCAGAGCCCGCCCGCGGACTGGGGCGTGACTGCCGAGCAGGCCCGGCTGTTCGCCCGCGGCTGCGTCGAAAGGCTCGGCGCCACAACCGAAAATGCGGCGAGGATGCTGAGCGAGGCGACCGCGAACGATATCCGCAAGGCGGTGGAATCGCAGCTCGCCCGGGCGTCGCGGGAGAATCCGGAGGTGTTCGCCGCCGCACCGGTGGTGGACGGGGATTTTCTGCCGAAGGCGCCGATCGAGGCGATCCGCGACGGCAGCGCGCACGCCGTGCCGCTGATCATCGGCACCAACCGCGACGAGGCCACGCTGTTCCAGCGGTTCGACGACACCCTGCCCACCACCCCCGAGCGCTTACGCCGGGTGCTGCCCGAGGGCAGTGTATCCCGCATCGTCGCAGCGTATCCCGGTTATCCGGCGCCCAAGACCGCGGTGCGTACCGGAGGCGACTACATCTTCTGGCGGCCGTCGCTCGAGGTTATGGAGGGCCACAGCCGGCATGCACCCACCTACGCGTACCGGTACGACTACGCCCCGCGCGCAGTCCGGCTCGCCGGATTCGGTGCCACCCACGCCCTGGACCTGATCCCGGTATTCGGCGGCGTCGATTCGGCATTCGGCCGGCTCACCACGGCCGCGGGCGGGCGCAAGGGTTTTCGCTCGGTGCAGCGCGAATTCCAGGACAACTGGCTGGCTTTCGCGCGCACCGGCAAGCCGCTGGACTCCTGGCCCGAGTACACCGTGCAGCGCCGCACCACCCGGGTGATCGACTATCCCGCGCGCCTCGAGGTGGATCCGGAAAAGTCCAAACGCCTTGCGTGGGAGAGCGTTCGCGTCCCTGTTGCGGACTGACGGTATGGGCGTTTCGCATCCTGCGGATCGCCCATAGCGAACACGGGCCATCGCGCGCATCGATCCCACTACCGTGTGGCGTATGCCCGCCGAACCCGAACCCGCGCCACCGGAGCCGCCCTCGGCCCTCGCACCCCACCGAGCCCGCGCCATCGCCGAATCGTTCGGGGTGGATGCCGCACGCTACGACCGAGCCCGGCCGCCCTATCCGGCGGATCTGATCGAACGAATCCTCGATGCCGCACCGGGCCGCGACATCCTGGATGTCGGCTGCGGCACCGGCATCGCCGCGCGGCAGTTCCACGCGGCCGGGTGCACGGTGCTGGGGGTCGAACCGGACGCGCGGATGGCCGAATTCGCGCGCGGCACCGGGGTCGGGGTCGAGGTGTCCACATTCGAAGACTGGGATCCGGCGGACCGCACTTTCGACGCGGTCGTGGCGGGCACCGCCTGGCACTGGGTGGATCCAGTCGCGGGGGCGGCACAGGCCGCACGGGTGCTGCGTCCCGGCGGCCTGTTGGCACCCTTCCACCACGTCTTCCAACTGCCGCCCGAGATCGGCGCGAAACTCACCGAGGTCTATCGCCGAGCGCTCCCCGACTCCCCGTTGGTCAACCAGCCGACCCGACCGGCGGTCGAGCTGTATCAGGCGATCTTCGACAAGATCGCCGACGGCATCCGCACCACGGGCGCATTCGGCGAGCCCGAGCAGTGGCGATTCGAGTGGGAGCGCACCTACACCCGCGACGAATGGCTTGACCAGCTGCCCACGCAGGGCATGTTCACCCAGCTCCCGCCGGACCAGCTGGCGGAGCTGCAGGCGGGTGTCGGAACGGCGATCGACGCTATGGGCGGTGCATTCACAATGCCTCATACGACGGTCGCGGTCACCGCCGTGCGTATGGCCTGATCGCCCGAGCGCCCAGCCACCGCCACAGAAGCGGCTCGGTCGCACGAGCGCCCGGCGTCGCCATTGCGGCGTGCCTGTGGCCGAGATCTACGAGCGGGCGCCCCGGGGAGGACGATACGGGGCGAGGATCTGTCCCGGAACTATTTCAGCAGCCGCGACATCCGGCGGTCGGCCAGGATCTTGCCGCCGGTCTGGCAGGTCGGGCAGTACTGGAACGACTTGTCCGCGTAGGCGACCTCGCGGACGGTGTCGCCGCAGACCGGGCAGGGCAGGCCCGTGCGGGCGTGGACCCGCATCCCGGATCGCTTCTCGCCCTTGAGCTTTGCCGCCTCCTGGCCGACCGAGCGGGCGATAGCGTCGGCGAGGACGTCGCGCATCGCGGCATACAGGCGGGCCGACTCTTCCGGGGCCAGCTTATTCGCGGTGGCGAACGGGGAAAGTCTTGCCGTGTGCAGGATTTCGTCGGAGTACGCATTGCCGACACCGGCGATCACGGACTGGTCGGCCAGGACGGTCTTGAGCCGCTGCGCGGTGTCGTGCAGCAGGGTGTCGAACTGCTCCCGGGTGACCTCCAGCGCATCGGGGCCCAAGCGGGCGATGCTGGGCACCAGCTGCGGATCCTCGACGATCCACACCGCCAGCCGCTTCTTCGTGCCCGCCTCGGTGAGGTCGAAGGCCGGGGTCGCCCCCTCGGGGGTGAAGAAATGCACCCGCAGCGCCAGCGGCCCCTTGCCCGGCTTGGGTGGCGTGCGGCCCGGCTCGTCGAGCCAGCGCAGCCAGCCGCCCCGGGACAGATGGGTGATCAGCCACAGCCCATCGCATTCGAGCCCCAGATGCTTGCCCCAGTGCCCCGCCCCGGTGACATCGCGACCCGATAGCGCGGTGACCGGCGGATCGAATGTCTTGAGCACGCTCAGCGCCGCAACATCCACCCGCCCGACGACCGCGCCCACCGCATGCTCGGCGAGGAACCGCTCGAGCGCCACGATCTCCGGTAATTCGGGCACGCCCGCAGCCTACCGGGCCCCACCGACAGACCGCGCTAATGCGCTCGCGGTGCGGGTGCGGCGGCCGATGTCATCGCCGGGGCCAGGACGCCCTGCGCGACACCCACCGCCGCACCGATCGCCGCGCCCACCGCGGCGGCGGGGGCGGCGATGACCCCGTAGCCGATGGCCGCGCAGGCCACGGGGCCGATGAGCAATCCGATGGGAGCGAACGGCAGCCCGACCACCACTCCCGTGACGGCCCCGATCAGCGCGCTGGTGCTCGCGATCGGGCTGGACAGCGTGGAGCCGACCATCGCACCGGTGGCCGCGTCGCCCAGGGTGTCCGCGGCGATTCGATCCGAGCGCGACGGTGCGAATCCGGCCGAATCCAGGCCCTGGGCCAGCGCGGCCTCGGTGCCGGCGGCGGCAGTGTTGATCTGGGCACCGGTCGGCGCATCGATGATGTCCGGCCGGGGAACGATCACCGAGCCGATGCGCAGCGTGCCGCCGGGCGCCTGGATCGGCGCGATCGGCGGGGCGAGCGCGGCGGGATCGGGCAGATGCAGCGTCGAGGGATCGACCGGGGCCAGCGTGCCATCGGGTATCGGACGCGTCACCGCCGTGTCGTTACGGCCCGAGACAACCGCCGGTGCGCTCACCTGCGCGGCGGCCACAGCAGGATGAGCCAGTCCGGCCGACACCGGTATCGCACCGATGACCAGCAACGATCCGGTTCGCAGCAGCCACTTGTCCGCGGCCGTTGGGCGATGCGCTGCCATGGAGTACCTCTTTCGTCGAACACCGGTGCCTACGAAAGAGATTCGAACCAGCGCGCCCTTCGGATCATGGCGTTCCGAACCTGCGGAGCAGGTAGATGTCCATGATCCACCCCTTGGCCGCCCGGAGTTCATTGCGGCGCTGGACGATTCGCTGCTCCACCGCCCGCAACGGGCCCTCGATCAGCACCTCGTCCGGCATGCCCAGGTAGGCGGCCCACCAGATGTGCATGTCGTCGCCGGGCACTCCGGTGAACGAGGTCTCCCCGTCCAGCATCACCAGCGTGGAGCCGTCGGGGGCCGGGCCCTCCTCCCGCAGGCGGCGGCCGGTGGTGATGTGCACCGGCTCGCCGATCTCGTGCAGCACCATGCGGTGCCGCGCGGCCAGGGCCTGTGCGCTGGTGATCCCGGGAATCACCTCGTAGTCCAGCGGGGTGCGGGCGGCGACGCGTTCGATCATCCGCAGGGTGCTGTCGTAGAGCGACGGGTCGCCCCACACCAGGATCGCGCCGACGCCGTCGTGCCCGGCGAACGCCTCGGCCAGCAGCGCGGCGCGGCGCTCGTGCCAGTCCAGCACCACACCGCGGTAGTCGCCGTCGGCGACGGTGCGCTCGCGGGGCGGATCGTCGATCTCCACGATCCGATAGGGGTGGTCCAGATGTTCGGCGAGGATGGCGGTGCGCACGCCGACGAGCTCGCGTTTCCTCTCGCCCTTGCCGATCACATAGAACACCTCGGCCCGGCGCATGGCCTTGATGGCCTGCACCGTCACCTGGTCTGGGTCTCCCGCGCCGATTCCGATCACGTACAGCTTCCGCACGATGGATAAGCTTGCCAGCCGCAGCATGCGGGCCTTGTCGGCCCCGGTGCGTAAGCTGCCTGCCATGGACGACCAGCGCCTGGCGGGGCACGTATCCCCCGCCCCCGACACCCAGTACGAGGATCTGCTGCGGCTGGTGCTTGCGTCCGGCGCACCCAAATCCGATCGCACCGGAACCGGTACCCGCAGCATCTTCGGCCATCAACTGCGCTATGACCTGTCGGCGGGATTCCCGCTCATCACCACGAAAAAGGTGCACCTGAAGTCGATCGTGTACGAGTTGCTGTGGTTCCTGCGCGGCGACTCGAACGTGGGCTGGCTGCGCGAGCACGGCGTCACGATCTGGGACGAATGGGCCGCCCCCGACGGCGAACTGGGCCCGGTGTACGGGGTGCAGTGGCGGTCCTGGCCCGCGCCCGACGGCGCCCATATCGACCAGATCTCGCAGGTCCTCGAGACCCTGCGTAGCAATCCCGACTCGCGGCGGATGATTGTCTCGGCCTGGAACGTGGCCGATCTGGACGCGATGGCGCTGGCGCCCTGCCATGCGTTCTTCCAGTTCTACGTGGCGGGCGGGCGCCTGTCGTGCCAGCTATATCAGCGCAGCGCGGACCTGTTTCTCGGGGTGCCGTTCAATATCGCCAGCTACGCGCTGCTGACGATGATGGTCGCCCAGCAGACCGGCCTGGAACCCGGCGACTTCATCTGGACCGGCGGCGATTGCCACATCTACGACAACCACGTAGACCAGGTGCGCGAGCAGATCGGCCGCGAACCATATCCGTTCCCGCGGCTGCGACTGCGGCCCGCGCCGAGCCTGTTCGACTACGCCTACGAGGATGTAGAGGTGCTCGGCTACCAGCATCATCCGGCCATCAAGGCCCCGGTGGCCGTGTGAGCACGGTCGGGTTGATCTGGGCGCAGACTCCGGACGGGGTGATCGGCCGGGACAATGCGATTCCGTGGCGGGTGCCGGAGGATATGGCGTACTTCCAGCGGATTACCCGCGGTTATCCGGTGGTGATGGGGCGGCGCACCTGGGATTCGCTGCCGGCGCGCTTTCGGCCGCTGGTCGATCGGCGCAATATCGTGATCACCCGGCAGCCGGACTGGGCCGCCGAGGGCGCGGAGCGGGCGGGTTCGCTCGAACAGGCCCTGACCCTGGCCGCACCCGATCCGGTCTGGGTGATGGGTGGCGGCGAAATCTACCGGGCCGCAATGGATTACGCTACCGAACTGCTGGTGACCGAGGTGGATGCCGAGATAGCGGGCGACGCCTTCGCTCCGGCCATCGGACCCGAATGGACCGCCGCGGAGGTCCCCTGGCAGGAATCTTCCACCGGCCTTCGCTATCGGTGGCTGCGCTACTCGCGAGCCTGACCCCGGTCCGGCGCGAACGGCGCGAACATCGAATTGCAATGCGAAATAGCCCGATCGCGCTCGAGAATTCCGGCATACTCACGACTATTCGGCCCGTGGCACACTCGCACGGCACAGGCGTGAAAGGCTGCTTATGGACAAGAAATCGCTGACCGCGGTGGCCCGCCAGCAACTGAAGCTGGCCGCCGGCAACACCAGCGGGCGTAGCTCCCAGACACTCTGCGGCGGGCATACGCACAGCCTGCGACAGACCGTCATCGCACTGACCGCGGGCCAGAGCCTGGCCGAGCACGAGAATGCCGGCGAGGCCACCCTGCAGGTGCTCAGCGGCACGCTCACGCTGTTCAGCGGCGCCAACGAATGGAAGGGTTCGCCGGGTGATCTGCTGATCGTGCCCAGCGCCCGGCACAGCGTCACCGCGATCGACGACGTGGCGTTCCTGCTGACCGTCGCGAAATAGCAGGATGGGGTGACCGAGCGCGCCGAGGGAGGTGACCGGCGCGGCCGCCACGGGCCGTAGGCTGTCGATCATGAGCCAGGCGCAGCCGATCCTCGATCCGCTCAGCCGCGCGGCGCTGTTCCTCGTCGCCACCATCGACGACGGCGGCGAGGCGGTCGTCCGCGATCTGCTCGCCGAACTCCCCGGATTGCGCAGGTCGGTGGGGTTCCGGGTGCCGGGCGCCGATCTTGCTTGCCTCACCAGCATCGGCTCCGCCGCATGGGACCGCCTGTTCGCCGGTCCGAAACCCGCCGAACTGCACGAATTCCCCGGGTACGACGGCCCACGGCATCGGGCGCCGGCCACCCCCGGGGATCTACTCCTGCATATCAAGGCCGAATCCCAGGACGCCTGTTTCGAATTGGCGATGGCTATCGGCGACCGCCTGCGCGGGGCGGCCACGATTGTCGACGAGACCGTGGGATTCCGCTATTTCGAACAGCGCGACCTGCTGGGATTCGTCGACGGCACCGAGAATCCGGAGGGTCCGCTGGCGACCTCGACGGCACTGATCGGCGCGGAGGATCCCGGATTCGCCGGCGGCAGCTATGTGATCGTGCAGAAGTACCTGCACGATCTGGCCACCTGGAATGCGCTGCCGGTACCCGAGCAGGAGCGGGTGATCGGGCGCACCAAACTCGGCGACTACGAACTGTCCGATGCGGACAAGCCCGCGAATTCGCATGTCGCGGTCAATACGCTGTACGACTCAGACGGCACGCAGCGCCAGATTCTGCGCGCCAATATGCCCTTCGGCAGCGTGCGCGAGGGCGAATTCGGCACGTACTACATCGCATATGCCGCCACCCCGAGCGTCACCGAGCGCATGCTCGAACGGATGTTCCTGGGCAGCGACGAGGCCGACTACGACCGTATCCTCGACTTTTCCACGGCAGTCACCGGAACCCTGTTCTTCACCCCGCCCGCCGGATTCTTCGATGCGCTTCCCGGACCCGCGGAGACGCCGGCCGAGCCCGCGGCACCGGAAGCATCGTCTCTCGCACACGGTGATGGATCCCTCGGCATCGGCACGATGAAAAGGAGTGCTCTATGAACAACCTGCACCGCGAACTCGCTCCGATCACCGCCGAGGCGTGGTCAGCGATCGAGGAAGAGGCGAAGCGTACGTTCAAGCGGCATATCGCCGGGCGGCGCGTGGTGGACATCTCCGGCCCGCACGGCACCGGCTTCTCCGCGGTCGGCCTGGGCCGCACCGTCCCGATCGACGCCCCCGACGAGGGCATCACGGCGCGGCGGCGGCAGGTAGCGCCGCTGGTCGAGCTGCGCGTCCCGTTTGAGCTCGCGCGCACGGAGCTCGACGATGTCGAGCGTGGCGCCCGCGATACCGACCTGGACGCGGTCAAGGACGCGGCGCGCAAGATCGCGTTCGCCGAGGACCGCGCCATCTTCGAGGGCTATGCGGCAGCGGGTATCACCGGGATCCGGACCGCCTCCTCGCACGAGCCGATCGACGCACCCTCCGATGCGCGCGGGACACCGGAGGCCATCGCCCAGGCGGTGACCAAGCTGCGGCTGGCCGGTGTGGACGGGCCGTATTCGGTCCTGCTGAACGCCGACCTCTACACCGCGGTCAGCGAGACCTCCGACCATGGCTATCCGATCCGCACCCATATCGAACGCCTCATCCCGGACGGCGAGATCATCTGGGCGCCCGCCATCGACGGCGCGTTCGTACTGACCACCCGGGGCGGCGACTTCGATCTGCAACTGGGCCAGGATCTTTCGATCGGCTACCTGTCGCACGACGCGGATTCGGTGCGGTTGTACTTCCAGCAGAGCCTGACCTTCCTGGTCTACACCGCCGAGGCCGCCGTCGCCGTGGCACCCTGAGCTCACCCCACCCCGCCGACTCCGCCACTTCCTGCCCCGCGAGCGCCGCGGTACGGTGCTTCTCGGAGGCAGGAAGGACCGAGGGACGATGGTGCGTGCGGGTGTAGTGCCCGGGCGGCGGGCGCTGATCTACGGCATGCTGGGTGTGCTCGTGACCGTGCTCGTCTGCGGGGTGATCGTGGCCGTGTTCGGGATCAACCGGGTGTTCACCGGACTGTTCGCGGGCGCGGGGGCCGGGATCGCGGTGCTGGCGCTGCTGTTCGGCCGCGACGTCGTGGTGCTCACCGACCGCGTGATCTCGCGCCGGACGCCGCTGCACGAATCGGAGATCACCTGGGATCGGGTCGTGGCCGGGCGGTTCGCGCTGGACGAGCGGGCGCGCTGGTCGCTGGCGCTGGACCTGAACGGCGGCGATGAACCCCACCACGAACTGGTGCTGCTGTCGATTCCGCCGGTGGCGCGCCCGGTATCCAACGCCTACGAACACCGCAAGCGCGAGCAGGTTCTCCAGATCCGGAAGATGCTTGTACACAAGCGAGTTCCGGTGATAATCCTGCCAGAGATCGCGCATGCCCTGCACCGGCACTGGAGACTCGCCCCGCCGACAACGCACTGAATTCCCCCGCCCCGCCGACTCACCATCCCCTACGCGATGAGGACCAGAATGATTCGCACCGCAGCCGTGGCCCATATCCGCGATCGTCGTCTGCTGCAGGCGCGTTCGGCGAACAAGGACGTCTTCTATATGGCCGGCGGCAAGATCGATCCGGGCGAGACCCCGCTGCAGGCCCTGCACCGGGAGGTCCGTGAGGAGCTCGGCGTCGAGGTCCTCTCCTACGACGAGCTCGGCGTATTCGAATGCCAGGCATACGGTCACGCCCCCGGCACCGCCCTGCACATGACCTGCTTCACCGCCGACCTCGCCGGTGCACCCCGGCCCACCAGCGAGGTCGCCGAACTGCGCTACTTCACCGTCGGCGAATACGCCGCCATGCCGCACATCGCACCGGGCTCGATGCTGGTTTTCCGGCGGCTGCACGAGCTGGACCTCATCGACTGGTAGGAATCCTCAGGCGGGCTGCCCTATTCGGCCGGATGCGAGCTTCGCAGCCCTATCGAGCTCACGCAGTGCGTCCTCGCGCGGCCGCACCGGCAGCAGCCCGATCAGGGCGCGGTGCACGCCCAGATCCGCCAGCCGATCCAGCTCGCCCGGGCCGGGCTCGAATACGGTCGCGATCACCGGCACCGGCGGCCGATCGTGGCGGCGGGCAAGCTCTTTCAGCTCATCGATACCCCGTGCGAGGTCGTCGAGCGGGATCCCGGTCGGCGCCAGCCAGCCGTCGGCATGATCGAGGATCCGCTCATGGGTCGAGGGCCCCCAGCCGCCCAGCCACAGCGGCGGATGCGGCCGCTGCACCGGTTTGGGCCAGGCGTAGATCGGGTCGAAATCGACGAAGCGACCGTGGAATTCGGCCCGCTCCTGGGTCCAGATCTGCTTCATCGCCAGGATCCGCTCGCGCTGCAACGCCACCCGCGTGCGCGGATCCGTGCCGTGATTGCGCATCTCCTCGCGCAGCCAGCCGACCCCGATGCCCAGCTCGAGGCGGCCGCCCGAGGCCGCATCCAGCGTCGCGAGCTCCTTGGCGGTGACGATCGGATCGCGTTGTACCAGCAGCGTTACGGCCGTGCCCAGGCGCAGCCGGGTGGTCACCGCCGCGGCGAGGGCCAACGTAATGAACGGGTCGTAGACGCGGTAGTAGTCGCGGGGGATCTCGCCGCCGCCCGGGTTCGGGGTATCGACCCGGGCCGGGATATGGGTGTGCTCGGCCACGAACAGCGATTCGAAACCGCGGTCCTCGACAGCGCGGCCCAGCTCGGCCGGGCCGATGCCCTCGTCGGTCACGCCGGTGAAGATTCCGATCTCCATCACAGATCTACTCCGAATACCGGTGCCACACAGGAGATCTTGTCGCGGAAATACCCACTGCCGGGGGTTCGCTGGTCAGCATCGCATCGTGTCATACGGGTACGGTAAGGGTTGACACCACTGTCAAGGTCAAGGCCTGGCCGGCCGCGTCAGGCCCGCCAGGCGGCAGCGGAGCGTCACCACGCAGGGCTCGCGGACGGGCTCCGTTGACACAGTCCGGGCACGAGGAGCGAACATGCTGATCGGCGAGCTTGCCGAGCGGACCGGGGCCAGCCGCAGGTCACTGCGGTACTACGAGGAGCAGGGCCTGCTGACCGCCATACGCGGGGGTAACGGCTATCGCGAGTACGACGACCCCGCGATCGATACCGTCCGGCGCATCCGGGCACTGCTTGCCGCGGGCCTGCCGACGGACGCCATCCGCCAGGCCCTGCCGTGTGTGCGCGACGACCGCCCGCGGCTGGACCCGTGCCCGGAGCTGGTCGAGCGGCTGCGCGGCGAGATGGGCCGCATGGACGCCGCGGCCGCGGAGCTGGTGCACTCGCGAGATTTGATCGCCAGGATGCTCACCGACGCCGGGGTTTCGCCGGTGCCGTAGGGATTACTCCGTAACCTCACGCTCGCTCGCGGTGCCATCCGGAGTCTTCCCGGCGCGCAACGGGATTCGGGTTGCGGCGAAGAAGCCCAGCAGCAGGAACACTGCGGCGGCGAGCATGGTGACGCGGGTGGCGTCGGCGAAGCCGCGGGCGAGCGCGTCGACGACGACGTCGCTGGCGTGGTGGGCGCGCAGCCCCGAGATCGCGCCGCCGGCCGAATCGCGGGTGGCCGCCACGGCCTCGGTGGCCGCGCGTGGCGGTAGCCCGTGCACCGCGGACAGCCGATCCGGCAGCGCATGCCCGAGCGAAACCGACAGCACGCCACCGAGTATCGCCGCACCCAGCGCGGAGCCGAGCTGGCGCACCGTGGACTGGGTAGCCGAGCCCTCGCCGGACGCGGCGGGCGGCACATCGGCGAGCACGGTCCCGGTGAGCTGCGCCGAGGCCAGTCCCAGGCCGATGCCGTAGCAGGCGAGCAGGGCGGCCAGCAGCCACGGCGAGACGCGCGCGGTCACGAACAGCGCGGTCACCGCGACCGCCAGCGTCTCGATCGCCAGCCCCAGCCGCACGATCCGCACCGGCCCCATGGTGCGGGCCAGTCCCTCGGTGGCGCCGCCCACGACGAATGCCCCCAGCGCCATCGCCGCCAGCACCAGACCGGCGCGCAGCGTGGAGAGTCCGAGCACATTGACCAGATACAGCGGAAGGGTGAACAGCAGCCCGAACTCCCCCAACGCGACCGCGAACGCCGCCGCATTACCCCACCGGAAGCCCGGGCGGCGGAACAACGAAAGATCCAGCAGCGCCGAACGATTCACTCGCCTGCGGTGAATCTCCCAGAGCCCGAACAGGACCAGTAGCACCAGCCCGAGCAACAGCAGCAACGGAATCGGCGAGCTCGCCGACCGCGTCGACCAGTGCAGCCCGAACATCTCGAACGTGCGCAGCGGCCGCCACCACCCGTAGGTCTGCCCCTCGATCAGCGCGAACACCACCAGCGCGAAGCCCGCCGCGCTCAGCAAGAATCCATCGACGTCCGCGCCGCGTGCGCGGGTACCCATCCGGGTCTCGGGAACGAACGCCGCAATGCCTGCCAGCACCACCACCCCGATGGGCACATTCACCAGGAAGATCCACGGCCAGGTGAACGAGGTGGTCAGCCAGCCGCCGACCAGCGGTCCGATCGCCGCCATCGCGGAGATCACCGTCCCCCACACCGCGAATGCGATGGTCCGGTCGCGGGCTCGGGCGGGAGCGTCAGGCCTGGAGGCGGCAGCCTGCGTAACCACGGAGGGCCCGCGGACGCCCGCATCGGCACTGAAGAGGGCACTGACCGTCGACAGCGTGCCGGGCAGTACGCCCGCGGCGCCGACACCCTGCACGATGCGGCCCCAGATCAGCGTGCTCGGGGCGCCGGCGGCGGCCGCGAGCAGGCTGCCCGCGACGAAGACCACGACCCCGGCCGCGAAGAGCGTGCGCCGGCCCAGCCGGTCCCCCAGGCGCCCGGCGGTGATCAGCAGCGCGGCGAGCACCACCGAGTACACGCTGTTGATCCACTGGGCCTGGGTGAACCCGAGTCCGAGATCGGCAATGATCGCCGGCAGCGACACGCTGACGATGGTGCCGTCGAGCACCACCATGGACAGCCCCAGCGCCAGCACCCCCAGGGCCCACCATCGTCTGCTGCCTTGCTGCGGTAACGCATCCAGCTCGGTATCCGTCATGCGCCGCTCCCGCCGTCAATCGACACTGCCGTCGAGGACCTCGTGCGGCGACCAGTCTACGGTGCATTAGCTAACTAGTTGCCAGCCGTCCTCCGGGACGGCCCGGAAGAACCGCGTCGCGAATGATGCACAGCCCTGGTGACCAGGCCGGACACCTGTTTCTGGTCAGGCACCCGCGCGGGTGATTATCAGGAAGCCTGCGTCCCCGCGGTGAGTACGGCGCGGCCGACGACCAGGCCGTGCGCGTTGCCGACGGTGATACCGGCGCCGCCCAGCCCGGCTCGCTGCAGGGCGTTGTCCAGCCGGGCGGTCTGCTCGGGATACAGCGCGGTCAGGACGGTGTGGGCGGCCACCGCCATCGCCGCCTCCGGCACGGCGCCCCGCGCCGGGACCGGGGCTTCGGGCAGGTAACTGGGATACGGGGCGGGCGCGGTGCCGCGATACGCCTCGTACATGGCCAGGTGGGTCATCGCCAGCGCGCGGGCGATGCCGCCGGGATCCTGGTGCGGCGGCACGTCCGAGTCCAGCGCCACACGGTTCCAATATCGGATCTGATCCAACGTCCTATTCCTACCGGCGATGATCGCGGCACAGCCCGCCCCAGCTGTCTCGACGGACTATCCGTCGTATTCGAGAATGCGCCGGGTCGGCGGAGAAGTCGGCAGTAGTGCGCTACCTGGATCGCGCGAGTGAGCTGGATCTCTCACCGAGTAGCCTCGATCTGCCGACCAGCACGAAAAATGTTGACGGACAACAGGAATAACGAGAACAGTGATGCATGCACTACCCGACTGTCGCTAACGGCGTTTGCAGGACTCCGTTACGGCCGCGCCACACCCGCGATATCGCGACCGGATCTCCGTCATTCCGGCATGCTTCTGGCCGGAATCTACAGGTGCACTGTGGATCCCGGCCAAAAACATGCCGGGACGACGAGACCCTGAGCCGCCTGCGGGGCGGTCGGCGAAGGCTGTCTACCGCCGCCGACCGCCCGTATGCCTACTCCGCGACGATCACCCGCACCTCGTCGTCCGCGACCTCGGTCGATTCACCCGGGGCGGCGAACCAGTGGGTGACCTCGCCGTCGGCGAGGTCGTCGGCGACCTCCGCGCCGGTCGCCACGACCGACAGGGCGCCCGCGGTGGCCGAGGCCAGGAATTCGGCCAGGGCCGCGGGGCCGGAGGTGGCGCTGGTGAACGTCGTCGATTCGTAGTCGACGCCGCTGTCCTCCCGCAGGCTCTCGGCATAGTCGAGGGCCTGCTCCTGACTCAGGGTGAGCCAGTCGCCGTCGGGGCGGCGGGCGATGAGGGCCGGATGGTCCTCGTGCAGCGGGCGCAGCCGGTCGGCGTAGGAGACCGGGTGCGCCGGCGCCGCGGCCACCTCCGCCCGCACCTTGGGATCGGTCGGCACCAGCCAGCGCACCGACTTCGCCGCCGGTTCCAGGGTGATGCCGAATCCCGCTCCCGCGGAGACGATCTCACCGAAGGTCAGGCCGTGCGCGAACAGCGCCGCGGCGCCGGCCTTCTGCACCGCCCACACCGCGACCACCGCATCCACCGAGCGCGGCAGCGCGATCGCGACGATATCGCCGGGGCCCACGCCGCGGTCGATCAGCACCCGCGCCAGCTGCGAGGACCGCGAATCCACGGCCTGGTAAGCGATCTCGGAGCCGTCGGCCAGCAACGCCGGCGCCTGCGGATCCTCCTCGACCACCGCGCCGAGCGCCTTGGCCACGGTGCGGGCGCCGACCCTCCCCACACCGGCCGGGGCGGATTCGGTTGCGGTGACGCCGGATTCGGCCATAATACGGGCGCGTTCGGCGGCATCGAGGATGTCGATATCGCCGACGAGCGCGTCCGGATCGCCGAGCAGGGCCTCGAGCACCCGCAGCAACCGTGTCGCCAGGGTCTGCACCTCGGCGACGCTGTAGCGGCTGGTCAGGTATTCCAGGCTGATGCCGACCGTCTGCTCGGCGGTCACCATCAGGGTAAGCGGATAGTGTGTGCCGCCCTTGAAGTCCACACCGGTCACCGAGACCCCGTCGATCGAGCTGGCGGCCGCGATGGCCGCCCGGTCGATCGGATAGGACTCGAATACCACCAGCGAATCGAACTGTGCGCCCGCACCCGCCACCCGCTGGATATCGGTCAGGCCCACGTAGTGGTGGTCCAGCAGCGCGGCCTGCTCGCCCTGCAGCCCGGTGACCAGCGCACGAACGCTCGCGCGATCGTCGAGACGCACCCGCACCGGCAGGGTGTTGATGAACAGGCCCACCATCTGCTCGATGCCCGGCAGCTCCGGCGGACGACCCGAGACCGTCGCGCCGAACACCACATCGCCGCGGCCGGTCAACCGGCCCACGAGCAGACCCCAGGCCGCCTGCACCAGCGTGTTCACCGTGACCCCGAGGTCGGCGCAGAACTTGCTCAGCTGCTGGGTGCGTTCGGCGTCGAGTTCGACGTGCAGCGTATCGATCTCGAAGTGTTCGGCCGTCTTGGGTTGCGGCGCAAGCTGAGTCGGCTCGTCCACCCCCGCAAGGGCCTGGGTCCACGCCCGCAGGGAATCCTCGCGATCACTGATCGACAACCACGCCAGGAAGTCCCGGTAGGACGCCACCTGCGGCAGCGCCGACGCATCACCGCGCGTCGCGTACAGCACCAGCAGATCCTGCATCAACAGCGGCATCGACCAGCCGTCGAACAGAATGTGATGGGCGGTGATCGCCAATCGCCACCGCTGCTGATCATTGCGGAACAATCCGAACCGCAGCAGCGGGGCGACCGCCATGTCGAAGCGCTCCGCACGCTCACCCGAGAGCCGGCGCGTCAGCTCGGCATCGCGTTCCGCCGCAGGGAGATCGGTGAGATCGCCCTCCCGCCACGGCACCTCGACTCCGGTCTGCACGATCTGCACCGGCTGCCCATCGCTGCCGGTGGTGAACGCGACCCGCAGGTTGTCGTACCGATCCACCAGGCCCTGCGCGGCGGCATGCAGCCGCCGCACGTCCAGCGTGCCCTCGAAGTCGATCACCGCCTGCTGGGTGTAGATATCCACCGTCGACTGCGTCATCAACGCGTGGAACAGCAGGCCCGACTGCAGCGGCGAGAGCGGCCACACCTCGGACATGCCCGGATACGTCCGCTGCCAGTCCCGCAGATCGGCCGGATCGACCTCGACGAGCGGACCGGTCGGCAGCTCGAGCTCGTGGGCGGCGCCCAGGCGCGCGCCCGCGGCCAGACCCGCAATGGTGCGGCGCTCGAACACCTCCCGCGCACTGAACAGCACGCCGCGCGCCTTGGCCCGCGAGACCAGCTGAATCGACAGGATGCTGTTACCGCCGAGCCCGAAGAAGTCGTCGTCGATACCGATGCCCTCGCGGCCGAGCACATCGGCGTACACCTCGGCCACGATCAGCTCCGTCGGTGTCGACGGCGCACGATACGGCGTGGTCTCGAACTCCGGCTCCGGCAGCGCCTTGCGATCGAGCTTGCCGTTCACGTTCAGCGGCAGCGCAGCCAGCGTCACGAAGGCCGCCGGAACCATATAGGAGGGCAGGCTCGCCGCCAGCGCCGACTTCACCTGTGCCACATCGACATCCGCCGTCACCAGGTAGGCGACCAGCCGGTCGCCGAGACGCTGATCGGACTTGGCGATCACCGCGGCCGCAGCGATTTCCGGCAATGCCAGCAGTGCCGCTTCGATCTCACCCAGCTCGATACGGAAACCACGGATCTTCACCTGGAAGTCCGTGCGGCCCCGGTAATCCAGCTCGCCCGCGGCGTCCCAGGCCACGAGATCACCGGTGCGATACATGCGCTCGCCGTCGCCGAACGGGCTTGCCACGAACCGATCCGCCGTCAGCTCCGCGCGACCGAAGTAGCCGCGCGCCAGCTGTGCGCCCGCCAGATACAGCTCGCCCGGCACGCCCACCGGCACCGGACGCAGCCGCGCATCGAGCACGTAGACCCGGCTGTTCCATTCCGGCGCACCGATGGACACGGATGCGACGTCGGCGTCGGTCACCGCGTGGCTGGTGATAGACACCGCCGCCTCGGTGGGGCCGTACAGGTTGAACAGGCCCGCGGCGTTGCCGCGCCGGAACCGCTGCGCCACCGAGCCCGGCAGCGCCTCGCCGATCGCCAGCACGCGCAGCAACGACTCCGGGAGCGCCCCTTCCGATTCGGTCAGCAGCGCGTCCAACATCGACGGCACCGCATGCAGCGTGGTCACCGACTCCCGGCGCATCAGCTCGTTCAGATATCCGGGGTCCTGGTGACCATCCGGCGCGGCAATCACCAGGCGCCCACCGCATACCGCGGCGGTCCAGAACTCCCAGACCGACAGGTCGAAGGTCGCCGCGGTCTTCAGCAGCACCGCATCGTCCGCGTTCAGATCGAATTCGGCGGTCTCCCACAGCAGCTGGTTCACGATCGCCGCGTGCGGCACCGCCACACCCTTCGGGCGGCCGGTCGAACCCGAGGTGAAGATGACGTACGCCGTATTCTCCGGCCGCAGCGCGCCGAGCAGTTCGTCCTCGTCGATCGGCGAATCGTCCTCGACGTCGGCATCTTCGACCCGCACGACCGGGGCGATCGTGGTCTCGAATCCGGTCTCGGCGTCGGTGAGCACGCAGACCGGCGCCGCGGACTCGAGGATGTAGTCGGTGCGTTCGGCGGCCTGATCCGGATCCACCGGCACGTACGCGCCGCCCGCGGTCGCTACCGCGTACATGGCCACGACCAGATCCACCGACCGCCGCAATGCCAGCGCCACCCGCGACTCGGGCCCGACACCCAGCGAGATCAGCTGCCGCGCCAGGCGATTCACCCGGCGATCGAGCTCGGCATAGGTGAGCCGATCGCCGTCGGGACCGACCAGCGCCACCGCATCGGGAGACTCGGTCAGGGTGCGGTCGAGCAGGGATACCAGGGTCGCCGAGCCGTCGAGCTCGTGATCGGTCGCGTTGTGACCGGAGACCAGCGCGTCGAGCTCGCCCGCCTGCAGGTAGTCGATATCGCCGACGGGCGTGCGCGGCCCGGCGGCCAGCACGCCGAGCAACCGGGAGAACCGCTCCGCGATGCGCCCGGCCGTCTCCGGCTGGAAAAGGTCGGTCGCATAGGTGAAGTGGCCGACGATGCCCAGCGGCGCGCCGGACTCGTCGTAGGCGTCGGTGACGATCAGATGCAGGTCGAACTGCGAGGTCTGGGTATCGAGCTCGAGTCCGGCCACCGTCAGGCCGGGCAGCTCCAGGCTGGTCTGGGCCAGGTTCTGGAACGACAGGCCAACCTGGAACAGCGGATGCCGCGCGGTCGAGCGCTCCGGATTGAGGACCTCGACCAGCCGCTCGAACGGCACGTCCGCGTGCGCGAACGCCGCGATATCCGACTCACGCTGGCGCGCAAGCAGATCGGTGAACGCCGCGCCCGGCTCGACCCGGGTGCGGAACACCAGGGTGTTGACGAACATGCCGATCAGGTCGTCCAGGACGGCCTCGCCGCGGCCGGCGATCGGGGTGCCGATCGCGATATCGTCCGTGCCCGACAGCCGCGCCAGCAGCACCGCCAGCGCGGTGTGCACGACCATGAACAGCGTCGCGCCCTCCGCGCGCGCCAGCTCCGCCAGGGCGCGGTGGGTGTCCGCGTCGATGCGCACCGGGATCTTGCCGCCGCGGAACGACTGCACCGCCGGCCGCGGATGATCCGCGGGCAGATCCAGCTGGTCCGGCAGCTCGGCCAGGGCCTGCTGCCAGTACCCAACCTGCTTGGCCGCCAGCGATTCCGGGTCCTCCTCGGAGCCGAGCACCGCGCGCTGCCAGATGCTGTAGTCCGCGTACTGGACCGCCAGCGGCGACCAGGCCGGGGCCTCCCCCGCCGCCCGAGCCGCGTACGCGGTCATCAGGTCCCGGGTCAGCGGACCCATCGACGAACCGTCGCCGGAGATATGGTGCACAACCATCCCCAGGACATATTCATCCTCACCGACCTCGAAGGCCGCCACCCGCAACGGCACCTCGGCCGTCACATCGAATGTCGCCGAGAAGAATTCGAGCACCGCCGATTCCACCGACTCCGGACCGACCGCCTGCACGGTGAGCTCCGGGATCGCCTGTCCGGGCGGGAGGATCACCTGCACCGGACCGGATTCCGTCTCCGGGTAGATCGTCCGCAGCACCTCGTGCCGGGTCACCAGATCGCCGATCGCGGCGCGCAGGGCGACCAGGTCGAGCGCGCCCGACAGCCGCACCGCCATCGGCACGTTGTATGCCGTGGACTCCGGATCGAACCTGTTCAGGAACCACATCCGCTGCTGCGCCAGCGACAGCGGAATCCGTTCCGGCCGTTCCAGGCTGCCCAGCTCGATCCGGTTGCCGCGGGTCTGGGACTCCACGGCGGCCGCGAGGGCGGTCACCGTCGGCGTCTCGAACAGGGTCCGCACCGGAACCCGGGTGTCCAGGGCCGCGCCGAGCCGCGCGACGACCTGCGCCGCGATGAGCGAGTTGCCGCCGAGCGCGAAGAAGTCGTCGTCCGCACCGATCCGCTCGACGCCGAGCACATCGGCGAAGACGCCCGCAACGATCTCCTCGATCGGGGTGGCGGGGGCGCGGAATTCGCGGCCGGCGAAGGTCGGCTTCGGCAGCGCCTTGCGATCGAGCTTGCCGCTCGGATTGAGCGGGAACTCGGCCAATTCCACGATCGCGCCGGGAATCATGTAGGCGGGCAGCGACTGTCCCACCGCATCGCGCAGCTGTTGCTGATCGGTCCGCGCGCCCGGCGCGGGCACGACGTAGCCGACCAGCTGTTCGCCGATCTCGGTGGCCACCACCAGCACCACGGCCTGGCTCACCGAATCCTGTGCCAGCAGCGCAGATTCGATATCACCGAGCTCGATGCGCTGACCGCGGAACTTCACCTGGAAGTCGGTGCGGCCGATGTAGTCGATCGCGCCACGGGTGGGAGCGTCAGGCCTGGAGGCGGCAACCTGCGTAACCACGGAGGGCCCGCGGACACCCCCATCAACACTGCCTTCCACCTCGCGCCAGACCACCAGGTCGCCCGTGCGATACAGGCGAGCGCCCGGGGTGAACGGATCGGCCACGAACCGATCAGCGGTCAGGTCCGGCCGCGCCACGTACCCGCGCGCCAGCTGATCACCCGCGAGATACAGCTCACCGGCGACGCCCGCCGGAACCGGCCGCAGCCGGGAATCCAGCACGTACAGGCGGGTATTCCACTGCGGCAGACCGATCGGCACACTGTTGCGCTCGTCGCCGGTCGCCTGCCAGTGGGTGACCGTGATCGCGGCCTCGGTGGGGCCGTACAGGTTGTGCACGTCCACCGCGGCGATCTCGCGCATCGCGCGCACCGTCTGCGGCGGCAGCGCCTCGCCCGCGGCGAAGACGGTCCGCAGCGTCGGCAGGCTGCCGGGCTCGGTGTGCGCGGCGAAGACCGTCAGCATCGAGGGGACGAAGTCCGTGACGGTTACGCCGTGTGCCGCAATGGTTTCCGCGATGTATACCGGGTCGCGATGGCCGTCGGGGGTGGCCACGACCAGCTTCGCGCCCAGGCGCAGCGGGATGAAGTAGCCCCACAGCGAGACGTCGAACACCGTGGCGGTCTTCTGCAGGTATACCGAGTCGATATCGAACGGGTATTCCTCGATCATCCAGGCGATCTGGTTCTGGATCGACGCGTGCGAGACCGCAACGCCCTTCGGGCGGCCCGTGGAGCCCGAGGTGAACAGCGCGTAGGCGGGGGTTTCCGGATGCACCGGTCGCAGCAGTTCGGCCGCCTGCACCGGAGACGCGTCGAAACCATCGAGTTCCAGCGCATCCAGGTGCAATACCTCGATACCCTCGGGCATCTCCACCGCATCGGCTGTCACGCCCAACACACACACAGGCTGTGCGGTATCGAGCACATGCGCGATCCGCTCGGCCGGATGATCAGGATCGACCGGCACATATGCGCCACCGGCGGTCACGATCGCATACATGCCGACAACCAGATCCAGCGAACGCCGAATCGCCAGCCCGACCAGGGACTCCGAACCGACGCCCCGCGAGATCAACAGGCGAGCAAGACGGTTCACCCGCTCGTCGAACTCACGATACGTGAGCTCGGCACCCTCGAAGACCACCGCAACGCGATCCGGATGCGCGGCCACCGCGCGCCGGTAACCGTCCAGCAGCAGCTCGTTCGGAACCGGGTTACGAGTGTCGTTCCACCGCACCAGGATCCGGTCGAGCTCGGTGGCATCGAGCACGTCGATATCGCGCACGGGCGCGTCCGGATCGGCCAGCAGCGCCTCGAGGGTCCGCAGCAGGCGGGCGCCCAGCGCGTCGATCTCCTCGGCGCGGTATCGGCTGTGCTGGTATTCGAGCACGATGTCGACGGTGTTCTCGGCCTTGACCAGCAGGGTCAGCGGGTAGTGGGTGCCGCCGCTCATGCCCGCGCCGGTCACCTCCACGCCGTCGATGGAGCTGGTCGCGGCGATCGCGTCCTTATCCACCGGATACGACTCGAACACCACCAGCGAATCGAACTGCGCACCGATACCGGCGGCCCGCTGGATATCGGCCAGGCCCACGTAGTGGTGATCCAGCAGATCGGCCTGCTCGCCCTGCAGACCGGTCAGCAGCGCACGCACCGAGGCACGATCATCGACCCGCACGCGCACCGGCAGCGTGTTGATGAACAGGCCCACCATCGACTCGATACCCGGCAGCTCCGCCGGACGACCCGATACCGTCGCGCCGAACACCACGTCCTGGCGGCCGGTCAACCGGCCCACCAGCACACCCCATGCGGCCTGCATCAGGGTGTTGACCGTGATGCCCAGCTCCTGGCAGTACTGCGTCAGGCGACGGGTCTGCGCCGCATCGAGCTCGAGGTTCAGCTGCCCGATCTCATGGGTCTCTACCGTGATGCCCTGCGGCGCAAGCTGAGTCGGCTCGTCCACACCCGACAGCGCGTGGCGCCAGGCATCCAGGGACCGGCTCGCATCCCGCTGCGACAGCCAGCTCAGGTAGTTGCGGTAGGACGACACCCGTGGCAGCGCGGCCGCATCGCCGCGAACCGCGTACAGCACCAGCAGATCCCGCATCAGCAGCGGCATCGACCAGCCGTCGAACAGGATGTGGTGGGCGGTGATCGACAACCGCCAGGCGGTGCCTGTATTGATGACGGCGTCCGCGGGGCCCTCCGTGGTTACGCAGGCTGCCGCCTCCAGGCCCGGCGCTCCCGCCGCGGCGGTGCGGTACAGGGCAAACCGCAGCAGCGGGGCGGCGGTCATATCGAAGTGGGTGTCACGGTCCTGCGCGATCAGGCGCTCGAGCTCCGCATCCCGTTGCGCGGCAGGCGTATCGGTGAGATCCACCACCCGCCACGGCACCTCGGCGCGATCCAGCACCAGCTGCACCGGCGCGCCCTGGGAGTCGGCGACGAAGACCGCGCGCAGGTTCGAGTAGCGATCCACGATGCCCTGTGCCGCGGCCGCCAGCCGGGCCACGTCCAGCTCGCCGCCGAAGTCCACGACCGCCTGCTGGGTGTAGACGTCCACCGTCGCGGCGTTGAGCATGGCGTGGAACAGCAGGCCCGACTGCAGCGGCGAGAGCGGCCACACATCGGACACGGCCGGGTAATCCCGCTCCCAGACCTCGATATCGGCCTGGGTGGTGGGAACCAGCGGCAGATCGGACGGGGTGAATCCGCCCGCGTCGGGCCGCCGCACATGGTGCGCCAGGGCGGTCAGCGCCTGCACCCACAGGTCCGCGAACTCCTGCACCCGCTCGCGCTCGAGCAGGCCCGACGGGTAGGCGAACGACGCGCCCAGGCTCGGGCCGTCCTCGCCGTCGGTCACGATCGCATTGATATCGATCGTGGCGTTGGCGGGCATATCCGCGTCCATCGTCGCGGTCAGCTCGCCGAGCGCGTCGGTCGGCGCCCAGCCGAGGGTCGCCAGCTGCTCGGGCACCTCGCCCGCGGAGATCCGGCCCAGGTAGTTGAAGCTGATCTGGCCCGAATCAGTCAGCAGCTCCGCAGTCTCCGGGTTCAGATGGCGCAGCAGGCCGTAGCCGACACCCTTATCGGGCACCGCGAGCAGCTGCTCCTTGACCGACTTCACCACCGCACCCAGGGCGGGTCCGCCGTCGAACGCCTCGCCCAGATCGGCACCGCCCAGCTCCAGCCGCACCGGATAGACGCTGGTGAACCAGCCCACCGTGCGCGACAGGTCGGCGCCCGGGACGACATCCTCCTCGCGGCCGTGGCCCTCGAGCGTGACCAGGGCGGACCCGCCGGAGCCCTCCCCGCGCCACCGTCCCATGGCCAGGGCAAGCGCCGACAGCAACCCGTCGTTGGCGCCGCCGTGGTACAGCCCGGGCAGGGCGGTCAGCACGGCCTCTGTCACCTCGGCCGGGACGCTGACCCGCACCTGCTCGACCGTGGCGTTGGTGTCCACGGCCGGGTCGAAGACACGCGAACCGAGCAACGGGTCCGGGGTAGCCGAGACCCGCTGCCAGAACGGCAGTTCCGCCGTCCGCGCGGCCGCCGACGACTCCTCCACCAGCGCATGCGCCCAGCGCCGCACCGAGGTGCCGTTCGCCGGCAACGACACCGGCTGTCCCGCAACAACCTGCGACCAGGCGACCGCGAAGTCCGGAATCAGGATCCGCCACGACACACCGTCGACCACGAAGTGATGCGCGACGATCAGCAGCACATCCGCGCGCTCACCCTCGAAGGCGAACCAGACGAACTGCACCATCGCACCGGCCGCGGGATCCAATCGGCCCAGCGCCGCATCGTATTCCGCGTTCACCAGGCTCGAGAAGTCGGCGTCGTCGAGGTCGCTCGACACCTCGGCACGATGGATCAGCGCGTCGGTGTCGATCGCACCGGACGCCAGCGCCTCGAACATCCAGCCATCGGAGGCGTTGCCGCGCAACCGGCTTCGCAGCACCTCGTGATGCTCGAATACCGCAGCAATCGTCGCGGCCAGCGTCGCCCGGTCGATACCCGCGGGCAGCGCCAGCGGCATCGACTGCGAGTAACGCCCGAAGGCGGAACCATGGGCAACCGTGCGTGCCATGAACGGCAGCAACGGAATATCGCCCACACCGCCGCCGGGCAGCTCCGCCAGCACGTGGCGCTCTACATCTCCGGCGGCAGCGGCGACCTCGGCCAGCCCGGCCACCGTGCGCCGCTCGAACACATCGCGCGCGGAGAACACCACGCCCCGTGCCTTGGCCCGCGACACCAGCTGAATCGACAGAATGCTGTCGCCGCCCAGGGCGAAGAACGAATCGTCGACACCGACCCGCTCCACACCCAGCACCTCGGCGACGACCTCGGCGATGGTCGCCTCGATATCGCTGGTGGGCGCGCGGAATTCGTGCGAGCCCAGCTCCGGATCCGGCAGCGCCTGCCGATCGAGCTTGCCGACCGAGGTCACCGGGATCTGGTCGAGCACCACGACGGCGATCGGCACCATGTACTCCGGCAGGCGCGCGGAGACGAACTCCCGCACCTGCGCGATATCGACCGCACGCCCCGCCACCGCGCGCACATACGACACGAGAATGGTGGTGCCCGCCTCGGTGTCGCGGCCGAGCGTGACGGCGAAGTCGAGATCCGGATGCGCGAGCAGAGCGGCATCGATCTCGCCCAGCTCGATGCGGAAGCCGCGGATCTTCACCTGGAAGTCGGTGCGGCCGATGTAATCCAGTACGCCCGCCCCATCCACCTCGCGCCAGGCGACCAGGTCGCCGGTGCGGTACATCCGCACGCCGTCGCTGAACGGATTGGCCACGAACCGATCCGCGGTCAGATCCGGGCGTGCGGCGTAGCCGCGGGCCAGCTGATCGCCCGCCAGATACAGCTCACCCGCGACGCCCTCGGGCACCGGCCGCAGCCGCGAATCCAGCACGTACAGCTGGGTGTTCCACTGCGGCAGGCCGATCGGGACCGAACCGCGCTCGTCCCCGCCGACCGGCCAGTGGGTGACGGTCACCGCGGCCTCGGTCGGGCCGTAGACGTTGTGCACCGCCGCGGTCGATACCGCGCCGAGCGCCGCCACGGTCTCCGGCGGCAGCGCCTCGCCGGCCGCGAAGACGGTGCGCAGCGTGGCGATGCTGCCGGGGGCGACGTTCGCGGCGAAGACCGCGAGCATGGACGGGACGAAGTCGGTGATCGTCACACCCTGCGCGGCAATCGTTTCCGCGAGATAGGCCGGATCGCGATGCCCGTCGTGGGCGGCGACGACCAGCCTCGCGCCGATCCGCAGCGGCATGAAGTAGCCCCACAGTGAGACGTCGAACACCGTCGCGGTCTTCTGCAGGTACACATCGTCGATGTGCATGCCGTATTCGTCCAGCATCCAGGTGATCTGGTTCTGGATCGCGGCATGCGAGACCGTCACGCCCTTCGGGCGGCCGGTCGAGCCCGAGGTGAAGATGACATACGCCGGGTTGCCCGGGTGCACCGGCCGCAGCAGTTCCTCGGGACGCACCGGCGCACCGTCGAATTCGCTCACGTCCAGCTCGTCCAGGTCGTACACGCCCGTGCCCGCGGGCACCGGAACCTCGTCCGCCGCGCGCGTCAGCACGCACACCGGCTGGGCGGTCTCGAGCACATGCGCGATCCGCTCGGCCGGATGATCCGGATCCAGCGGCACGTACGCACCGCCGGCGGTCAGCACCGCGTACATGGCGACGACCAGGTCCAGCGAGCGCCGCAGACCAAGCGCCACCAGGGATTCCGCGCCGACGCCACGCGAGATCAGCAGGCGGGCAAGGCGGTTGACTCGCTCGTCGAATTCGCGATACGTCACCGCGGTGCCCTCGTGGACCACCGCCGGGCGATCCGGGTGCGCGGCCACCGTGCGGCGGTAGCCGTCCAGCAGCAGCTCGTCGGGAACCTCACGGCGGGTCTCGTTCCACCGCACCAGGATTCGGTCGCGCTCGACGTTGTCCAGGACGTCGATATCGCCGACCTGGCGGTGGGGCCTGGCCAGCAGCGCATCCACGATCCGCAGCAACCGCGCGGACAGCGTGTGCACCTGGTCGCCGGTGAAGCGGCTGAGCAGGTGCTTGATGGTCAGCACGATGGTCTCGTCGGCGGTCACCATCACCGTGATCGGGTAATGCGTGTCGTCGTTGATGCGGGCACCGGTCACCGACATGCCGTCGATGGAACTGGTCGCGGCGATCGCGGCCTTATCCACCGGATAGGACTCGAATACCACCAGCGAATCGAACTGTGCGCCGACGCCGGCCACCCGCTGGATATCGGACAGGCCCACGTAATGGTGATCCAGCAGATCGGCCTGCTCGCCCTGCAGGCCGGTCAGCAGGTCCGCGACCGTGGCCCGGGCGTCGACCCGCACCCGCACCGGCAGGGTGTTGATGAACAGGCCCACCATCGACTCGATGCCCGGCAGCTCCGCCGGACGACCCGATACCGTGGCACCGAAGACCACGTCGTCGCGGCCGGTCATGCGGCCCACCAACACGCCCCAGGCGGCCTGGACCAGCGTGTTGACGGTGATGCCGAGATCCGCGCAGTAGCGCTTGATCCGCTGCGTGCGCTCGGCATCGATCTCGGTGACGAGCTTGCCGATCTCGTAGGTCTCGTCCAGCTTCGTCTGCGGCGCAAGCTGAGTCGGCTCCTGCACCCCGGCCAGCGCATGCTGCCAGGCGTCGAGCGAGAGCTGCTTGTCCCGGCCGGCCAGCCAGCCCAGGTACGTCCGGTACGAGGACGGGCGCCCCAGCGCGGTGGCGTCGCCGCGCACCGCGTACAGCACCAGCAGATCCCGCATCAGCAGCGGCATCGACCAGCCGTCGAGCAGGATGTGGTGGGTGGTGATGACCAGCTTCCACTCCTGTCCGGCGGTCCGGAACAGGGTGTAGCGCAGCAGCGGCGGTGCCGCGAGGTCGAAGTGCTCGGCGCGTTCCGCGGCGATCTGCCGGGTCAGCTCCGTATCCCGTTGTGCGAGCGGCACATCGGTGAGATCCACTGCGCGCCAGGGCACCTCGACGCGATCCAGCACGACCTGCACCGAGCGGCCGTCGGCATCGGCGACGAAGGCGGTGCGCAGGTTCGGGTACCGGTCCAGCAGGCTGCGCGCCGCGGCATGCAGGCGGGCGGCGTCGACCGTGCCGGTCAGGCTCACTTCGGCCTGAATGGTGTACACGTCGACCGTGGTGTTTGTCAGCAACGCATGGAACAGCAGGCCCGACTGCAGCGTCGAGAGCGGCCACACATCGACCATCCCCGGGTAGGTGCCCTCCCAGGCCGCGATATCGGCCTGGGTGGCGGGCACCAGCGGCAGATCGGACGGGGTGAGGCCGCCGGCGCCGGGGTGCTGGGCGTGCTGTGCCAGCGCGGTCAGCGCCTGCACCCACAGGTCCGCGAACTCCTGCACCCGCTCGCGCTCGAGCAGGCCCGACGGGAACGCGAATGACGCGCCCAGTTCGGGGCCCGACTCGCCGTCGGTAACGATCGCATTGATGTCGATCGTGGCGTTGGCGGGCATATCCGCATCCATCTCGGCGGACACTTCACCGAGATCGTCGGTCGGCACCCAGCCCAGGGCGGCGAGCTGTTCGGGCACGTCACCGGCCGATACGCGGCCCAGGTAGTTGAAGCTGAGCTGCCCGGCGTCGCCGAGCAGCCCGGCGGTGTCCGGGTTGAGGTAGCGCAGCATGCCGTAGCCGATGCCCTTATCGGGCACCGCGAGCAGCTGTTCCTTGACCGCCTTGACGACCTCTCCGAGCACGGGATCACCGGCGAACGCGGCGCTCAGATCGGCCTGCCCCAGGTCCAGTCGCACGGGGTAGGCCGTGGTGAACCAGCCCACGGTGCGCGACAGGTCGGCGCCGGGGACGATGTGCTCCTCGCGGCCGTGGCCCTCCAGCCGGATCAGGGCGGACGAGCCCGCCTGGGGGCCGCGCCAGCGCGCGAGCGCCAGCGCCAGCGCCGACATCAGGCCGTCGTTGGCGCCGCCGCGGTACAGCGCGGGGATCGCGGTCAGCACGGCCTCGGTGACCTCGGCGGGGACACGCACCGTCAGTCGTTCCACGGTGGCGTTGGTATCCACGGCCGGATCGAAGGCGCGCGAGCCGAGCAGCGGGTCCGGCGTCTCTGTCGAAACATGTTGCCAGAACGACAGTTCCGCCATTCGCTCGGACGAGGCCGCGGCATCGGTCAGTGCATGCGCCCAGCGCCGCATCGAGGTGCCGTTCACCGGCAACGACACCGGCTGTGCCGCAACAATCTGCGACCACGCCACCGCGAAGTCCGGAATCAGGATGCGCCACGACACGCCGTCGACCACGAAGTGATGGCCGACGATCAGCAGCACGTCCGCGCGCTCGCCCTCGAAGGCGAACCAGACGAACTGCACCATCGCCGCGGCCGCGGGATCCAGACGGCCCAGCGCCGCATCGTATTCGGCGCTGCCCAGGCGGTTCAGGGCGCTGTCGTCGATATCGCCGGCGACCTCGACACGGTGAATCAGCGCATCGACGCCGACCGCGCCCGGCTCCAGTGCCTCGAAGGCCCAGCCCTCGGACAGGCTGCCGCGCAACCGGCTTCGCAGCACATCGTGGTGCTCGAATACCGCGCCGACGGTCGCAACCAGCGTCGCCCGATCGATACCGGCGGGCAGCCGCAGCGTCATCGACTGCGAGAAGCGCTGATACGACGATCCGCTCGCCAGGAAGTGCGCCATGATCGGCAGCAGCGGGATCTCGCCCACGCCACCGCCGGGCAGTTCCGCCAGCACGTGGCGCTCGACCTCCCCGGCAACACCGGCGACCTCGGCCAGCCCGGCAACCGTGCGCTGCTCGAACACATCCCGCGGGGAGAACACGACCCCGCGCGCCTTGGCGCGCGACACCAGCTGAATCGACAGGATGCTGTCGCCGCCGAGCGAGAAGAACGAATCGTCCAGTCCGACCCGCTGCACGCCGAGGACCTCGGCGACCACCTCGGCGATGGTCTGCTCCATCGGGCTGCGCGGCGCGCGGAACTCACCCGCGGTCTCGAATACCGGCTCCGGCAGCGCGCGCCGGTCCAGCTTGCCGACCGGGGTCAGCGGCACGGCGTCGAGCACCATGATCGACGAGGGCACCATATAGGCCGGTACCCGCTGTCCGAGGTGTTCGGTCACCTCCGCGATATCGATCGAATATCCGGGCGTCGCAACGACATACGCCACCAGCATGACCGCGCCCGCGGCGCTCTTGTGTCCCACCGTGACCGCGAAGTCGACGCTCGGATGCGATACCAGCGCGGCGTCGATCTCGCCCAGCTCGATGCGGAAACCGCGCACCTTGACCTGGAAGTCGGACCGGCCAACATATTCGACCTCACCGGCGGCGGTCCAGCGGACCACGTCGCCGGTGCGGTACATCCGCTCACCCAGCACCGCCGGATTCGCGACGAACCGATCCGCGGTCAGGCTCGGACGCGCGTGATAGCCGCGAGCGATCTGAATGCCCGACAGATACAGCTCACCCGCGACGCCCACCGGTACCGGCCGCAACCGCGCGTCGAGGATCAGCGACCGCATGCCGCGAATCGGGCCGCCGATGGTGACGGCGTCGCCGGGCAGCAGCGGATCGCTGATGTTGGTCATGATCATGGTCTCGGTGGGGCCATACCCGTTGTGCACGGCGCGCATCGAGCCGTCCTCGAGCGGAATCGCCCACTTGGCAACGAGATCCGCCGGAACGGCCTCGCCGCCGGCGACCAGCACGCGCAGGCTGTCCAGGCCGCGCGGATCGATGGTCGCCAGCGCCGCCGGGGTGATGAACGCGTGGGTAGCGCCCTCGCTGCGGATCAGCACGGACAGTTCCTCACCGCCGTACACACCCGGCGGCACCACCACGAGCCGGCCGCCCGCGCCGATGGCGAGCAGGAACTCGAGCATCGAGGCGTCGAAGCTCGGCGACGCGACATGCAGTGCGCGGGTATCGGAATCGAGGCCGTAGCGCTGCACCTGTTCGGCGCAGAAGTTGGCCAGACCGGCATGCGGGACGATGACGCCCTTCGGCACGCCCGTGGAACCGGAGGTGTAGATGACGTACGCCGGATGCTCCGCCAGCAGCGGGCGTACCCGATCCGCATCGGTCACCGCCCCGGCGTCGAACTCGGCAAGGTCCAGCTCGTCCAGGACCAGCCACTGCACCGAATCCGGCAGCTGCGCCCGCACCGAGGCGACGGTCAGGCCGACCGGCGAACCGGAATCGGTGACCATATGCGCGATCCGGTCCGCCGGATAGGTCGGGTCGATCGGGACGAACGCCGCACCCGACTTCGTCACGGCCCATTCGGCCAGGTACGAGTCCACCGATCGCGGTACCGCGATGGAGACCAAGTCCTCGGTGCCGATACCGCGCTCGATCAGCAAGCGCGCCAGGCGGTTCGAGCGGTCATCCAGCTCGGCATAGGACAGGCCCGTGCCCTGCGACGGCGAGCCGTCCGATGTCACAGCACCATCAATACGACCCTCGACCACCGCAATTGCTTGCGGATCGCGGGATACGGCGTCCGCCAGCAACTCCGGCAGTGTCCGCGTCGCCTGCGCGGGTGCGCCGGTGCGGGCGAGCAGTTCGGTGCGCTCGGCCGCGTCCAGGATCTCCAGATCGCCGACCGGCGCGTGGCGGCGCTCGGTGATCAGGAGCAGCAGGCCGGTGAACCTGTGCGCGAAGGCGGCGACCGTGCCCTCGTCGAAAAGGTCACGGGCGAAAGAGAATTCGGCGAGCAGACCGGCCTCGGGGCCGGATTCCCGCACGGTCAGTGCCAGGTCGAACCGCTCGGTTCCCGCCTCGAAATCGACCGCGCCGACCCGCAGGCCGGGCAGTTCGAACTCGGTCTGGGGCAGGTTCTCGAACGACAGCGCCACCTGGAACAGCGGGTTGCGCGCGGTGGACCGCTCGGGCTGCAGCAATTCCACCAGCCGCTCGAACGGCACATCGGCGTGGGCGAATGCCTGCAGATCCGTCTCGCGGGCGTGGGCCAGCAGTTCGTCGAAGCTCAGCTGCCCGCGGACCTGCGTGCGGAGCACCAGGGTGTTGACGAACATGCCGATCACACCGTCGAGTTCGGCCTCGCCGCGGCCCGCGATCGGCGTCCCGACCGCGATGTCCTCGGTGCCCGACAGCCGCGCCAGCAGGATCGCGAGCGCGGTATGCATCACCATGAACAGCGTGGTGCCCTGCTCGCGCGCCAGGCGGCGCAGTGTGGCGTGCAGGTCGGCGTCGATATCGAACACCACGCGCCCGCCCCGGTAGGACGGCACCCGCGGGCGCGGGCGGTCCGCGGGCAGGTTCAGCTCGTCGGGCAGATCGTCGAGCGCGGCGCGCCAGTAGGCGGCCTGCGCTCCGAGCGGGGTGGCGGGATCGCTCTCCGACCCGAGCACCTCGCGCTGCCAGATGCTGTAATCGGCGTATTGGATCGGCAGCGGCGCCCAGCTCGGCGCCTCGCCCGCGGCACGAGCCGCATAGGCCACCATCAGATCCCGCGTCAGCGGGCCCATCGACCAGCCGTCGGCGGCGATGTGGTGGGCCACCAGCACCAGCACGTAATCGGTATCGGCAACCCGCAACAAGCGCGCCCGCAGCGGAACCTCGGCGGTCACATCGAATCCGGCGCCGACCAGCTCGATGACGCTCTCGCGCAAAGCATCCTCGGCGACCGGGACCGGGGTGAGGTCCGGAACAGCCTGCGCGGCAGGAAGTATCAGCTGGTAGGCATGGCCGTCCTGCTCGGGGTAGACGGTGCGCAGCACCTCGTGGCGCTCCACCAGGTCGCGCACCGCCGCCTGCAGCGCGGCCACATCCAGCGCGCCGGTCAACCGCACCGCGGCGGGCACGTGATAGGCGGCCGACTGCTGATCGAACCGGTTCAGGAACCACATGCGCTGCTGCGCCAGCGACAGCGGAATGCGTTCCGGGCGTGCGTTCGCCACCAGAGCAGGCCGTCCGGCGTCTGCCGCGCTCTGCTGACCCAGCCGGGCAGCCAGGGCGGCGACGGTGGTGTTCTCGAACAGCTCACGCACCGACACACGGCCCTGCACGGCGGCGCCCAGGCGCGCGGTGACCTGGGTGGCGATCAGCGAATTACCGCCCAGGGCAAAGAAATCGTCGTCGGCGCCTATGCCGTCCACGCCGAGCACGTCGGCGAACACCCCGGCTACGAGCTCCTCGATCGGGGTGGACGGCGCCCGGAATTCCCGATGGGTGAATTCGGGCTCCGGCAACGCCTTGCGATCCAGCTTCCCGCTGGTGTTCAGCGGGAGCTCCGGCAGCGCCACCAGCGCGGCCGGAATCATGTAGGACGGCAGGGATTCCGCGATCACAGACAGCAACACAGCCTGGTCGATCTGGTGTCCGGGCGCGGGCACGGCGTAGGCGACCAGCTGATCGCCCAGCTCCGACACCACCACCATCGCCACGGCCTGGCTCACCGAATCCTGTGCCAGCAGCGCGGATTCGATATCGCCGAGCTCGATGCGCTGACCGCGGAACTTCACCTGGAAGTCGGTGCGGCCCAGGTAATCCAGTACGCCGTCCGGCGTCCAGACCACCAGATCGCCCGTGCGGTACATGCGAGTGCCCGGCTGATGCGGATCGGCCACGAACCGATCCGCGGTCAGGTCCGGCCGCGCCACATACCCGCGTGCCAGCTGATCACCCGCAAGATACAGCTCACCCGCAACGCCCGCCGGAACCGGCCGCAGCCGCGAATCCAGCACGTACACGCGGGTATTCCACTGCGGCAGACCGATCGGGACGCTGGTCCGCTCCGCACCCGTGGCCTGCTGATAAGTCACCGAGACCGCGGCCTCGGTGGGACCGTACAGGTTGTGCACGGCTGCGCTGGAGATCGCGCGCACCGCCGTCACTGTCTCGGGCGGCAACGCCTCACCGATGACGAAGATCTCGCGCAGCGTCGGGCAGGCCCCTGCCGCGGTGTGGGCGGCGAAGACGGTCAGCATCGACGGTACGAAGTCGGTGACCGTCACGCGGTATGCGGCAATCGTTTCGGCGATGTACTCCGGATCGCGGTGGCCGTCGGGGGTGGCGACGACAAGTTCGGCGCCCGCCCGCAGCGGCATGAAGTAGCCCCACAGCGAGACATCGAAGGTCGTCGCGGTCTTCTGCAGGTACACATCCCGCGCGTCCAGGGGGTACCGATCCAGCATCCAGGCGATCTGGTTGTTGATCGCCGCATGCGGGATCGCCACGCCCTTGGGGCGGCCGGTCGAACCGGAGGTGAAGATGACGTACGCGGGATGCTCGGGCCGGACCGGGCGCAACAGTTCCCCGGCGGCCACCGGTGTGGCGTCGAAACCGCTGAGTTCCAGCGCATCCAGGTGCAGCACCTCGATGTCCTCGGGCACTGGCACCGCATCGCCGGTCGTACTCAGCACACAGACGGGTTGCGCGGTCTGTAGTACATGGGCGATGCGCTCGGCCGGATGATCCGGATCCACCGGCAGATACGCACCACCCGCGGTCACGATCGCATACATGCCGACAACCAGATCCAACGAACGCCGAATCGCCAAGCCCACCAAGGACTCCGCACCCACACCCCGCGAAATCAACAGACGAGCAAGGCGGTTGACCCGCTCATCGAACTCCCGATACGTAAGCTCCGCGCCCTCATAAACCACCGCAACACGATCCGGATGCGCAGCCACCACACGCCGATAACCGTCCAGCAACAGCTCGCTCGGAACCGGATTACGAGTGTCATTCCACCGCACCAGGATCCGGTCGAGCTCGGGCGCATCGAGGATATTCAGGTCACCGACGGCCGTGGCGCGGGCGGTGACGATCTCGCCGAGCAGCCGGGAGAACCGTGTGACGAAGCCCTCGGCCGTCGCGGCGTCGAACAGATCGTCCGCATAGGTGAGGAATCCGCCGATTCCGGATGCGGCACCGGCGTCGTCGTACCGGTCGGCGACGATCAGATGCAGGTCGAACTGCGAGATCCGGGTGTCGATATCCAGGCCCGACAGGCTCAGTCCCGCCAGGTCCACGGTCGTCGCCGCCAGGTTCTGGAACGACAGGCCGACCTGGAACAGCGGATGCCGCGCGGTCGAGCGCACCGGGTTCAGCACCTCGACCAGCCGCTCGAACGGCACATCCGCGTTCGCGAACGCCTGCAGGTCGATATCGCGTTGCCGCGCAAGCAGTTCGGTGAAGGTCTCGCCCGGCTCGATGCGCGTGCGGAACACCAGGGTGTTCATGAACGTGCCGATCAGGTCGTCGAGCGCGGCCTCGCCGCGGCCCGCGATCGGCGTGCCGATCGCGATATCGTCCGTGCCCGACAACCGGGCCAGCAGCACCGCGAAGGCGGAATGTACGACCATGAACAACGTCGCGCCCTGCGCGCGCGCCAGCTCGACCAGCGCGGAGTGCAATTCGGCATCGATGGTGACCGGGACCCGGCCGCCGGTGTTGGACCGCGTCGCGGGCCGCGGGCGATCCGCGGGCAGGTCCAGCTGATCCGGCAGCTCCGCCAGCGCGTCACGCCAATACGCAACCTGCTTGGCCGACAACGACTCCGGATCATCCTCCGAACCCAGCAACGCCCGCTGCCACAGGCTGTAATCCGCATACTGCACCGACAACGGCGACCAACCCGGCGCCTCGCCCACCGACCGAGACGCATACGCGGTCATCAAATCCCGCGTCAACGGACCCATCGACGAACCATCACCCGAGATGTGATGCACCGTCATCGCCAGCACATGGTGGGACGGACCCGCCTCGAACAGCGCCACCCGCAGCGGCACCTCGGCCGTCACATCGAATGCCGCCGAGAAGAACTCGACCAGCGCGGACTCGACCATATCGGCGCCGATTGTGCGCGTCACGAGCTCGGGCGTCGCCTGCGCGGCGGGCAGGATCACCTGGACCGGACCGGACGCCGTCTCCGGGTACACCGTGCGCAGGACCTCGTGACGGGCCACCACATCCGCGATCGCGGATCGCAGCGCGGCCGCATCGAGCGCGCCGGACAGCCGCACGGCCATCGGCACGTTATAGGCCGCGGACTGCTGATCGAACCGGTTCAGGAACCACATCCGCTGCTGCGCCAGCGACAAGGGAATCCGCTCCGGACGCGGCCCGGCGACCAGTGCGGGGCGGCCACCGCCGCCGGCGTGCTGCTCCACCAGCGCGGCCAGCCCCGCGACGGTGGACGCCTCGAAGACCGTGCGCACCGGCACCTGGGCGTTCAGCGCGGCGCCCACCCGCGCGGCCACCTGCGTGGCCAGCAGCGAGTTGCCGCCCAGGACGAAGAAGTCGTCGTCCGCCCCGATCCGCCCGGCCCCCAGCACATCCGCGAACACGCCAGCGACGATCTGCTCGATCGGCGTGGCGGGCGCCCGGAATTCGATCGCCTCGAATTCCGGCTCCGGCAACGCCCTGCGGTCCAGCTTGCCGTTCACGTTCAGCGGCAACGCATCCAGCGTCACGAACGCCGCCGGAACCATGTACGAGGGCAGGCCTGTCGATAGCGCGGACTTCGCCTGCACCACATCCACATTCGTCCCTGACGGCACCACGTAGGCCACCAGCCGGTCGCCGGTCCGCGGGTCCGAGGTGGCTATGACCGCGGCCTGCGCGATCTGCGGCAACGCCAGCAGCGCGGCCTCGATCTCGCCCAGCTCGATCCGGAAGCCGCGGATCTTCACCTGGAAGTCGGTGCGGCCCCGGTATTCCAGTTCGCCGTGCCCGTTCCAGGACACCAGATCGCCCGTGCGGTACATGCGGGCACCCTGTTGGAACGGGTTGGCCACGAACCGATCCGCGGTCAGATCCGCGCGGCCGAAGTAGCCGCGCGCCAGCTGCGCACCGGCCAAATACAGCTCGCCGGACACCCCGTCCGGTACCGGATGCAGCCGCGAATCCAGCACGTACACCGCGCTGTTCCACTCCGGCAGGCCGATCGAGACCGAGCCGGTGTCGGCCTCGCCCACCCGGTGCGCGGTGATCGACACCGCAGCCTCGGTCGGGCCGTACAGGTTGAACAGTTCGGTGCGCGGATATTCCGCGCGCACCCGCTGCGCGACCGCGGCGGGCAGTGCCTCACCGATGGCCAGCACCCGCCAGACCGAATCGGGCAGGCCGTCGGCCAGCAGCGCCTCCAGCATCGAGGGCACCACATGCAGGGTGGTGACCCATTCGCGTTCCATCAGCCGGTTCAGGTAGGCCGGATCGCGGTGCCCCTCGGGCTCCGCGATGACCAGCCGCCCGCCGCAGACCGCGGCGGTCCAGAACTCCCACACCGACAGGTCGAAGGTCGCGGCGGTCTTGAGCAGCACCGCATCCGCGGAATCCAGCGCGAATTCGGCGGTCTTCCACTGCAATTGGTTGGCGATGGCGGCATGCGGGACCGCGACGCCCTTCGGCCGTCCGGTCGAGCCCGAGGTGAAGATCACGTACGCGGTATTCGACGCACGCAGCGGCGCAACACGATCCGCGTCGGACACCGCCGCCTCGGACAGCCCGGACAGCTCCAGTTCATCGATCCGGACGACCGGCGCGACGGCGGTATCGAACGCCGCGTCGGCATCGGTCAGCACGCAGACCGGTGCCGCGGACTCGAGAATGTACTGCGTGCGCTCGGCCGCCTGTTGCGGGTCCACCGGCACATACGCGCCGCCGGCCACCGATACCGCGTACATGGCAACGACCAGGTCCACCGACCTCCGCAGCGCCAGCGCCACCCGCGACTCGGGCCCGACGCCCATCGAGATCAGGTGCCGCGCCAGGGTATTCACGCGCCGATCCAGCTCGCGGTAGGTCAGCGTGTCGCCGTCGGGGCTCACGAGCGCCTCGGCATTGCCGTGCTCGGCCACCGTGGCGGCCAGCAGCGACGCCAGGGTCGCGGTGTCCTGCACCGGGTAGGCGGTGGCATTCCGGCCGGACACCAGCGCGATTCGCTCGGCGGCGGCGAGCAGGTCGAGCTCGCCCACGACGATTCGCGGCGCCGCGACGACCTGGCCGAGTAGCCGCACGAACCGATCGACGAAGCCCTGCACCGTCTCCCGCTCGAACAGGTCGGCGGCATAGGTGAAGAAGCCGTCGATGCCCGCGGGCGCACCGGAATCGCCGTACTGGTCGGCGACGATCAGATGCAGGTCGAACTGCGACAGGTGGGTCTCGAAATCGACGCCCGAGACCGTCAGCCCCGGCAGCTCCAGGCCCGCCTGCGCCAGGTTCTGGAACGACAGGCCCACCTGGAACAGCGGATGCCGCGCGGTCGAGCGGACCGGATTAAGCACCTCGACCAGCCGCTCGAACGGCACATCCGCGTTCGCGAACGCCTGGATATCGGTTTCCCGTTGCCGCGCAAGCAGATCCGCGAAGGACTCGCCGGAGTCCACGTGTGTGCGGAAGACCAGCGTGTTGACGAACATGCCGATGAGGTCGTCCAGCGCGGCCTCGCCGCGGCCCGCGATCGGGGTGCCGATCGCGATATCGTCCGTGCCCGACAGCCGCGCCAGCAGCACCGCCAGCGCGGTGTGCACGACCATGAACAGCGTCGCGCCCTCCGCGCGCGCCAGTTCGGCCAGCCCGCGATGGGTCTGCGCGTCGATGCGCACGTCGACCTTGCCGCCGGTGAACGACTGCATGGCCGGGCGCGGATGGTCCGCGGGCAGGTCCAGCTGATCCGGCAGCTCCGCCAGCGCGTCACGCCAATACGCAACCTGCTTGGCCGACAACGACTCCGGATCATCCTCCGAACCCAGCAACGCCCGCTGCCACAGGCTGTAAT